>ERZ778027.4068-NODE-4068-length-13171-cov-4.325480_pt1 | contig 13171 bp, 10 predicted proteins | sample MGYA00375757_ERZ778027 | MGnify/ENA primary metagenome ERZ778027 (study PRJEB29350, sample SAMN05389817) | bioreactor metagenome | isolation source: Ammonium sulfate bioreactor | place: South Africa: University of Cape Town | collected 2014-02-18 ... | reverse complement strand
AAGCGGATGCTGCCGTCCTGGGCCGGCGGAAGCCTCACGAACCGCTCCACCTGGCTCGGCAGAGGCAGCAGACCCCGCATGCCCTGACCATCCTCCTCCCGCAGCAGCAGCAGGCCCATCACCAGGCCCATGTTCGGGATGAAGGGGAACGGATGGGCCGGGTCGATGGCGAGCGGCGTCAGGACCGGGAACACCCGCTCCATGAACGCTCCGTCGAGCCACGCGCGATCCTCCGCGCTAAGGCTCGCCGGGTCGCATACCTCGATGCCCGCGCCGCGGAGCAGGGCGCGCAGATTGCGCCATACGCGTTGCTGGTCGGTGCGCAGCGTCTCCGCCCGCTGGCGAATATCCACCAGTTGCTGGGCCGGGGTCCGCCCGTCGTAGGAGACGTGGGTCACGCCCGCCTTGGCCTGCCCGATCAGCCCCGCGACGCGCACCGAATAGAATTCGTCGAGGTTGGACGCGCTGATCGACAGGAACCGCAGCCGTTCGAGCAGCGGATGGCGGGTATTCTCCGCCTCTTCCACGACGCGATGGTTGAAATCGAGCCAGGAGAGCTCGCGGTTGATGAACCGGTCCGGGCTGTCCAGCGGGATTTCGGGCACGGGTGCGACCGGGTCGGCCACCGAGGAGGCGCGATCGTTGCTTCCGGCGGCCTTGGCGACGATCTTCGGCGCAGTCTTGTTCATGTGGCGATCCTACACAGTCCGAGCCGACGGCAAGCCGCGTTCGGCAGGTGCAACAAAGGATTCACGCGTCGTCCGCCTGCGCGAGCGCCGTGACCACGTCGGCCGCGAGCGTGCGGTCGATGCGCCCGCCCGCGCCGTCCAGCCGCGCCACGGCTTCCCGCAACGCCGCCGGCGTGCGCGGCAGGCGCAGCAACAGCCACTCCTGCAGCGCCGCCGGGACGGCGAGCTGCCGGTCGGCCAGCAACCGCGCGAGGAGCGCCCGCAGCAGGCTGTCCTCCGGCGGCATGATCTCGATCGCGGTGACCGCGCGCAACCGGCTCGCGAGGTCGGGCAACTGGATGGTCCAGCGCGCGGGGGGCGTACGGGCCGCCATCAAGACGGGCCGGCCGGCCTCCCGCGCGGCGTTCAGGAGGTGCAGCAGCGCCTCCTCCTCGGCCGCCAGGTCGGCATCGTCGACGGCGATCCCGCCCCCCGCCGGAACGGTCGGGATCCCGCGCAGCGTGGGACCCGGCAGCAGCGTGCCGCCGATACGGTCGGCCCAGAGGTGCAGCATGTGGGTCTTGCCGCAGCCGGTCTGTCCCCACAGCAGCAGCCGGTGTTCCGGCCAGTCCTGGACGCGCCCGATCCATGCCATCGCCGCCTCGTTGCTGGGCGCGATCAGGAAATCGGCGGCAGCGAAGCCGGGCACGTGGGGGAACGGCAGCATGAGCTGCCGCGGCGCCTCGGTCATCCCGGCGTCGCGCGCCGCAACATGGCGCAGATCGCGACCATCTTCGCGATCACCTCGGCGGTGAACGGGGCGAGGGCCGCCGCGATCCGGCCGCGCAGCGGATCCGCGGGCGCGGTGGCGGTCAGCGGCAGGTCGATGGCCGCCGCTTGCGCCCGCACCCCGGTGATCGCCGTCGCGAGCCGCCCATCCTCCGCAAGCGGGGTGAGCAGCGCCCAGGCGAGTGCGAGATAGGGCGGCCAGGGCGCGAGGTGCCGATACATGCTGGCGAGGATCGGTGTGTCCGACGTCGCGCCGTAGCGGTTGAGCATGGTCACCAGGGCGGACGTGTCCGGCGACAATGCCGCGAGGTCCGGCAGCGGCGGGAGCGCGATCTCCTGCACCGCGTGCGACGGGGTGGACGCCGCCGGCACGCGGGTGCCTCCCGTCACGCCCAGCAGCACCCGCTCGAGTGCCGACAGGGCCACCAGCGCCATCGCATTGGTGCGGTCGTAGGCCGCGAGCACCGCGCCCACGCCGGTCATCGCCTGAGCGTCCAGCCCGGCGGCCCCCAGCACCGGTTCGGGCAGGGCCGGCAGGGCGGGAAGCGACATCCGCGACCGCAATGCGTCGGCCGCGGCGGCCACCGATCCGTCGACGTAGGACGGGCGCAGGGCCGCCCAGGCCCAGGGCAGCGCGCCGTCGATCGTGGCGAGATGCCGCCAGATCAGGTTCACCACGCCCACCCGGTAGACCGCGCGGATATCCGCGAAGATCGCGGCGATCTCGCCCGTGGCCGCCGCCTCCGCCACCGCCGGGATCGGATCGGCCATGGCGTCAGCCCTGCGCCACGGCGGCGGACCAGGGGGAGGCCGCGTCGCTGACCCCCGACCGCGTGCCGTCCGCGTGCTGCAGGATCACGTTCGGGCAGGCGAAGTTGATCGGCATCACGGCGTGATCGACGACCGTGGTCGGGCCATCCGCCTCGAGCGCCGCGATCACCTCGGGGCCGAGACGCCGATCCGCGGACACGCCCTCGGGCCCGGAGACGTCGATGCGGGGGAAGTGCGCCGCCGTGTCGAGGTCCATGCCGAAATCGGCCAGGAACGTCATCATCTGCGTCACCGCGGCGAGGATGCGCCGCCCGCCCGACGCGCCGGCGGCGAGCCAGGGCCTGTCGCCGTCCTTGAGGATGATCGGCGACATGTTGGTGAGCGGCCGCTTTCCGGGGGCCATGGAATTCGGCTGTCCGGGCCGGGGATCGAACCACATCACCCCGTTGTTCAGCAGCACGCCGGATTGCGGCAGCACGACACGGCTGCCCATGGACGAGAGCAGCGTCGTGGTCATCGCCACCATGGTTCCCTCGGCATCGCACACCGTCAGGTGGGTGGTGCAGGTCTCCGCGGCCGCCTTGTCCGCATCCCCCAGGCCGGAGAGCCGTTCCGCATAGGCGGCCTTCATGGCGCGGCCGAACGCGACGTACCAGTCGGCGTCCGGGGTGGGCCCGTAGGGCACCTCCGCCATCTGGTCGAGCACCCGCATCATGGTCGGCGCGGCGGTCAGGCCGCCGGCGAGCTGCAGGGTGCGCCCACGCCAGGCATACTCGGTCGCCGGCAGCACGCGCGCTTGGCAGGTACGAAGGTCCTCGGCCGAGAGCACGCCGCCCATCGCCGCCACGTCGGCCGCGATGCTGGCGGCGATCTCCCCCTCGTAGAAATCGCGCAGGCCGGCGCGGGCCAGCTGCTCGAGCGTCGTGGGCAGGTTCCCCAGGCGGAAGAACCCGGGCGATCCCTGATAGGGGGGCACCGGCGGCAGCCCGTTCGGCAGGTAGATGCGCGCGCTCTCCTCATACAGGCGCAGCACCGCGGCGGACGAGGCGACCTTCAGCGTCGTGTACCAGTCCTGCGGCAGGCCCCGCTGGGCGAGCGCGATGGCGGGCGCGATGATTTCGGCCAGGGGCAGCTTGCCCCAGTTCGCATGCATGTGGGCGTAGCCGGCCGGGGCCGAGGGAATCGCGAAGGAGAGCGGGCCGTGGATGTTGGCGTCGCCCTCCACCTCCGGCCAGGCGAACAGGTCCTGCTTCATGCGGCCGGTCAGGCGGAACAGGTCGGGGCGCAGGCCGTGCGGGGCGACTGGGCCGAAATCCACCACGTCCGCGCGCGCCTGGCCGGCACGATGCACCAGCGCGAATCCGATGCCGCCGAGGCCGGAGTTCCAGGGCTCCACCGCGGCGAGGGCGAGGGCCGTCGCCACCGCCGCATCGATCGCATTGCCGCCCGCATCCAGCACCGCGACGCCCGCTTCGGCTGCGCTCTTCGCCTGGGAGACCACCATCCCGCGGCGTCCGCTCGCCGAAGGCTTGGTCAGGGACCAATGTTGCGTGACGTGCGGCGACGGCGTGTAGGACATGCTGGACTCCCCCCTCTCGGACCGGGGCAGGTTAGCTCCGTCCGCCGCCGGGGCATACCGGCGCCGACGTCGAAACATCACGCCACCTTCGTGCGACCCGATCGGCCGTTCCCCGTTGCTCGTGGGAGCGTCGCCACCCCGGCGCGAGCAGGAGGGTGCATGCGGAGGGTTTTGCAGACTGGCCTGGCCGGGTTGGTCGTCGGCGGGGCGCCGACGATGGCGCAGACGGTCGGCCCCCCGGCCACGTTCTCGCAAGGGCAGGTGCCGACGCGCCCCGCGTCCAAGCCGCCGGCGGGTGCCAATGACGGCAACAATTCAGCCGCCGACGCAGAGTCCAAGTCAGTGCAGACGCCCACGCCGGGAACCGTCGTCATCCACATCAACGGGCGCATCCTCACGGAGGTGGGCGGCGCGTGGAGCAGCCTCGACGCCGGCACCTTCCCCAACGCCGGCGGGAATGGCGGTCCGGCGGCGGCGACGGGACGGTTCGAGCTGCAGCCGACGAGCCTGACGAGCTATGCGCGGATCTACACCGGTCTCGACGCCATGGCGGCGAACGGAATGCGCTACGGCGGCGCGATCGAGATCCGGGAGAATTTCACCGGCCAGACCAGCACGGCCGCCAGCACCGGCGCGTCCGGCTACTCCTCGTCCGAGACGCTGTTCGTCCGCCGCGCCTTCGCCTACGTGGCGGCCGACTCTGGCGGGATCCTGCGGGCGGGGCAGGGCGACGGGCTGATCAGCCTGTACGACGATGGGGTCACCACGTTCCAGTTCCTGCCCAGCAACAACCTGCAGGGCGGTGACATCCAGGACGTCATGCCGTCGAACGTGACCGTGCCCTTCGCCTTCCTGAGCGGGTCGGGAAACGAATACGCCAACACGAAGCTGGTCTACCTGTCGCCGCAGTTCGCCGGGATCGATGTCGGGGTGCAGTGGGCGCCGAACACCTCGAACGGGTTCGGCACCGGCGCGAGCGCGACGGGATCCACGCCGGGCTGTCCCGTCGCGGGCTCCGGCTGTCCCGGACTCAGCTCCTCGCCCGTGCCGGGGGACGGGGCACGCGCCCTGAACCAGACCGCGGTCGGCGTGCGCTACCGGGGGTCGGCCGGGCCGGTCGATGTGCTGGCTTATGGGGTGTACGAGTTCAGCGGCCACACGGCCGCTACCGGGCCGCCCGTGGCGACCGGCAGCGCGGCGCAGCGCGCTTCGATGGGCTGAGCTTCGGCAATGCCGGCATCGCCCTGACCTATGCCGGGCTCACGATCGGCGGGAACTGGATCGGCGGCGCGGTGAACGGGCAGGGCGCGCTGCGGCCCTCGGGGGGTGCCGATTTGCAGGGATGGCTGGTCGGCGCGAGCTACAAGGCGGGGCCGTTCACCGTGGGCGGCTCCTTCGAGTCGATCGACTCGCAGGGCGCGCCGCAACTCGTCGGCATCAGCCAGCGGCACGAGATCGGCGTCGACGTGGGGGCGAGCTACGTCGTCGCGCCGGGCCTGGTGGGCTGGATCGAGTATCTCTACCAGCAGCGGCACCAGGGCGGGTTCAACTTCGCCGCAGGTTCGGCGGTCTCCGATGCCGGGGCGTACAATGACGTGAAGGGGCAGGGGCTCCAGATCGGCACCACGATCTTCTGGTGATGCTCCGTCTTCTGCTGAAGCTCCGTCTTTCGGTGATGCTCCATCAGTCGAAGCGTTCCAGCCGGTAGTGCGGGTCGATCGGAGTGCCGTGCAGGATCGCCTCTGCGGTGAGGCGGCCGACGATCGGTCCCAGCGTGTAGCCGTTGGCGGTGACGGCGTTGAAGAAGCCGGGAAGGCCGGGCGCCTCGCCCAGGATGGGCGCGCGGTCGATCGCGGGGTTGATGCCGGTCCAGGCGCGCACCCAGGACAGTGACTGCAGCGCCGGCAGCACGCGGTTGCAGACCCACAGATTGCCCTGGATGTTCTCCCGCAGCGCATGGGTGCGGCCGGTTGCCGGGTCGAAGCCGCCGAACCAGCCGCCGCCCACCAGGAAGCTGCCGTTCGCCTGCTGCTTCAGCGACAGATGGCGGTGCGCCAGCGCGATCAGATGGTCGGTCAGCCGCGGCGCCGGTTCGGTGACGATCACCTGTTGCACCGTGCCGGTCACCGGCAGCGCGAGGCCGACCATGCGGCCGATGACGCCGGCCCAGGGTCCGGTCGCGTTCACCACGATTCCCGCCGTGACGGATCCCTTGCTGGTCTGGACCGTCCAGCCGGGGCTGTCGCGGCTGATCCCCTGCACCTCGGCGCCGCGCAGGAACCGCGCGCCCGCGGCGGCGGCCTGGGTACGGACGGCAAGCGTGCCCCGGAGCGGGTCGCCATAACCCTCGGCCGGCACGAAATCGGCGCCGAGCAGCCGCTCCGACAGCGCCGGCGCGAGCGCGCGGAGTTCGTTGGCCCCGAGCACGTGGCTCTCGATGCCCCAGCGGCGCTCCATCTCGGATTTGCGGCGAAGCCAGGCGAAGCCGGCGGCATCCTCCGCCAGCATCAGTCCCCCGGCGGTGCGGATCCCGAGATCGTCGCCCGCGGCTTCGGCGATCTCCTTCCATAACGCGATGCTGCGTGGCGCGAGCGGCAGGGTGTGCGCCGCGGCTCCCCCGTCCGGCGGTGTGTCCTCGTTGAAATCGTAAGACAGGAGCTGGACGTGCAGGCTGCCGGCGTTGGCCGTGCTGGCCGCCATGCCGAGTTCGTCGCGCTCGATCACCAGCACGTCGGCGCCGCCCTGGGCGAGGTAGAGCGCCGTGCAGAGACCGGCCAGCCCGCCGCCGAGGACCGCCACCTGGGCGCGGCGCTGCTCCGCCGGCAGGGGCGGGACGGCGTGGCGGTGCGTCGGAGCGGCGGGGGCGGTCAGCAGCGGCGCCTGGAACTCCGGCGCTTCGAACATCAGCGGTGCCGCCGGGGTGGGGCGAAGCGGTGCGCGCGGGGCGGCGAAGCCCTGGTCGTCCGGCGCCTCGGGGCAGAGTCGCGCGACGGTGGCGGCGCAGAACCGGCCCTGGCACCGCCCCATGCCGGCGCGGGTCGCCTTCTTGAGCGCGGGCAGGGAGGCGAGGCCGGCGGCGAGGGCGTCGCGCAGCCGGCCGGCGGTCACCTCCTCGCAGCGGCAGACGATGGTCGCGTCGTCCAGCGGCGCGGGGGTCACGGGCGGGTAGAGCCGCCACAGCGCCGCCTGGAAGCGCAGCGCCCGATCCAGCGCGCGGTTCGCATCGGCAGGACGTGCATCTGTGGGCTGGGATGCCTCGTCGCGGCCAGCCATGACTGTCGCTTGCCGCCCGGCATCGTGGATGGCCGGCCTGCGCCGGCCATGACACGGGGGTGCGGGGGGCGCCGCTGCGGGCACCGTCGCGTCTGGCGGCGTTGCTGGGGCCGCTGACATCGATGGGGCCGCTGGCATCGGTGGGGCCGCTGGCATCGGTGGGGCCGCTGGGGGCGCTGGCGTCCGAGGGGCCGAGGGCGCGGATGGTGGGCCGAAGCCGAGGTCACGGGCCGCTGCCGCCCCGGCAAGTTGGCCGCGTGCCTGGGCCACGCGCGCACCGCCCAGCGCGGCGCCGTCACCCACCGCGAACACCGCCTCGTCGCTGGTCCGGCCTTCACGATCCGTCTCGGTGACCAGGGTCCCGGCGCCGCGCGGATCGAAGCGATGGCGCAGGCCCAGGGCCCGCGCCAGCCCGGTTTCCGGTTGGAATCCCTGGTTCAGCGCCACCGTGTCCACCGCGAGCCGCGTCCCGCCGAAACAGGCCCTGGCCACCCGGCCCGTGCCCTCCAGCGCATCGAGGCGCGTCCCCCAATGCACCGGCACCCCGGCCCGCTTGAGGCGCAGCAGCATGGCCACCCCATCGCGCAGCAGCTCGGGGGCCGCGCGGGCCATCTGCCAGGCCTCGCGCCAGGCCTGCGGCCCGGGTCGTGGCGCGGCCTCCAGCACCGCGACCGGAGCCACGCCCCCGTCGAGCAGCTCGCAGGCGAGCTGCAGGTTGAGCGGACCGGTGCCGGCGATCAGCACGCGGTGTCCCGGCAGCACCCGCTGCGCCCGCGCCAGCGTCTGCAGCCCGCCGGTGGTGAGCACGCCCGGCAGCGTCCAGCCTGGCAGCGGCACCGGCGCCTCATGCGCCCCGAGCGCCAGGATCAGGCGGCGCATGTGGCAGGTGACCGCGCGCCCGCGGATCACCACGCCCAGCTCGTCATGGGCGAAGCCGCCCCAGACCAGCGCGTCGGTCTCGATGCGGACGCCGGCACGCAGCGCGTGCGTCCGCAACGCCGCACCGAGGGCGAACTGCGGGTCGGGGGCCGGGTCGGCATGGCTGGGCGCGAGCGGCTTCGCGTACTGCCCGCCGGTCACGGCGCGTTCGTCCAGCAGCACGGTCTCCGCACCCGCTTCGGCTGCGGCAATCGCAGCGGACAAGCCGGCCGGGCCACCCCCCACGACCAGCACGTCGGCGCACAGCGTCTCCGGCGTCGATGCCGTCGGCACCTCGCCCAGAGGCGCGAGCGCGTCCGGGAAACCGCGCTGCACGACCATGCCGTCGGCGGCACGGGTCATGCAGGCGCGTTGTCCGATGCGGCCGTCGATGGTGACGACGCAGTCCCAGCAGGCGCCCATCCCGCAATGCAGGCCGCGCGGCGCGCCCGCTTGCGTCTCCCGGAGCGCGACGATGCCGGCAGCGGAGAGGGCGGCGGCGACAGTCTCGCCCTCGAGCGCCGGAATCGGCATGCCGTCGAAGGTGAGGGTGATCGGCCGGCCGGTGCGGCGGATTCGCGGGTGGGACAGGCGCATACCCGGGAGCATGCCGCACCGCAGCATCCCAGCGCCAGTTTTGACATGCCAGCTTCTACATGCCGGCTCCTATCTGGCCGGCTTTTACATGAACGACACCGGATCGACGTCCACCTCGACCCGCGCGCCACGCGGCACGGCGACCTTGGCGAGCCAGTCACGCAGGATCGGCTGCACCGCGACATCCCGCCGCGTCTTCAGCAGCAGCCGCCGGCGATGGCGCCCGCGCAGGATCGACAGCGGTGCGGGCGCCGGCCCCAGCACCGTCACGCCGTCCCCGAACGGCGCGGCGCGGCCCAGGTCGCGGGCGAGCGCGTCTGCCTCCGGACCGGTATCCGCGCTGACGATCAGCGCGGCGAGGCGCCCGTAGGGCGGCCAGTGCCCCGGCCGGCGCTGCGCCGCCTCGCTCGCCATGAATGCCTCGAGATCGCCGCGCACCAGCGCCTGCATGACCGGATGCTCCGGCGAGAAGGTCTGCAGCAGCACCCGGCCCGGCGCTTCCGCCCGTCCGGCGCGGCCGGCGACCTGGTGCAGCAACTGCACCGTGCGTTCCGCCGCGCGCAGGTCGCCGCCGGCGAGCCCGAGATCGGCGTCGACGACGCCGACCAGCGTGAGATGCGGGAAATGCCAGCCCTTGGCGACGATCTGGGTGCCGATGACCAGGTCCACCTCCCGTGCCTCGATCGCGCGGGCGGCGAGGGCTGCCGCATCCGGTCCGGGGATCGTGTCGCTCGCCATCACCAGCCGCCGCGCATCGGGAAACCAGGCAGCGGCTTCCTCGGTGATGCGCTCCACCCCCGGCCCCACCGGCGTCAGGCTGTGCGCCGCGCCACAGGCGGGGCATTCAGGCGGGATCGGGATGGTGTGGCCGCAATGATGGCATTGCAGCTCGCGACGGATCCGATGTTCGACCAGCCAGGCGGTGCAGTTCGGGCATTGCATCCGATGGCCGCAATGCCGGCACAGCGTCAGGGGCGCGTAGCCGCGACGGTTGAGGAACAGCATCGCCTGCTCCCCGCGCGCCAAGGTTGCCTGCACCGCTTCCACCAGCGGCGGCGAGAGGAATTTCCCGCGTTCGGGAGGCGTCAGGCGGAGGTCGATCGCTCGGACCTCCGGCAGCACCGCCCCGCCATGCCGGACGGGGAGGTGCAGGCGCGTGTAACGCCCCGCCTCCACGTTCGCGACCGTCTCCAGGCTGGGGGTGGCGGAGACCAGCACGGCCGGCGCGGGGCAGACCCGCGCGCGGACCACCGCCATGTCACGGGCGTGGTAGACCACGCCCTCCTCCTGCTTGAAGGCGGTCTCGTGCTCCTCGTCGACCACGACGAGGCCGAGATCGGGGAAGGGCAGGAACAACGCGGACCGCGCGCCCACCACGACGGGCGCGGCGCCTTCGGCGACGGCGCGCCAGGTGGTCCGCCGCACGCGTGAGGTCAGATCGGAGTGCCAAACGGCCGGCGCGACCCCGAACCGCCGCGTGAAGCGTTCGAGCCATTGGGACGACAGCGCGATTTCGGGCAGCAGCACCAGCGCCTGGCGGTTCTGGCGCAGGCATTCGGCCACCGCCTCCAGGTAGACTTCGGTCTTGCCCGACCCGGTGACGCCGTCCAGCAGCGTGACCGAGAAACTCCGGTCCGCCACGGCCTGGCGCAGGGTTGCGGCGGCCTGTTCCTGATCGTCCGACAGCACCGGCCCGCGCGTGTCCGGGTCGGGGCGGGCGAAGGGCGGCATCGGCCATGCCGCGGATCACGGCCGCACCCACCTCGGCGGCCCGCGCGAGCTCTCCGGTGCCGCGGGGTTCAGCGCGCGCCAGGACCGCGAGCACCCGCTCCCGCGCCGGGGTCATCCGCACGCCCTCCGGCGCCGGCTCGATCCGGCGCCACCCTGCCGCGGGCAGCGGCGCGGGCCGCGCGACGCGCAACGCCATCGCCATCACCTCCCCGGGGGGCGATAGCGTGTAGGCCGCCATCCAGTCGACGAAGCGCCGCAGGTCCTCACGCATCGGGGGCGTGTCCAGGACGCCGATCACGGGTTTCAGCTTGTGGTCGGGAACCGCGCGGTCGGGTGGCGCGTCCCATATGACGCCCACCTCCTCCCGCCGGTTGAGCGGGACGAGAACGACGTCACCGGGAGCGACGTGCAGGTCCGGTGGCACGACATAATCGAACGGACCAGGGAACGGATACGGCAGCAGGACCGGCACGCGCCCGCCGTCGCATTCGCTTCGCTTTTGGGAGCCGCCCGACATCCTGTATAACCCGCATCGTCCTGACCGACCCCAGGCGTAGCCGCAAACCGGAGCGATCGCATGAAGTTCTTCGTCGACACCGCAGAGATCGCGGACATCAAGTCCCTCGCCGCCAGCGGTCTGCTGGATGGCGTGACCACCAACCCCTCCCTGATCGCCAAGAGCGGGCGGCAATTCAAGGAGGTCATCAAGGAGATCTGCGACATCGTTCCCGGCCCGGTCAGCGCCGAAGTCGCCTCGACCGATTTCGAGAACATGATGGCCGAGGCGAAGGTGCTCCGCCCGATCGCCAAGAACGTCACCATCAAGGTGCCCCTGACCCCGGACGGGCTGCGCGCCTGCCGCGCACTGTCGGACGACGGCGCGATGGTCAACGTAACCCTGTGCTTCTCGCCCGCGCAGGCGCTGCTGGCCGCCAAGGCTGGCGCGACCTTCGTCAGCCCCTTCGTCGGCCGGCTGGACGACATCGGCTATGACGGCATGCAGCTGATCGCCGACATCGTGCAGATCTACAAGAACTACCCGTTCAAGACCGAGGTGCTGGTCGCCTCCGTCCGCCACCCGATCCACGTCGTGGAAGCCGCCAAGATCGGCGCGCATGTCGCGACCCTGCCGCCGCCGGTGCTGCGCTCCCTCTTCAACCACCCGCTGACGGAGAAGGGTCTCGCCAACTTCGTCGCGGATTGGAAGAAGACCGGCCAGTCGATCATCTGATCGGACCGGCATGGCCGAAGCCGACCGCCGTCATCTCCCGCCGGAGGAAGCCGCCTTCGTGGCGGAGTTCCTTCGGGAACACCCGAACTGGCTGGCGGAGAACCCGACGCTCTATCGGGTTCTCACGCCGCCGGAGCGTGTGCATGGGGAGGCGCTCGCCGATCACATGGCGGCCATGGTCCGCGCCGAACGCGCCCATGCCGCCGCCATGACGGAACGCGCGGACGGCGTGCTGGCCGCCGGCCGCGCCGCCGCGAGCCTGGCCGGGCGGGTGCAGGAGGTCGTGCTGGCCCTGCTGCGTGCCGCCGACCCGCTGGACTGCATCAGCCACGAAATGCCCGGCATCCTCGGGATCGACGCCGTCCATCTCTGCATCGAAGCGGCTTACCCCGGCACCCAGCGGCTGCCCCCCGGCACCGTCGCCCGCCTCTTGGGCGGTCGGCAGGTGCTGTTCCGAGCCGCCGCCGTCGATGCGCGGCTCCTGCATGCCGAGGCGGCGGGACTCGCCGACCACGATGCGCTCACCCTGGTGCCGGGGGAGGGACCGCCCGCCCTGCTCGCACTCCTCGCCCGGGATCCGGCGGCGCTGGATCCGGCCCAGGGCTCCGGCGCCCTCGGCTTCCTCGGCCGCGCCGTCGCCGCCGCGCTCGGGCGCGGATGACGGGGGAAGAGGCCCGCATTGCCTTCCTCGACTGGTTCGGCCGGGAGCGCCGCGCCGCCCGCCTGACCGTGGACGCCTACGGAAGCGACCTCTCGCAGTTCCTGGGCTTCCTCACCCACCATCTCGGCGGCGAGCCGGACCTTCCGGCCCTCGCCGCCCTGCGCCAGGCGGATTTTCGCGCGTGGCTCGCCGCGATGGCGGCGGAAGGGGCGGGCAACGCGACCCGCGCGCGGCATCTCTCCGCCGTCCGGAGCTTCTTCCGGTGGCTGGCGCGGCGACAAGGCGTGGACAACCCGGCGGTCCGCCTGATCACGACGCCACGCAGCAAGCGGCCGGTACCACGCGCGCTCCCACCGCCCCAGGCCCGCGCCGTGGCCGAGGAGGTGGCGGAGCTGTCCGACAGCGCGGCAATCCAGGCCCGCGACACCGCGCTGTTCACGCTGCTCTACGGCTGCGGCCTGCGCATCGCGGAGGCGTTGTCGCTCGACCTCCGCGACGTGCCGCGGGCGGACGCACCGTTGCGGGTCATGGGCAAGGGCTCCAAGGAGCGGATCGTCCCCATGCTGCCGGCAGTTCGGGAGGCGATCGCCGCGTGGCTGCGCCTGCACCCGCGCCCTGCGCCGGACGCGCCGCTGTTCCTGGGCGCGCGGGGCAAGCGGCTGAACCCGGCCATCGCGCAACGGACCATGCGGGTCTACCGCGAGCAGAACGGGCTGCCCCAACACGCGACGCCGCATGCACTGCGGCATTCCTTTGCGACGCATCTGCTGGCCGGCGGGGCCGACCTGCGCTCCATCCAGGAATTGCTGGGGCATGCGAGCCTGTCCACGACGCAGCGCTACACCGCCGTCGACGAGGCGCGGCTGCTCGAGGTCTGGCGCAAGGCGCACCCGCGAGCCTAGAGCGGGTTCCGACCTGAATGAATCGAATGGGATTCCCCGACGCGGATCGGA
>ERZ778027.4065-NODE-4065-length-13175-cov-3.362881_pt1 | contig 13175 bp, 14 predicted proteins | sample MGYA00375757_ERZ778027 | MGnify/ENA primary metagenome ERZ778027 (study PRJEB29350, sample SAMN05389817) | bioreactor metagenome | isolation source: Ammonium sulfate bioreactor | place: South Africa: University of Cape Town | collected 2014-02-18 ... | reverse complement strand
CTCACCGTTGGATTTGGTGGTGCACGGAATGACGCCGTGGTACGTGAGATGATGATTCGCTCGTTGGTGGTGGTGCTGTAGTGCTGTGGTGCTGATGCAAGCGATGGATCGTGGATGTGAGCAGCTCTTTGCCATCACGGTTTCGGTGCTGGACGTCGATGAGATGGTGCCGTATACGAGTGAGTTGCTCAAGGTCTGGAAGGAGATCGGCGACTTCGACACGCAAGTACGTCGTGACGTTGCTCGACGATGCTCGTCGTCGGCGCCTGGTCTGCCACCAACCACGCTCACCTGCTCGCTCACGCACTCGCTCCTACGTGATCGCCATTCGATGCACCAGGTTCGAGTTCACTTGTCACACACCGAAGGCTTCCCGATCTTGAACAAGAAGCTGACCAAGAAGGAGAGCTTCGACGAACTCAAGCAACGCGTCGAGCGCTACCTCTCGCAGTTGCTGCTACTCGAGCCGCTCAACGACGTGCCACTGATACGCGAGTGGCTCCAAGTCGAACAGACCTTCCCGTCGTGCGGCGTGCCAGTCATGTGGTACAGTGGCGTGCAGCTCATGGACGAGATTCGTGCCAAGGCCGAGGCCAACTTGCGCATCGCGATCGCGCGCGAGGAGCAGACGCTGCGTGCTCTCAATGCCCGCCTACAACGCCTCATGTATCCCGAGCCGGTGAGCCCGAACGACGACGGTGCATCTGCTGTTGCTGCCTCCGATGACGTGCCACATGCCACAGCTGCTGCCACTGAGGCAGAGCACGCGTCAGCCGACCCTGAGTCGGCTGACGCACACGACACGGCGAACGGCGGTAAAAGTCGCACTCGAGCTCAAGCGACAACGTTGACCGTCTCGCAGGCAGCGTCGATCGCGGCAGCGGTCGAGCTCGAGAAGTCAAAGGCCAAGGAGCTGTTACAGCAGCAGCACGAACAGCGCCTCCACCAAGAGCGACAGCCGTCCGCAGACGACAGCTCCGGCCAGCAGCAGCAGTCGGAGGCAACACCGCCGCTATCACCGGCTACTTCTCCGCTACTGGTCAGGCTGGCGCGGGCACCGTCGACCGATCGACATAGCGCCTGCGGTGAGTTGGTGCAGGAGATTGCCATGTCGGAGTTCCAGCTCGCAAAGCTCAAGCACCGGCTCTTCGAGTGGTACGGCTTCACGGCAGCGAACGAAAGTTTCTTCTCGGTCGAGGCGCATCGAATGATCGACAAGCTCGAAGGCAAGCGCGACCTCGGCAACGCAGCAGCCTCGGAGGATGAGCCCGAGCTCACTCCGCCGCCAGCCATGTCGCTCTCGATGGACTCGGCCGATGACGAGCGCTCGCGATTCACCGCCACCAACTACTCGTTCGACGAGGGTGAGCACCGCCGCCTTGCTGCGGCAGTCGTCGAAGAGCACTCGAACACTTCTCCGTCGCAATCCGACAAGGCACACAAGGCACACAAGACCGATGGCAGCAGCGCACGCCGCACGCTCGCGTGGGCCATCGGGCGCAAGGGCTCGAATGCCGCCGCCACGTCGGCCAAGCGCCCCGTGACGGCCAAGAAGTTGCCGCCAGGACGGCCTCCACGTTATGATCGCACGCGGCATCTCTCGCGCGTCATCTCGTTCTCGGTCTTGCTACGTGACCAACACGAGAGTCTCGCCTTGACGCAGCCGGTGCGAAATGGTGCTCGGTGAGTGAGTGCGCGCGAGAGTGCACGTGTAAGATCTATCTATCTATTTTATCCGCCTCTTTGTACTTAGATGTAATGTCCGCCGTATATTTGGTGCTTGCTTGCTTGCTTGTACATACACACTCACACACTCACACGACCACGACACCGAATATTCTTCTTTACGACTATACTTATTTGAACGACGACCAAAATAACAACCACAACAACGAACTCCAGTAAGAAGAGGGTTGCAGCAATAATAATGAAGCCAGAGAGAGAGAGAGAGATGAATTGAGCGAGGAGAGATAGAAGGCGCAGGAAAGCACACCGAGATAACGAGACAGTGCGACAACAACAACAACAACAAGGTAGTGTGAGATTAGATAGATATTGATAGAGTCTCTCGATCGATGAGACTGAGTCGGTTCAGAAGGGCAGCTCTCCCTTGAACTCGAGGAGCTTTTGGATGAAAGCGCGCTCCAGGTCGCTCTTTGCCAACATTGCTTGGCAGTCGGTCATTGGCGGCCGGAAGAAGGTTGGCGCAAACACCAACGCCAAGTTGCTGTAGCCCATCTTGGTGCGCTGTTGGTTCTCGGGCTTGCCGAGCTCACGCAGAAACTCGACCAACTTGCGCACCGAATGGCGATGGTCGATCGGGATGCGCGTGAGGATCTGCAGGCTTGCTTCAGGTGGCTGATCGACCGATGCAAGGCACTCGTCAGTACAGTTGGAGTTAAGGGTTGCTACGATCAAGGGCTGCGCATGAGATGATGGCGTGCGTGAGTGATGGTGGCTGGTTGTAAAGGATATTAGAACTCGCTTGGGATCAACTCGACCTCGAGCTCACGGTAGAACTGCTTGATCAAGGCCGCCGGGTAGTGAGCGTTCTGAAACTCGAGATCAAAGTCGCCGGCGTTGAGTCGCTCTTTGGCGGCGGCGAGCTTGTCCATGGCGGCCGAAATGCGAAAGATGCCCTCGAGGTTCGTGCCATCGAGCTGGAACAGCTGCTCGATCAGGAAGGTGATGACGCGCGGCACGGTGGCGCTCGGGTCGTCGAGACGGTCGACCTTGAGGATCTCCTCGAGGTTGCCGCCGAACAGCTTGACGGCCGGCTTGGCATCGCGACGCGGCGAATCCTTGTTGCCAGTGCGAGAGGAGGTGATACGCAGCAACGAGCGGCCAGCCGCGGAGCGCAGTGCCTTCTTGCGCTTCTCGACTGGCACGGCTTTGCTCGACGACGACGAGGATGACGACGGTGAGGGAGGAGAGTTCGAAGCAGCCTCAGCTACCACGTCCTTGGCCTGGCGATCGAGGATCAGCTTGAGCTTGCTGAGGCTCTCGGGTTGAATGTACAGCAGCGTTTCAGCGAGGATCATCTGCAACAACGGCACGATCTTGGAGAGCTCGTCGCGTCCGGCGCACTTGCCTTGCTTCCAGTGCTGCGTCAACAAGTCGATACTGATCGAGTGGAACTCGCCCATCACCGAGTCGCACGCCGTGCAAGATAACAACAACGGGAAAAAGTACGGCTTGGCTGAGTGAGTGAGATATGGATGAGTGAATGAGATATGGATGAGCGAAAGAGTGCGCGCACGTACTGGAGGCTCGAACGGCAAACAAGTCCAGGAGCTGATTGGTGACCAGAACCGAGGCGGATGCGTACGGGAATGGCGGCAACTTTTTGGACTTGCTGGGGAGGATCAACTTGCGCAGGTTGTCGGAATCCTTTTGTGCCGTGTAGCAGAGGTTGCGCAGATGGGTCAAAGTCGGCAACTCATCGCAGGGATTGGCAGTCTACGAGAGCGAATGAACATGAACATGGTGTGATGAGAAGGGCGTACACGCGAGAGCAGCTGCCACAAATTGAAGTGATCAAGCGAGAGATGGGAGAGAGCGATAGAAGTGAACCTGAAAGCCAAGCTCCTGCCATCGAGGAGAGTGCAAGCCAGGGAATGGGTCGGAGGAGCCAAAGACGTTGCTCCACAGCTGGCGGAACTCATCGAGCCACTGCTCGGCTGTCTGGTTCGTGATGGCAATATGTACGTCGGTTACGACATTGTCGAGGCGTGCCGTTTGGTATTGGTGTAGCACACCCAACAGACGCGACGAATCGAATTTCTATCGACCAGCGCGCATCGTCGTGGTTAGCCGAGGCCATCAAGGAGGCCATGTGCAGATGGCAGCCAGCCACACGTACTCGAACGCTTTCGTTGATGAAGAACTTGTCGAGCTGAGCGAGAAGCTCGGCCTTCTTGCCGACCCTGTGAGCTGCAAGGATGCGTGCCGTGATGAAGCCGAGGGCGCTCTTTTGCACGCTAAAGTCCTGGTTGCGCAGCAGCGACACGAGGAACTCGGCCACGCTGCCGGCGCCTCCGACGGCGTTCGTGCTCGCGGCGACATCGAAGGCCGTTTGGAGGAAGGCGGTGATGAGCACGTAATCGAAGCGCGGGCTGCGCGAGATGGCAGCCAGGGCGTCGAGTGCCGGACGCTGCACGTTCAGGTTTTGCGAGAGGGCGTTGATGGACGACAGATGCACGATCGCGTCGTCGGGGAAGAGCGACCAGTCGAAGGCGTCGCTCTCCATGATCTTGGCGAGACACGACAGGAGGATCGACGCGTACGACGGCAGCGTATCGGGATGCGACAGCTCGGCCACCAGGAGCAGCGTGCCTCCTTGCTTGAGGAACTCGCTAAGGAACTCGGTGTCCTCCTCATCCTGCGAGGGTGACGATTGGGTGAGCACGAAGGAGTCGCGAGAGAGAGAGGCGCGCACACCCTCGCGGGTACGTACGACCAACTTGAAGCGCAACTGAAAGACGGCGATCTTCTTGGTGGTCGAGTCGGAATTCGATCTCAGCGTGCTGATAATGTCGGCAACGGCGTAGATGGGATGTAGCGTCAGTTGCAGCACGCAATCGGGCGGCAGAATGAAGGTTGCCGGGTAGTCGAACTCGCTCGGCAGGATGTAGTGCTTGGAGCTGCGCTCGCCGGCTCGTCAGCAGGTGCACGTAGCGAGCAGTAACGCGCGCGCGCGAGATAAGAGAGAGAACCGGCGTACCTCGATACTTGCAGCGAGTACCGCGTAATGTCCTCGCCGTCGATCGTGAACTTGGCGCAGAGGTTCTCAATGTGCGTGTGCAGCGTCTTATCGCGGCCGAGGTAATATCTGGTCGCGAGTGCCAGCGCCGGGCGTCAGCGCCAGGGCTGGCAGCGAGGGTTCGGGGCTCTCGCTCGCTCGCTCTCGTGCTCCACCGCCAGCCTCTGTTGGAGGGACGTACCGGCTCATCGACGGCTCCTTGCCGCGGCAGTGGACGTAGCAGATGTAGTTGGGATCGAACGCCACCTGTGGCGGTACGGTCGAGGTCGAGGGCGAAACATCGCTGCCGCCGTCGGTGCTGTTCGCCAAGCTCGATGGCGCCTTGGTTGGAGAGCCCGAGCCCGAACCCGATATAGACGTGGATGGAGAAGAGGAGGAGGAAGAGGAAGAAGAGGAGGAGGAGGATGAAGCCGAGCTCCTGGGCGAGAGCACCGAGTTGGTGGTGCCTGAGCGCGGCGACACGACGCTCGAGGGCGTGGTGGCCGAGCGCGGCGACACGATGCCGGCGGAGACCAGCAGGTTGTTCGACGCTCGCGAGCTGGTCAACGGCGGCGGCGGAGACGAACACGTGCCCTTGCGCGGCGACGCCGAGGAGGTGGATGGAGGTGGCGGCGGCGTCGAGGACTTGTCCTTGTCGGGCGACTCGGTGGAACGGCGCGGCGACACGAGCGGCGGATCGACCGACGAGGTGCGCGAGGCCGGGAAGCGCGGGCAGGCGCTGTTGCTGACGTTGCCCGAGCGCGCGCTGCGGCGCAACTGCGCAATGTCCGAGAGCTGCTCGTTGGCGAGCGTCGTCAAGTCGTTGACCTGCGCCAGGAGCTCGCGGATCTGGGCGTTGCGAGACGCCAACAGCGCGCGCAGCAGCGGCACCTGCTGCTCGGCCGGAAGCGACGCGTCGACCTCGTCGTCGAGCGATGGCGGCGGAGACAGCGGGGAACGCGACACTGCCACGCCACTCTCCCCGCCGCCATCGCCACTGCTGCCATTGAGGGTACCAGATTCGGAGGCCATGGAGCGAGAGAGGGGGCGTCACTTGGCTGTCGTGCTCGGGCGTCGTGTACGTTGTGGCACGAGGTCAAGAGCAGCAGCAGCAGGTCGTGGTTGTGGTGGTTGGAGGGAGACGGAGGGAATGAGGTGAGGCGATCGCGGGATTTCGCGATAAAGCGATAAAGAGCAATCTTGAGCTTGGCGCGAATCCTCCGAAGCTGATTATGGGATGTCGCTGCTCTTCTTGTCGATCAATCGCGTTGGTTGGTTGGTTTCGTCTGCTGGCTCGCTCGCTCGTGTCTGCCTGCGACACCCTCGAGTATGTTGGCTGCCATACGTGGTGCTCCAGTTTCAGCTCGAGTGCGAGCCGAGGCAGAGCATGCGTTACGGTACGGCGTGCAGTGAGAGTCGTCTTCGTAGTCTCGGTGGTTGCTGTTCTTACAGGCGTTTAAGCCGCATCGTGCAGCTCCTTCGTGCTGATCTCGCAAGAGGAGGCCGAGAAACGTGCGCGAGTCGCGAGTAGCAATAACAACCTGGTGCTGATCGAGTGGCACCCGAGCACGCTCGTGACGTGGCGGCGCGATTGGCCGGTCGACGCCTTCCTGGACCGCGTGCTGCCGACGCTGCCGCGGTTGTCGGCTCTGCGCCTCCCGCCGCGAGCGCTCTCGAGCATGGCGCTCGCTGCGCTGCCACGGCTGCGATCTCTCGAGATACGCGAGCTCGAGTTCGACGACGAGCGGCTCACTGAGCTGCCGCTCGCGTTGCTGCTATGCACGCAGATCGAGTCGCTGCTCCTGTCGGGCCACCATCCTCGCCTGCGCATCACGCCCGACGTGCTGGGCTGCTTGGCGCTGCGCGAGATTCGCTTCTCCGAGCCACGCTCGCGTCGCGAGGTGCACCAACAGTACCACGCCATCCGCATTCGGCTGGCGGAGCTGCGCTCTCTGCCGCGTTGGCTGCCCGAGGCGCACCATCTGCTGCCGCTCGGGCTGCGTGTGCGCATCGCGACCCTGATGTACGTCTGGAGCCTGTTCCCCGACTCGCTCCTCGGTCGGCTGCCGTACGAGATGCTCGAGGAGTGCTTCAGTTGCCTGCTAGCGACCGTGCCTGCCTATCCGGCCTACCTCATCATCGAGCGATGATGATGCACATGGCAAGAGCGCGAGCGCGAGAGCGAGAGCGTTCGTGTATGTGAATGTATGAATCAATGTATATCATGGATGAGTGGCTGCCACGTGATGGCAAATGGCGGCGCGAATGCATGCGAGCGAGCGAGTGTGCGTGCGAGAGCCTACAGAAACTCGATGCCCTCGAACTTGACGTTGCCAACGTCGATCTGGTCCATCAACACGTGACCGCGGATGTCGATCACCATCATGACGGTGTTCACGCCATCGACCTCGGTCGTCTTGAGCAGCACGAACTCGTTCTCGCGGAACGGAATGAGCTTGACTGCCGAGAAGCCGTAGTTGGGATCCAGCGGCTGTAGTACAATATCGTGAGTGTCAGACGAGAGAGAGCGCGCGAGAGCACAGGCACGTACGCCAATGTTGTTGATGACGCGCACGTCCGAAAAGTCCTCCGAGGCGATGAGCAAGTGATTGCTACCGCGCGACTCGTCCAGCACCTCGTCGTATGGCTCCTTAGAAACGCGACGTGGGAAGAAGAACCACTGGCGCGACATGGGATTGAATGCCACAGCCTCGTGAAGCAGATAGCTGGAACACGATGATGATGATGATGAGTACGTGGGAGCAAGCAGACGAGCGATCGAGCTGACGTACCCGGGATACTTGGTGCCGGTGGCCTCTCGAAGCTTCTCGTACTGCTGCACCCAGTTGATGTGAGTCACGACGCCGGCGCGGTCGATCGTCTTGACCCACTGAGGATCGTAGCCCTCGGTTTTCTGCGGATGCATCATACGTGCTCGCTCGTTAGGCGGCTTGCTTGCTGGCACGCTCGGCGACGTCTGCGTGAGAGCGTGAGAGCGTGAGAGGTTCACGTACGCCTTGCTGGTTGGTCCACTCCTTACCCATGCCGCCAATGTACAGGTGGTCTCCCATCACAGTGCACCATTCGCCCTTGAAGCCTGAGGCGCGGCAGGGAGATGAGATGAGATGAGATGAGCGAGAGCCCGACGTGCGCCACGTCATGCTACATGGTCGGCGGCGTTCGTGTGCGTACGTACCCTTCGAGACCTTGCCATTGCCGTCGGTCAAAATTGTGGCAGGCACCACGCGGTCCTCCAAGACGTCGACCACCAAGCCAGTTCGGTCGTCGAACGAGTAGAGCTTGCTATTAAAGTTACACAGATCCGAGAGCTCCATGCCTCGCGCGCCATCGTTGAACGAGAGCGCATACGTCCTCTGTAGTGCGCACGAGAGAGAGCGAGAGAGAGAGAGAGAGAGAGCGTGTTTCGGTGTGTCAGTGCGCAAGTGATCCAACCATCGATTGATACAGCAGGGGCGATCGAACGAGCGAGCGAGCGAGCGAGAGGTCGCGCCGACGTGCCTCCTCGAGCCACTTGACGGTGTAGGTGCCGCTCGTCGGGTCGCGCACCAGGTCGCCGATGCGGGCCTTGCTCTGCCAGAAGGGCTTGCCGGCCTTCTCGCCGCGGCTGGCCTTGTCCATGTCGCTGATGACCATGAAGCGATAGTGCGTCGAGGTGGTGGTGTAGTGGTGGTAGTTGTTCTGGTACGGATAGCGATAGACGGCCGTGTGCGACGACACGCGGTCCGGCTCCGGTAGTCGCATAAAGTAGATCAGCAGCAGCACGGCGATCGTGCCGGCCAGCAGCAGCAGGTTGCGGTTGCGGCGTGCCACGATGTCGGCCACCGAGGCCGCCGAGGACGACGGCGACGACGCGCCGCCGGGCAACATGTCGGCGATCACGGACACGAGCGCGCTCAAGAGGTTCGGCTGGCTGCTCGAACCACCCCCGCTGCCCAATGGCTCTACACCGCCGAGCTCGACACTCGGATTCGATGTGCGTCGACGAGCCTCAATTTCCGAGCAAACCACGAGAGACTCACTCTCACGCACGCACACGGGTGGGGCTGAGAGGAGGTGATCGAGAGAGGGAGGTGCGCGGGCAAGCGAGAGAGCAAAGCAATGGCGAAGCAGCTCTACTGACGCAGCTGCTCATATCTCTCACACATCTCCCAATAGCTTCCTAACACCCAGCCCCATCATGAAACTCTCTATCTCTCTCTGTCTCTCTTTGTGTCTGTGTGTGATCGAACAGTACTGGTTGTCGTGTGTGCTAACGGGAACAAAAATATCGAGATGCGCGAGAATACAACAAGACCGTGGTTCCTGAGTGCTCTCTAGCTGCGCTTCAGCACCGTGAAGAAGGCCTCCTGCGGCACCTCGATGCGTCCGACCGAGCGCATTCGCTTCTTGCCCTCCTTCTGCTTCTCGAGCAACTTCCTCTTGCGCGTCACGTCTCCACCGTAGCACTTGGCCAGTACGTCCTTTCGATACGCCGTAATTCTGCCAAACACGCACGCAGACACGCAGGTTAGCGGCTTGCGGTTTGCGGATTGAACGCCGCCGAACGTACGTCTCGCGCGCAATGATCTTGCTTCCGATCGCAGCTTGGATGGCGACTTGGTAGAGCTGGCGCGGAATGACGGCCTTGAGTCGCTGTGCGAGCCCGCGGCCGTATTGCTCGGCACACACTCGCGGTACGACGGCTGACAGCTCCTCGACCGGTTCGGCGTTGAGCAGGATCGAGACCTTGACGAGCTCGGCCGACGCGTAGCCGTCCTCCTCGTAATCGAAACTGGCGTAGCCCGACGAGCAGCACTTGAGCGAGTCGAAGAAGTCGAGTATCACCTCGCCGAGCGGGATGCGATACTTGAGCAGAATACGCGTGTCAGTGAGGTACTCGAGGCCTTGCTGATGTGCTCGTCGCTCGTGCAGCAGCTTGATGATATCGCCGAGGTACTCGGGCGGCGTGACGATCGAGGCCTTTACCATGGGCTCGAATGATTCAGTGATGCGGTCGGTCGGAGGGAACTTGTCGGGGCTATCGACGTGGATCTCAGTCTTGTCGGTCAAACGAACTGATAATAGTACGACAATGACATGAGAATGAGAGTGAGATACACATACACACAGAGGGAGAGAGAGTCTCTCATGATGACATACTCTTGTATAATACACTCGGTGCCGTGGCGATGACGCCGACATTAAACTCCTGATCGAGGCGCTGCAGGAACACCTCCATGTGCAACAGGCCAAGGAAGCCACATCGAAAGCCGAATCCGAGCGCCACGCTCGACTCACGCTGCATCGTGACCGAGGCGTCGGTGAGCAGCAGCTTCTCGACTGCGTCGCGCAGCGTGTTAAAGTCATCGCCATCGGCTGGATAGATGCCGGCGAACACCATGGGGACCGCGGGCTTGAAGCCGGGATACGGCGGCGCAGGGTTGGCCTCGGACACCACCGTATCGCCGACGCGAGCCTCCTTGGTGGTTCGCATGCCAGTGGCAATGTAGCCCACCTGGCCGGCAAACAGCTGCGCACACGAGACGGGCTTGGGCCGCAGCAGGCCGACGTCGGAGATATCGTACGATTGCTCGGTGGCACAGAACTTGACGCGATCGCCTGCGAGCAATCCAACGATAAGTCAGGGTTGTACTGATTGCATTGGATTGGATTGGATTGGATTGGATTGGATTGGATTGGATTGGATTGGATGAGGTACCCTTCTTGAGCGAGCCGTTCTCGAGGCGCATCAAGCACACGACGCCTCGATACACGTCGTACCAGCTATCGAACAGCAATGCTCGAAGTGCCTTATTCTTGTCAGCCTTTGGTCTGCAGTGAGAGAGTGAGAGCACCATAACGTGGTGGTCAGCATGCAGCATCTCGCTCTCGCGTGTGCGTGAGGTTCGTTCGCGCGGCGTACGGTGGGATGTGCTGGATGACAGCCGCCAGCAAGTCGGCGACACCGACACCGGTCTTGGCCGAGACCTTGACCACATGGTCGGGATCGACGCCGAACGTGCGATGGAGGTCGGCGATGACGGCGGGCGCGTTGGCGTTCGGCATGTCGATCTTGTTGACGGCGTAGACGATCTCGAGGCCGCCATCGATCGCCAGCAGCCAGTTGGCGACGGTCTGCGCCTGGATGCCCTGCGCGGCGTCGACCAGCAGTACGGCGCCCTCACAGGCGGCCAGCGAGCGCGAGACCTCGTAGCTAAAGTCGACGTGGCCCGGCGTGTCGATGAGGTTCAGCAGATGCGGCCGGCCAGCGTGCTGGAACACCATGGTGCACGTCTGCGCCTTGACCGTGATGCCGCGCTCCTTCTCGACTTGCAGGTTGTCGAGCACCAGCTCGTCCTTGGCGTCGGCGTCGCGCACGATGACGCCCGTCAGCTCGAGGATGCGGTTCGAGAGCGTGGTCTTGCCATGATCAATGTGAGCCACGATGCAAAAGTTGCGAATGTGCTCGGGTTCAAAGGTTTCGACCGAGAGCTGGTGCACACAAGCACACAAGCATACAAGCGCGCGAGATATCAGACGACGAGTGAGAGCGATAGTGTGATATGCATCAGCGGGAGCAGCCACGATATTGACGATTGCAACCTACGTTCTCAGGGGTAGGCGTGGCATATGAGCGAGCGAGTGGGGCAGTCACTGGTGGTCGCGACGGATTCACGAGAGCTTGGCAGCGGCGCAAGCGCGCACTCGAAATGCTGGCTCGAGCTGCAATCGTACTCGATGCCGCACTGCTGCTGCTGCTGCAACTACCACGAACCGGCGTGCAAGCTCTCGCACAAACAGGAGCCATTGACAAGACTGGCCGCCATGCAGCAGCAACGCGCCGCAGACCCAACAGCGGCCATACACGCAGCATTGGTGACGAGAGAGCGAGAGCGAAGAGAGAGAGAAGAGAAGAGAAGAGAAGCGTCAACGAGACGAGCGGTTACGATTAAGGTGCCTCCGGAGCCTTGGCGTAAGAATAAGGGTGCGAGAGAGCGCAGCGACGCTCTACGCTGCACTCTCTCCTATGCTCCTTCGCTCGCGCCCTCTCGATCTCTTTCCTTGCCTCGCTATCGTCTCTCGCTCACACGCACTCGCTCTCTCTCGCACGCGTTCGCCAGACCGTTGTAGAAACCGCGCCGATTGCACGCTCGTCGACCACGCCCTCGAGCGAGCTCCCGAGCCGTGTAGCAAGTACCTGCCGTTCGGTCACACACTGGTGCCTCTGCTGCGCGACCTGACGAGCCTGTGCGCCGCTGCCATCGAACACCGCCAACTGCACCATCACCGCCAGCATGTCGTTCCTCAAATCGAAGAAGTCGTCCAAGAAGGACAAGGACAGTAGCTCGAGCTCGTCCAAGAAGGACAAGTCCTCGTCGTCCAAGAAGTCGTCCAAGAAGGACAAGTCCTCGTCGTCCAAGAAGTCCTCCAAGAGCAAGGGCGCCTCGGACGATGTCGCCAACGTCTCGGCTCCCATGGCGGCGCCAACGCCCATTCCCGGACTCGCGACGTCGAGCTCGAACTCGAACTCGAGCGCCACCTCGAGCTCTTCGTCAACAGCTGCGGCGGCGGCAGCGGGAAACCACGCAGCGACCGCGCACGCGGCAGAGCTTGCGGCAGCGGCAGCGGCGCGCGCCGCCGAGCCAGCCGCAGCCGAGGTCGACGAGCGCGTGACGGTCGACGTGAGCGTCATCTGCCGCGCCGAGGCCATCTGCTCGTACATTCCCACCGAGGACATGGCGATCGACTCCGAGATCACGTTCCTGACCTTCAACAAGGGCGACCTGATCGACGTCATCGAGCAGGACGAGAGCGGATGGTGGGAGGGCATCATCGACGGCGTGCTCGGCATCTTTCCGGGCTCGTACGTCAAGGTCATCGAGATGTACGACCTGGGCCAGGACCTGCAGTCGTCGTCGGCTCCCGAGCACGACGGCCAGCACGAGGCACATGAGCCTGAGCCCGAGCACCAGCCTGAGCCCGAGCACGATCACCTCGAACAGCGAGCACAAGAGGAGGCTCCCGAGCACGAGCACGCGCACGAGCACCATGAGCCCGAGGTAGACCATCAACCTCACGCACTCGAGCGCGAGCCAGACCATGAGCCAGAGCCGGAACATCATGAGCCAGAGCCAGAGCCAGAGCACCATTATGAGCCGGAGCCGGAGCCAGAGCCGGAGCCAGAGCCAGAGCCAGAACCTGAACCTGAACCTGAGCCTGAGCCTGAGCCCGAACCCGAGCATGAACCCGAACCCGAACCGGAACCCGAGCACGAGCACGAGCATGAGCACGAGCATCACGATACGACAGAAATCGCAGCCCCGAGCACCAAGGCACAACCCGAATTCCGTGATGTGATTGTACATTCGCAAGAGGAGACTGGCAGCCGACTGCTTCAGCAGCAACTCGAGCAGTCGGAGCAGATGGTGAGCGT
>ERZ778027.4064-NODE-4064-length-13178-cov-3.457289_pt1 | contig 13178 bp, 26 predicted proteins | sample MGYA00375757_ERZ778027 | MGnify/ENA primary metagenome ERZ778027 (study PRJEB29350, sample SAMN05389817) | bioreactor metagenome | isolation source: Ammonium sulfate bioreactor | place: South Africa: University of Cape Town | collected 2014-02-18 ... | reverse complement strand
GACGTGTGCCATGCCTGCTTGAATGGGAATCACCACGTCCAAGAAGCCTAGTTGCGTCAGGGAATCTGAAGGTGAACCTGAAGTGCCGTCGCTTGACGATGTCGGAGAAGAGGGAGATGATGCAGTGGTGGTCGTGGTGGCGGTAGGCGAGGTACTCGAGGTCGAGGTCGAGATAGAGGGTGTGGAACGCGAGAGTTTGGAGCGCTGCGATGTGCTACTCGAACCACCCGAGCTTGTTGTCGTTGTGGTAGAAGTTGAATTGGTGACAGGCGATGCCAACACTGCTGGGAGGATCCAAGTTGTAGACACTTCGCGTTTGTACAAGCGCACCTGGTTGCGCGGTGTGAGCCTCGATGGGAGTTGCGGCAGTTTCTGGGCGTCGAAGAAACACGATACAAGCTTGAGCAGTCGGTCATGGTACTGGTCGTATTGGAGCACTGGCCCACAGATTGTAGCGACCGTGTTGTTATCAGTAATGTCAATCTGTATCACCACCATTCATAATGTTAGTGATTCGAGTCGAAGCAAACAATCAGTCAATCAAGCAAGCAGGTAAATGAAGTATACACGATAAGGCCAAGACGTACGCGAATGTTGGGATCGTTGAGGAGATCAGCCTGCAGCAGAAAGATATGTACTTGGTCTTGTGCAGCTTGTCGTTGATGCACATGTCGAAAGAACGAGCCGATGGACTGTTGGCCTTGTCTCAGGCCGAACAATCCAAGACCGCGGTCATCATCGTCGTCGTCGCTATCGTACTCATCATCATAGTGGTCGTAGTCAGCACCATTTTCGCCTTCGTCATCATCATCGTCGTCGTCATCGTCATCGTTATCATCATCGTGGTGGCGACGGTGGTGGCGGCGGTGGTGGCGGCGTCGGTGGTGGTCATCGTCGTGGTCAAAATCGGGAGCCGCATGGCGACGGCGACCTCGGATCAGCTCGCCGATCAGCTCGACCACCGACACTAAGCTGTTGGGCGATGCACCACCGAACAGCCCGCCAAAGAAGCCCGGATGCGGTGGCGGTAGAGGTGGCGGTAGGCGGTCCTCAGGTGGCAGCAGCGGCGGTGGGCCATCATCGTCGAGGAGCGGCGGCGAGCAGATGCGCGGATACGGTCGCGTGATGCGCACCGCGGTGGCAGAGTCGGCGGCTGCGGTCGGAGACGGGGGCACTCGCGCGAGTGCTGGATGATCGGGCGTGTCTGTGAGATCGATCGTGTCGATGCTTCGTTGTCGGCCAGCGAAGCCAGATGCGTAGGGAGATGAAGAGAAGCCTCCACTGCTGCTGCTGGTGCTGGTGCTGCTGGTGGTGCTGCCATTGAGGTACGCGCTGGGGCCGGTGTAGGTGTAGCGGCTGGGCTGGTGGCTGTGTTCGTCAAGGTCGTCGATCACCATGGTGGTGGATCCATTGCGCCGCAGGCCATTGAGGGCGTGATAGCGCTGTTGCAGTGGTGATACGAGGAGCCCACCGCCAACACCAGGAGCAGCAACAGCAGCGGATGAGGTCGACGATGAGGTCGTGGTGCTGGTCGAGGTCGCTGTCATGACGGGCTCGTCGTCCAGGTCCGTCAGGTCGATGATGCGGACCTTCGAGTCGCGGCCATCATCCCCATTCTACAAGGCGAGTCGGGGAGTTGTACGATTGCACAAGCGTACCGCGAGCGGGTCAGCCGAGTCAGAGCACGAACAGCAGGCAAGCAGCACGACGATGATGGCGCTGACATACCTCGCGACCTCGCTTCATTGGCAAGCAGAAGTGCACGGAGTTCGATCGAAAGTCACCAAGGCGATGGCAAGGTTAGCAGCGAGAGGTGGCTAGAGTGTGGAGAGCACGATGGTGATATTGAGGCCTGAGCCAGCGAGCGAGTGCGTGCGTGAGAGGGCAGCGAGCAGCAGCGGCAGTAGAACACAGGCAGAAACCAAGGCGGCTGAGTGGTGGTGCTGCTGTTCGTCGGGGAATTGATTGGTTGGTTTGGTGTGGAGGAGGTGCAGGTATTATCTGGGTGTGAGTACGGGGCTGGTGGATAGAGTAGGAGTCCGGGATGGGGGTGGGGTGGGCCGAGAGGGAGAGCAGACGTGGGTCCAAGGGAAGGTCCAGGGGTCCAGGTAGGTACCGGGCACGTGGTGGTGAGTCGCAGTGAGTGGGTGCAGAGGCTCCTGAGCCACTCCTGCTCCTATTGATTTCTTGGTTCTTGAGGCGAGTACGGCGGCGGCTGCTTTCTCCTCTCTTCTCTCTCTCTCTCGCGCGCTCTACCCTACACCACTTTCACTCATGGCTTCCGAACAATCGGCACCCTCGACGGAGGATAAGAAAGGCTTGACGTACGAGATCCCGGCCGAGTTGCAGTCGCAGCTCTCGGCGCCTGCTCTCGAGCGCTTGAAGGCCGTGCTCGAGCTCCAGGTAGGAAGTCGCGGCTGCGCCCACGCTTTACGTCGCGCGCTGTTGTCGCTCGCTCTGCTCACTGCTGGCTTGTGTGTGCGCAGAAAGAGCACGATGAGGAGCACCGCAAGATGATGGCCGAGTATATTGCGCTCGAGCTCAAGTACGAGATCATCTTCCAGGCGTTGTACCACAGGCGTTCGGGTGCGTACTTGGTAGCTGCGCACAAACACACACGCGCGATCCGATCCACTGACTGACTCTCTCTCTCGCGCGCGCTCTCTCTGGTGATTGTGTGTACAGAGGTTCTTACGGCACCCGAGCCGGCGCCCAAGGGCATTCCTGGCTTCTGGTTGCAGGTGATTAAGAACAGCGCGCTGGCGCAGGCGGTCGAGGCGCACGACGAGCCGTTGCTCGAGCACCTCGAGGACCTGTCGTACGAGCTGCTGCCGAACAACGAGGGCTACCGCCTCGTGTTCCGCTTCTCGGAGAACGACTACTTTACCAACACCGAGCTCGTCAAGACCGTCAAGGTCGAGGACATGTTCGGCGAGGAGGAGATCATCAGCACGCAGGGCACGACGATCGACTGGAAGCCCAACAAGAACATCACGGTGCAGCTCAAGAGCAAGCCGGCGCCGCGTCGTGGTCGCGGCCGCGGCGGTCGTGGTGGTCGCGGTGCGAGCAAGCCGGTCGAGGTGCCGGTGCCGTCGTTCTTCCGCTTCTTCGAGTCGACGCCCGAGCTCAACCTCGAGGACACCGACATGGACGAGGAGGACATTATGGCGCTCGCCGAGCAGCACGAGATGGACGGCCAGTTCGCCACCGTGCTTCGCGAGGAGGTCATTGCGCGTGCGGCCGTTCTCTTCACTGGCGAGGGTGCGTGAGCGACACCAACCTATCAACGACGTTGTCGTCGCTGTGCCTTCACAAGCTAGCTAACTAACTAAGGGCGTACCTTGCGCCAAACAGATGCCGATGGTGAGGACGACTACGACCTGGATGACGACGACGAGGACGAGGACGACGACGAGGATGAGGTTCCGGTGGCACGCAAGCCGCGCAAGAAGAACCGCAAGCCCAAGTCGTCGGTCGAGGAGGTCGACGACGACGACGACGGCAAGGCGCCAGCGCTGTCGTTCCCGAGCTTTGGTGCCGCGCCGGCCTTCAACTTCAACTTTGGATCCGGCACGGGCACGACGCTCGGCGCCCCGGCCGCAGGAGCCAAGCAGTTCAACTTTACGCCCAAGACCGACAACAACGACAACAAGTCGGCCTAAGTCGTCGGCTCTCTCTCTCTCCCTCTCACTCAGTGTGGGCCTCAGTTTTCTTGCTTCCAACAACGAGTGACCTTGGGGAGCACAGCTCACAACGAGCGAGATGCATGGATGGATAGATAGATAGACACACGCACATTGATCTCTACGCGCACCGCTTGCTTCCTCTTCCTCGTACACAGACATCTCAAGTAAACGAACCGAGGGTTCGTGGCGCGTGCGCCGCGTTCTCTCCGAGCACCTGACGTGGCACGTGCTGTTGCTTGCTCGCTCGCTCGCGCCCTCACCATCCCCGGCTCGCCATCTCCGCAACATCAGCGTCAGCATCAGCATCATGCCACAGCCTCCATCGATCGTGCTGTTCGACGGCGAGTGCAACGTGTGCGACTCGTTCGTGAACTTTGTGATCGACCGCGACCACGAGCGGCGTCTCGTGTTCACGTCGTTGCAGTCGCCCGCTGGTCAGAGACTCCTGGCCTTCCACGGCGTGCCGCAGGATCTCGATTCGATGGTACTGATCGAGCACGGACAGACGGCGTTCGTCAAGACGTCGGCCGTGCTGCGTACGCTCGGATCGCTCGGCTTCCCGTGGGTGCTGCTGCTGCTGCTTCTCGTGATTCCAGCATGCGTGCGCGACGTGTTCTACTCGGCGTTCGCCGCACGGCGCTATCAGTGGTTCGGCCATAAGACCGAGGCGTGTCGCCGCATGACGCCCGAGCTACGAGCACGATTCCTACCCGAGGACTATCAACCGGCTGACGCTGTCGTGAGTCCATCACGCGCCAAGGACTCTTGAGCGAGCGAGCAAGCTTGCGACACACGCACACACCACGTTGATGATGTCCTTGTACAAACCATCGTCAGTATTGGCCTCAACATTTACTATATGATTGTATTTATGATCCAGTGTGGTCTTTGAGAGATAGTTTGTGTGATTGCTTGATCGATGGATGGATCGAGGGATAGGAGGGGTTGCTGTTCTTTGAGAGCATTGTCGTGCTTGCTCGCTGGCTGCGCAACCTCTCTCGCTCGGACACGATGAATGCCGCTCCTCAGTCTATCAACTCGGTGACAAACAACGCTACTACTGGTGGGCAACCACAGCGGCGGCGGCTCATCATCGATACCGACCCCGGCATCGATGACTCGTTGGCACTGCTGATGGCGATGCAGTGCGAGCGCGACGGCATGGTCGAGCTCGCGGCCGTCACCGTCACGCACGGGAACGTGTGCGTCGACCTCGCGACTCGCAATGCCAAGGCCGTCGTGGCGCTGCATCATCTGTGGTACGGCACGCCACACGTGGTGCCGGTGTTCGAGGGCTGCGGCGCTCCTCTCGACGCGAGCAAGACCAACCCGTTCGCGCGCCACGTTCATGGCTCGAGCGGCCTCGCTGACCTGCCAGCCGAGCAACTCGACGAACTCGTTCGTCTCTACGACTCACATCTCGAGCAGCAGCAACAGCAACAACAACAACGAGAGCAAGATCAAGGGCGAGAGAATGTGATCGAGGTCGAGATCGATCCATCGCTGCCAGCGGCGGTACAGCAGCTGGTGCGCGAGGCTGCGCGACATGATCCGAGCGACACGAGCACGTTGCTCGGGGGGGTGGCTGTCGGACCACTGAGCAACGTGGCGCTCGCGTTCCAGCGCTACCCCGACGTCATGCAGCGCTTGTCGCACGTGTACATCATGGGCGGCGCCATGTGGGGCTCCGCCGGCAACATCACCATGCTGGCCGAGTTCAACGTCTATGCCGACCCTCTCGCATGGAAGATCGTCGTCGAGCAAACCCTCGTTCCAGTACGCCATCGACTCTGCCACCATTATGGTGAGTGTCAGCCTCTGTCTGATTAGACCATGACTGGGATGGGATCTCTCTCGTTCGATATATCTCGATAGGTGACAGTGGTGCCACTCGATGTGACGACCACCGTGAGCGTGACGCCCGAGCTGCTGGGTCGCTACAAGGCCGCCGCTCGTACGCGCGCCGAGCTACCTCGTGGCGTGCCACTCGACATCTATCAGTTCATCTTCCACATTATCGAGTTCGTGTTCGCGCGGCCGTGGAACCAGGGCAAGATGCACATGCACGACCCGAGCGCCATCGTGCTGCTGTTTCATCCGGAGCTCGGCGTCGGCGAGCGGCGGCGCATTCACGTCGAGACGCAGGTCGGTACGCCTACCGAGGGCCTGACGTACGTCGAGCGACGTCTGAGTCAGATCGAGGCCGCGCTCCAAGAGGAGCCGCTGGTACTGGCGTACCAACACGTGCAGCAGGAGGCGGTGCTGCAGTGGTGCTTGGATCGGTTGTTTCCTCGTGGCTGGAATGGCGCTGAATGAGCGAGAGAGAGTGTGATTGCAAAGGTTGTTAGGTGAGGATCTATCAAATGTCAAGGTTCTTGAAGTTCGAGATATATGGATCGTTGATTGATTGATTGAGTGAGTGAGTGATTGATAGTTTGGTTGGCTAGCTGATTAGCGAGCGCCCATGCAAGCACGACCGCCATCAATCTGTTCGTAATGTCACGAGGTATACGATGAGTCAGTGTTCATGAGAGCCGCAATGGCGATGATGGCGATACCTTGACGCAGTCACCAGTAATGAACTTGGCCTTGTCACTCGAGAGGAAGACGATCAGCTCGGCGACCTCCTCGGGCAGTCCAACACGGCCGAGCGACGAGGCGAGCGGATGCGTGACCTGGATGCTGCGCGCCAGGAAGGTGGCGTACGCCTCCTCGTTGAGACCGCCGCGCTTCTGGAGCTCGGTCGTGACGACGCCCGGGTTGATGGCGTTCGAGCGGACGCCGAAGGGCGCCAGATCGACAGCGGCACAGCGCGTCAGTTGATCGACGGCGCTCTTGGAGGCACAGTAGTTGGCCACTGAGTGGGTGATTGTGAGTGAGTGAGTGAGTGAGCGAGCGAGCGATGCCGCAGCTGAGGTGGAGGTGGAGCATACCTCCACCGAACGACTGAACGCCATTGACGCTGCTGACGTTGATGATCGCAGCACCGCCAGGATTGGCCTCTCCCGCCACCTTGAGATGAGGAATGGCGTGCTGCATCATCTCGAAGACGGTTCGAGTGTTGCCGTTGAAGTTGAAGAGGAAGTTCTCGAGCGTGCAGGCGTCGGTGCCGAAGGCGCCACCGCGCAGCACGCCGGCGCAGTTCACCAGCGTCGTCAGACCGCCCAAGGCCGCCACGGCCGCCTCGATCACGCGTTGCGGCTCACCATCTTGGGTCAAATCTGCTGCCACGATCCTACAACCGAGAGTAAGAGCGAGTATACGATGCGGCAGGCGAGATCGATGTCGAAGGCGTACTCGCAACCGATCTCGGCACGCAACGCCTCGAGCGCCACCACGTTGCGACCCGTCGCGCAAACACGCGCTCCCTCTCGCGCAAACAGTTGCGCCGTGGCACGACCGATACCACTGGTCGCTCCCGTGATGATGGCAGTCTTTCCAGCGAGCATCGTGATGGATAGCGAGCGAGCGAGCAACAACGAGCAACAACGAGCAACAAATCGATGAGCGACAGAGATATCTCCGGGGTACGGTAGATTTCCCGGGGTACGGTGTCCAACAGGGCCTCCAGTGGTTTACGAGTGTTCCCACGGCACCGAGCATGTCCTCAGCGCCACACCGCTCGTCGCCGCGCATCGTCTCGTCTCTCCCTCTCGCTCGCTCTCGCTCTCGTGCTGCTCTCCGTTGTTGCAATGCGCTGCGCCTCGTTGCTTGCTGCGTTGCTCGCGCTGGTCGCGGTGGCGCTTGCGCAATCGGTGTCCACCGGTGTGTGCCATTTTACGCCGACCGCTGCCGGTCCTTCCACGCTGGCAGGTTCGGCAACCTTTGTGTACACGCAAGGCGTACGTCTCTCCTCGCTCAAGCTCCTGCTGCGATGGGCGCTCGCTCTCACTCTAGCGCTCTCTCTCTTACGTGTTGGTTCGGCGTTAGATCATGACCGTCACGATCTCGGTCACCGGCCTCGCTGATGGCGACTATGCCATCCATGTGCACCAAGTACGCGAGCCGAATCGATGCCGATTGTTGCTTGTTGTTGCCGCTGCTGTTGTTCTGACGCCCCCGCGCTCGCTGGCGCCAGGCTGGCGACATTACCGACCTTACTGCTGGCGAGACGGCTGGCCCGCACTACTCGACCACCACCGCGCCGCACGGCTGCCCCGAGACTGGCTCCAGCCGCCACGATGGCGACATGGGCAGCTGGACGTCGTCGGGTGGCTTCCTCATCCAGTCCAAGTCGCTCGATCTGCTGCGTCTCGACGGACCGTCGTCGATCATCGGCCGTGCGGTCGTGATCCACGCCAACGGCGATACGTGCACGGCGCAGCCGAGCGGCAACGCTGGTGCTCGCATCGGTATCTGCGTCATCGCCCTCCCCAACTCGGCCACCAACTCGGCTGCCGCCAGTACGTTGTCGTATCGCATCGCATCGCTCCCGCACTTCGCTCACTCGTGCCGCATCGAACAGCTGCCGTCGCCAACTTTGCTACGTGCCAGCTGGCTCCTACGTCGCACTGCCCCGGCTGCTCGGGCACCGTGTGGTTGCAGCAAGCGGCTGATAGCAACGAGATTCGTGTGCGCGCCAAGGTTTCGGGTCTCCAGTATGGCTCGCAGCATGGCTTCCATATTCACACCGTATGTCGCCGCATCGATGAATGATACTCTCGCGAGATATCGGATGGCTAGAGAATGTCGCCGACTCACTCACTCACTCACTCACTCACTCACTCACTCACTCACTCACTCACTCTCGCGTGGTCTCTCTCTCTTGTAGTATGGTGACCTTAGCGACACGATCAACGGCACGGCGCTTGGTCCGCACTGGAACCCCGACAACTCGCCGCACGGCATTCCCGAGTCGACTCCGCGCCACCGTGGCGACCTCGGCTCGATCCAGACCTACGATGGCTCGGGCAACGCCTACTACGACTACCAGACGTCGTACATTGGTTCGCTGACGTCGATCCTCGGCCGCGGCATCGTTGTGCACCAGAACGTCGACCACGGCTCGGGCATGGGCTGTGATGCCACCGGCAACTCGGGCGTGCGCCTGCTGACGTGCGTCATCGGCAACGCCATCTTCCTCAACGTGCAGTCGCCGCCGCCCGGCGTCACGGTCGTCAACAACTGGCGCAACGCCACGTGTATTGGAGCTGCAAGCCAGACCTCGAGCTCGTCGCTCGTGCTCGTCTTCGTGGCGCTCATCGCCATGCTCTTTACTGCTGTGTAAAGAGTTTGCTTACTCCTTCCTCTCATTCCTCACGCCACACACACATATGTATGTATGTATGTATACGGGGGTACAAATACAAGGAATCCGCTGAGGTTGTTATTGCTATATCATCTTGCTTCACTGTTGCTGTTGTATACTACACTGAGGCAGTTACAACTTGATCTCTCTCTCTCTCTCTCTCTCTCTCTCTCTTTCTCTTTGCGCTACTCACTTACTCACTCGAAATGTTCCCGTAACAATAACAACCTCATTGAAACAACAAATGCAGGGCTGCAGGTGCAAATGATGCAAATGATCATTGTGAAGACGATGAAGTACCCGAGGAGGTAGTCGACGGAGTGGTGGTGCTGTTGCCACTGTCGCTCGATGGATCACGAATCGGAATGGCTTGCCTCGGCGAGCGTTGTTCGTCGAGATGCTTCCAATAGTCGTTCCAGTTCTGCACTAGTGCACCGCACGCTCCAAGATAACCCTAGCGTTGCACACGTACGAGAAATGAGTTTGTAAACGGATTGAGCATACAAGTTTGTGGGTGTGAGTGTAGGTGTGAGTATGGTACGTATATCACACGCTACCTCATGCTTCATAAAGTAAGCCTTCATGGTTCCACCAGACCAATAGTTGAGCGCGAACGATAGGAGGCGCTTGGCCACGAGGTTGCCTCGCAAAAAGTTGCCGACGTAGATGATGCGTTCGAGCTTCTCGGCACGCGCGAGCATCAACGCGATCGAGCCAATGTTGTTGGTGAGCGTCACGAGGAGCGCCTTGGCAATGTCCTCGGGCTTGGCGGTCTTGCGCTTGTCGGGTATCATCATCTGCCCGAACGACGACGCCACCGTGTCGCCACTCAGGCCGAAACGCTGGTAGTCGCCGCCGTAGATGTCGCGCACCAGCATGTCGACGTTGCGGCTGTCGCCGCGGCTCGCGAGCTCGAGCGCCTCGGAGAAGGTGTGGCAGCCGGTGAGCAGCGAACACAGGCCAAAGAACGTGCCGCCGCCGAGACTCGAGCCACCGACGCGCGCATAGTCGTCAAAGTTATTGACGCGCATGATGCTGATGCCGGTGCCAATGTTGACCAGCAGGAACGGCGTCGAGTCCTCGCACGAGAAGGACGCCGGCGTCACGCCGAGCTCGGCCTCCGACAGCTCCTCGTTGTTGAAGTTGCGATAGTCGTAACACTCGGCAGGATAGTACTGCATCAACAACGTGATGCCGCTCACCAGTGATTGAATCTCGTCTGTTTTCTGTTGGAGGCAGCATCAGATTCGCAGCCGGCAAGGTAGCCATGCAACAAGTAGCTCGTCAGCATCGTGATCACGATGATGCGGACGGTGCTCATCATCGATAGCGTCGCTTGGGCTGGCGCGCGCCAGAGAGCACCACGCACCACGAGGTCAATGTTGATTTCATCCCGAAAAGCATCCGAGAACTTGTAGGCTCCTCCACCAGCTGCATAGATGTGACTAGTACAGTGGAGTTATCGATAATCATATGACAAGGAAGTGATTGTTGTTGTTGTCGAGGTTGTTGTCGAGGTTGTTGTTGTTGGTGCATTGATCAAAAGAGAAGTGCGTTCAAAGTGAGTGAGTGAATGAGATCGAACGCTAGCAAGAGTCAACGAACGAGATAGATAGATAGATAGATAGATAGATAGATAGATTGAGGGATAACAAGGTGGCTATATACCTCGTAGCACTTAGTAGTTGGTTCGAGCGTACGATCTGGAGGAAGTTGGCCATCTTGCTGGTCTGGAAGCGCAGGAACGTGAAGGTGCCGCCGAGCTTGGCCGAGTGGAAGTGCAGCTGCGGCTCGCGAGCGCCCGTCTCGCCGTAGTTCATCGATTGATCGAGGAAGGCGCGCACGTTGTCCTTCTCGAGGCTCTCGTGCACCGAGTAGTCGTCTCGGCTCTGGTCGTCGAGGCCGTCGGGCTCGAACAGCACGATCTTGGAGAGCGTGCCGCCGAGGTCGAGTCCGAAGCCGAGCTTGTGCGGAATGCGTGTGTGCAACGGTGGCAGGCCCGACCAGTGCAGCCACTCACCGATCACTGGACGCAGTGGCGACGACGAAGCACGTGTATCGTGCTCTTCGGCGAGTGCCGTCGTTAGTTGCGACATGTGTTTGTGGTGCAACTCGAGCGAGAGAGCGACAACGCGAGTGAACGAGAGAGATATTGATGGATATCCGATGATCAGCGATGATGAGATGGATCGATCAAGTTGAAGAAGAAGTGGTAGTGGTAGTGGTAGTGGTGCTCGCGGTAGAAGTTGTAGGTGGTGATGATGGGTTGGTGGTTGCAGGTGGTGTTGGCGATCGATCTGCGAACACAGCGGCCTTGACGATGCGAACCAACCAGAACGAACACGACGTCGTATCTCTCGCGAGGCACCGCGACACACACGCAAAGAGAACGCACACTCACAAGGTCTTCTCGTCAATCAACGTGGATAGAGACGCAACCTGACACGAGAGGATGAAGGTTGGAGGCAGGTGGTGGTGCGAGCGAGCGATGGAGCGAATGAATGGATGATGAGAGGAGAGTGTGTGGTCGAGCTCTCTCTCGCTCTCTCGCTCGGTCTCGAGGGCTCCAGGCAACCCGGTGATTCGGCAGCAAGATGCCGATGCCGATACCGATACCGATGCCTGGCTGGTAGGAGGTACGGCCGGTCTACACACGTAAAGACACACAGACTCCCACGCGCTCACTTGCTAGTTGAATGTCGATCTCGAGGAGCTGAGAGGGAGCGGGAGTGGGTCGGTATCGTGCTCGTGTGGTCGCGATGGCGCGCTTGTCTCATCGTCGCTCTCCATCGCTCGTACCACCACCAGCACCTCCCTCCTCTCACTCTCACTCACAACCATCCTCACTCACACTCTCCCTCGCACTCTCACTCACTCACTCACACTCTCGTTCCATTCGATCGATCGCGCACATACGCGAGTCTCGGTTACTCTCGCTCGTGCCATCATCGCCATCATCACCACAGCGCATTGCTCGGTGTCGCTCGCTGGTGCTCACCATCATGGCGAGCAACAGCAACAGTAGTAGTACGAGCAACAGCAACAATAGCTCGAACTCTGCCAGCCCTGCCAGCAGCCCGGCGACGTTGCGTCGCACCTACTATGAGGTGCTCGGCATCACGCGCACGGCCAGCGAGGCCGAGATCAAGGCCGCGTACCACGCACAGGCGCGCAAGTTCCATCCCGACCGCAACAAGGGCAACGAGAAGGAAGCCGAGGGCCGCTTCAAGGAGCTGCACGAGGCCTACTCGGCGCTCAGCAACGCCGAGTCGCGCGCCGCCTACGACCGCACGGCGCACCTGCGCACGCACAAGCTCACGCGCTCCGAGATCTTCAACGTCATCAACAAGATGATGGCCAACAAGGACAGCGTGCTGCACCAGTCGTTCACCTTCGCCTCGTCCGAGTCGCAATCCAACAGCGGCTCCACGACGCCTATGAGTGCTGCCGCCGCCGCCGCCGCCGCTGCCGCTGCCACCGCCGCCGGTGGATTCAGTGGCCTCGGCGGTATGAGCGCCGTCGCTGCTGCCGCTGCCGCCGCCGCTGCCGCCACCGCCACCACATCGTCCGACAGTATACCCTCACAGCTGCTGGGTCGTAAGCGTCGCCGCACCGAGTCGGGTAGTGCTACCAGCACGGCCAGCTCCTCCTCTGCCTCGGCTTCTTCCACGACTGCTTCCACTGCTGGCTTCCAAGTGCCATTGCATTCGCGACACCAACGCAACCACCATCACCATCACCATCAGCACCAGCATCATCATCATCATACGCCTTCTTCAACAGACGATGTCAACGCCAATACTAATGCCAACGCCAACTCAACGACCACCACGACAACGTCATCGTCATCCTCGTCGAACTCGATGCGTGACGGTTCTCCTTCGTCACCGTCGTCTGTCGGTAGCAAGCGTCGCTCTCCGAGCGTTTCGCCCTCGTCATCATCACCATCGCTTCCAACGATGGCACCATCCGCTGGCGGCAGTGCAACATCCAACTGGTCGTTCACGAGTGCCAACAACAACAACAACAACAACAACAACACCACCACCATGGCTCCTGCGCCACCATCATCATCGTCATCATCATCGTCGTCATTGCACAGTAAGCGCAACTCGAGCAATGCACTCGATCAACACCACCAACCTCCAAGTTCACCCCATCAGACCACGTCGGCCTCGTCGCTCCGCAAGGGCCAAACGCTCCAGACCACGCTCTCGCTCTCTTGGGAGCAAAGCGTGCGTGGC
>ERZ778027.4062-NODE-4062-length-13181-cov-3.200366_pt1 | contig 13181 bp, 19 predicted proteins | sample MGYA00375757_ERZ778027 | MGnify/ENA primary metagenome ERZ778027 (study PRJEB29350, sample SAMN05389817) | bioreactor metagenome | isolation source: Ammonium sulfate bioreactor | place: South Africa: University of Cape Town | collected 2014-02-18 ... | reverse complement strand
CGGTGGATCAGTTGTCGCGCCATCCGCTGGCCGAGCCGGGCGTGTTCGTCGAGAGCGAACGCAAGTTCCTGCAGGCGTTCGTCGACAACGAGCAGATTGCGTCGTTCGACGTGACGCGGCTGGCAGTGGTCGATGACGGTCGCTCGGTGATTCGCGTCGATGCACTGAACTTCAACCGCACGGTGGGACACCACTTTATTCGCGAGGAGGATCGCAACCGCGACCGCCACGAGCGCAAGTACAAGCTGCGCAACATTGGCACCGAGGCAGCGATGGTTCGCTCGGAGGACGGCAGCCGCATCGTGTACGACACGTTCGGCATCTCGCTCATCGCCTTGCTGCGCATGGGCGCGTCGAACTTTATGAAGGATCGCCTGTACGAGCAGTTCGTGCGGCTGCCGCTGTATCTCGACATGGCGCCGTGGAACCTGCAATTCCGCGCCGGCGATCTGCACTACCTCGACAAGGACACGATGGACAACACGTTCGATCGCTTCACGCCACACGCCTACCAGCTGATCCTCGCCATGATCAACTACAAGCGAGCACTCGAGGACTTTAACCGCTGCAGCTCCGATGCTTCGACCAAGTACGGCGTGCCTCACGTCGGTATCTGCGTCGGAGGAGCCAAGCTCAAGGAGGGCAAGAAGTGCGGCGAGGAGAAGCCGGTCGCGTGCCACGATGGACAGTGTCACTACTCGTTCCGCGAGTGCTTGATCTCGTTGGCTGAGAAGGAGATCGATACACGTCGGCTGCTAGCACAAGGTTCGAGTTCCAACTCACCGTGGAATCGAGAGTACACTGAAGAGGATGAGCGCAAAGGTACACGAACTCCCAACTCAACGCTACTCAACTGATTATCAACAAGCTAACCCATTGCGAATACGAATGCCTCCTAGATACTCGTAAGCCAACGATCACATATCGCGTGAGCAATAACTAAGCAAGGAAGAGAAGGACGTTGGCTAACGCGTAGACGATTGCTGCACAATGCGTAATATGTACTGTACTTTGGTGGTAGATCGAGCGATGAATCCATCGTAACGAGGAAGGCAGAGAGCGTGGCGTACCTTGAACAGCGCACTTGTTCGGTATTCCTCGAGCTCTTCTTCACAACATGGATATAGGAGAGGTAGAGCGAGACAAGAGAATTGAGTAGTGTGAGCATACTTTCGAACGAGAGTGAGAGATAGACATATCGATAGCATCTGACCAGCTAGCAAGTAGTGAGACTCGACATAAACAAGTCACACACGACGTATATCATCTAACTATCTATCATCTAAACGGCCCTGGTGTGGGATACAAGTTTATTTCTAACTAACGACTACGACGATGAATGATGCTGAACGAGGTTTTGGTTGTGCATAGCGCTCGAGAGAGTACGTACGCGTACGCGGTTGATTGCTGGAATTCCATCTCACCGAGAGAACGAACAAACGAACAAACGATCGTATTCACGCACGAGTAGAATGAGTATTTGGAGATGTTGGTATCATTTGGTTGTTGTTGTTGTTGTTTGATGTTGGTTGAGAATAGACATATGAGACAGATAGATTGAATGATAGATGACAGAATGATAGATACATACAACACGATCGTGCGTGTGTACATGAAACAGTATATGTGCCAGTAGTCACTGCGAGCAGCAGTTTTGTACTGTACCTGCACGTCCTCGGTGGTGAGGACCGCGCTTGCGAGAGGGCATGCGTGTCACACGGCATGCAGTATCCTACGCCAGCAACGAGCCAGCCAGCCAGCCAGCTGAAGGTCGGTCATCGACAACATGGCAATGACCATCATGAAGAAGAGGAAGACCACGAAAGGTTGGTGGTGGTAGCGGCGGCGGTGGTGGTGGTAGTGATGCAACGCTGCACTCACACTCACGCACGCGAGCACGCACGCACACACACACACAACCAAACGTTCGCTCTCGAGCTCTCGCTTGCTGCTCCTCTCCAGAAAATAAGGAGGCAAACTCGCACTCTCAAGACCCGACAAGCGACCGGCTCGCTTGTATGAGGGGGCGTCGTTGTCAATCGATCTTCAACAAGCCTGCAACCCGACCTGAGGGTAGTTGGCTGGGCTGGGCTCGAACGGACGAGGTGCAGGCCCGACACAGCACTCGAGTGCGATGTGCAGTGCAGTCCCTCTCGCTCGCTGGCGATCACTCGCGCATCACAAGCGCGTGATGAGACGACAGTACTTGGCCTTGGCAAGCACGACGAGCAAGACGACACACACGTTGACAGACACAACACACATACGCACGCACGCTCGTACGAGCGCGCACTGCAGCACGTAGCCGTGGAGCAGAAGGCGTGTGGTACGCGGCGGCGAGACGGCGATGGTCGTCGGCGGGGACGAACGAGTGCGATGCGACGATCTCGATCGGCAGCACGTCACATCACGCACGCAACGCGACATCGGCGACGGCGACGGCGACGGCAGCAGTCAAACGACGCAGAACCGCCGCTGATGGTCGGAGAGGAGGATTCGGGGTACATCAGACCGTGACGAGCTGTCAGATGGCTTCTCCCGAGTACTCGAGCGTCATGGAGGACGATGAGGAGGCGGCGGTCGCTGAGGCCATCGACGAGGAGGCGGACGGGTCGTCAAAGTTCGGCAGCGCCGGAATGACAAAGTTGTGGTGGTACGACACGGGCGCAACAAAGTGCCCGGTGCGGCTCAGCGTCTCGTCGAAGGCCTGCTTGCGCATCTGCTGCAGGCGCAGCTCGTCTTGTTGCTGGCGACGAAGCAGCTCCTGCTGCATGCGTTTGTCGACGGTGGCGTCCTTGGGCACAGGAACGCGTGAGCCGGGAGCTGGCAGCGGAACGGCGTTGGCGCCGGGCACCAGCAGACCGCCGCCGCCGCCACCGATGGCACCAGCGACGGCAACCGGCGGCTGTGGCATCAACGACGCCATGGCGGCAGTGGCAAGCTGCTGTGCACCTTGAGGTGACAGGATCGGCGGTGAAGCCTCCTTCTTGATAGCAGGGCCTGGAGTACGACCACCAACCACAGCAACGACACCGGCGAAATTAATCAACGCGTCACGCCCACGGGTAGCGGAACGAAGAGTGGGGCAGTGCGGCAGACGCGGCGACGTACTGGCACTGAGCAGCTGCGGCGGCTGCGGCTGTTGTTGCTGAGACTTGCGGAGGCTCATCGACGGCAGCTTGCGCTGCACCGGCACGGGGCTGGTGGGCGCTCCGGAACTTCCGGTGGCCGGGGCGTCGAGCATCGAGGACGAGGGCGATGAAGAGGGCGACGAAGAGGGCGACGACGACGAAGACGGCAACGGAGATACGGCTGCTAGACTCATCGTGCGGGGGAGAAGGGCGGTGACCGAGCACGTGGCGCAGCTCAGAGGGAGAGAGAGCAGTGGCTGTGGTTGGTGGCTGGAAACAAGGTCGATGGAAGAAGCAGAGGCGCAGAGCACACACCACACAGCAAGCAACACACAAGTGCACCAGAGTACGGCAGTCGCTCAGCAAGCGCGCAAATCAACAAAGCTCCACAGCAGGGAGCGAGCGAGAGGAGCGAGACGTGCGTGCGGCAAGGGCAGCAGAGAAATGGCACGCGGCTCTGCGGCACAGGCGCACGTCGTGTGGTCCGCTGAGGCTGGCGCGTTTTTTACGCCGGTGAAACGCTTGTGGGGTATGATCTTGTGGGGTACGATCTGTTGGGGTATGCCGGTTGTTTGCTGGTTCTTGTTGTTGGTGTTTGAGGTGGAGAAGCGGGCTGGGCGTTGGGATATGTGCGCTGAGGTGCTGGGGAGATGGGTGGATTGGTTCGGGAGGGAGCGACGATGTGAGGAAGGAGGACTGCAGCAACGAGAAGGACGCAGGAAAGCTCTGGTGCTTCATAAGGGATCGCCAGAGGCACCTCACTCTCTCACTCTATCCAACACACCAACCACAAACCACACCAAACCAACCACACCAATAAGATATCAGTCAACAAGTACCTCATAAGTCTCATTCATGGCTACTCTCACGCCGGCGAAGCTCGCCGAGCTACAACGCAATCCGACGCACATACGCAACATCTGTGTGTTGGCACACGTCGATCACGGCAAGACCTCGCTGTCGGACTCGCTCGTTGCTTCGAATGGCATCATCTCCGCCAAGCTCGCTGGCAAGATGCGTTATCTCGATAGTCGCAAGGATGAACAAGAGCGCAAGATCACCATGAAGTCATCGTCGATCTCGTTGTATTACTCGTACACTGCGCCGCAAGATGACGACGATGCTGATGTTGCTGCTGCGACATCGACATCGACATCGACATCGACATCGACATCGACATCGACTACCGAAGGCGAGGAGACGCCCACGGTCGTTGCCACTGCTGGGTCTACTAGTGATGGTCCCGCTCCTCAATCCGATGCAGCCACCACGATTCGTGAATCGGGGTCCAACAGCTCACAGGCCACGGCGTTGTCTGGCGATTATCTCGTGAACCTGATCGATTCTCCGGGACACGTGGACTTTGGCTGCGAGGTCTCGGCTGCCGTGCGCATCACCGATGGCGCCTTCGTTGTTGTGGACGTCGTCGAAGGAGTTTGTGTGCAGGTAACGATGAGATGCAAACGAACGAACGAACGAACACACACACACACACACACACACACACACACACGAATCGAATCGAATCGAATGATTCTCGATGCCAGATGCAATGGCAAACTCGAGGTGCAATGCCATTCAACCTGCTCGCTTGAACGTCATATTGATATCAGAATAGACCCATGCAGTGCTGCATCAAGCTTGGAAGGAGAAGGTCAAGCCGGTGCTGGTGCTCAACAAGATCGACAAGCTCATTCTCGATCTGCAGCTGACGCCCGATGAAGCTCGTCTTCACATCTCGCGTGTGCTCGAGCGCGTCAATGCCATCATCGCGACGCTCTTCAATCGAACCATGTCGGAATCTCAGGAGCAACGCATGAAGGAACTCGAGGCGCAACAGCAACAGCAGCAGCAGCAACGCCACACTTCGTCGGCGACGCGATATCGCGCTCGAGGAGCGCAGAAGGACAACAACGGCAAGATCGTCTTGTCGTTCGATGATTGGACCGAGGACGTCGATGACTCGGCCTTGTACTTCTCGCCCGAGCGTGGCAACGTTGTCTTTGCGAGTGCGCACGATGGTTGGGGCTTTCGCACCGATGACTTTGCCGAGATCTACTCGTCGAAGCTCAAGATCAAGCGCAAGATCCTGGCCACCAAGATATGGGGCGAGTACTACTTTGATCGCAAGTATGTGCTGCTGCTGCTGCTGCCGTGAGTAACAAGCAAGCCACTCCATTTTGCTGATTGATTGATTGCAGGACCAAGAAGATCTACAAGCACAACAAGGAAGGCAAGTACACGTCAATGTTCGTGCAGTTTGTACTGAACAACATCTGGCAGCTGTACAATGCTGTCATGGTCGAAAAGTACGAATGGCGATATCTGCATTGCCGCGTGTGTGTTTGTTTGTGTGGCGATCATCATTCCTTATCTCGCGAGCATCCTCCAGGGACAAGGACAAGACCGCCAAGATCATCACGGCATTGAACCTCAGTGTACCGCCACGAGAGCTACGAACCGATCCACGCTCGATCCTGCAGGCGATCGCTCGACGTTGGCTGCCACTCGCGCCTGCTTTGCTCCGAACGGCTGTTGAGCAACTACCGTCGGCTCGACATGCACAGGCCACGCGTATTCCTTCGCTGTGTCGCCCATTGTCGGTCGCTCGCGACAGCGATATTACTGCGCAGCATCGAGTCGTGTATGTGCTTCATCCTCTCCAGCCGTCGTTTCAGGCGACAACACCACACTCACCTGCAATCGCTCTCTCTTTATTCAGAATGGATTCACTGCTTCAATGTCGATCGGGTGCCGACGATCCAGTGGTGGTCTTCGTATCCAAGGTGATCTCGGTACCCAAGGCTGATATTCTCTCGGCCTCTCGACCACAACTTGTGTGCGAAGGTGGGCCACGCATCTCGATGCCCAAGGCCCGTCCTCCAGCCGGCACCGCTGCTGCTGCTCCTGCGATACCTACCGAAGGCGTATCGATTGATGTCGCCAGTGAACTTGCAAGCTCCAGCGGCACGTCCGTGAGCTCTTCGGCTTCGGCTTCCGTTGCAGCAAACGACGACGGATCAGATGAGGAGTTCGTAGCCTTTGCACGAGTGTTCAGTGGAGTACTCAAGGTCGGGCAGACGCTACACGTGCTGGGGCCTCAGTTCAATCCCGCTCATCCGACGCTGCATCACACCACCTTTACGATCCCGGCTTTGTATCTCATGATGGGTCGTTCTCTGGAGTCGATCGACGAATGCCAGTATGTGCTGGCTCGCTCATTCTCTCTCTCTCTGTCTCTCTCTCTCTCTCTCGGCAAAACTGACGCATGATTTGTGCAGAGCTGGCAACGTGGTTGGAATTGGAGGTGTACGCAATCACATTCTCAAGACTGCGACTCTCTCGTCGAGTCTCGCGTGCACGTCATTCGAGGCCATGCCAATGGTACGCGCGGAAACCACACAACGCCCGTAGTACTTGCGATCACTCAATTCGACTCGATGGCATCACATACAGTCACAACCGATCGTACGCGTGGCACTCGAGCCCGTGAACCCATCGCAGCTTCCCATCTTGCGACAAGGCCTGAAGTTGCTCAACCAGGTCGATCCTGCGATCGAGGTCGTCGTTCAGCCGACGGGCGAGCACGTGATCATCGCCGCAGGAGAGCTCCATCTGCAACGTTGTCTGACCGATCTCAAGGAGCGCTTTGCGCCGATCGAGCTCGATGTCTCGAAGCCTATCGTTGGCTTCCGTGAGTCTATCACTAAGGAACCGTCTCGAAAGAGTACGTCGTATTTTTGGTTTTTGTGCAGCTGAGAGAGAGAGAGAGAGAGAGAGCCAGCCCTTCTAACTGTTAGGTACATTGTGCAGTTGCCAAAGCACAAGCTGGCCGGTCAGCAGAAGAGATTGAACGTGCAGTTACGGAGAGCCTCACGACGCCGAACCAACGCTTCACGATTCAAGTCCGCGCCGTACCACTGCCCGAGAACATTGTGGCCTTCTTGGAGTCGAACGAAGAGCTGTTGCGCCAATCATTTGGCGAGACCGAGGGCGTGAAGCACTCTGATGAGGTCTCGGTCCGACTGCTCGAAGAGTTCATCAAGGCCAAGTGGACCAAGTTCTTTGACCAGTACGTGTGCTTGCATGGCTGCCTCGAACGTGTGTTGTTCAACGTTGAACTCACTCCACGAGTCTCGATCGATCGCTGCTCTCGTTGTTTCTCGCAGTATCTGGGCGTTTGGTCCGCGACGAGTCGGCTCCAACATCCTCTTCAACATGGTTCCAGACTTTGCCGGCACTCCGTTCTGGAAGAGCATCTGCTCGTCCGAGGAGCCGACACGCATCCTTGCCTTGACGCTGATCGATGACGATGAGACCACTGCAGCGGCGCCGACAGAGCCTTCCGCCACCACTGCCAATGCCACCGTGCCCAGTGCACCCGAGACCAACAGCAGCAGCGAAGAAGCAGATGCGCAACAAGCCAGCGACGACGCGAGTACCTCGCCGTCGACGCTCACGCCCGAAGAGGCCAATCGCATCTGGTACCTCCAGGACATCGAGTCGTCGATTCTGAGCGGCTTCCAGCTGGCGACTGGTTCGGGGCCGCTGTGCGAGGAGCCCATGCGCGGCGTCGCTATGTTCGTCGAGTCGATCACCATCACGCCGCCCAAGGAGGACGACAAGAAGTTCGGGCCCTTCCGCGGTCAGGTGATTGCTACCACCAAGGAGGTGTGCCGCGGCGCCTTCATGCGCCGTTCGGTGCGCATCGTCGAGCCGTTGTACATTTGCGATATCCAGGTGCCAAGTACGTATCTCATCGAGACGCGGATGATAGTCTGTCTCTATAATTACTCACTCGCTTCGTTCGAACGACAGCCGATCAAATGGGTAATGCGTATGCCGTGCTGCTCAAGCGTCGCGCCAAGATTGTATGCGAGGAGATGAAGGAGGGCACCGACATCTTCTACATTCAAGCGCTCCTGCCAGTGATCGAGAGTTTCGGGTTCGCAGACAGTACGTTATACTCTTGCGGTCGTGGAGTGGTTCAGGCGCCGAGCCACCAACGCGCGCGCGGGCTAACATGCATGTGAACGCTGGCGCGCGAGTGTAGAGCTGCTACGCAAGACCTCGCGAGCCGCGTCGACAGAACGGATCTTCTCGCACTTGGAGCCGCTCGATCAAGACCCGTTCTTCGTACCGACGACCGAGGAGGAGCTCGAGGAGTTTGGCGATAACGCCGCAAGCATCGGCAACAACCTAGCGCGTACGATTCTCGATGATGTGCGCAGACGTAAGGTACGAACCCCCGGCCGGCGCCATTCAAACCCTTGCCGTGGATAGCGCAGCTCACCTCTCGTGCACCTCGCAGGGTCTGCAAGTCGAAGAGAAGCTCGTGGCGCACGCTGAGAAGCAACGCACTCTCAGTAAGAACAAGTGAGCTTACATCCCAGTCTTCACACGCCTCACGCAGCTAGGCGGTTGTCTTGGTGTCGTTGGTATCGTTCGCGGTGAACGGCGGGTGCCCGAGCATACAGCAGCACCTGCACATCCGTATCATGATCATTGTTGCGCCGCAGCAACAACAGCAGCAGCACGAGCACTCAAGTTGCACCGCGCCTCAAATACAAGGCTACGCTTGACGTATCGGGCTACCAAGCACAATTGCGTCGTGTGGGCTTGATATATATGCCGCTTCATTGTAACGAGCGCCCGAGCACAGTTGGTACCGGGCTCGATTCCTCCACTACTCCTAACCCCAACCCTAAACCGTACTGAACTTCCAACATCTCTCTCTAGCGCCATACGCACCGACACACGGCTGCTCCCACCTTGTCGATCTCTCGATCACTATCTCGCCGCCTCCACCACCAGGTGGTCCCTTTTGAACGTGAGTCGCTCGGATTCGGTTGAAGGGATCCTTGGCGAGTGTACTCGAGTGTACAACCCCCCACCTTGGTGAGGCCGTCTGGTTCTGGTAGCGGTGTTGTTGCTGTCGTCGTCGTCAGTTGGTTGTGTGCTGCTGTGGCGCGTCTGTTGCGGAGCGATCGGTAAGGCCGCAAGGCCGCTCCTCGCCTGTACCGTTGCAGGGCCTCGGCTGGCCACCAGGGAAAAATCGAGGTTAAATTACAAAGAATGATGGGGAGGGTCGGATGGTTGTTGGATGTGGTAGCCGGGCTCCTGGTGTGTGGAATGGATGGGGTGGGGGTGGTAGTAGGGCGTGAGAGGGCGGAGAGCGCGGGCCTTTGGTAGAGAGGGGGGAGCTCATAGCAACGAGGCAGCGAGCGAGTGTTTGATTGCTTGCTCGCTTGCTACCCAACGCATCATCATCATCATCAGTGCAGCGCGCGTTTGTTCATCGATCACTTGCATACCCTAGAACCTCTCGTGCGCTACCCATTGATCTATCACCCACCACATTGTATTGGTGTTTGTTTGCGAGGGGGTTTGTTGTTTGATATTTATACGATTGGCGGGGGCGCGCGCGTGTCTAAACTATCTCGTTGGCGAGTGTATCATCTCTCTCTCTCGATCCCGCGCGCACGATCCACCGATCTCTACCCAGCAACCGATCCACCGTCCTCACGTCTCTCTCTCGATCACCGACCTCACTGCCTGCTATGCGATACTCGATACAAGTCTCGCCGCATACGACCGATCGCTCACGATGCTAAACAAGCTTCTCTCCAAGAGCAAGAAGAAGAAGGATCTCGCGGCATCGAGCGGCTCGACCTCCTCGAGCGGCGGTGCATCGTCGATACCATCCAATGGCATCGGAGGAGGTCCGAGTTCACTACCGAACTCGCCTGCTACACCACGCAAGGGAGCATCGCTCGGTAATGAGTTCAAGTCCAATGGTACCGTCGGGTTCTTGGCGTTCATCAATGACAGCGAGCCTCCGCCCGAGATCCAGACCCAAGACCCGATCGTATCTGCCAAGCTCGGACGCAGTGCCACCACCACAGCCTCCTCCGCCTCATCGCCGTCATCCATATCGAAAGAATCCTCGTCTTCCAATCGAAGAGGCGCTACGAATCATTCATCGGCATCGGTAGCATCGCCATCATCGACGACGACGACCTCGGGCAACAAGACCGAGCTGACGGGTGCCGTCGGGTTCTTGGCGTTCCTCGACGCCGACGCACCGGCGCCCGAGGTCTACTCGGGCGATCAAGTGGTCGATAGTGCTCGAAAGCGCAAGTCGCTATCGCCCAACTCATCGAACGCCGGCATCACGAACCAAATGCTGATCATGCAGCAGCAACAGCACCATCACCATCAGCATCATCAGCCTCAAAGCTCGAAGCCATCGAACGGCTCTGTCGGATTCCTGGCGTACGTCGGTGCCGCGGGCCCTCTATCTCCACGACAACAACCACCACAACCGCAACAACCGCATCATCATCATCACTACACGCCGAGTGGCAGCGATACGAGCGCATCATCGAACACCAAGGATTCGGCCGATCCCTCGATCGTCATTCGCGGCGTCAGCAGCTCGAACGACGAAGAGTCGACCGAGTCGACCGACGAGGGCGCCGCGATGCCACACCGCTCGACCTCCTTCATGCTCTCCGAATGGGCCGAGATCGAACGAGCCATCAAGGGCGAACGATCGCGCTCCTCGACCGCCAGCACCGGCGCCGCCGCGAGCTCCACCAACTCGTTGGCCGTCAATCCCTCGACCTCCGAGTCTCCGCTCGAGCGCGTCGCATCGTGCGAAACTCGCTGGCGTAGCAACTCGACGTGTCTCATCGAGACCACCGCCTCGTGGCGCAAGCTCTCGATGCTCGGCGGCGACTCGCTCTTCGAGTCCACCGAGCTGCTGCTCAGCGACATCTCCGACCTCGACGACTCGGACTGCGAGCTCTCGACCGCTCGCGTCACCATCGACTCTCCTTCGTTGCGTCCCACATCACCCAACGCCGACGCTCTCGATCAAGATGAGCTCAATATCGAGACCGAGGCCGAGCAAGTCATCATCTCCGTTCGTTCCACCAGCTCCGCCGACGACCAAACGCCGCGACAACGCACCGACGAAGACGACTCGCCCTCCTCGAGCGAGATACCAGCCGATGAATCGCAACAGCTCTCCGAAGAGGCCACGCCTCGAGACCTCACGAGTACGAAGCCAACCTCACAATCCGTCGACTCACCGAAGCCCGATCGCCGATCCGTGCAAGTTCAACGCGAGCACTACCAAGTCGATCGTCGCGCCAAGAAACGCTTCCCATCGACCGAGCTATTCCTCGAGTACATTCGAGGTAGCACACTACTCGTATGTTCCCAATTCCATACATTAATACGTGCACACACATACACACGGAGAGAGAGAGAGAGAGAGAGACCGATCTGTGACAGCAGTCATCGGCACACGAAACGACATTGATTAATCGAGAGTTTTAATACTTACTCGCACTGCCCCGTATCTCTTCAGAGCGATGAATTGGCCAAGTGTGAGCTCGATAACAACTGCTCACGCTTGTTTCTCAATGCCGAGAATGCGTTGCTTGAGAATGGAGTCAGTACGTAAAGTGTCCTTGAATGAGAGATGGTACTTTGGCTCACGATTGAACGATGGAATCGTGTTGTTGTCGTATTCAGTGATTGCATCAGATAAGTTCCGACTCGTCGAGGCCCTGACGAATCCCACCGCTTCTAACGGTGAGGACTTTGGTGGTATGTTATTGTTTATCTGCTGAGATGCTCGATGCATCGAGTGTGACAGATCGTCGATGATTGATTGATTGCATGGTGCAGATGCCATATTTATGATGTATCGCAACTATTGGTGTCCCGAGCTGATGTTGGATCTGCTACTCTTCCGATATTACCAGCAACCACCAGATGTACGGCATTGATGATAGCATCACCAACTCTCGCTCGTTGTGGTACTCATGCGTACTTTCTCTTTCGTGTGCTCCAGGATTGCGTGTCGTTTTCGGACCTTGTGGCTTGGGGAGAAACGTATCAAACTCCTGTACAAAAGAAGTACGTATTTGTTGTTCGACTGTAATGAATGTAGTCGAGTTTGCTCGACTAACTGATTGATTGTTTGATGGATGGATTGATAGGGTGTTGGAAGTACTACTGCGATGGATTGAAGGATATTACGAGAGCGACTTTAAGGAGAGCTTGTACGTGTATTGGTGGTACAACGTGATGATAAGAGTAGAGTAGTGCAAGTCGCTTACCGCGTTGATGGCGCTGTGTACACACACAGCCGCAACCAAGAGATGATGATGAACTTTATCGACCTGTCGCTCAAGGAAGAGACTCCTTACGCGGCCGAATTCACACAACTGAGCGTAGCAATGGCTCCTCATGTACGTGATCTACACTCACGAGCGGCCATTGTACACTTGTTCTAATCCTGATGGATGTTAACGACGACGATCAAACAGTTAAGTAAGATGCTCGATGACGCTCCTCGACAAAAGAAACTCCGTATGCGCAAGAGTTTCAAGCACAGCAAGAAGAAGAGCAAGGTCGGCTTCATGCAGCTCCATCCAGTCGAGGTGGCGCGGCAGATGACGCTGATCGAGTACGATCTCTTCCGAGCCATGGAGTCGTCCGAGTTCTTGAATCAGAACTGGTCTCGCGCACACAAGGAAGAGAAGGCTCCCAACATCCTCCGCATGATTCGACGCTTCAATCTGACGTGTCGATGGATCGCGAGCGAGATCTTGGTCGAGGGTGATCCTGCTGGCCGCGCCGTGCTCTTGGCGCGGTTCATCTTCATCGCCGAGCAATGTCGCCTGATGCGCAACTACAACGGCGTCATGACCGTGATCGCCGGACTGCAACAGACGCCCATCTGGCGGCTGAAGCACTCGTGGGGCTTGCTGCCGGCCAAGTCATGGGATATGTGGGAGAGTCTCACCGAGCTCATGAGCTCGACCGAGAACTTTGGTCGCTATCGACGCGCGATCGCTACAGCCAAATCGCCTGCCATTCCCTACCTCGGCTTGGCGCTGACCGATCTGACAATGACCGACGACGGCAACTCGAGTCTCTATCCAGGCACGACGCTACTCAACATTCAGAAGGTACCTTGGCCCACCCCACCCTTCCTTCCATCTTCCCGTCGCAAGATTGCGGCGTGCTAAC
>ERZ778027.4059-NODE-4059-length-13195-cov-14.052511_pt1 | contig 13195 bp, 11 predicted proteins | sample MGYA00375757_ERZ778027 | MGnify/ENA primary metagenome ERZ778027 (study PRJEB29350, sample SAMN05389817) | bioreactor metagenome | isolation source: Ammonium sulfate bioreactor | place: South Africa: University of Cape Town | collected 2014-02-18 ... | reverse complement strand
CTTGGGGATAGAGATTGATCATTTGTTTGGCGATGTCATTCGGCACCCAATGATCATTCGTGCCATAATAAAACGTGAGTTTAGACAGGAAGGATTTTATCAGTTGATCGTCACGTTTGTCGACGACAAACATTTCTTCGCGAGCCATTTGAAGAAGATTTCGAACTGTTCGAGGGTTTAATAAATCATAGAGAACAGTGTCGACTAAAATCGAACGATCTTCGTCGGGTGACGAAGCAAAAAACCAGTTGATCAATTTTCGTTTGATCGATTCGAATGGAAATAAAAATTGAACGAGTAGACAGAGAAATGGCAGAAGATAGATGTAGATCGGATAGAATCGAACGAAACGTTGGCCTGCAGAACTTTCTCTCATTCGTTCGATCGTTGGGAAAAGGAGAAACGCTCGATCCAATCGATTTTCAAGTCGTTCGAGCATTTTCAACACCATGTACGCGCCAATCGAATGGCCGATTAAAATCAGTCGATGATTCGGATTGTTGGGCAACAATTGTTCGATAGCAGCTAATTTATGTTCGATTTGTTCTTGTAAACTGAAACAATAATCAACCGGTGGACTGTGACCAGCTTGAGAGATGACCAAGATGCAAATTTCCTCATTGAAATAATTGTAAAGTTCATGAGCAAACGGAATGTAGAAACCGCCGAGACCGGGATTACCCGGAATGATAATAATACTTCGATTGGATCGAGACGTGCTGCCTAATTGGTAGATATGCGTTGGAATCTTTCTGATTTTGATTATTTCTTGTTTTGAAATCATGTTTTTTTTCTTTTTTCTTTCTTTCTTTTTTACGCGAGAGAATTTCTTAGAAAAACAAATCTCGGGTTAATCTATAAGAGGATTAATCAAAACAAATTATTTGAAATACGCATAAAAAGAAAATAATGTCAAAAAAAGTCAATGTAACACTAATCAAGCTCGATGTCGAAGTAATCAGATACATGTTTATTCAATCTAATAACCTTTACTCGACTTTTGTTAACAAAAAAAAAAATTAAAAGCGGAGTTGCCGTCTAGACTTTGTTATTTATTTCTTCTGTTCTTGTTGTAAGTAATTCACGAATGAATAACATTCATAGGCGAATGTTGCAGGCAAGATAGGTAGTTTTCTATTGGATTACAAAAGTAGTGTTATCAACTATGACGAGTTGATACACGTGCCATATTGTATCCGTTGTAAGTGAGATTCGAACGTGAGACCTAACAGATTTCTATTAAATTAAGCCATCCAACCAAACAGTTGAAATCAAGCATTGAAAAATAAATTACTTAACCGTAAATATTTGATGAGAATTGAAAAAGAAAAGTTAATCATCTGATCTAACGCTGAACTCGAATGGGATTGCCGAGATGTGAATATTTTGACGTAGAAATGTAAAGAAAGAGAAAAAAGAGGAAGTAAATTATCATTTCGAAATCGTTCAACTGAAGGAGCAAAGAAATTTAAAATATTATTTCAACATTGGAGAAGAGAATTGTTAAAGCAACTCACATGATATTTTTAACAGATCGCATTACATTTCGATACCAGAGAACAACCGATGCTAAATCGAAATGTTCATCATCGTATTTGGGATATTCGCCGGGATAAAATGAATTAATATCACGATTAGTTTCAAGAAAATCGTCGGGGGAATTTTCGTTTGTTTTCTCCTCGGTGTCAATTTCATGATCGATTTGCTGTTCAGATCGATTTTCATTCGAAATCGATGATGTTCGATTAAGATAATTGTATTGTCTTTGTGCATAGGTTTGAATTCGGTTGCCACGTTGTTGCAACGACAACAATTTCTGATGGATTTGCTCATCAATCGACTGATTGTCTAGCTGATTCGTTGATTGTTGAGCAAGAAACGTCGGATAATTATGCTCGTTGACATATTGTTGTTGTGGCACATCCGTATAATTCATGAGTCCACTCGAATGATACGGATTATGATAGAAAGAATGATCATTAGTCTCGTCATCGGTTGCATCATCGTCATCCGAAGGTGAAAAACTGTGATTAGGCTTGTGTCGTTGTCGTTGTTGTTGTTGTTGTTGTTGTCGTTGACGAAAGAAATGCGATGGTATCATCGAATGCGAATAAGAAAGAGAGGAGGAAGTATTAGCAAGTGTATCACGCAACCATGAAAACATCATGAACAAGAACGAGAGACACAGTAGAGAAAACACGCGTTCTTACTCTTCTTGTTCTCGTTCTCGTTTTTCTTAAAACACTAATCCACATGCAGGAATATGAGAAGAGAATATTTTCTTCAAGCGATTCAACCCAACGTTTTCGTTTCTCATTGTTCTGTATCCTATCCTTTCTCTGTCCTCTAGGCAAGTCGAAGACGGAGAAGAAGAAGAAGAAGAAGAGTGAAAAATACGAGAATGCGTATTTGCTCATTAATAAATTAGAAAAAAAAACGACATTGATTTTCTTCGTCTTCTCGCGTTTTTTTTTTCTTCCTTTCCTTCACTTGGTTCGAGCAAAGTTCTCCTCTTTGCAGCTTGAAAACGGTTTTTTTTTCTTTCTTTTCCTTTTGTTTTTGCATTCTCTCTCATTCAAAAATATATTAGCTGGATAACAAACTCAGTAACTTATATCTCGCGTTCTTTTCATTGCTCATTTTGACTGAAAAATGAGATTGTCTATCTTTTTCTTCGTCTTCTCTTCTTCCTCTTTGGATATATAGAAATACAAAGATAAAATCTCGGTTAATAAACTTCTATTCTTTCTATTCTATATTTAGAATGATCGATTGAACTAATCAAAGTTCGTTGAGGTGGTAGTCGAATTGAACGGCAGAGGAGGAAATCGATTGAGTTTATGAACTATTCATTACGTCGATTGAGCGTTTTTCTTTTTATATTATTTAAAAAACAAAAAACTAGAAGTCATGTCTGCACATGATTGATGATCATTGAAAACGATATCTTTTTTATTGTTTCACGTGAGCAAATAAAAAACGAGAAATTAGTAATCAAACACATGCAATCGAGCATTTACCTGAAAGATGTCGTTCTCTAATCATATCAGACAAACATCGAAAACCGACGAGAAAACAACACATAACGAAAACTTACGGTTGGTCATGTTGAGGATCGGTTGTCATTTTCTTTCGTTGACTAACATATGAAAGAGGTTCTTGTTGAAGGAATGAGTTCGTATTTTTTGCTGGTTGATCGGAATTTATTCGTCGTCCGGGATCACGTATGACTGGCTGAACAAACGCTAATGGTTTTTTAGTTGTCGATGGATTTTCATTTATCGATGAGATTGCATTCGAATGAGACATTGATGAAACAGGATAATTTACATTGGCTTGAGAATTTATCGGATAGGAGACATCGGATGTGTAATCACTATCATCCGAAACTAGAAACACAACAATGAGCAACTCAATTCAATGAGAAAGAAACTTACAATGTGAATGAGAACGATGACTCAATTGACGATAATTAGGTGGATACTAAACAAATAAATTCAAATTCTCTTTTTAGAATAATAGTAAGAAGAGAAAAGCAGGTGACGAAGTTTTTTTCTTTTTCTTTTTTTTAAGTTAATTAACTTGTGAAAGAAGTTTTGTTTTTGGAGGAGAAACGAATGGGAAAATTTGCTTCGAGCTCTTTTTTCTATCGCGAGTTGGCTCGATCGAGAACAAGAAAATCTTCGTTTTACCTGGATGAAAACTTGTGTACACCAATTGTCTATCATTGAATTAAAATACAACGAGAAGACTTATCTCTCTCTCTCATTTAATCAGATAGACAGAATCGAGAAAGAGAGAAAAACACGTTAAGTTTGATTATTTACAAATAAAATAGAACAATCTGTCAGAAAAAAGTCAACATTCTGTCTCAATAAAAAAAAGAAAGAATAAATCGCTATTTAATAACTATGCTTCCGTTTCTGTCAGATCAAACACGTAGCTCACGAAAATAAACGTTCGACTTTCCAAGGACAACGAATAAATATTGATTTTTTTTTTGTTGTTGTTCTTATCAATCTGCTCGAAAGATTAGTTACAATATATGAGAGCAAAGAAACGATGCGACAGTTAGTTAGTTACTTCGGCCTCAATAATCTATTAAATGTGCCGTTTGCGTATTTCTTTTTCTCTTTGTAAAATATTCAATTAGGAAAATGAAAACGACACACATAAATTTATCATTTCTTTTTTTCTTGAATTAAATATTTAAGAAAAGTTTTGCTTCGTTTGAAGAAACAATAAATACGATTTTGAAGATTCGTTGACTTACTTGTTGATCGGAATGGAGAACTGACAGTGAATTGAGTTCATCGAATGTTACATCCTTTAATTGACGACCCTAAAACGAAGCAAATCAACAGTCGAAATGAGTCTCGTGAGACGAAAGTTAAACATGTCATGACGATCAAACGCTGAACATCCAATGTAACGAGATTACTTCTTTTCTCAGACCTTCCCTCTTCTTCCTGTCAAAGCTTCTTCTTCTTCTTCTTCTTTTTTCTTTCTTTTTCTTTCTCTTCGCGTCTGTTGATGGCACCGACATTCTGTAACTGATCATTGTTAGCATCGTGAAAATTAAAAAGTCGTCCGACAACGACAAAACTCAAGGGAGCAGAAAATATATGTCTATATTAAAAAAAACACAATACTTCTTTGTCGAGAATTTCATGGAGAATTTCTAATTTTTCGGTTAATTCTTTTGATTCTTCTTCGGTCAAATCCGAAGGTAATTCGACGTATGTTCGAATGAAAATCGAATGACCAGTCGGATGACATGTTCGAGCCACTTGTCCTTGCCGATTGAGGATCAGTTCGGCATCGAGAACGATCCATCGTTCGTGAGCACTCGAAAGACCGATGTTGGTCGATTGATCTAAACGAATGTGACACAAACCGAGCAGTTTGTCCCAGAATTGACCGCGTTCCCACAGCTCGATCTGAAGGCCAGCTGACCGATCGGGAACATCGCTGCAACAAAAATCAACTTGAATTTTGATGGAAAATGAGAATGAATTCGAGTTTTACAAGTAGAATTCTTGTTCCCAACTTGGATTTAAACCTTTGACAACGGTTGTCGTCGATTTGACATTGTCGATTTTCAAAACAACATACGAACAACTTTCATCTTATTGAAACAAAAACAAAGCAAATTTTGAAAGGAATCAATCGTGAAAACAAACTGTCCGAGAATTGGATTTTAGCAGCTTTGACTAACACACAAAGTAGAAGTGATGATGACGATGTTGACGATGACATGAAGAGATCTTCTAATCATGAAATCGAACTGATTTTTTGCCAACAAGAATTCACTGTCGAATGTGCACAAGGTACCGACATACACTCATTTGGAAAGCAAAAAAAACATCGAAGACTTAATAAAGCTAATCCTATTTGCTGGTCCCGATACGATGTTGTTGTTGTTGACTTGTCACTCACGAGATTTTCCTAATGGTAAGAAAATTATCCAGTCAACGAGCGGATTTTCATCGATTATCCCGAGTTTTCCACTCGAATTTTCTTTTCTTTTTCAATTCGACAACACTCATCGAAAAAAAACAAAACGTTCTTTTATTTCGAAATCAAAGCGGCATCTATAACTGTTGTTGTTGTTGATTTTTCCATTGATTGGTGGGCGTTCTCTCTCTCTGTAGTTTCGCAATTTATACACAAAGTTTAGTCAGTCAGTTAGTCAATAATATAACGATGGCAAATCCGGACGCGCCATTCGTCTGGAAGAAGAAACTCGAAAAAAGTGGCATGACGAATGTTTCGTCGAAGAAATTAGCGAAACTCACAGCTCAACGTGTCGAAGACAATAAAAACGAGCTAGAAAAACTGAAACGTCAACGTTTAGAACGTGAACGCGAACGAGAAGCAATGGAAGAAGAAAAACAAATCCTTCAACGTGCCAAAGAAGCCGAATACCATCGCGAATGGATCAAACAAGAAGACTCATTTCACTACAATCAAGTTCGTCTTCGATCGAAGATTCGAATCTCCGACGGTCGAGCAAAGCCTATCGATCTGCTCGCTCATTACATCAACGAAGACGACGACGATTTAGCCGTCGAAATGCACGAACCATCGAGTTACCTCAACGGTCTCACTATCCGAGATCTCGAAGATCTTCTCGCCGATATCAAAGTCTATACCGAACTCGAAAAACAACAGAAAACAAATCAACCGTTCGACCAACAATATTGGCAAGACATCACGACGATTACCGAAGATGAATTGGCCAAACTAAAGAAATTATCGTCGCAATTGTACAACGATCAACGGATCGACGATCGACGTGAAGGAATCAATTCAGCTGTTAATCAAGATGTCAATGAAATATTCAAGAACAAAACTCCTCAGCAATTAGAACAACTCGAACAGAGAATCAAATCAAAGATTGAGAACGACACCGGCATTGATATTGCCTATTGGGAGTCGCTTCTGACGCAATTACAAGTGCATACAGCTCGAGCAAGACTTCATGATCGACATCAGTTGACGCTCAAACGAAAATTACAGAAAATCAAACAAGAACAAGGCATTTTCCATGCGCCGACATCGAGCTCGACGATAGCCAAGTCGAAAGAAAGCATGGCTGAAGATCTCGAAGGCAAAGCCATTCACGACTATCAAACCGGTCGGTATTCGCCAGTGTTAGTCGAGCTCAATGATCTCGATCTCGAAATTCAGAAGTGTTGCATCGATGAGACCGATGATTGGGACAAACTAATTCAACAACGAGAATCTGTACGAAAATCCGGCACGGTCAAGCCAAATGTTGAAGATGCTTTCGAAGCTTTTGCTCGAACGATGGACAGTTTGACCATGGACGATTCCATGGCGAATACTTTCGTGCCCATGGATGTTCAATATCTTTGGTCGGACAAATATCGACCGAGAAAACCACGAGTTTTCAATAAAGTTCATACGGGTTATGATTGGAATCAATATAACAAGAAACATTACGATACGGATAATCCGCCGCCGAAAACAGTTCAAGGTTATAAGTTCAATATTTTCTATCCGGATTTGATCGATAAAACGAAATCACCGTCGTATGGTCTTACGGTTTGTGAGGATAATCGAGATTTTTCGATTTTGAAGTTCCGTGCTGGGCCACCTTATGAAGATATTGCGTTCAAAGTTGTGAATAAAGAATGGGATTATTCGCATCGACATGGATTTCGATGTCAATTTCAAAATGGAATCTTTCAACTTTGGTTTCACTTCCGAAAATGGAAATATCGTCGTTAAACTGTTCGTTTTTTTTTCGCTTTTTTGTCTGTGTTGTTCTTGTGAAATAAATCAGAAGTCTTGGATATGTTGAACTGAAATTTCATTTCTATTTTTCAGATTCGAAAAGAAAATGGTCTGTGTTCCTTGTATTTTCGTTGGTTTAGCTATTGTCATTTGGTGCAAATTTCTTGAACCGTATATTCGGCCAATTTATGAAAAACTTTGCCAATATTATCCTCCGTTGAGAATTGTTGGTACTCAGTTGCAACTTTGGGGAACCAAGCTCGAACAATTCGGAGAGAAAATCGGTATTCGTTTACCACAATCATGTCCAATGCCAAAGAGAAAAACAGATGCTTCGAAAGTACGGAAAAGCAACGAACAAGTTTTTCGAAAGATGTTTTTCTTTTTTTTCTGATTTTAGTGTCCAGTAGCTAGTGGAAATAATAATAATAAATTATATCCTGATTTGAAAACAACAACTGACGAGTCAGACGTTCATCATCGAACAACAACAGTAGAAAATACGATCGATTAAAAAACTTTTTTTGTCGTTTAATATTTTTTAATCGTGCATTCTATTAAATGTTGTCTAACCTTGCGAAAATTTCAAACAAAATTCTTTTTGTTTTCATTCAATAAACATTTCTCATTCATCTAACACTACAAAATCTGTCATTATTATTAATTTTGATGGGATTTGAATTATTTAACAGCTTGATTGATTCTTCAACCGTTCGATTGTTTTGACTGAAATAAACTTGTAAATAAGACGCTCAGATATTTTGAACGGAAAAAAAATCGTGTGACATACATCTTACTAATTAGAAATCAAAGAAAAATCTGAGAAAATTGTTTTGAGAAATTTCCATATAGCTGAGTCGAAAGATGTGAAATAGCTTCAAGTGGTAAATCTTCTGGAAGTAAAATGGGCAAAAAAATCAAAATGTATTCAAAAATTGTTCTCATGGAAGTGAACCCAATTTCTTTGGCTAGCGAGTTTGGACCACTTCCGGCGACCGATGTTGATGCACTTGGTATCTTTGAATATTTTCCACAATTCCATCGAAATTGAAAATCTTCAACAAATCTTTTTTATTGTTTTTCGTTTTTTTGTGTCATTTAATCCTGAAAAATAAAAAATATTCAAACTTGAAACTCAAGCAGTTTTTCTAGATTTTTAGTTGACTTTTCTTATTTATTTAAAAAAAGTAAAAAAATATTAAGACGATTTATTCTCTATTTTCTCCGATTCTCGTTTGATTGATTCGTATTGAACTAGACTCGGCAGACCAGGATTGAGCTGCAGTGAGTGTGAAAGAACATCTTTTGATAGATCATTAAAATCGACCATAATTCTGATCATCATCGTATTGTCACGAACATATGCACTATTGTCATGTTGAATTAATGAAAGAGGTGCAAACTTAGGCAATCCACTGCCAACATTCATTTCTGATGTCGGTCGTTGAAAACTATTGGATTTCGTATCGGGTCGAAATGAATCTACAATGTGCTTTCGTTGTCCGGTTTGATCGAATAGAGTGAAAATGATTTTATATTTAAACGGAAATTCGAGAATAGAATCGTATTCGCCACGCATAAGAACGAAGAAAATCGATAGATGTGTTCGTTTTCCGCTACCGTCGCCGGCTAAAAACAGACGAGCTCGCATTTTATAACCAAACGTCGATGAATAGAATGCTGGAGAATAGATAGATGTTTGCTGACCACTTTGAGCAGCACCTAAGTTTTAAGAGGAAATCGTTATACTCTTTCATATTGGTTTTTTTCTCTCTTCTTACTCGTTTTTTGTTGAAAATCATCGATTTTCCATAGGAGAGTTCCGTCGTACGAAGCTGATCTGAGCTCATTGACAGTTTCTTGAAGTGATTGAAGTTGAAGCTCGAATGCTGATTGATTTGCTGCTTGAGCATGAAAATAGGATTGCGTTTGTTGAATGACTTCTTCGACTTGTGAAACATTTTTCGAAAGTTCATCGACTTGAGTCTGTTGCTGGAAAACTGTTCTGTATATATTTTGTGCTTCGTTATCCAAAGATTTAACAGTTTCGGCTAAATTTTCAATCGATTTCAATGTTTGATCGTCACATCTGTTATTTTTCGATTGCAACATTCGAAGTAAACTATGTTGATGATTTAAACTTAAAAGATGATTTTGTTGATCAATTCGTCGGTACTAAATCATTTTCAAAATGATAATCGTATTTAAAAGAAGAAGAAAAGTCTTTCATACTTTATCTGAACAACCGTAAGGTTCGAGTTCACAAGTTAACAGTGCTTTTTCACAAATCAATTCATGCTGCGTAAAACTATTTGCTGATTTGAATGTTTGTCCACAAAATTCACATTTGATTTCTGAATGAGATTCATTGAGATGTTTCTAAATTAAAAATTCGTGTTTCAAAAAAAAAGAAAAGATAATCAAATGAATATCTACCGAATAATCTTGAAAAACACCAGTCCATTTACATAGAAAACAGTTGATTTTTAAATTCCTCATATCATTCTCACATCCTCTATCAACAGTGACCTTTAAAAAACAAAACTCGAATCGATATATTAATCTCAATATGTCTGATTTTACTTTATCTATTGATGTTTCTTCTTGACAAGTTCTGCATTTAAATATCTTCGATTCTTGATTTCGAATACAAGCTCGACAATATCGATGACCACATTCTAATTGACAAGGATTTCTCAAGATGAAATTGCACAAAGGACAAGTGTATGCTGATAGATCAGTTCTATTTTCGGCATCAAAACCAAATAATGTTTCGTCATTCTAAAAATCGAAATTACTGAAATCGAAACAAAAACAAGAACTTACATGTTGAATATTCATTTTTGTTTTATCTTCGAAATACAATTCGCTTCTAAATAATAATAAAATCATAAAAACTATTGAGCTATTATATAGCAAATCTATTGGGTATTTGTCATTTTTCTCAAAGTATTGCTTATGCAATGAAGTAGAACGAGTGTGGGTATACCTATGTCAAATCAAACGGTAACTGTCATCATTCAGTCACGATTCATGATTATTACGAAACGATTCAAAGAATGTCTAACTATGACTAATATTTACGCATAGAAAATTACCTCATCGTTTAGTTTCTGTTTTAATAGAATGATGAGAATCATCAGGACATTCTTTATATATCTTCTGAGAAAGATTTCTGTCAAAAATTTCCATTTGATCATTGGGTAATTTTTTTACCAAGTATGAATACATAAAACATCATTTGGCTTTTTCCGACAACGTGTTTTTTTATGACGCGTTCTCTGTGAAGAGGAACGATAAAAGAAAATATTTTCTTTCTTATGTCACTTTCCTCCCTTCTGTGGAAGGGTGAGTCATTTATATTCGCTGAAGTTCGAGGTTATCGTGTTATTGTATATACGTCCAAAGTTAACTTGAAATCGGTTAGTTAATCGAGATGTTTTGGGAGATTCAAAAGGATTTTTTGTCGTTATTTCGTCGTGGTACTGGTTGTAACAATTATCTCAATTCAATCGATGGTTTAAGATCATTAGCTAATCTTTCGATAGTTTTCGTACATTTATTAATTATTTACACGGCCTTTGTTCTTCCCTACCCAAACAAACAATGGCAAGAACTTCTCATGAGTTCAGCTTTCGGGTTAAATAATGTGATGATCTTTGCATTGGAAATCTTTTTTATGTTATCAGGCTTTTTACTCACATACAAATTGCTCAATCATTGGAATCGATTTTCCTATAATAAACAATCGTTTCTCTACAAAGAATATCCAATATCAATTCTCAAACGAATCTTTCGTTTTTGGCCGGGCATTCTCTTAGCATTCGTCATGTTATTCGTTTTCGGCGAACCATTGTATCCCAATGCCGGCTATTTATTCGAATTTTTCCGACAAATCAACATTTGGATGTTCTTTCAAAATTATATTGATCCAGACTATTGGTATACATCACTTGCACCTCTATGGTCGATTAGTTTAGACATGCAAATGCATATTCTTCTTCCATTAGTACTTTTTATATTTTATTCGAAAAAGAATTTATCATTTATTTACAATTGTTTGATCGGATTGTTGATTGTTTCGGTTATTCGAGGTCTTATTGTTTACGATTCAAGTCGAATGGCAGTCGGCATCATTGGCGTTCGTTATCCGTCATTTTTACTTTTGACACCGAGTTATTTTCTTCATTGGGTCGAATCGAAATATAATCTCACACTTTCATTCGATATTCCAAAAGAAAATGCTGCGAAAGCCTTCTCTCAATCGATGTATTTGCCATTGGAAGCTCGTTTCGGTAGTTTTATCATCGGTGCTATGTTAGCTATTCAAATCCTACGAAGTCAAAAACATTCGAACGAACGAAAAACATGGAAAAAATATTTATTTTATTTCTTAATTGTATTTCAAATCTTAGCAATGTTTCCTAATCCAAATGAACTTCCGCCGGACAATTTTGTAACAACATTTGCTCTATCTGCAACTCGACAGATATTTACAATTGGCCAAGCTTTTATTCTTTTCACTGCACTTTGCCCATTGACACATCCATATCATTCGTCGTGGCTTAGGAAATTCTTTTCGCTCAACATTTGGATTCCGATATCAAAATTAAGTTATTTAGTTTATATTATTCATTGGCGAATTGCATTTGAATTAGTTTTTCGTGGACCGTTGAGATTTAAACAATATTCGGTGACACATGCGTCTCTTATTGCTTTGCCGATTGTTTTAGTTGTTTCACAGATCGTAGCTGCAATTTGGTATGTGCTCGTTGAAAAACCATTTGAACGTGCTGTTACATTTTATGTTTTCAACAGAAAATCATCTCAACAACATACTTTATAAACTTTTTGTTCGTTTTTTTTATTGAACTAAAGAAGAAAATTGCTGTTTTCTACTTTATAAAACAACAAGATTATTTTATGATTTTTACTTTCTTAAACAAAAGAAAAATAACGTTTTTCACTATCTAAATATTGCTTCAAAATTTTGATTGTGGGAGATAAATCTACGGGAAAAACAGCTCTTCTCAAACGATACGGCGCAATAGCTGTCGGTTGTTTGATTCTGTTTGATGTATCAAGAGGTTCGACATTTGAAGGTGCTACTGAACTGAAAAACGATTTAGATAACAAAGTTAGATTGCCTGATATGAGTCCTATTCCATGCGTGCTCATAGCTAATAAAGTGAATACTGATTGTTTGTTAAGAATGAAGATCATGAATTTGAATTACATTGCAGCGTGATTTGCGTAAAGATGGATTGGTGAGTAATGCTCAACTTATGGATGAATTCTGTCAAGAAAGAGGTTTCGTCAAATAGTTTGAAACATCAGCTAGAGAAAATATTAATATACAAAAGGCATTTCAATGTCTTATTGATGAAGTAAACATTGAATATCATTTTTTAAATAAATCAATTTTTGTTCCCTTTTCTGAAAGAAAGGGTTATATGCGAAAAATTCGCTCTAAAAATCCATAAAGTTTGTCTATCTGTCTGTCCCAAACCAATCAGATTTCAGCATTAGAAGGATAACAGATATTGACCACTGATAGGTCGAACTTAGTTGAATCCTAGATAATCGAGGTCGGGCAGTTCGATTCTGGATACATATTCAAGGTTAAAGGTCAAAAGAACATCTATCTGAGACAAACTGCCATGACGATCGTTTCGACTGAATTTTACAGTCTCATCAGATGGCTTAATCTTGGATTATGCGTATGGGATACATACTTGAAATCTGGTACTGGTGAATTGCTGACAGAATTGAGAAATCAATATGTGTACAATTATGGTCGGAGGATATTCAGTCAATAGTATAATCGATAGCAACAAATAAAATAAGTGATAATACAACTTGTATGAACTAGGTGGTCAATACTTTAGAACTACAGGACAAATATTTGAAACAGCTTGAAACACAATAACGA
>ERZ778027.4055-NODE-4055-length-13238-cov-3.330198_pt1 | contig 13238 bp, 12 predicted proteins | sample MGYA00375757_ERZ778027 | MGnify/ENA primary metagenome ERZ778027 (study PRJEB29350, sample SAMN05389817) | bioreactor metagenome | isolation source: Ammonium sulfate bioreactor | place: South Africa: University of Cape Town | collected 2014-02-18 ... | reverse complement strand
CTCGTAAAACGAGTCACTTCCCGCTCCGATGTTGGCAGTCAAGTCGGTCCTGCATCAGTATACAAGACAAACGAAGCATCAGCTGCTGTACACGGTCCACAATAGACCTTCCTCTCCACTCGATTATCTATCTTAACAACGCTCGTACCATTTACCAGAGTAAATGTCGATCGCTCCTGGTATCAAGTACAAACTCGATCTGCCACTGTACAATACATTCAACGCTCTTCGTGCAACTTCCTACGTGTGTTGCCCAATAGCCAGTGAGATAATGTACAATCGACGCTCGGCACTGCGTTGCTATTGCTTCTGGTACGCAGCTGGTGTACCTCAAAAATGACATAGCCCGACAATCGACTCAATACTCCAAACTCGAGAATCAGCGTTCCTGCTTCGGCCAGGTTGGCGACCGTGCCTTCTCGCGGTTCGACTCCAGTACGAAGATTCACCTACGAAGAGTGTGTCAGTGATCCAGTTATCATCAGCAAGCTCGACACAACGAGACTGTGCTCGCGTACTCTATTGTACGGAATTCCTGTTGGCGTAGAGAAGGCAGGCAATAATCGTATGCCAAGGTCGGTAGCCATTCGCAATAGTCCTCCATCGTATTGCTTGCAGAATGGCATGCTCTCATCGGCTTTTAAGTCCTCTGCAAGCAGATGTGCTGATAGCAGACCTGAACAAACATCAAGTCCAATGCAATGGTTCCATTACTACCGCGTCGTTTCTCTTGCTTGCTTGCTTGTACGCAAGGCATTTGAGTGCTCGATAGACCGATATCATCATCATCATCGTCGTCGTCTTGATCATCATGTGCCGGGGCGATCGTGGCACATACCTCCGAGGACTCGAATATTGACCTCGAATAGATTGACCGTGACGTTGGTATCGAACGACACGTCCTTCAGCACCCTTCCGATCGCCGCCTCAAACTCTTGAAAATCGCCCAAAATATACAAGGTATCGAGAGTATCGACCAAGGTCAACGCGTAACTGTTCTCGGAGAATCGATCCATATCCACATGGCCATTATGTCGTGGTTATTTGCAGCGTGTGAGAAGCAGAAGAAGAAGAGCGACGCTATCATGATACGAAGCAATCAAGCGAGCAAGGTTGCTTGGCTTGCGTGCTTGAAGAGCACGTACAATCCAAGTACATCATCCATCGTTCCACGACTATCATTTGGATCTCGTCGACGACCACGACATTCGATTGGTCGCAATTCATCGTCGGGATACGCGTACTTCATGTAGCCATCGTAAGCATGATAGAACATATCTCGCACGGTCTCGCTGTAAACACATACAAACCAATCGAACCAATCGAATCAATCTCGATCAGCAACAGGTCATATTGTATCGTATCTCTAACAATCGATTGTGTCACTCATTCATTCACTCGTTCAATCAGCCAACATACCGATAAGATAATCGATCTTCATTGGAGATGGGCTCGACCTCGGGATGTTCCTGGCTGCTGGCTTGCTTGGCGAGCTCGCTATCGGTCGCAATGCTTCGAGCTCGGCTTCGTGACACGGCACTCACCAATGGAATCGATAACACCATGATAATTGCCACGAACACAATGATTCGATTCATGGCGACGTAGGGTTCGATCGATAGGCTGCTGCTTCTTGACTTCATACTGGTGCTGCTGCTGCTGCTGCTGCTGCTGATAGTCGATAGTGACGCTCTCGATGCCGCTCTTGTGTGTTGCTCCTCGTTTCTCTACAATACAACTACCACGCTCATCACTACCAGCACCAACAGCGGCAGTACCGAGCGTGCTCCTCCAGGCCGAACAAGCAACAGGAGGCTAACGAGCGGGCTTGCTGCTACAGCGAGAGAGAGATAGACTGGCAGAGATGCGAGTGAGAGAGGTTGCTCGTCATCATCAGAGCAACCACGAGCTTAGTGCCGTGTCACTCCCTTGCTGACGAGCAGCTCCCTCCCTCTCTCTTCTGTTCCATTCCTCGGAATGCTGCTGACTCACTCGCTTGGCTCGATCGCTCTGCTGGTCTAATCACGCGGGGGAGGGAGGTCATCACTCGCGCATCGGGCATGGCACAAGAGGGAGCGATCGAGGCGTTGTCGTTGATTGATTGCCATACACATTTGACGTATCGAGATTTCGATGTCGATCGTGAGATTGTGATCGAGCGAGCACATCAAAGCAATGTGCGGCATATCGTGGCGGTGAGCGAGAATGCCGTGGATGCCGTGGCAGTACTGGAGCTTGCTTCACGATGCCCCGGCGTCTTGGCATCGATCGGGCTCCATCCAGTGCAGCAGCCAGCAAGCACCGATTCGCCCGACGAGCCGGCTCGGTTCCCTCGATGTGTCCGCATCGAGGAGCTCGCTCCAGTGCTGGAGCTGATACGCCAACACCGAGAGCAGATCGTGTGCATCGGAGAGATCGGATTGGACTTTAGCCCGCATATTCTGTTGCCTCCAGAGCTCGCTAGTAGCTTGCCAGCCGAGCAGCAAGCCGCCGAGCGCGAACAGCGCAAGAATGCACAGATCGAGTGCTTCCGACAACAAGTGGCGCTGGCGCTGGAGCTCGATCTCCCAGTGAATGTACACTCTCGTTCAGCAAGTACGGCGACGACAGCATAAGCCTCTTTCGAGGTGAGACTTGAGGAGGGTGATGCAGAACTGATGATGGGGTTGGCAGGCAAACAGGCTGTCGAGTACTTGATTGAGTGGGGAGCGAAACGAGTGGTTCTGCATGCCTTCGATGGGCGAGCAGCAACAGCGGCGCAAGCTGCCAAGGCAGGGTATGTGCACGGCGCTCGCGCCATCCACAGTGGCAATACTCCATCGCACTCGAACACGCACTCCTCACGCATCACACTGCCGCAGATTCTTCTTGTCGATCCCACCATCGATCATGCGAAACGATCAACGGCACAAGCTGCTGAGTGCGCTACCGATGGATTGTTTACTGCTGGTACGTCCCGTTCGTAGTGGAGAGCACCTGTGGAGTTGGTAGGCGCTCGTACCCACCGATCGTGTATCGTGTCACGAAGGAAACGGATGCACCAGCACTCTGCCATCTCAAAGGCGAACGCAACGAACCAGCGAATCTCCATGTATCTCTGCAAGCCATCGCAGAGGTCAAAAAGCTCCCACTCGCAGAGGTAGCACGCACGACGACTGCGAATGCACAACGTCTGTTTCGTTTACCGAGTGTATGAGATGGGGCAATCAGGAATAGATGATAGACTCCGCAGAATGATCGGAACAGTACTTCATTTGCTTGCTTGCTTGCTTTCAGCTGTTGTTGCTCGCGCATATGTGCGGGTGGATGAGCAGTCGTTGATCGATGCTTGATATTGAATATGAAGTCACTCAATCGTTGGATGAGATTCGGCCATTCGTTCACGATACTGTAGTCGAGAGCGTTTCGGCCACAGGAGCTCGAATGCGAGTTGAAACAACCGATGGCTTGGTGTTGCAGATTCGACTCGACGAGCGCGGCTATCAGGTGCGTTGAGTCCACGTCCAGTCGCAGAAACTCGTATCATCAGCACCAAGAAGCTCATGGTAGCGAATGGTGCAGGTGGTTCGCGACGGTGATGGTGGGAATGAGCCAATCCATCCAACGTTGCCAGGCTTGATGCTCAACTACAGCACGACGTATGCAGCTGCGTACCACGAGAAGCTATTCGCGTCGCTGGCAGCCCTCTCTCCGCAATCGTAGCCCTCGCTCCGAACAAACAGCAAGATGCCAGAGTATCGAGTGCGTGTGGATTGGTTCAATGTACTGTGAAAGATAAGATCACTTTCGAGTTGATGGTTGAGTAAATTTGGTGGTGGATAGTTTAATGATCGATTGGAGGAGGGAGGCTCTCGAGCCATCCATCCAGAAGATGCAGAGGGCGCCGATTATAATACAGTCTCAACAGAGCAGAGTGGACTGACTACAACCGACACGACAAGATGTGGGTGAAGTTCGATACTCCAGCTTTGCAGCACACAATACTCGGATACGCGCGAATACAACAAACGATGGGGGAGCAATAAACGACGTTGTACTAATGAAACAACAACAACAGCAGTAGCAGCAAGGGTAGCAACAACAATAATGATAAGGATGACGATAGTGGTGAGGCAAGATGGTGAGGCGAAGTGGTGAGGCGGTTGATTGGTGAGGAAGGACACTAGTGTGACACAGCGATGATAATAAATACAATACTCGCGATCGAATGACTACACAAAACTGAGGACACAAGCAACACCAGCCAAGGAGGCAGGTAGGTGATTGCTGTGAAGGGTGAACGAACGAACGAACGGACGGTGAACGAACGAACAAACAAACCAACAATGTGAATGTGCGGTAGAGTAAAGAGAGAGAGAGAGAGAGAGAATGAAAAACAAAGGAACAAGAGAGAAGAGAAAGGAGACACGAATCAAGTGACAAGACGAAGATGGTGGGTGACATAGTGTAGTGATCGCGACGATATTGTACCAAAGAAAGAAGAGATCAAGAAGAGATCAAGTGTAGAGTGGTCGAGGTGGTCATTTGATGGTTGTGGTTGTTGTTTCGAGGGTGGTGGTGGTGGTGAGGGTGGTGAAGAATGGTAGGCAAAGAATAGTAGGTGAACGGGTGATGGTGAGGAGTGAGAACGAGAGATTCGCGACGGATAGGTAGATGCGCAAAGCCAGAAAGCCGACGATGACGGCGGCTATGATGGTGAGGGTGGGTTGGGTGGTCTAGTCCCAAGCGCTGCTAGTGCTGCGCTGGCTACCACCGGTGCTTCGAGGCTGCGTGTAGGAGCTCGACGAGAAGCCACGAGAGCGATCGTCACGCGACGAAGGCGACGAGGGCCCATCGAATCGACGGCCCTCGTCACGACGGTAATCGCCGTAGCCCATGCGGCCACCGCGCGACGGCGGGCCACCACGGCGAGCGCCGCCGCCCTTGGGGCCGCTCGAGCCGTGGCGCATCATGTTCTCGAACCACTGCGGCACGTCCTGGTTGGTCTCGAGCAAGAGGTCCATGAGGTCGCGCAGGACGTTGCGGTTCTTCTCGTTGATGAAGGTCGAGGCGATACCGGTGCGGCCGGCACGGGCGGTACGACCGATACGGTGGACGTACGAGTCAATGTCGTTCGACATGTCGTAGTTGACGACGTGCGTGACGTCGGGGATATCGAGGCCGCGCGAGGCGACGTCGGTGGCGACGAGGTAGGGCGTGCTCTTGTCGCGGAAGGAGCGCAGCGCGTACTCGCGCTCGGCCTGCGTGCGATCGCCGTGGATCGAGATGGCCGAGAAGCCGGCCTGGCAGAGGTAGTCCTCGATGGCGTCGGCGGCGCGCTTGGTCTCGACGAAGATGAGCGTCAGACCGTCGATCGACTGCAGCAGCTCGAGGAGGATCGGGCGCTTCTCGTGCTCCTCGGCGTAGATGATCTTTTGCGTAATGTTCTCGGTCGTGGAGCCGACGCGACCGACGCGCAAAAAGATGTAGTTCGACAAAAAGTCGGCGGCGAGGCGCTGAATCTCCTTGGGGAACGTGGCCGAGAACATGAGCGTCTGGCGGTAGTCCATGTCGGGCATGTCCTCCTGCTCGACGATGCGGCGCACCTGAGGCTCGAAGCCCATGTCGAGCATGCGGTCGGCCTCGTCGAGGATCAGGTAGCGCACCTGCGAGAGCGTCACCTTGGCGCGCTCGAGCAGATCGACCAGACGGCCGGGCGTCGCGACCAGCACGTCGCAGCCGAGCTCGAGCTCGCGCAGTTGCTGGCGAATGTCGGCGCCACCGTACACGACCACCGGGCGTACCGGCGAGCCGTACGAGAACTTGCGCGCCTCGTCGTAGATTTGCGACGCGAGCTCGCGCGTCGGCGCAATGACCAGGATGCGCGGAGCCGCCTTGCGACGGTAGCCGGGGTAGCTGTCCTCCTGCGGCGGCGGGGCGCCGTCGTACAGCAGGCAGCTGATGGTCGGGAACAAGAAGGCGGCCGTCTTGCCGGAGCCGGTCTGCGCGCACGCCATCAGGTCGCGACCGCACAACACGATCGGGATCGCATGGCGCTGCACGGGCGTCGGCTTCTTGTACTTGGCGAGTTGGATGTTGCGGAAGATCACGTCGCCAAGATCGAGCGTGTAAAAGTCGTCGAGCGGCGACGGGCAGTCGTGGCCACTGGCATCGACCGGAATGTCCTCGTAGGCATCAAAGTTGATGCCGGTGCTCGGCTGCGCAAAGAGCGCCGAAGCCTCTTGATCGAGCTCGGGCGTAGCCACGGGCGCCTCGAGTTGCTCACGCGCACGGCGCGCAATCTCGGCAAACTGCTCGCGGCGGCGGGCGTTGTGGCGCGAGTCCTCAAAGTTGTTCCAGCGGTCATCGTCGCGCGAGCGACCGCCGCGGCGCGGGCTGCCTGACCAGCCACCACCGCCGCCGCCGCTGCCGCCAAACGCGCCGCGGTCGCCGCCATAGCCGCCGCGGTCGCCACCGTAGCTGCCACGGTCGCCGCCGTAGCCACCACGGTCGCCGCCACCGCTGGAGCGGCCGCCGGTCCAGCCACCGCGATCCGAGCGGGGCTCGTCCCAGCCACGGCGCTCGACAGGCGCAGCAGCTGCCGGAGGGGCCTGGTCGGGAGCGCCCCAGGCTTCGCCGCCCTTGCGCGCACCGGCACCGCCACTGCTGGCGATACCAGGCGCCGAGTCGCGGCGCGGTGCCGTCGACGACGGCGAAGGCGAAGACGGAGGGCCCTGGTCACGGCCACGGCTTCCGCCACCGCCGCCGCCACGCGAACGCATGTGCGGCGGCACATAACGGCTGAGAGAGTCTCCATTGTCAGAAGCAGCGGTAGTGGTCGCATCAGAAGCACCTTGTGCTCCTGATACACGACCGCTGCTTACATCTTGGTATGATCCACGTCCAGTAGGCATAGAAAAGTTACTCGAGGGGTAATGGTGAAAGAGGGGAACTCTGGTGAAGAGGTAGGTGTTGGGTGGAGTGCAACAAACTCTGCAGAGAGAGAAGTAGAACACAGCCGGGGTGAGTAAGAGTAGTGGGGTAGTTGATTGGTTGATGAGTGAGTGAGTGGTAGCAGGCAGAAGAGAGTTTAAATAGGCGGTGAGAGAGTAGCTGGCGCACCACCAGCAGCGAGGCACAGAGAGCGAGAGCCCGAGAAAAGCACACGATCCAAAGAAAAACACGCAAAACACGTGAGGCGCCTCAACCAAACCAGGCACCACACACAAAACCCAAACCCAAACACACAAACACACGCCAACTAAATGTCACACACAAGCCCATGCACGCTCGTCGACTACTCAACTGGAACTCAAGTAGAGTTCGTCGTTGATGATCATGAGCGATGCTGCGCTGAGACCGACACCGACCACACGCTGCAGCGCCGCCAGAGGTGGCACACACCACCTGCTACCGCGCGCTGCTCACAAAAACACCCACTCCACCAAATAACACGCGATACGAGACCACAAAGCCATCACGCTAGCATAGCCGCCATCCGAACGCTAGCGCAAGTGCAGTGTGGTACAGAGATCTCGGGCGTGTGAGTGTGAGCGTGTGCGCGGCGGGACGTACGAGTGCTTGTGTGTCCTTGTGCGTGTGGGTGGGTACTTGGCTTTGGGAGGGAGAAAAGAAGAGAAGCGAGACGCGCGCACCTCACGCTTTTGTGTGTGACGGCCCACTGGACCAAAAGCCTTCTCGTCCCCGGAGGACCCTTAAGATCGTCGCCCGTTCCGGGGCACCGCCCTTCTTTGTCATCTTCGCTGTGTGCTTCCCTCTCCTCTCCTCTCTTCACGCTCGCGCTTCTGCTCAGCACCAACAACCACACTCGACACGGCAAACAAGCTCGCGCCTCATCCATGCGGTCTCCGGAGATTTGTCTAGCTCGCTATTTATTGCTTGCGGTGTATCGGGGCCTTGGCTTGACAGCCGTCGAGTTGGTTTGCTTCTCTCAAGGTGCGTGTGCGCGAGGTTTTACGACCTCCAGAAGCCCCAGAATCCTCCGGCCTTCTTGGGTGGCGCCTTCTTCTGCTCGAGCGACGGGAACTCGCACGCCAGCAGCGCAATGTCGAACAGAATCGGCTTGCATGGTGCCGCACTGCCAAGGTAGATGCCGCGAGCTCTCGTTCATCAGTTGCTGCTGCTTTCGGCGGCCGCGGCGACTGTACGTACGTGAACTCTGGTGGGAACTCGACGAAGCGCCCCTCTTGCAAGAACTGTGTGGTCCACACGTTGGCGCTCTCGAGCAACGTGTTGCCTGCCACCTGCGTCTCGGCACTCGAGCTCGCTGCTTGCCCGCTCGAGGCGCTGTTCTCTTGCTCCACTGCCTCCAAGTGAGCGGCCGCCGTGATGAGGCACTTCTCTGACGCCACGTTGCTGCGCAACTGTTCGAGCTTTTGCAAGTCACTCTGTTTTGGTGTCGTCGTCATCAGCATCACATCGTTGTCGTCGTCGTTAGTACGAGTAGTTCAATATCGATTGGTAGATCGCTCACCGTCAGGCTCTCTCTCTCTCTCTCTCTCTCGTGTGCCCTGGTGTGCCTTGTCATCACAGTACCTCGGAGGGAGTTGCACGGTCGTGGTGATGATCGACGGCGATCTGAATTTGCTGCAAGCAGCGATCCAAGAGGGCCGCCGACTCCACCCACTTTCCAGTGGCCGAATACGATAAGGCAACAAAGAAGGTTCGGTAGGCCTTGAATGACAAGGTTCTTGCTACAATCTCCTTCTCCTGCTCGACATCGTCGGGATTGCGCAGCTCCTTGAGGTCCGACATATTCTATCGAATTCGAGGTCCCCTCGGATGGTTAGTCTCTCTCGCTCTCGCGCGCACGCATGCTCTCACTCACTTGTCTTCTCTCGTCAACCTCTTTCGTACCTCCAATAGTGTCTCGTACAACCGAACGAGCTCCTCAGGCTTGTGGATCTTTTTTCGTTCGGATCCTTCGCCGCTACCGAGCTCTATTGTCACGATACGAGTGTGAGCAACGATTCTTCGATTGCTCCATGTCGATCTGTCTGACAGGCGAGCACATACCAGTTCGGTTCTTGATGCGCGAGTTCTCGGCGAGAATCATGTTCCTCTCGATCGTTCTTGTCAATTTGAGGTACGATACATACTTTTGGAGGAAGAGCATATTTTGCTCATACACCTCGGTCTTGGCGGCCTTCTTCTCCTCGGCGGCAATCTGTTCGGTGCGACACGTAAGTACTCCGTCGCTTGCAACTCTCGATGTACCATGCATGTGCAATGTGCGTGCACTCCATACGTTCTTCAACTCGGCGCGAATCTCCTGCAACGCCTCGCCGTGGCAGATAAAGAGCTGTGTAAAGAGTGACAGCTTGGCCTCGGGGTCCGTGAGACGATCGAGTTCGAACGTCAGCTCTTGCGCCTTCATAAGAGCCACGCGAATCTATCCAGATCCATCACAATAACGAGGCACACACACACACACACACACACACACACACACACGGTTCAGGAATGAGATCGATTGTATCAACCAAAAAACAACGAATCGATTTCAATGTACCTTCTCGGACTTGATAGGAATGACCTTGCCGCGCCACTTGATCTCTTGCATGGCATCGGTTTGGCGCTTTCGTGTCTCCTCCAACACGGTCTGCGCCACCAGGTCATGATCAAAGCGTTTGTTACGGGATGGATCTACATGCCAGAGAACTCACGAACCCACGCGCTACTGCGTACCTCGAGCTTGGCACTGAGAAAGTCGAACGTGGCACCGCCATCTTGCTTGCGCAGTGCGACGAGCTTCTGGATGTCCAGCTGCGACTGACCTCCAATGTTAAAGTTGCAGAATCGAATCGAGGGATCGATCTCGTCGACACGTTGCTTGAACTCCTCCTGTTGCTCGGGTTCGGCGACCTTGCTCAACTCCGAGTAGATTGTTCGTGCACGCAGAAAGCGTTCGAGCGCCTCCTCGTACTTTTCTCGCTCGAGCAGCAGCGTGGCATTCATCCACGACGAGTACGCCTACGACGGCCATCGTGAGCGCCAGCCATCATACCGTCAAGGCTCGAGAATGAGTGATGGTGATCATCCAATCCAATCCATATCCATATCCATAGGGGCGTGCGTTGCAGTACCTCTGCCTCGAGCAAGGTTCGATCGTCGGTGCCAGACGAAGCACAAAGCTCTTGGAGCTTGCTACTCCACTTGGTGGCCTTGGTGAGACGGCGAAGCAGATGGAACTTGACGCGCGAGTTGTCATCGCTCGCTTCCTGCACTCGAGTAGCGCATACAGACACGCACGGACACGTGTTACTACAAGGAGCTGAATCTGCTCGAAAGCTCTCCGAACGATGAGGGGGTTTCTTGAGACAACACAGTACCTCCTTGAGTTGCATGGCGTAGCTCCAAGCACGCTCGGCAAGGAAGAGCGGCAGCATCAAGGTACGCTCGGCTGCATTGGCGCACACCTTGGGCTCCTTCTCCTTCTCGCGCTTTTGCTTGCGCTTCGTTGTGACTTGTGTGATGCCGAGAGTCACACGGATGCGGTGTATTTTGCGAGAGCAGTACTTGCTGCATTGTAGGATCGATCGCGACGTATCTCTCGCCATCAGCACCGAGGCAGAGAAGCGATCGATGCTCACTCGCTCACATCGAGGCCCAAACACGTACCGATACCGCAGGTAATTGCCGTGGCGAAGGCCATTGAGGTTCTGTGCAGTCTTGACGACGTGTAGTACTACAAGTTTCAACCATGACCTTCAACGTGAGTTTCAGAGAGAATGGGATCGCCAACACCACAAGATGGAGCGCGCGATACCTTCAAGAACCAGCGGCTTGGCAGGCGGTGCGGGAGTAGCAGGAGTGGAAGCGACGTCCGAATCATCACCGGTCGGTACCGCGATCGCTTGTGTATCTTCGACGACAGGCGGTGCTTGGTCAGCCATATCAAGCGAGAGCGATCGAGATATCGAGAGATCGATCGAGCTGATGATGTGTAAGAGGGAAGGAAGAGAGAGGACTGGACGAAAATCCTCCCTGCGGCAAAGTCCAAACGATAGAGGAAGCACTGAGGAAGGAGCGCACGGGTATAAAAACGTGGACTTTGTCATAGGAGCGCGTTCGTTGTTGCGGTGCTTTGCTTCCCTCTCTCTGCGCACTCACACCCACTCACTCGCTGCTGCTCTTGTTCATCAACTCCTGCGCACCGTGCCTCCGTCCATATCACTAGCAAGCCGTCAGCTCTTCCTCTCCTTCGTCTCCTTGTCTTCCAACGTAGCTACTCGGTGTGTGTGTTGTCACACGCGTTTTCTCTTTCTCGTTCTCGTCAAAGATGTCGCGTGCGAGGCAAGAGGTACGTACCAACGCACCCACGTACCTCGCTTCCCATCATCTCGGTCGTCGTGTGGGACTGCTCGTGCTCCCTCCCCGACACGACTCGCCGCAGTGACTCACCGATTGCATGTACGTGCGTGCGTCTGTGATACCAGACTACCCTTGCGAGCTTCCACTCGGGCCCGCCTGAGATCCGTCCCGAGGAGATCACGTCGTCGCACGTACTGGGCGATGGTTCGTTCGGTACCGTGTACAAGGGCAGATGCCGCCAGAACGATGTGGCCGTCAAGGTGCTCCACAAGCAAGACCTCGACCAGAAGACACTCGAGGCCTTCCGTCGTGAGGTCGAGATCGTCAGGTACCTCGGTGCTGCCTCGCCATGATGGCGATGCGTGCGTGCGCGTGTGCGTTCATTTCCTCTAACACTCAGCCTCCCTCGCTCGCTCGCTCGGCTGGTGCTTCATCTCGGCGTGCCTGTGGGTGCGTGCATACGTGTACTAGCAAAACCTTCCATCCCAACATTGTGCTTTTCATGGGTGCCTGCACCCAACCGGGCCACCTGATGATCGTCTCGGAGTACATGCCAAAGGGCAACCTCGAGGACATGCTCCAGAACCCTTCGATCCAGCTCTCGCTCGTGATGCGTATCAAGATGGCTCGCGACGCAGCTCTCGGCATGAATTGGTACGCGTTGTTCATGTTGTTGTGTTTATCGTTGCAAGAGGAGGCGAGAGAGGCCAAAGGGGGGAGTGAGCTTCTGTTACGCGCTGCTGACGATTGGTACAGGCTGCACAACTCCACGCCGCAGTTCATTCATCGCGACCTCAAGACCAGCAACCTCCTGGTGGATGAGAACAACCACATCAAGATTTGCGACTTTGGTCTTTCGGTATGGCTTCTTCTTTCGCGTGGGTGGTGGTGCATGGCCACGTGGTCGTCGAGCGAGAGCGGTGGTGCTTCTTAGAAATATGTCAGATTGCACTCGCGAGCGCCCTCGTTTGATTCAACGCACACCCAAATGCTGATTGCGTGGTGTGTACGTGTGTGCGTGTGTGTTGCAATATGGAACCGTAGCAAATCAAATCACAAGGCGAGAACCTCATGGATGGCGCCGAAGGAGCCAAGGGCGTACGTCTTGCACCGTTACCAGCGCACTGTTGCGGTAGTGTGGTTATTGCGATGCCGCCTGACGCGCCACGCTATGCTATTGCGTTATGTTCGATGTAGACTCCGCTCTGGATGGCGCCCGAAGTGCTCGCTGGCAAGCCCTTCAACGAGAAGGCCGATGTATATAGCTTCGGAATCGTGCTGTGGGAGATCCTCACGCGCAAGGAGCCGTTCGAGGAGTTTGAGACCTTTGAGGAGTTCCGCAACGCCGTCTGCTACCACCACGTTCGTCCCCCGATCCCGCCCAACACACTGCCGCGTCTGGCTGCCTTGATCGAGGCGTGCTGGACCGCCGATCCGGCGCGTCGTCCGTCATTCGACCAGATCATCGCACAGCTTGACCACATTGTGGTCGAGTGCGCGATCCAAGATGAGGTCGGCCGAAAGTTTTGGAAGCGCTACTTCTTAAAGAAGGTATGGGGAAGTTGCAGTTGCTTGCTCGCGTATCCAATGTGCAGCCAGGCTAACCGAGATACACTTCTGACTTGGTGGCCGCGAATAGGATTCCGTTCCGTGGAGCGACTTTATCGAGCACTTTTTGGAGTTCCTCAAGCAACAATTCAACTACAGCTACCCGTCCGACGAGGTGCTGCCACCGCAGATTACGCAGGAGCAACTGCACGCTGCGACCGCATGGCAACTCCAGGAGTTTAGCACTCGATCGGTACCAAACGCCACGTTGGTATCAGAAGAACTTGCACGAAGACACCGGTACGTTATTACATGGCGTCCTCCTTGCTTTCGTTCTCCTATCGGAGCACGCACACTCATTCTACCTCGCAAACACA
>ERZ778027.4053-NODE-4053-length-13244-cov-3.987414_pt1 | contig 13244 bp, 7 predicted proteins | sample MGYA00375757_ERZ778027 | MGnify/ENA primary metagenome ERZ778027 (study PRJEB29350, sample SAMN05389817) | bioreactor metagenome | isolation source: Ammonium sulfate bioreactor | place: South Africa: University of Cape Town | collected 2014-02-18 ... | reverse complement strand
GGTTGCGATCCACATCCCGGCGACGGTGACGCTCGAGGTGGTCGAGGCCGACCCGGTGGTGAAGGGGCAGACCGCCTCCTCCTCCTACAAGCCCGCGAAGCTGTCGAACGGCGTGAAGACCAACGTGCCGCCCTTCATCGAGGCGGGCGAGCGGATCGTCGTCCGCACGGAAGACGGCAGCTACGTGGAGCGTTCCAAGGGCTGAGGCACCACTCCCATGGCCTTGCGCCTCTCCCCCCACATGACGGTCATGGCGAATGCCGCACAGAAGGCGTCCAAGCGCCTGCTGCGTGACTTCGCCGAGGTCGAGCAGCTCCAGGTCAGCGTCAAGGGCCCGTCCGACTTCGTCTCCCAGGCCGACCTGCGCGCCGAACAGACCCTCAAGGAGGAGCTGAACAAGGCGCGCCCCGGCTACGCGCTCCTGATGGAGGAATCGGGCGCCTCCGGTTCCGACAACTGGGCCTGGCGCTGGGTGGTCGATCCGCTGGACGGCACGACCAACTTCCTGCACGGCATGCCGCATTGGGCGATCAGCATCGGGCTCGAGCGGCGCCTGCCGGATGGCAGTTCGGAAGTGGCGGCCGGGCTGGTCTACAACCCGGTCGTGGACGAGATGTTCTGGGCCGAGAAGGGCGCCGGCGCCTTCGTCAACGAGCGCCGGCTGCGCGTCTCGGCGCGGCGCGAGATCAGCGAGGCGGTGTTCGCGACCGGCATCCCGTTCGGGGCCGTCGCCGCGCCGAAGCGGCTCGCCTTCGCCCGCACGCTGGCGACCCTGATGCCGCAGGTCGCGGGGATCCGGCGGTTCGGCTCCGCGGCGCTGGATCTCGCCTGGGTCGCCGCTGGCCGGTTCGACGGCTATTGGGAGCTGGGGATTAAGCCCTGGGACATGTCGGCCGGGCTGCTGCTGGTGCGTGAGGCCGGCGGCTATGCCACGGACCCCGACGATGCCGACCCCCGCGACACCGGCAACGTCGTCGCCGCCAACACGCATTTGCACGCACGCCTCCGCACCGCGGTGGTGGAGGGGCTGCACGCGCGAGGCTAGGCGCTGCATGACGCTCAGCGCGTCCCGGCCGGCGAAGTCCGAACATTCCGCGTCCCGGCCGGCGAAGTCCGAACATTCCGCGTCCCGGCCGGCGGAGTCCGAACCTTCCGTGTCCCGGCCGGCGAAGTCCGGCCATCCACGACGTCCCCCGCACCTCCGCGGTAAGTTCCCGCGATGACCGCCCGCCCCAGCCTGCGCGCGCGCCTGCGCGCCTGGCGACGCGCCGCGGTGGTGGCGCAGGCATGGGTGATCGGCCGGGCCCGCCGTCTTCGCCCGATCGCGCCCGTGGTCCACGCCGGGGACGTCCCCATCGGCCCACGCGCCGCGATCTACGCCCACCACGACCCCGACGGCGCGGTGCGCCCCTATGTCCACCACGCCGTCAGCGCACTCACCCGGGCCGGCTATGCCGTCGTCTTCGTCAGCAACGGCCCGCTCACCCAGGCCGCCGTCGCGGCGCTCCGCCCCCACACCGCCCGCATCGTCACCCGCCCCAATCGCGGCTGGGACTTCGCCGCCTGGCGCGACGGGCTGGCCACGCTTGGGCCGCCGGAGCGCCTGTCCGCCCTCATCCTCACCAACGACAGCGTCTACGGCCCGCTGCGCCCGCTCCCCCCGCTGCTCGCCGCCCTGCCCGCAGCCGACGTCGTCGGCATGACGGACAGCGAGGATCTCGGCTGGCACCTGCAGAGCTGGTTTCTCTGGTTCGGTCCCGCCGCCCTGCGTCATCCGGCGTTCGCGGGCTTCTGGCGCGGCGTGCGCGACCTGGGCCACAAGGATGCGGTCATCCGCCTGTATGAGGTCGGCCTGTCCCGTTGCCTCCGCGCCGCGGGCCTGCGCTGCACCGCCCTTGCCCCGACCGCCGCGGTCGAGGCCGCCGCGCGCACTCGCGGCTGGACCCCGCCCGACCGCCCGTCCGGCTGGCCGTCCAATCCCGCGCATGATTTCTGGGCGCCCCTGGTGCTGGACTGCGGCGTCCCCTTCCTCAAGCGCGACCTGCTCGCCGGCCGTGCCCACCGTCACGTGCCGGACGCGGCCTGGCGCAACGTGGTCGCTGCGACCGGTTATGACGCCGCCCTGATCGAGGACGACCTCGCCGCGCAGCGGCGGTCGTAGGCGGCGAGGCACTGGGCCGGCGCCTCCGGCCAGGACCGGTGACTGAAGGCGGCGAGGATCTGCGCATAGCCGATGCGGTCCAGCCCATAGGCCTGGGCGATCACCGCATCCATCTCGGCCCGCAGCGCCCGGCGTTCCGTGGGCGCGGCCAGCGCCGGCCACTCCATTCGCCGCCGGCCCGTCTCGGCTGCCCAGAGCGACGCGTATCCCGCATGGTTGCAGCACAATCGCAGCGCCGCCCGCTGCAGGAAGGCGGCGTCGGACGCGGAGAAGGCGGGGACGGGGAGGCTCCCCAGCAGATAGAGGCTGAGATGGGCTGCCGCCTTCTGCCGCACGAGCCAGTCGAACGGATAGCTGTTCATCACCGCGCACAGGAGCAGGGCCACGCCGATCGGTCGTTGCTCCGGCGTGCGTTCCACCACGGCGGTATGGCCGAACACCGTGCCGGGCGGCGCGATCATCGCGATCGCCGTGCGCTCGTCGGTGCTGCGCGCCACGTCGCGGAACGCCAGGCGGTAATGGGCCGCCGCCGCCCCGGTGCGCGGCGACAAGGCCGCCTCCGGCACCGCATAGCGCGGCATGGTCTGCCATGTGTCGGTGAACTGGTGGAAGCTCTTGCCCTCGTGCATCGGCAGGCCCTGGCCGACCGGCCGGAACGCCGCGGAATCCGCCGTCATGTGAAGGTCGGTGCCGAAGCCGATCCCGCGCCCTCGGCACCACCCGTCCAGCCGCTCCGGCGCTCGGTTCAGGCAACGCAGCACCGCCAGGTCCGCCGCGCTCCGCAGCTCCGGCAGGGCGAGATGCGCCCCGCCGGTCGCGGCCAGCAGCGCCGGCTCGAGCCGCAACCGTCGCCCCGGCTGATCCAGCTCCCCGAGTTCTGTGAGGTAGAACGCGGCGTCGATCCCGACCGTCGGTCCCGGACGGTGGGCCACGACGAGCGCGAACTTCGCGCGGCTGTCGATGTCGAACAGCTTGCGCCGGTTCTCGAACGACCAGCAGGTCTCCCACCGCGTCTGCGCGAAGAACAGTCGCCGGACGCCGGTGCTGCCCTCGTTGGCATGGAAGGAGGAGGGCAGCAGCAGCCCGATCGCCCCCGCAGGGCCCGAGAGCTGCACCGCGCGTTCGGCGAACAGCCGGTAGGTGTCGAGGTTTCCGCCCGTCGCTTCGCGTCCCAGCGTCGCACGCTGGTGACGGAACAGCCGCTCCGCCAGCGCCTTCTGCCGCGCGAAGCCGGCGCGATAGGCATCCCAGGCCGTGGCGACGGCGGGATCGGCGAGCACGCGCGCCTCGATCGCCGCGCGTTCGGCCTTGGTGGGTGCGTCGAGGATGCGCAGGTCCCAGCCGGACACAAAATCCTTGGCGAGCGGCTGCAGCACGCCCCAGGGCGGGTTGCCGATCACGGCGTCGAACCCGCCGCTGCCGCGCGACTGCGCGCCCGCCGGTTCGCAGCCGCGTCCCTCGGGTGGGAACACGTCCGGGAAGTGCAGGTCGAAGGACAGTGCCTCCACGCCGGCCGCCTCCAGCGCGGCCTGTGCGGGCGTGAGCCTCGTGGGCCAGGTTCCGGTCTCCGCCACGTGGCGTGCCAGGGCGAGCCAGGCGTCGTCGCCATCCCTCCGCTGCAGGGCCGCGGCGCCGGACCAGGCGCGGGCAAGGCGGCGCAGTGGCCCCAGCGTCGTGTCCAGCCGCGCCGCCGCCTGCTGCTTGAGCATGAGGTCGGCCGCGTCCCGCCCCAGCGTCGCATCGAGCGCCCCGATCTCGGCGAGTGCGGCATCGCGTGCCGCGGCGAGCCGAACCGCGACCCCGCGCCCGAGCAGCGGATCGAGGGGCGCGGTGCCGACCGGGAGGGTAGAGAGGTCGGCGAGGGCGGGGCCGGCCAGAGAGTCGCCGACGAGCAGCCGGTGGTCGAGGAAGGTGAGCGGCAGCCCCTCGGCATAGGATTCGAGCCAGAGCGAGAGTTTCGCGAGCTCGACGGCGAGCGGGTTGCGGTCCACGCCGTAGAGGCAGTGCACCGCGACGAGGCGCCGGCACAGCGCCGCGGCCCGGGCCTCGGCGAGGGGTCCGCCGCCCCGGCTTGGCAGGTACGCGGCCAGGCTGCGGTCGGGGTCGGGCAAGCCGGTGATCCGGCCGCGCAGCAGTGCCGCGCGCGCCGCCAGGTGCACACGCTCGTCCGCCCGCGCCTCCGCCACCGCTCGGTCGGCCGCGGCGGCGAGCGCGTCGCAGCGACGACAGGCTTCGTGCAGCGCTTCGCCCAGGACCCGACAGGCCTCCACCAGGAAATGCCCGCTGCCCGTCGCGGGATCGAGCAGCTTCAGGCCGAGGATGGCGCCGGGGTCCGGGTCCTCGGGCGGGCTGCGCGCAGCGAGCAGCGGGGCGAGGGTGCGGTCCACCAGCGCGCGCACGAGCGGATGGGGCGTGTAGAACGCGCCGTTCGCCTTCCGCCCGAGACCGGGCCGCAGCAGGAACCGGCCGGCGGGAATGTTCTCGACCGCGACGATCCCATCGGCGAGGCGGGCGTCGTCGGCCGGCACGACCGTCTCCTGCCGGCCGCGTCGCAGCCGGACCATCGGACGGTCGGCGATCGCCGGCTCGAGGTCGAGCAGCGCTTCGTAGACCCGGCCCAGATCCTCGACGTCTAGCGCGCCGTACTGGATCCGCGCCCGCGCGGTCGATCCGGTCTCGGTCCAGAGCAGCCGGTCGAGCAGTGCGGCGACGCCCCGCTCGCTCCAGCGCGCGGCATCCAGCAGCGGCGTCGAGGCAGCGCCGAACAGCGCGCCCCCCAGCGGCGTGATCGACAGGTCGGCGCAGTCGAGCCCGTCCCGCATCGCACGAAAGGTCGCGCGGAGGCCGTCTTCCAGCATGCGGCCGGTGTCCGCGCCCTGGTCGAGCACGCGGCGGGCGATCGGGGCCAGCGCACGCAGCGGCGACAGCCCCTCTCGCCAAGCCGGGGTGGCGGCGAAGCCGAAGCCGCGTGCCGGATCGCCGGTGCTCTCCAACCGGAACAGGAACAGCAGCCGGTAGATCATCACCAGCGCCTCCCGCCACAGCTGCGCCGGCAGGTCGGGGGGCGGTGCCTGTCGGGCCCGGCTGAGCGGCGCGGGACCGGCGCACGGCTCCGCGCGGGCGTGGCGTGCGCGATCACGGCGCAGCGCGGCGTTGTCCGGATGATCGAGGACCGCCTGGACGAACCCCTCCACCGCCGCCCGCGCCTGCAGCCGCAGCGTGCCGGTGACCCGGACCTGCGCGAGGCGCGCGGCCTCCAGCAGCGCGGGCAGCGCAGCGAGCCCCGCCGGGGTGGCGAGGGCGAGCAGCAGCCGCGCCCCATCGGGCGGTATCGGTGCGGCGCATGCGGCGACCGGCAGTTCGATCCGCGTGTCCGCGCGCGTGGGATCGGCCAGCAGCAGGCACAGCACCGCGCCGTCCGTCAGCACTCCGGCCCGTTCACCGCAGGCGCGCAGCACGCGGAAGGCGCTGCGCAGCGGGCTGTCCCGATAGGCGCGCGGACCACGCGTCGCCACCGTCCCGCCCTCCGCCGCCCCGAGTGCCGCCGCGAAGCTGCGCAGCGCGGTGCCGTCGGGCGCGCGGCAGAGCCAACCGCCATCCTCCTCCCCTTCCCGCGTCACGACGAGCGGCTGTCGGCGCGGCGGTCCGTATCCGACGCAGGCGAGGAAGGGGGCGAGCACCCGCGCATGGACGCGCGCGGGTCCGTCCTCGCTGCCCAGGTCGCGGAGCTGGCGGGCCAACCGCGCCCAGCCCGCCGGGGCCTCCGGCAGGAGCCGGCGCCGCACCAGCTCCTGCGGCAAATCAAGGCGCAGGAATGGTTCGGTCAGCGCCGATCCGACGATCCGGCACGCGGCGAAGTCCGGCAGCGGCGCGGTCACGCCGGCACGCGGAGCAGCAGGCCGATGGGCCAGAGCCGCAGCGGCTCCCAGGCCAGCCGCCGCTGCCGGTCCTCATCCCGGGCCCTTTGCAGCGCAATCGCCTCGTTCGCCGCCTGCCGCAGCGCCGGGGACACGCCGGGATCGGCCGCGAGCAGGCCGAGGCGCCGCAGCGGATCGGGGGCCGTGCGCCAGTCCGGCGTGCGCCGCGGCGTCGCGAACAGGTCGCCGACCCGCGGCTGGACCGGCCCGCACAGGGCGGTCGCGCGATGACGCAGCCATGTGGCGAGTGCCCGCGCCTCCGTCTCGGCGTCCACCGTCCGTTCCGCGCGGAGCTGTGCGGCGAGCCGATCGGCGGCCTCGACGGCCGCGGCCTCCGCCCTGGGCAGGCGGGGTCGGTCGCGTCGGTGGCCTGATCCGTCGCGGCCACGAGCCACGTGGCGGGATCGTGCAGCACCGTTTCGGGCTCGCCCGGACGCAGGCGCACGGCCAGCACGCGCTGCCACGCCAGCGCTGCCCCCGCATGCAGCGTGGTTGCGTAGGTCACCACCGCCTCCGATCCCGCCGTGGCCCGCACGACGGCGACCACCGGTTCAGCCTGGCGCATGCGGTCGATGCAGCGCCGCACCAGCGGATGCGCGCGGCCGATGGCGGCCGGATCGAGCGTGCCTTGGATCGGATCCCAACCGGGAAGGCTCGTGAGGTCATGCGCCCAGTCCGCCGGGACCGGAATGGGATCGTGCGCCGCGCCGGCCCGTGATCCGATCGTCGCCGCCGCATCGCAGGCGCCCCGCTCCGTCCAGCCTGGCGCCGCATCGCAGGCCCCTTGCTGCGCCCCGCGGGAAGTCGCTTCGCCGGCCGGCTGTCGCTCCCTCCCGCCGGCCTCGGCCAGGGCCGCCGCGCGCACGAACGCGGCGAGGTCGACGCCCCCGGAAACGACCCGGCTGCGTCGTACCGCGCGGCCTGCCAACGCCAGCCGCGTCGCGTCCGCCTGCACGCCCTGGCCGGCCAGCCAGCCATGCCGCAGCGCCATGCGCTCGAACCCGTCATAGGCGCGGTCGATCTCCCGCAGCAGGTCGCGGAACGCCGCCGCGCGGATACCCTCCGCCGACCGGTCCAGCGTCGGCAGCGCCGCCCGCGCATCGGGAAACAGCGAGGCCGGCGGGTCGCCGCTTTGGTCCCCGGCTGGCGAGGCCGTCGAGCCGCCCCCAGCCAGCGGGGCCTGGGGTTCCGCCAGATGCGGCATTGCGAGCAGGGCCTGGGCTTCGGCGAACGCCGCCGCTTCCTCGGCCTCCGGCAGGCCCAGCGTGTCGGGCATGACACCCAGTGCCGCGCGCGCCTTCTCGTATTTGCCGATGAGGCGCAGCAGCAGGCCTTCCTCGAACGTGTCGGCCAGGTGCAGGTAGCGGATCACCGGGTCCGCCGCCTGGCCGTAGCGGTCGATCCGGCCATTGCGCTGCTCGAGCCGGTTCGGGTTGTACGGCAGGTCGAGGTGGATCAGGTCGCGGCAGCGGCGGTGCAGGTTCAGCCCTTCCGCGAGCGAGTCCGTGCTGACCAGCACGACGTCGTCGGCGACGGCGCAGCGCTCCGCCGCCGCGCTGCGGGCCGCCTCGTCGTCGGCGCCGCTGATCGCCAGCACCTCGCCCTCGATCCCCGCCGCCCGCAGCGCGCTGAGCGCGGCGTCCTGGCTGTCGGTGTATTCCGTGTAGACCAGCACGTTCGCCCGCGGCCGCTCCGCGCGGATCGTGCGGATCTCCGAAACCAGCGCGGCGAGCTTGGGGTCGTGCGGCGCCGCGGCCTCTCCCAGCGCGATGAGCGCGTGCAGCGCCGCGGCCTGGTCGTCTGAGAGCCGCGCCGCGATGTCCTCCGCCTCCAGCGCGGCGAGCTCCGCCTCGTCCGCCGGCGGCAGCACGCCGTAGCGGGCGAGCTTGCGGCGATAGGCGTGCAGGGCCCGCGCCCGCTCCTGCCTCTCCGCCGGTTCGGCCCCGCTGATCCGCGCCGCGACCACGCGCAGCGTCGCGACGCAGGCGGCGATGGTGGAGACCGACCGCTTCAGCAGCGCGACGAAGGCGAGCGCCTCGCCCCCGCGCACCGCCAGCCGGGGCAGCACCAGGGCCGAGAGCGCGGCATGGAAGCGGCGCACCGCCGGATGCGGCATGGCGACCGCGACCGGAAGAACCCGGCGAGGCCGGAACAGCGGCGCGCCGGTGTGCCGGTCGTGCAGGTGCTGCTTGAGCCGGCGCACCACGTGGCGCCGATACGCCATCCCGTCCGGCAGGCCGGCCGCATCCACCAGGCTGCGGTCGAGCAGCGCCAGCAGCGAGCCGAAATGCGCGTCGTCCCCGTCATGCGGCGTCGCGGTCAGCAGCAGCAATCCGTCCCCGGTGCGCGCCAGCACCTCGGCCAGGCGCCGCCGCTGCGTGACGTCGCGCGGCTCGCGCGCACCCACGCAGTGATGCGCCTCGTCGATGATCACGAGATCCCAGGCGGTGCGCTCCAGCTCCTGCAGCACGCGTTCCTGCTTGGCGAAGTCGAGCGCGGTCAGGCACAGCGGCACCGCGTCGAACGGATTGCCGCCGAGTTCGCGGGCCCGCCGCTCCGCCTCCAGCGCGGCGGCATCGGCGATCACCCGGAATCGGAGGTCGAAGCGCAGCCGCAGCTCCTGCTCCCACTGCCGCAGCAGCGGGCCGGCCGGGGCCACCACCAGGATGCGGTGCGCGCGGCGCCGTGCGATCAGCTCCGTCGCGATCCCCGCCTCGATGGTCTTGCCGAGACCCACGCCGTCCGCCAGCAGCAGGCGCGGGCGTGGCAGTTCCAGCGCGCGCAGCATCGGCACGAGCTGGTAGGGCTCCAGCGCCACCCGTCCCGGCGCGGCGGCCAGCAGCGTGCCGGCGCCCGGCACCTGGTCCAGCACGGAGGCCATGTGGTGCAGCCACCAGCGCGCGAGCGGCTGCAGGCGGGTGGGGTCCAGCGCGGTGGCGAGCGGCGTGACCGGCTCGTGCGGGGTCAGCAGCGTCCAGTCCAGGCCACGCAGGTCGCCAGCCGCGCAGCGCAGCCGGAGCCGCGTCTGCCGCCCGGCCGGCTCCACCCCGCACACGTCCCACACCAGGCCGCGTGCCGCGACCCGCTGCCCTGCCGCAATCTGCATGTCTTGCCGGACCGCCGCCGTTCGGGGGAAACCCGTTGGGACGGCACGACATCACGACCCGATTGCCGTTCGGTTAAGGGAGGAAGCAACCATGGCGGAGCAACGCTTTGCCGGACAGGTCGGGCTGGTCGCGGGCGGCGCCTCGGGCATCGGCCGCGCCATCGCGCGCCGGCTGCATGCGGAGGGCGCACAGGTCGTCGCCGGCGACCTGAACGTGGAGGGGCTGGAAGCGCTGGCGGCCGAACTGGGCGACCGCTTCGCCTGGGTGCGCACCGACGTGACGCAGGAGGCCGACGCCGAAGCCCTCGTGGCGCTGGCGGCCACGCGCTTCGGCAGGCTGGACCTGGCGTTCAACGTCGCCGGTGCGTCGCGTCCCGGCTACATCGTCGACCTCGCGGAGGCGGACTGGGACTTCACCGTCGATCTCTGCCTCAAGGGCGTCTTCCTGGGGATGAAGCACCAGGCGCGGCAGATGATGCGCCAGGCGGCGGAGGGAACGGGCGCGGCGGCCACGCCGGCGGCGGGCGGCGCGGGGGGTGCGATCGTCAACATCTCCTCGCTCAATGCCCATGTCCCGATGCATGCCGGATCGGCGTATGTCGCGGCCAAGGCGGGGGTGGAGATGCTGAGCCGCAACGGCGCGCTGGAGTTCGCCCCGTTCGGCATCCGGGTGAACGCTGTGCTGCCGGGCCTGGTGCAGACGCCGCTGACCCGACGGCATTTCGACAACCCGGACGCGCATGCCGCCTTCATGGAGCGCATCCCCCTGGGCCGCGCCGCCCAGCCGGAGGAGATCGCCGGCCCCGCCCTGTTCCTGGCGAGCGCGGACGCGGCCTACGTCTCGGGGGCGAGCCTGCTGGTGGACGGCGCCTGGGCGGTCAGCGGCTACCCGGACATGCGCCCGTTCCGAGGTCCGGTGGCCTGGAACGCGCGTTGACGGCGTGCGGCGTCGGGGGTTCGAGGGTCCGGATGGAACCGCTGATGCACGCTGATGCACGCTGATGGGCCAGTGCCGACGGTGGTTCGGAGCGGCGCACCGAGCGGCTTGAAAGAGGGCGCGCTGCGCGCGCGTCCTTGGACGACGGGGATACTGTGTTCGGCCCGCGCGTAGCGCCTTCAGCGCGGGCCGTCCGGGGTCTGACGGCGGGACGCTCCGGCAGATCCCCCGCGTATCGAGGATTGACCTCCGGACGGGCGGAGGGACCCGCGCGGGTGGTGCGGGCACAGGCCCATCAGCGTGCATCAGCGGTTTCAACGCGGACCCGACCGCCCCGACCCCGCCCCATGGACGCACCCAACCCACACCTCCTGCCCCAAGCCTTCGCCAGCGCATCCGGGGTCAGGGCATCATTCACGGCCCGGCACGCGCGCTGATCTCGGCCGAAAGTGAAACTCGCTACAGGCGCAGAACACGAAGCCGACTCGCGCGTTGAACGAAGCGAGAGGATCGTTCAATCAAGACAGGTGCGCCCATGACGCCAGAAGTCCCGACAGCCACCGGGGTCGGCCGGATCGCCGCCAGGATCGACCGCCTGCCGCTGACCTGGGCGCAATGGCGTCTCGCGCTGATCAGTCAGGTCTTCTGGGGCGTGATCATCGCCGCCGACGGCATTCCGGCGAAGGTCTACCCGTTCGTCTGGCTGCCGGAGCATGCCTTCGGGATGGGGGCGTTCTCCCTGCTGCTGGCGATGCAGTTCGGCGTCGGCATCCTGATCGGCGAATACCTGATCGGCATGGTCGCCGATAAATGGGGCCGGCGCACCGGGCTGCTGATCTCCACCCTGGCCATCGGGCTGCTGATGTGGCCGACCGCCTTCACCAGCAATTTCATCGTGCTGATGGTGTTCTTCGGACTGTCCGCGATCGGCCTGGGCGGCGTGCTGTCGACCAACGTGGTCTACATGGGAGAGATCATCCCGCCGCAGCACCGCGGCCGGGTCATGCTGGCGTCGCAGGTGCTGGCGGTGGCGGTGTACGGGGTGCTCAGCAACGTACCGGCCATGCTGTGGGTGCCCGGCCATTACGTGCTGTTCATCTTCTTCTACTGCGTGGTGTCGCTGGTGGTGCTGGTGCCGCTGGCGCTCTGGGCCATGCCGGAATCGCCGCGCTGGCTGGAAGCGCACGGCCGGCACGAGGAGGCGGAGCGGGTGCTCGCGCGGCTGGAGGCGGAGTGCCTGCGGCGCAGCGGCCTGGCGCGCCTGCCGGAGCCGGACCTGTCGCGCTATTCCGTGGTGGCCAGCCGGCACGTCCCGGTGCGGGAGCTGTTCCAGGGCGAATATGGCCGGCGCAGCCTGATCCTGCTGGTGGCGTGGATCCTGGGCTACAGCGGCATGATCTACGGCTTTGGCGGCTACGAGCCGCTGCTGCTGAAGGGCTTCGGCATGACGCCCGATGAGACCTTCGGTATCATCCTGGTGTCCTCCACCTTCGGCGGCGGCATCGGCCTGGCGATGTGCTCGATGCTCGGGGAGCGGGTCGAGCGGCGGATGGTGATCCTGGTCTCGGCGCTGATCACGGCCGCCATGCTGGCGGTGCTATACTATGTGCACACGCTGACGGCGGCCTATGTGCTGATCACCCTGTCCTGGGGGGCGACGGTGGTGTGGCTGTTCAGCATGTACAACTACACGGCTGCCAGCTATCCGACCCGGCTGCGCGCGACCGGCACCGGCCTGACCGATGGTGTCGGCCATCTGGGGGCGGCGTTCGGGCCGATCATCGCCGGCTGGCTGTTCACCTCCACCGCGGCGTTCGGCCATGCCGGGTGGTTCGTCTATGTGATGGTGCCCGGCGCGCTGATCCCCGGCCTGATCATCGCCTGGTTCGGCATCAACCAGCGCCGTGCGGTGCTGGAGCAGATTTCGACCTGACCGCCGGCCCCGGCTCGTCAGGCGGCCGGTCAGGAGCGGGCCGAACCGGCGCAGAGGCGTGACCGGACCGTCGAGCGGCCCGGTTCAGCACGTGTTGCGGGCGGGCCCGCCGGTCAGAACCCGACCATGTCCCCGCCCTTGAGCTTCAGGATCTCCCGCGCCTCGGCCGGGGTGGCGATCTCCAGGCTCAGATCCTCCAGGATCCGCCGGATCTTGCTCACCTGCTCGGCGTTCGACTTCGCGAGCTGGCCCTTGCCGATGTAGAGGCTGTCCTCCAGCCCCACGCGCACGTTGCCGCCGTTGATGCCGGCCATGGTGGTGAACGCCATCTGGTGGCGCCCGGCGGCCAGCACGGACCAGACATACTGGTCGCCGAACAGCCGGTCGGCGGTCTCCTTCGCGAAGAGGAGGTTGCGCGGCTCCGCGCCGATGCCGCCCAGGATGCCGAAGATGGACTGCACGAAGAGCGGCCCCTCCACCACCTTGCGGTCCAGCATGTAGGCCAGGTTGTAGAGGTGGCCGATGTCGTAGCACTCGAACTCGAAGCGGGTGCCGTGGCCCTTGCCCAGCCGCTCGACGATGCCCTCGATGTCCTTGAAGGTGTTGCGGAAGATGAAGTTGTCCGTATTGTCGAGGTAGGGCTTCTCCCAGGGGAACTTCCAGGTCTTGATGCGGTCGCCCGCGCGAGAGATGTTGAAGTTCATGCTGCCCATGTTGAGGCTGCACATCTCGGGCTTGGCCAGCAGCGGCGCTTCCAGCCGCTCGTCCAGCGTCATGGTCAGCCCGCCGCCGGTGGTGATGTTGATCACCGCATCCGTGTTCTGCTTGATCCGCGGCAGGAACTGCATGAACACCGACGGATCGGGCGTGGGGGAGCCGTCGACCGGGTTGCGCGCGTGCAGGTGGATGATGGCGGCGCCCGCCTCCGCCGCCTCGATCGAGGATTGCGCGATCTGCTCCGGCGTGATCGGCAGGTAATCCGACATGCTGGGCGTGTGGATGGCGCCCGTCACGGCGCAACTGATGATGACCTTGGCCATGGTGACGTTCCCGGTTGGCTGCGAGGGCCGGACTGTGCACCAGGGTCCGGATCGTCGCAAAGGCCCGTCCCGCCCGGCTTGCGCAACGGCCACCGGCAGCGCTACTCCCCGGCCGGAAAAGCGGAGGTGCCGCGGTCATGCGCGTGAAGG
>ERZ778027.4040-NODE-4040-length-13288-cov-3.334467_pt1 | contig 13288 bp, 16 predicted proteins | sample MGYA00375757_ERZ778027 | MGnify/ENA primary metagenome ERZ778027 (study PRJEB29350, sample SAMN05389817) | bioreactor metagenome | isolation source: Ammonium sulfate bioreactor | place: South Africa: University of Cape Town | collected 2014-02-18 ... | reverse complement strand
AGAGAGAGTGTGTGTGTGTGTGTGTGTGTGTGTGTGTGTGTGTTCATTCAGTTGTTGTCTGGGTGGGTGGAGCGTTGAGCGGGTGCGCGCGTGTGTGCGTTTGATACATACCGGGAGTACCACGATGTGCGCACACTTCGTCGGCCGACAATGCCACCAACCCAAAGTCGATAATGTAGACACGCCACTCGGGCGGTGCTGCCACCGACGGAGACGACTCGATGGCTCGCGCCACAAAGTTGGCGAGCTTCACGTCGCAGTGTGTAATGCCGTGGCGGTGCAGGTCGGCTAGCGCCTCGCACACTTGCAGAAAGATCGACCGGATCAAGCGCATCGAACAGTAGATCTCAGGAATGGCATCGAGCGACACGGCGAGCGGCAGCACGAACGCATGGCGAGCCTCGGCCGAGTGCTGAAAGTGCGCGATCAGCGAGAGGCAGTGCGCGCTCTTGGCCTTGTTGAGCGAGCGGTACACGTGCAGCTCGATCTCGCCCTCGTCATCGTTGTCGACCAACTTGAAGACCGCCGGAATGCGGCTGCTCCATTGTCCGACCCACACTCGCGAGCGCTCCTTCAGAAGAGCAAGGAAGACGGTGAGCGATCGAAGCAAATGCAGGCATTGCGCCGGAGCGATGGTGCAACGTGGCCAAGGCGACGTACCCGATTCGAGAGGCAGTAATTCATGCGGTACCGACAGCTTCCGAGGTTCAAGACATCTTGGCATTCTGTGCACGTACACCCGCACCAACGACACCACAAGGACGATGGAGTTCGATCAGTGAGGGCGGTGCGCGAGCGAGCGAGGCCACGCGATCATCGAGCAAGCCAAGGCGGCGCTGCGGCATCACTGTTCCTAATGTCTCTCGACGTACGTTGCGACGAGCCTGCACCCACAGCGCCATCCAGAAGGTCAGCTCTTGCACGTATCAGAGAGAGAGAGAGAGAGAGAGAGAGAGAGAGAGAGAGCAAGCGAGCGCGTTGCGTACGTGGCGGAAGCAGCATGCGGTACGGACACGAGGCCGAGGTCTCCCAGCGACCGGCGCCCGCCGAACGCCCGCGCAATGTGGCGCGAGGGTACGTGAGCGGCAGCTCGGCATCGGCGCTCTCGTCCGGCGCCCCTCTTCCGGGCCCAAAGACCTTGACGTCGTCCAGCGAGCAATACGCGACGTGGTGGCGCACGCGACCATCGCGGCTCACAGCCTGCAGCAGGTGCGCGACGTCGCTTGGCGGAGTCAGCGAGATACGCGCGCACCGTCGCTTCTCGCCACGGCGGTAGACCTCGAGGTGTATCTCGTCGACCACCGCCTCGTCGGGGTCCTCGAGCTCCATCGTCGCTGTTGTGGCATCGTGAACGACAGAGAGAGAGAGAGAGAGAGAGAGCGCGCGTGGTGAGTTGGCGAGCATCGACGACAACGAAGGAGATGGCGCGTCGGTACCGTAAGCCGCGAGCGAGGCGGCCATCGTGCTGGAGGGCGTGGGGAACGTGACCGACCGACAACGGCCTCGGGCAGGGTGCGTGCGTGGGACGGGGTGGGCGGCGCGCGACAAACAAGGCCGCCGTCGTTCTGCGAGGCCGCCACCACCACCACCGCGTACTCCACCGCCTCCTTTGCTGCTGCTGCGGTCTCCGCTGCCTTCCTCCCGTTGGCGCGCGCGGGGCGAGAACGAACCAACTCCGAAGGTCCGGAACTCCCGCACTTTCCGTCTCCTCGCCGGGTGGGGCTCCTCCTTCTGCTCGCGCGAGCAACCGAGCCCGCCCAGCAATTGTGGGCCAGCCGCGGGGTTGATTGGAGCAGCCAGCAGCGGCGCGCTGATACGCCACTGAGCGAGAGCGCGAGAGACACGAAATATCGGCGGCAAATCAGGACGTACCCCGGAGAGGGTAATGTGGGCCAGTTGTGCGATTCGGGCTCACGGAAGAGCCTTACAATTCCCGCCTTTTCAGCCCGCAACCGCCGAGTCGCATCCACCACACAGCCAACCAGCACAAGCAGCACAGCACCTTCCCTCCCGCGAGCCTCCATCGCTCACTCCCAACTTGAACTCGCTTCCCTCCCCTCGTCGGTGCTCACTGCTGCTCCTTCTGTCTGCTTGCTCGCGCTTTGCTCGTCGTTGTCGTCGGGATGTTCGGTGTGCCGAGTGCCGTTGCTGCCGCGCCACAGCGAGCGCCCAAGCCCTCGGATACCGTGCGCGATTCGGCGCTGTGGGAGTCGCTGCCTCGGCGTATCAGCTGCAACTCGATCCGCTATGAACGTGGCAAGTTTCTCGGCAAGGTACGCAACAGTCTCGATCGCACTCCAGCGCCCCCGATAGCTGCTCACCTCGCGTTGTGCTTGCTTGGAGCAGGGCGGTTTCGCTCGCGTGTACGAGATGACCGATCTCTCGTCGAACATCACCTACGCCTGCAAGATCGTCAAGAAGGCCTCGCTCGTACAGGAGCGCATCAAGCTCAAGGTATGTTGTTCTTGTGTGCGCAACACAGCACTCGTGCCGTGTCGTGCCACATCCTCGCTCACTCACTGACCTGTGCGAGCAGCTGATCTCCGAGATCAACATCCATCGCTCGCTCGAGCATCCACACATTGTTCGCTTTCATCATTGGTTCGAGGACCGCGAGCACATCTACATTTTGCTCGAGCTATGCACCAACAAGGTACGTACGCACGGATGCCAGCCAGTCCGGTGCGCTCGAACAACGACCGACGCAGCGGGTAACCGATCGATGCCATATGCGCGCAGACCGTCATGCGAATGCTCAAGAAGCGCGGTCGACTCTCGGAGCCCGAAGTACGCTATATGCTGGCTCAGCTGTCGCGTGCACTGGTGTACCTGAAAGAACAGCGAGTGATCCATCGAGATCTCAAGCTCGGCAACTTGATGCTGGACTCAGCGCTCAACGTCAAAGTCGGTACGTATGCTGGCTCCAATCGGCCTCGCAGGCCGCTCGCTGCTCAACCACTCATCGTGATCCGAACCCATGTTGGCCACAGGCGATTTTGGCCTTGCTGCTCGATTGGAAGACGATACCGAACACCGAAAGACCATCTGTGGCACGGTACGCGAAATACACTTCCCCCAGAATGCTTGATCCGTGGACGTTGTCTCGCTGACATTCACATTGTTCCAACCTCCGCTCCCTTCCCTCCCTCCCCTGTCTGTGCGAATAGCCCAACTACATTGCACCCGAGATCCTGAAAGGTGACCATCGTCACAGCTTTGAGGTTGATGTGTGGTCGCTCGGAGTTATCTCGTACGTGTAATGCGGCCAAGACGCCCTTCGTCGTCCGCAAACGACGCTACTCATACGCCATCTCTCTCTCTCTCTCTCTCTCTCTCTCTCTCTCTCTCTCGCGGCTCTTTTCATCTCCGCGATGCAGCTACACGCTCTTGGTTGGCAAGGCCCCGTTCGAATCCGACGACATCAAGACCACCTACAAGAAGATACAAGCCAACGCCTACTCGTTCCCGGATACACCAGCCATCTCGGCCGCTGCCGAGTCGTTGATTCGTTCCATGCTTGATCCAGTACCCGAGATGCGTCCGACCATGGAGTCGCTGCTCTCGCACGAGTTCTTCCAGCCCGGAATCCCGCACTACCTGCCTCTCTTGGCGCTACGCTCGACGCCAGTCCCCAATGCCCCCGGCGCCCAATCGGCTTCTGCTCACCCTCCGTTGCTTGCAGTCGCTCCCGAGCACGCTCCTATGGTGCTCTCATCTGCACTGACCGAGACAGAGAACAGCAGTGAGCGCTCACCGCTGACCGAGCGTCTCTCGGAGTCTGCGAGTAACCGACAGCAGCAGCACCGCCACCACCAAGCCGCCAAGAAGCCCACCTCTCGCGTCGCCAGTGTGCTTGCGATCCCGACCACTTCCAGTTCACCCGCATCGTCATCGCTGGCTGCTGCCGTGGCGCTGAGCAGCACCAGGGCCAGCAGCACGCCCTCCAAGCGAGCGCCTGCACTCGCTGCCTCACGCAAGTTCACGCCCCCTCCGTCCCCTCCTCCCACCCCGACACGCTATCCGCTCGCCGTCGCTGCCGCTTCCACTCCTCCTGTTCCATCTTCAGAGATCCTTGAAGCGCTGCCGAGCGCCGCATACACCCTCGATTCGACGGCCACAAGCACGACCAGCTCCGTGACTTTGAGCAACGTCAATGAGATGGAGGTGTGTGCAAGCGTCGCCACTGCCTCGTCGGCAAGCACTTCCGCGTCGTGCTCGGAAGCCACTACCCTGTCGACCTCTGCCTCTGCCTCTGCTGCTGCCACAGCGAGCATGGATATTTGTAGCGACGGCCCGATCATGTCATCGGAGCGAATCTACGTCGTCAAGTGGCAGGACTTTTCGACGCACTATGGTCTGGGATACGAGCTGTCGAATGGAACGATCGGGGCTCTGTTCAATGACCGCTCGCACATGACCTTTGAGCCCGCTCGCTCGTACGTACTGGGCAGCTCACACCCGCGCCGTGCACAAGCCGTTCGCTCGTGCATTGAAGCTCACACGAATGCACGCTGACACAGGCTCATCTCGTATCGGGACCTGGCGTGGCGCTGGACAGGCGATGTCGCTGCCACGACTGCTCTCTCTGTTGCTGCTGCTGCTGCTGTCGCCGCTGCCGCCACTGGCTCGACGCGCACTACAGGCAGCAGCGAACGCTCGCCCGCCGAGCAGGCGGCGCGCAGCAGCCTGGCCAAGAAGCTGCGCGTGCTCGAGTACTTTGCCATGTACTTTACCAATCATCCGCTGCACGAGGCGGCTGCCATCGCCGCCTCTGCCAAGCCAGTGACACCTGCAGGCCGATCCCAAAATGTGGCGGCAGCCGATGGTCGTAAGCCCGAGCTCGAGGAGGAGGAGGGCGTCGTCGATGACGATGACGCCGATCGAGCACTGGCGTTCGGCTGCGTGGCCGCGTGGCTGCGCACCAAGCACGGCGTGCTGTTCCGGCTGTCGTCCGGAGCCACGCAGGCCAACTTTGCCGACCACGTCAAGATCATCCTGTGGCCCGACGCAACGTCGGCCACCATCATCGATCGCCGTGGCAGGCACGCCGACATGAGCGTGCAGCAGATGATCGCCATGCCGCAGCATGCCGGAGACCTCGCCAATCGCCTGCGCTACCTCGATGACTTTGCGCAGCGCTACATGGCCTCCAAGCTGAGTCCGGTCGCGAGCGTCTCGGCCTCTGCCGCCGGCTCGACGCGTCTCGGCTCGTCGTCATCCACAACCTCTTCGCATCGTTGATTTGGCATCGACGAGAGCGCTCACTCGCTGAACTGACTGAGATGGGTTGAGTTCGAGATGGCGACATGTCGCCAACGACGTCCCGAGACTGTTCAATGCACAATAGAGAGATAGAGAGATAGAGAGATGGATTGATAGATTGATAGAGACACACGTATGCATCGATAGATATGATTGAGAGCTTCGAGGTTGCGGACCACGGCTTGCTCGTGGTGCGCGTGGCCTTGTTGCTTCAACGCGCCAATGTACACTTGCTGCACGACTGTATCTTCACACGCTCCATCCAGACCGATGCTGCTGTCGATCGAGAGGTGTTGTTGTTGTCGTTGTTGTTGTTGTTGTTACAACTACTACAGGTTGTTGATGCTACTGCTACCACTGTTGTTGCTGCTGCTGTTGATTCTGATGCTGCCTTCCGAGGATGTCGAAGTCAAAGTGGTGGAAGTATCGCAGCGATCGGTGCTCGTGCTCGCTGGTGTAGCAGTCACTGCCGAAGGTCCGAGTGCGATCGTGATGGAGTCTGTGCTGCTACTCGATGCAGATTCGAGCAGCCCTTGCTCTCGCAGCCATGAACGACGTGCTTGTTCGATCGAGGGAGCAACGCGGTGCACGAGCACGTGGTGCGCTGCCGCCGGCGTCATGGTGTCGATGGTGCGCCGCGCGTAGCCCAGGTCGTGCAGCTGCTGCTTCATATCTTGCGTCACCATGAAGGCCACGCCGGTACCGCTGCTGCCAGCGCCGCCGCGCAGTGCCTCGGGCACCATGGCGGCCACCGAGCGCGGCAGCATGGACCACACCAAGGTCGGCCACGAGCGCGGCAGCAGCGACACGGTGCGCTGCAGCCGCTGCAGCCGCACCTGCGACGCCCCGAGCAGCGCGCGCCCGCGGTACCGCCACTCGTCGCTCTGAGCCTGCCACCAAGAAGCGCGCATCATGCGTCGAACCCAGCGGCTTGCCATGATGAGGGGGAGGCGGTGACACTGAGCCGCTGCTGCCGCGTCGCTCGCTCGCTCATTCGCTCATTCGCTCGGCTGCCGCGTCACGCTCACTGCTCGCTCTCTCGCTCCTCCCTCACACGATGGCCTTCGAGGGGCCGTTCTTCGTTCGCCTCAATGGCTCCACTGCAGACCACACAGCTCCTGGCGTTGGTCAGCTGGCACAGGCTCCGTTGGCCGGCGAGAGCGAGCCGGCGTCGGCGCTGCTGGCGGGCCACACGGTCGTGCTGGCGGCCTCGCTCGGGCACTCGATCGCCGCGCAGCTCGGCGTCGACCTGCTGATCAACACGGCCCTCGAGCCGCGAGGCTCCTTGCGGCGTATTGGCTTCGTGTCGCCTGAGGTACGTTGCTGCATCTCCTCGTGTCTGTCCGCGGCTGCCGGCGGCGGTGCTGACGGTGCAGCCGATGCCTGGCGGTGCAGTTCACGCTGCCGGTGGTCGGCAACGACGTGTACCTCGGCTCCCACGGCCTCATGAGCCTGCCGATCGAAGGTGCGTGCGGCCCACTGCATCACCCGGCACCTCTCACCTTTGCGCTGACGATGCCCGCATTGCCACAACGAATCGCGCAGTGTACAGCGACGCACAAGCGCGTGTGACGTTCATCCAGCAGCGCTCGCCCATTCTGCCCGTGCGTGTACTGCTGCGCGCGCTCTCTCTCTGGCGATGGCGATAGCAATGGCGCGATGCTGAGCGGCGCGTGTTTGTGATTGTAGCACGAGCGCAAACGCTTCGCAACCGAGCTCGTGAATTGGGTGCAGCAGAGCGGTGCTGCGCGCATGCTCGTGGCGGCGCCACTCGATGCCTCGTTCCGCCGTGACGCGCAGCTGCAGTCGGCGTACGTACACGGTCGGGCGGTGGCGGCGTGGGCGCACGTACGGCTCTCACTGACCGAGAGCTTCGTCGAGCAGACGCCAAGAGCGCGTGGTGCTGGTGGGCGCCGAGGCGCCGAGCTCGTCATGGCCGGCGAGCGTGGTCGGCGTGCCGCAGCTCGAGAGCGACGTGTTCCCGGCCGTGATCGGCGCCGGCAGCTTCGTGCGCCACATGCTGCGCGAGGCCGAGCAGCGCCACTTGTCGCTGGCGCTCTTGGCGTCGTTCGTGGCCGAGGGCCTCGACCTGCCGATCGCATTCCACTTTGCGACATGGATCAACGACGCCTTGGGCTCGTATCTCACGCTTCCGCAGGAGGCAGCGGGCCACGAGGGCGCCGGCCTGCTGGTGCCGCAGCACTGGCGCTTCTTGGTCGAGCCCGCCCATGTGCATCAGGAGCTGTACTAAACCACCAATCCCGTTGTTTGATTTGATCTAATCGGTGGTGAGCGCGGGCTCCCGATCGGACACTGCACCAACACCACCAACATCACCAACGACACCAAGCAACACCACAGCAGCGACAGCCGTTCATGTGAACTGCTGGCAACGGCCATTGTTGAAGTGGCCCGAGACGTAGCGCTCCGAGCAAAGCCAGCAGAACTCGTGGCGGCAGTGGCTGCAGGTCCTGTACGTTGTCATATTGTCAGCGTTCAGCCGGCATCGGGGAGCTGTGGCATCATCGATCGCACGTACATGTGGTTGCAGCCGCCATTCTTTTCGATGGGCGAATGGCAGTTGGGACACTGCTTGGCATTCTCGCGCAGCCACTCCTCGTACAATGCGTCGGCGTTGCCCTTCAGGCGCTTGAACTCTTGCCAGCGCTCGCAGGTGCTGTCGGCATGCCACTCGTCCTTGCAGTTGAAGCAGAACGTGAATTGGCACTCGGGGTTCGAACACACCATCAGCGGTCGGGTCGGGGCGCCGATCATGGCGTTGCCACAACCAGCCTTGGGACACCAGCTGCCGCACACGAGAAGCAGACAGATAGATAGTGGTTGAGCTTCATGTACGAGCGAGTGCACGACAACGAGAGCGAGCGGTACATACATGAGGTTCTCCATCGTGTTGAGGGCGCTCATCAAGGAGAATTGCTCGTACTTGGCATATGCCTGATAATGACGTGTGAGCGATCAAGATTGATATCGATATCGCTCGTTCTCGCGCGAGCGCTCTTGGCACGGCGATGCGTGCATACCGCAGGAGACACAAGGATCTTGACCTCGCCAGGGTGCATGGCCACGTTACAATCGGGGTTCGGGCACGGGATCGTACGCACCTGCGCCTCGTTAATCTTGGTTTCAAGGTACATCTTCATGCACCTACAACGAAGCGGCCGCACTGATGTGATGAATACTGCGAGCAAGGCAAGGTTGCAGCAGCAGCAGCAGCAACAGCAGCAGCAGCAACAGGCATCGTGCAATGTCGTACTCGGTGCAGTAGCGATGGTAGCACGTGTCGATCAGGTAGATCTCATCGATCGGAAAGTCGTCGCCGCTGTGACAAGGTCAGGTACTCACCCATGTCGTGAGAACGAGCTGGCGAGCCTGGCGCGCGCTGCACGGCTGGTACCAGATGGGGCACGGGTAGGTCTTGGTGCGGGCGATCTCCTCGGCCTCGGCGTTCAGCATGCGGCGCACGAGCTCCTCGTTCTTGCGCTCCTCGCCTCGGCGTCTGCGGGGTGATTGCAAGCCGGTAAGCAAGTGGCGAGTACCAAGCGAGTGCCATGAGAGAGAGAGAGAGAGAGAGACCTGGCCCATGAGCGCCAGTGCTCCATGGCCGAGATGGCGACGATGTAGCGCTTCGACTCCCCTTGCTCCTTGAGTCTGCCGTATGGAGCTGGCTGTCAGCCACGCTCACCTCGTCTGCAGGATCACACAAGCGCCGATGCGAGACGGGGGCAGCGTCGGCCGTACTCTTGCCAGCGCTCGAGAGCGAGAGCCTGCCGAGCAGCATCCTCGGGCGACAGCGGTACGTGCAGCACTCCGTACTCGTCCGTCGTCGCTCCCGAGCTCGAGCTGCTGCTGCCGCCGCCGCCGCTCGAAGTCGTGGATGTGCTCGTGCTCTTGCTCGCGGTCTTCGTGGCTGAGATGTCAGCAGCGGGCGTACCAACCCAGAAGCCGGCGGAGCGCCTGAGGCCGTCGAGCTCTTGCTGCAGCTCGAGCGCCCGCTTGCGCGCGAACGCCAGCTCGCACCGCAGCGCCGCCGTCTCGCGGCGCTCGTGCTCCAGCTCCACCTCGATCATCTGGCGTATGCTCACCTGCACCCATGTCTCGATCAGGCATCGCGGTGACCGGCAGTGTGCGCGTGTGCGTCACGCGGCGTACGGTGGAGCGCGCAATGTCGACCGAGGCGCCGCAGAGCGTGCGGATGTCCTGCGACACGCGCTGCGTGATGGCCTCCTTGGTCTTGAACTCGACCATGGCCGACGAGCCCAGCGAGCCCTTGGGGAACAGCTTGATCTCACGTATGTTGGACGAGATCATGTACAGGTCCTCGGCCACGATGTGCTTCGGCAGGCCGCGCACTACGAGCGTGCGCTCGATGACCTGCACGACGCTCGGCGGCATTGGTCGGCCGCTCTCGCAACCTCGGTGCCGCTGCGTGCTGCAACACGTACATCTGCATAGCGTGCCCTCAGGCGCTCCGCGACCTCGGGAGCAAGCTGGGCGAGCTGAGACAGCGACAAGTCAGAGGCGACGCTGGCCATTGAGGGCGAGAGCGAGCGCGCAGCAGCGACGACGACGGACGAGAGAATGAAGAGCTGCGCCAGACGGCACTCGCTCGTGTTCAATGCTGCGCGCGTCGTCGTTGTTGTCGCAGAGTAGAGTGGAGTAGAGTACAATGGTGGCGCTGGTTGTGCGACGGGCGGCGTATGGTACAAGCGGTGCAATCTCTAGATCTACAGATCGACGGCAAGGAAGCCCTCGTGGTCGGTGTATGGCACGTTGTGCTGCGAGAGGAAGCTCTTGAGCGCCGGCTTGATGCGCGGCTTGCCGCGGTAGCTGTGGTTGCCGACGCCAGTGATCAAGTACAGCTTGCGGTGCTCTGCCGCACCGATCAGTCAGTGCCGGCGTCGTGGTGGTGCCACGCCGCGCCATGCCACACGTACCACCTCGATGCGACAGCAGTTCCTCGGTGATGGTCAACGACTCGCGCACCGTCAGGCCATGGAGATCGATGCGAAGCGGGCCGTCGCCGCGGCTGGCGAGCGAGTGTGAGTAGGTGCGGTGCATTCGGTGCATCAGTTCGTCGTGTTGTCGGCCCTTGTTGGCCCACTCGCGTGCCAGATCGCCACGACCGAGCATGTACGCTCGCGCGGCATTGCGAAAGTAGTCGTCGCGCATTTGCGCGTGGTGCCTCGCGAATCCGCGGTAGTTCTCGGCCGTGCCTTCGAGCGGATCGTCGTCCGAACGCTTGGTGGACGGCTTCTTGCGCGCGACCACGATGAACGGCAGATCCTTGGCCTTGGGCTCGACGTATCGACGAGGGCGCGTCGGCTCTGCTGCTGCCTGTACAGGCGTCGCAGGCAGTGTTGCTTGCGGCGGCTTGGTCGCCACGGGCTGCTGCTTGACGGCCGGCGGTGCGCGCACCACCTGCGGTACCGTAGGCTTGGGCCTCGGAGGCGGCGCCAGGATGAGCTGGATCTGCGCGGCAGCCTCGTCGTAGTTGTCGTTGCAGCCGGCAAAGATGCTGTCGACGAGGTCGCGGTCGGCGGTCGGGAAGCGCTCGTGCAGCTTGTCGAGCCGGAGCTTAGAGGCCATAGTCTTGCTGCTGCCGCTGCCAACGCCGCCGCTGGGCAGCTCGGCACGCGGCGCCATCGAGCCGCCGATGGCCGGGAAGGCGGCGTGCTCGTCGGCGATCGAGTGGATCGAGTCGCGGCCGACTTGGCGCAGCGCGCCCTTCTTGTCGCTCCTGTCGTCCCAGCGCGAGCTGCCGGCCGTGTGGAAGTGCTGAACGCGCGGCACGATGCGCTTGGGCCGCTTGGCTCGCTTGGCGTCGCGCTTCTGGCGCCGCTGCTGCCGCTGGTGCTCGAGCTCCATCAGGCGCTCGATCAACAGATTGGGATCGGGCTGGAGCTGGAACTCGTTGCTGATGGTCTCGATCGGCAGCTCGGGGAACATCTCGTGGTACTGCAGCACCTCGGTCGAGTGCGTCAGCAGCTGCACGCCGTGCTCGAGCGGCGGCGGCGCGTCGGCGTCGTAGCCATCGTCTTCGCCGCACTCGTACTCGTCGGGCGAGCCGTCCGAGATCTCTTCGCTGGACGCCCCGCCAGTGGCATCGGCACCTGCGTCGCCGACCGTGGCGCTGGGCGAGGCAGCCGAGCCGTCGGGACACTCGCGGTCGTTGTAGTCGTGCGTCAAGTCCAGCAGCAGGTCGACCGAGATGCCCAGGTCGTTCTGGCTGTGCCGCAGCACGCCCGACACGACGTCCGGCGTCAGCGACGCGAACATCTCGCACAAGAACTCGGCTGCCTCGTGCTGTGACGAGCGCAGCGTCGCTGATGCGTCCGACGACAGCGGCGCCTCGGAGCCTCCAACTGCTGCTGCTGCCGCCGCCGCCGCTCCGCTGTCGTACTCGCTGCCGTGCGACGACGACAGCTCCTCGAGCTGCTGGCTGTAGCGGAACTCCTCGTGAGCCAGCTCCTCCTCCTCTTCGACGAGCTGCTGCTGCGTCTCGCGATCGAGCGAGATGACGCGCACGTCAAAGTGCGGCGCGGCCACCAGCACGCCATCGAAGCCGCACTGCTGCTCGTGCTCGAGCTGCGCCAGCCGGAGGCTCTCGCGGATGGCCTCGTCGAGCGCCGCGTCCTCGGCGTGCTGAAGTACCATGCTCTCCTTCATGGCGGCAGCGAGCTCCTCCTCCTCGGAGCCGCTCATGGCAGCGAAGGAGCCGTCGCACGATTCTGCTGCCGCTGCGGTTGCGAGGGGCTGACTCGGTGTCGTCGTCGAGGTGGTGGTGGTGGCAGTGTCGGCATCAAGCTGCTGTGGCGCGTGCTGCTCGAACTCATCGACCTGCTGCACTGACTGCGAGTCGTGAAGAAATCTGCTGAGGTGCTCGATGGTGCGATCGACGTCGCGGCCGTTGTCGTTGTAGACGTCGCGCACGAGGTCGAGCTGGAACTCGGGGAACATCTTGCACAGCGCGTGCAGCTCGGACTGTGGCTCCTTCTCCTTGGCACTGCGCCCGCCTCGCTTCTTGGGAGCTTTGGCCGTGTGGATCGGCAGCGAATTCGAGAAGAAGGCCATCGGTGGCAGATATCGCGGCTGCGATGCCGCAGGTGCTGGCGCAGGTGCTGCAGTTGCTGCTGCTGTGGGCGAGCGAATGAAGGAATGAAGGAAGAGCAGCGCCGCCGCCACTGTTCTTAATCTCCTCGTCCTCGTCGCTGCTGCTCGTCGGCTCGCTTGGCTCTTCTCTTCGATGGCGTACCATGATGACCGCGGTACCACGGCCTTCCGCACTGCCGAACGTCGCTTTCGCGCTGCCAACACCCAGGGTCTCAAGGGAGCAGCGCGGCATGCGGCGTTGGCGGCCGCTGCCGACAGCCTCGCTCACGTGATCGACCTGCGCAACCTCGAGCGAAACACGCCCGCCAACCGCGAGTGCATCATCGAACTTCCGCTCCCTGCGATCCTTGCTGCCGCGAGTACAACAGAGCATGCCGACGAACACTCGATCACACCTCGAATGGAGCGTGTGGTAGCGAATGCGCGCAAGGCCTTTGCCTTGCGTGGCAGGCCGGGTTTCCTGTTCCTGCCCGACGCCATGCCGCTCGAGCACCAGCGCTACCTGGCCACGCAGAGCCTCGTGAGCTACTCACAGCCTCCGAACCGCACCAACCTCGGCCTCGTGCCGGATCTGTGGCAGCACTATGTCGCTGAACAGTGCGAAGCACGCCAGTTGGCCGACGCGCAGCTGCAGCAACCAGGAGCCGGTCCTCGGGGACGGCCTCCCAAGCGAAGAGCCAGCGCCCCGCCGCCGACGCAACAGCACACGCCCTCCGTCTCGCAAGCAGCGCATCCCGACAAACTGCGCTGGATCACGCTGGGCTACCATTACGATTGGACCAGCAAGCGCTACGCCGAGCGCGACGTGTCGCCCATGCCGAGCGAGCTCGTGCTGGCGGCTTCGGCCGTTGCCGCCTTCGCTGCACCGTTGTATGCCAACACCGCCGGCGCGCAG
>ERZ778027.4037-NODE-4037-length-13308-cov-2.779144_pt1 | contig 13308 bp, 17 predicted proteins | sample MGYA00375757_ERZ778027 | MGnify/ENA primary metagenome ERZ778027 (study PRJEB29350, sample SAMN05389817) | bioreactor metagenome | isolation source: Ammonium sulfate bioreactor | place: South Africa: University of Cape Town | collected 2014-02-18 ... | reverse complement strand
TCGTTCGTTCGTTCGTTCGTTCGTTCGTTGTAGTCATTGTTGTATTGATTGTCTCTAGTCACTGTTCATTCGTTGGGAAGCCTCACTCCCGGTCGTGAGTCCCAGCCTTGCAGGGCCTATGTACACACACGCCTACACCTACCCGTCCCACACGCGTATTCGCTGTATTGTTATCCGTGTCTCTACTTGTGTCTGTCTGTCTGTCTCTGTTTGTCTCTGTTCGTTCGTTCATTCGTTAGCGAGCTTGCTCGTGAGGATTGATGTATACACATTACATTACTATCGATCTATGGTACACTCAGACGGCACCTCCACCGTCGCTGGCGCTCCTGGTGTTGCCGCGAGCTGCTTGACGCTTAGTGCGCCAGAGGTGCAACTTGGTGCTCACCTGCACGGTCGAGAATTGCAACGAGCGTTGGATGTGGTACTGGTACGTGACGGTGCATGAGACCGTCGGTCGCCGCTCGACCTCGCCATCATCATCATCAGCAACATCGTCATTGCCATCGATGCCATCTTCGTCATCGTCTGTTGTGAGGAGACAACCAGAGCGAGGAGCCCAGGTGACAGAGTACTCCCATCCTTCGGCTATCGGCCCTCGCTGCCCACAAGCTGCGACGCAACCGTCTGGCGATGGTTGCCGTGTGTCGTGTACGAGTTGCTCGACTTGCTCGACCAACAGCTCGGCCACCGCGCCGCAGAGCGACACGAGCTCCGAGTCGTATGTGTGCAGCAAGACGCTGGATCCGAAGCTCCAAGCCACGTTGGTGAGGCGTTCGAGGCGACACTCGCCCGCGAGCGCCGTGTCGCTCGCCGGCTTGGGCGGCTGCAAGAAGTAGTAGCGCCACTCGCCGACCGCAGCGCCGATGCGACCCACACGCACCAACCTCACGTCGGGTACCGGCAGAGTGCCGCTGGGGCGGCCTCCAAGTTGCATGTGCGTCAGCAGCAGGTTGAGCTGCCACAAGACCGCTGCCGGGTTCCAGTGCAGGTCGACGTACACGCGCTCGAGCTCGGCGCGTCTCATGCCGAGTCGCACGGCGCCCGAGCGCAGTGGCTCGCGCCAATCGACGGCCACCGGATCGCGATAAGCCAAACACGCGCGAAAGCACACGCGATGCGCGCGAGCCAGCTCCCACGCGATCACGGTCGCCTCGGCACACGCGCGCGCAAACTCGGGAGTGCCCGGTCGCGCCGTGACGTAGCACAGGCCCTCGCACGCCTGCCGTGCGTCCGTGCGCAGCATGCCCGACGGCGTCGCTTGCGTCACGCACACGAGCTTAGAGATGCCACTCGCAATCTGGTCGTCGCGCAGTGGCCGATCCGTGACCAAGAAGCTGTTCGAGTAGTCGATCGGCCCGCGCGACGCTGGTGACGATGACGACGATGGCTGCTGCTGCTGCTGCTGCTGCTGCTGCGCGGCGATCAGGTCCTCGAACCGGCTGGCACGCAGCCCCACGGCCTTCGAGCAGTGCGTCACGTGCAGCAGCTCGCGCGTGAGCCACAGAAAGTAGGCGCGGTTCGAGTCGCTGTAGAAGGCGAGGTGGCAGGCGTTGAGCTCGGCGAGGCGCTCGTGCTGCTCGCGCAGCAGCCGGCGGTAGTCGTCGTGCTGCGGCGTCGGCATCGCCGGCACCGGCCCACCGATCGAGTACGGCGCACTCAACAGCTGCTCGTCGTACCCGAGGCAGCCTGCAGCCGCCTCGGCGTCGCTGGCAGCCGCACCACCACCGCCACCGCCGCCGGCTTCGAAGGAGGCGGAACAGTGGCACCGCCATCGGCGCACGGCGGCGCGGTAGCGGCACAGCCAGTACCGCAGCGGCTGCTGCTGCTGCTGCGTCGAGCTGGCGGTCGCGGCACCACTGTCGTGCTCGATCTCCTCGTACAATCGCCGCCACCTGGGAGGGAGCACACGTGCGTCAATACAAGAGCGGGGGCAGGTGTGGCAGCAGGCGGCAGCCACCGCAGCAGGCGGCGTACAGGTGGAAGTCCTGCGCCACGCGATGCCACGACGAGCACACCTGCGCGGCGCGCGCCAGGTCGCGCAGCCCCAGCCGCCCAAAGACCGCCAACAGCACCTCATCCGACACCTCGGCCCAGCTGCACGCCGCAGGCTCGCTCATCGAACGAAGCGGGTGGAGGAGCTGGCAGCGAGGCAGCGAGGCAGCGAGGCAGCGACGGACAGGCAGCAACACACGGACGGCGCATTCGTTCGTTCGCTCCTCGCCGCCGCCGCACCTCGACCTGCCCTCGCCGCATGGCCGCGCCTGCCCCGCCCGGCGCCCTGCCACAGTGCCTCGACCAAGACGACAGCAGCAGCAGCAGTGACGGCGCTGGTGGTGGTGATGGCGATGAAGGCGACGGCGAGCTCCCTGCGCTGAACGCCACCGAGAGCCTGGAGGTGCTGCGGCACGAGAGCATGGTCGCGGCGGTGCGTGCGGTCGCGGCGGCGCGCGGTCGCTCGCCCGACGACACGCGCCTCGTCGAGGCGGCACTCTCGGACCACTGGCTCGAGTCGCTCGCTGACTGGGTGTCTCTGTCTCCCTCGGAGCAAGCTCGCGTACGTGCTGCGCTGCTCCTCGTGGGCTTGGCGCTGGTGGTGCTGCTGACGCGGCGCGTTCGTGGCGCGCATGTGTGGCAGGTCGGGCTGCCGGTCGTGCTCGAACACGACCTCGAGCAACTCGCGCGGCTGCTGCTACGCCGCCATCGCCAACGCCAACATCAATCCGAAACCCATCTTGAGAGGCTCGCGTTACCGCAAGCTGACGCGTCTTCGTTGCTCGAAGAGGAGCAGCAACAACAACAGCAACAGGCCAGTGACGCGCTGCCGAGTGGTGCTGCTGCACCAGCCGCCACGAATGGCGCCTCCACCAACGACAACAACGCCGCCAGCAGCAGTTCTGCAACATCGACAGCTGTGGGGCGGTCATATCCGGGGCTGTTGCCGACAGCCGTGTGCTACAACCTGTTCTGTCCGATCATGAGCGACTCGCATGTGTTGATCGGTACGCGGGCCATCGCGTGTCCGCTGCAGATGAGCACCGCGGCCTTCCTCGACGAGGTACGCCGCTGCGCCTCCCACCACGCCGCCGCTGCCGCTGCCGCTGCCGCACGGGCACGGAGGCTGAGCGAACTTCGAAACTGCAGTTGGGTGGCGGTGCGCAGATACTCAATATGCAAGGCGAGAGCATCTCGTGCGCCGACTCGATACCCGTGCGCAACGCGCTACGGCCCGACCGGCTGCTGTACTACCGCGGCCAGACGCACCTCATTCTCACGTCGCTGCTCTTCCGTGGTACATCTGCCGCTGCGTCGTACTGTCGTCCGTCCAAAGCGCGTTACGCTCACTGGCGCACGCAACAGGCATCGAGGGCTGGCTGAACTATCTGGGCCTGCCCGAGCTCGTGTTCACGTTCCTCGAGTTCGAGATCGATGACTTTTGGGTGGTGCCGTTCATTCGCGCCATCGACCTCGACGACATGGGCATCAAGGACCTACAGCAGCGCCGCAAGCTCCTCACCTCGATCCAGCGTCTGCAGAATCTCCAGGAGCGAGAGAGTACGCCATTCTCTCCAAACTCACTTGCGCATCACACGTAGTCTTGGCCGAATCGTTGTTGATGGGGTGTGTGTGTGTGTGTGGCACCGCGTGGCGTTGCCAGTCTTTCTGTTGTGGATGCAGTTCCTGGGCTTCTCGGAGCTGACGTGCACCACGGTCACGGCAGCGGCCTTGTCGTCGCTCGAGCTCGGACGCTACTTTCCGGTGCTCAAGATTGAGGAGTTCGTGGCGCCGCAAGACTTTCCGTTCATGAGCTACCTGCTGCCAATGATGTCACAGTGCTCGTCGGTGGCGGTGAGTTGCGCGTGGATACGCGACGCCGGCTTCCCCGAGTACGCGCAAATGTTCGTGCAGTACAACGCGCCGTTCTACGCACTGCCGTTGATGACCATCTTCAATCTCTACGAGATGGGCATCGTCGATTGCGAACCACTGCTCAAGGCACTGGCGTCGCTCAAGGATACACCCGCCTACCGAGTCAAAGGTTCGCTGTGCGCTTGGCGTGCCTACTGGCTGCTCGCTCGCTCGCTCACTCACCTTCACATTCGTGCAGCCGTATCGTACTGGGTGCGGGACATTGGATTCGAACGGCATATGATCAAGTTCGCCAAGTTCCTCCTCGTCGACTTTATCGAAGCCTTGACCATTTTGACTGATGCTACCATCCACTCACTGATCGATGATGAAGACGATCGAGAGTTGCTCAAGGTACCATTCCTCCTCCTGCTCGCTTCTGCTGCTGCTGCTGCTGCTGCTGCGAGGTCGTCACCATCGCTCACCTTCAATGCTCGCCACACCACAGAAAGCCGTAAAACAAGCTCGACAATGCGTGGTGCTCCAACAGGCCGTGACGGCGCTCCTCAAAGAGCCGCTCTTCGAGTTCTATGCACCGTTGTTCATGAATGCCGTGCAAGCGAATGCAATCTTTGTACGTCTTGGATGTCTCGCAAGCCTGGGCTGCTGAGCTTGATGATTGATGCACTGCCTCAATGCTGGTGCTGCTGCTACTGCTGGCTCTGGCCTTAGAACTTGACCGACGAGCAACTGCTCGAGCTCGGCATCGTGGATCCCGAACACCGTGCGGCGCTGCTGCAGTGCTTGGAGACACACGCCAAGACGTACACGAACCAAGTCGTGTACACCACGACGCAGTCGAGCCCCTACTTTATGCATATGATGTTCTAGGTAGGTGTTATCATCAAGCATCGTTCGTTCATTCGTTCGTTTGTTCCCCTCCATAGATATAAGAAACTGTATGTGTGTGTATGTGAATGCGAGGAAGAGGGAGCGAGGCAGGTGTGCACAATACGCGCAAGCCAACAACATATACGGAACGAGAAAACCAATCGTGTCAATGTATGGATAGATGGACAAGTAGATTTGCCAGCAATCGAGCTAGCTAGACAGAAAGATCACGATAGATAGATAGATAGATAGGTAGATAGACATGCGCAGAATAGAATAAATGTGTCATCTTGTGTCATAGATGTTTTGCGTGGGTTAGGCCAAGCCTTCGAGTGCGTCCAACCTCCAAATGTCCTTGTAATACACGATGAACGTGTGGACCAGTGCTGTAAGCTGCGGGGTGGCGAGCGACGTCTCCATCGTCTCCTTTTGCGGCCGAATGATGTTGGGAGCAAAGACCAACTGAGCGGTGAACGGCGAACGGGTACAGAGAGCAACACGGTTGAGTGATGAGCCGTAACAAGAAAGAAGGAGAAGGACAAGGAGGTGGACGTACAGCAAGGTTGCGAGCGCCCATCTTGGTGGCAGCTTCGTGGGCGGCGCAGTCGGCGAGGAACTCGAACAAGACGTACAATACATGTGCGTTTTCGCGCGGCAACTGCGACACGATCGTAGAGAGTGCCGCCAGGTAATTCACAAAGTTGTCTTCACCCTTGTCGTCGTGCTCTCGCTGCAAGGTGATGAACGACAACGATCAATCAATCAATCAATCAATCAATCAATCAATCAATCAATCAATCAATCATTGACTCTCTCTCTCTCTCTCTCCAACGTTAGTTACGATGGAGATTGTACCTGAATCACGAGGAGCTGCTCAAAGTTCGAAAAGAGGAACAATGGCTCGGGCAACTCGCGCAGATAGAGCTTCAGCAACGGCGCCACGTCTTCGACGTTTGCCATGTTGAGCGTCGGGCCTTGGCCCTTATCCCATGCTGCCTTGTAATCGAAGATGGTTCCCTTGTCGCCTCCGACACGGAACAGACCCTCGGAGCGGAAGCCACGTTCACGTACAATCTGCATCGTCTTTTCGAGGATAGCTGGAATGCCGTTTTGGCGTTGCTCGAGCTCGAGGATCTTGTGCAGCGGTGCTCCAAATACTGTTGCACGTTGTTGAGAGTGAGCCACACAGAGAACGAGAGCGAGAGAGAGAGACACGCAAGCTACACCAACGTGACGTGTACCTTTGTTCTTTTGGTAGTAGTCAATGACTTGAATGAACTCGGCAAGCCAGGCCGCCTTTTCAGGACCGCTCTTGACGGCCACTTGCAGCTCGGCTTTGCCGTTACGAAGAGCGAATGGATATTTGTGGCCCTTGGTCGGCAGATCCTGCAGCTCGGCTTCCTCGAGACGAAACTGTGACACGACTTTAAAGGTCGAGGAGCCTTCATATAACCAAGCAAGAATACGGATAGATAGCAACAGTCAATAGGACGGAACGAGAGTGTCATCGGTCGTGTGTGATCGACGTCATATTCGGACGTACTCGAGGCACTCTCGGTGACCAGACACAAGTCCGAGAAGAGAAACAAGCATGCGTTCTTGAGCTTGTTGGCCTGCGAGACAACGCCTTCCTTGATGAACTTGCGGCCAGCAATGACAAGGTTCAGCGGTTTCTGTGATTGAGTGGAAGGTCATTAGTTGAATAGTTGCTTCTTGCTGCTGCTGCTGCTGCTGCTGCTGATGATGATGAGAATACGGCGAGCACGAAGCGCGTACGTCAGATACGAGGCGACGCTCGATCGAGAGTATCTTTGCCATCATGCTCGATTGCTCGAGTTTGGTTCGCATGATGCTCGAGGCCTGTGCCAAGATGCCCTCGACCTTGAGGAGCTCCTCGTGACCGTAGTCGCCAGGCATACTGAACGCCACTTGTGCCTTGACGTTGTTCTCGAGGTGATCCAAGTGCTCGAGTGGGAGATTCAACAGCATGCGCAGATCGCGTTTCGACTTGGAGGCGTTCTTGGCCTCCTCGAGGTAGGTGTTGAACTTGGCGTTCTCTTGTGCCAGCCAGTCGAGCGTGAAGATGGCCATCTTGTAGTTTTCGACGTAGGCTTGGTAGGCTGGTAGTAGTTTGGGCAACTGACGCACAACCAACCAACCAACCAACCAACCAGTGGTGTATCGTTAGACCAGCGCCTTGCTGACAGACAGCCACGAGTCGCATCGACCGACGGCCAGTGCTGCATCACACGTACAGCAGCAAGCAATGCACCACCAGCGTTGATGAACGGCCACTCGGTCGAGTCGACGGCGGCCTTGAAAGCGCTAGCGAAGCGCACGTGCGACTTGCGAAAGTCTTCGATATTCGAGAAGAGCGACGCTACGTCACTAATCTCGACTCCTTTGATGGGGTTGTGGCGGATCTTGAGCAGATAGAACTGTGTATATAGCATTATGCCTTAATAAGATGCCCCCTCGGGATGCGTGGGCGAGTGCGAGCCGTTTGTTCGTACCTTGATGATCAAGTCCAAGTCTTCGAGAAAATCGGTCTCGAGCGAGATGAGAGTGTTGCATATGCCATTGCGCGTCTTCTGACGCTCTCGCTTGTCAGGCGCTATTCATAACACAATCGAGCAAGCAAGAGAGTGAAAGATGAGCGAGAGAGAGAGAGAGAGAGATAGAGAGAGAGAGAGATAGAGAGAGAGATGAGTAAGAGACTTGTTGCCTCTAGAAGCAAACACAATGACCGAGCAGCTCGTCACGTACTGCCACAACAACGACGGTAAAGCCGTCTGACTCGCCAACCGCGAATGTTCTTTTGGATGACAGTGATGGAGCGCAGTGTGTTCTGCGCTTGCGATAGCGTCTCGATCGCTTTGGTGACGTTGGCCTGTGACACACACACGCGCACACCGACGCTGCGTATAAGCCGAGATGCGACGCAGACGTACACACCGACCGAACGTACCAAGTTGCCGACACTCTTGTTGGAGAGAAGCACATCTCGAGCGAGTGACTCGTGCTGCGAGTAGGTCAGTGTGCTGTTGATGTGGTCGACAATGTCGGTGGCCTGCTTGACACTCATGCCCAGTGCAAACATCACCTGCGTTGTGACGATCGAGAGCAGCTCAAGTTTCTAGATGCAACGAGATTGGTGTCGGTCACCCGGTGATGTTAGCGAGCCACTCTGAGGGGGGAGAGAGAGAGAGACGGACTACGCGGCGAGGCGCACCTCGGACGGCCCGGTGGTGGTCTTGGACTTGCCGATGCGCATGAACTCAGGCACCTTGGGCAGCGCCGAGCGAGACGAACCAACCTCCTTGGGTGGCGGCAGCTTGTCGATCGAGCGTTGGTCAACGTGTGAGGCCTTGGGCGCACCAGCGGCAAGGACGCCGCTCTTGGGTCGCGGGCGCACGACGCCAGCCACTGGCGCCGAGGCGCGAAGACTCGAGCTACTCGGCGAGGTGGTTGCCGCTGCTGGGCCGTTCGGCTGCATGAGCGACGCCATGACCGCCGTGGCAGCGTTGGAGGACGGCGCCGCAGCGGTGGCCGAGAGCGACGACGGCATGGTCGGCGGCGGAGTGGCTGACGTGGTCGGCAGCACCGGCTGGACGTGCACCATCGCCGGCGGCAGCGAGCGAGGTGCCGGCGCCGCCGATAGGCGCGGTGGGAGCGTCATCGAGCCAGAGATGGTGGCTGCTGGCGGGCGCGTCGTGGGAATCTGCGGCATCGAAGACATGGCGGCCGGCGCCGCGGCCACAGCACTCGCGCCGGCGATCGGCGGCGGAGGCGGCAGCGACGGCCGCGCAGGCGACGCCGTGTACGGCGGGATGGCCGGCAGCGCTCGCGCCGGCGGTGTCGGTGCTGCTGGCAACGACGACGACGACGGCGGCGGTGGCGTCGTACCCGATGGGACTGATGATGGGGCCGACAGCGACGCAGCCGATGTCGGACCTGAGACCGGCGGCAGCGGCGGCACGGCAGGCGGTGGCGTGGCGCGCATGCCGGCAGGCAGCGGCGGCAGCGCGACGATCGGCGGCGGCACGCGCGCAGCAAAGTGGCCCGGCGGCGCGATGGCGGGCGGGGCGCCGGCAGCCATGGTCTGCGTGCGCGAGCGCATGGGCGACGAGTTGCCGCGGTTGAAGGCGAGGTCGTCGCGCGCCAGGCCGCCCTGCACGCCGGCTGGCGGTGGCGGGAGCGCAGCGGGCAGCGCCGAGGCCTTGATGGGCGAGGGCAGCTGAGCGCCTAGCGGGAATGGAGCCGAGCCCTCGCGGCGGTGCGTCATGATGCGACGCGACTCAACGAGGGGCGTCGATGATGTACGCGCAAGGGCACCGCCGTTGTTGTTGGAGGAGGAGGTCTCATCGGAATCGTTGGCCTTGGTGGAGCCGGCGGGTGCGTCCGAGGAGCTCATTGCGCTTGCTGCTGGCCGTTTCGTTCGTTACTCACGAGGATGCGGCGCAACGTTCGTTGGTGTAGTTGTTGGGTAGTAGGCGTCGCGGCGAGTCACGACACGGTACGCGACGCAGCTGGTGACGACGATGACGGCAGAAGTGCTGCTGGCGGCGACGATGCAGGTGGCGCAGAGGGCGGCGGCGGAGGCGATGCTGGACGACGACGACGAGGAGACGAAGCGCAAGAAGCAACCAACCCACCAACCAAACGGCTCTCGGCGCTCACTCGCGCTCTCTCCGCCGAACTCCTGCCGCACTCCTCACTCTCTCTGCTTCATCGCTCGCTGTTGAATCGGTACCCAACCTCACGAATGAACGAAAGCGGTCATCAGATCATGAAACTCTCGGTGCCCAGCAAAGGAGGCTTCATTGAGGCTTGCTATTGCGCTGTTTGTCGTGCTGGTCCGCAAATGGCCGACACAGCCTCCGTTCGGCATCGCGCGTATCTTGCGGGCGCTGCTCGTTGGCTACAGCAGCGGACTCCGCTCGGAGCCGAGCTGCACGAATGGCGACGTCACGTTTCACCGCGAGGCGTCTTCTTGCAGACGTGGCGTTGGTGTGTCGAGCGGCGCACACGACCGAGCGTTGGCGCCATGTCGATCACGAGATGGGATGGTGGCGAGGAGTGGCGGCATGAACCATCTAATCGTCTGAGTCGCGAGTAAGGTATGTGGGGTCGTATTGCAGCTTGGATGCGAGCGACGAGGCCCAGCGATGCAGCGCGTCGACGCTGATGAAGCCGCCCGAGGCGAACGACATGGCGTAGTTGTAAAAGTGCCGCAGCAGCTTGAGGCTCGCCTTGCTGATCAGCTCCTCACCGACCGAGCGTGGAATCGAGGGCGTGGCGGTGAGAGGTAGCAGCGAGCTGCTGGAGGTGGTGGCCGAAGGGAACGAGCCGCGCGATATGCTGATGCTGCTGCTGCTGCTGCTGCTCGATTGTTGCTGTTGCTGCAGCACGCTCGCCAGCGGCGCGCCGTCGATGACTCGGCCTCGATGACATCGCTGCCGCCACCACCGTTACCACCACCACCACCTCCGAGCATCATACTCGCACTGTCGTCGTCGTCCGATTGCATGAGAGTCACGAACGGCGACGATGGCGGCTGCGGTGCGGGCGAGAGTGTAGGCGCCGTGCCGCCGATACGGAAGATGGCCGACGGCTTGTCGTTGGAGATGTAGCCCAAGAAGGTCCAGCGCGAGTAGTCGGGCCACGAGAGGTAGATGCCAGCTGCCATGTCAGGGGGCAGAGGAGCGACGCCGGTCATGAAGACGCACAGATGGTTGATGGTGTTGGCGCCCGCAATCTCGAACAGAAACTGCGTGTCGGAGACCTGCAGACGCAAAGAGGCTCAGTACTCAAGGGCAGGCGCCAGCACAGGAGACGGCAGAGCAGGTACCATCTGGAGGTCGGTGGAGACGAGGCGGCCAGCGGCGAGGTAGGCAAACATCGAGAGGGAGCGAACGAGAGAGCGAACGAGAGGGAGGGAGGCAGCTGACGTGGGCACAAGGAGGCGAGCGAGAGAACGATCGAGGGCGAACGATGAACGAGAGGGAGGCTTTTTCACCGCTGCAGCACGAAGCGGCCGTTGCTCTGCTGTTGCTGTTGCTGTTGCTGTTTGTTTGTTGTTTGTTTGTTGCTGCGCCTCGTCGTTCTCGTCGTTGTTGCGTCGCTGTCGCCCTCCAGTGTCCCGTACCCGCTCGATCGCTACCTGCTCGTTGCCTCTTGTGTGTGGTAGTGGTGGTGGAGTGTGGTGTATACTTTGGTGTCGTGCGCTTTCTTTGTCGTTGTATACGCGACAGCCGCTGCCTCCTCTCGCTCGCTCGCTCGTTCTCTTCCTGCTGTCGCTCCAATGGCGCCCAAACGCACTCGTGCCGATACTGACGACGAGCCCAATCCCAAGCGTCCCGCCCTCGACGATGACACGCCAGCCAATGGCGCCGATGATGCTCCCGCCGATGCATCGGAGCACAACCATGACGAAGACGACAACAACCACCACGACGACGATGGCGAGCCTGACGGCGACGACGACGCCGTCACTGCTGTCGATGACAATGAAGGGGATGCCGCTGCTGCCACCGCCACCGACGATACTCCGGCCGTGAGCGCCGATGCACCCGCTCCGGCAGCGGTGCCGGCGGCAGCGGCCACGCCGACGACACCTGGCAAACGCCCACGCGGTCGGCCGCGCAAGAACCCCGACACTCCGCCTCCCAACGTGCCGCTCGGACCTGACGGCCAGCCGATTAAGCGCCCACGCGGCCGCCCGCGCAAGGACCCCAACGCGCCCCCCAAGCCGCGTGTGCCCAAGGCACCCAAGGAGCCCAAGGAGCCCAAAGAGCCCAAAGAGCCTAAGGCACCCAAGGCGCCCAGGGCGCCCCGGCCACCCAAGCCGCCAGCCACCAACGAGGACGGCACTCCCATTGAGCCTCCGCCCAAGCGCCCACGTGGCCGTCCGCGCAAGGTCCCAGCCGAGGGAGACGCTGCTACTACGCCCAAACCCAAGAAGCCGCGTGGCAAGAAGGCCGCTGCCGCCGCCGCTGCTGCTGCCGCCGCCGCTGCTGCTGGTACCGAAGCGGAATCCTCGGCGCCCATCGAGGCACCTGGCTTGACCGTGGTCGAGGAGCTCGTCGATCACGGCGCTGACAACGACAAGAAGGATCAAGTCAGCACGGCTGACGAGTAGAGGTCGCGATGATGCTCCCGATCCGACCGGTCGCTCTTCCATCTCGTGCGTACTCACTCAATCAAGCTGTCGCTCTATCTATCTATCATTCATCTGTCTGTCTGTCTGTCTGTCTACAACCACTCCTGTGCTATCGATCCAACCACTACCAAGTCTCTACCGCCGTCGCTCTCCTCCACCTTCTCCTCCACATGTGTCTGTTTGTCTCTGCTTGCTCCTGCCCTTGTGCTCGTGTACTTTACCTGTCTCGGTACTGGCGCGTACGATGAACCTCCATCGGCTCGCTTGTGCTGCAACACAAGACCATCTACGTCATTGCAAGCTCTGTGATTAAAGTGCCGTCATTTGCCGTATGTGTGTGTGTGAGTGTGTGATGTTGAGTTGGAGCTGCTTCTGCTACGGTTCCCGGGACCGCGGCTGCTGCATTCGCGTGCGCTTCCACTGCTCGGCGCGCCGCTGCACCAAGAACAAGCTCTCGGCAGTCTCAGTGGCACACTCGCACGCATCTACACAGTGAAGCAGCAACACAAGCAACACAAGCAGCAAGTGAGCGAGATATCGGAGGGCTCGCGGTAGTAGTAGCGGTATTGGATGGTTGGTTGGTTGTTGCGTCTCGTCGCTTCGTCCTGGTCGTCGCTGTTTGTCGCCGCCGCGCCGGCGCCACCACGTCTGCTCCCCATCGTGCGACTATCGTCAGCTTCCTCTCGCTAACGCAGCGTTAGCTCATTCGTTCTCAGTTTCTGTCCACAACCTCGCTCCCTCAACTCTCTTCCTTCGACATGGCTGACCAAGAGGTACCGACGACCACCAGCACCAGCGCCACGACGGATGCGGCGGCGGCCCCGCCGCCCGTCGCTGACGAGAACACCGCCTCGGCTGTTGCTCCTGCTCCCACGAGTGCTCCCGCCGCTTCTGCGCGTCCCACCGGCGCCAAGAAGGCCGGTGGTAAGCCTGCCGCAGACTCGGCAGCAGGCGGTGGAGGTGGCGGCAAGCGTGGCAAGAAGCAAGCCAAGCAGGACTTCCTCAAGACGCCCAAGGTGCGCGGGCGCCGCGCGCTCTGCTAGCCGTGTGCATACCGATCGATGCTGACGACGACGAGCACGCACAGGGAACACAAGACTACGGCCCGGTCGAGATGGCAGTGCGCGAGCGCGTGTTCGACATCATCCGCAGCACGTTCCGCAAGTATGGCGCCGTCGCCATCGAGACGCCCGTGTTCGAGCTCAAGGAGACGCTCACCGGCAAGTACGGCGAGGACTCGAAGCTCATCTACGACCTCGCCGATCAAGGTGGCGAGAGCTGCGCCTTGCGCTATGACCTCACGGTGCCGTTCGCGCGGTATGCACGCACGCGCGCACACACACACACACACACACACACACACACTAAGCACACTAAACACACTGAGCACACACACTAAGCACACA
>ERZ778027.4036-NODE-4036-length-13308-cov-4.584622_pt1 | contig 13308 bp, 18 predicted proteins | sample MGYA00375757_ERZ778027 | MGnify/ENA primary metagenome ERZ778027 (study PRJEB29350, sample SAMN05389817) | bioreactor metagenome | isolation source: Ammonium sulfate bioreactor | place: South Africa: University of Cape Town | collected 2014-02-18 ... | reverse complement strand
GCTTGTTCAATGTGCGATGCTTCGGGTCCCAACGAGGTGGAGGAGCAGGAAGCGAAGGAAGCGGAGGAAGCGTCGGCGGGGTCGATTGTAGCTTGTTGTTGTTGAGTGTCGGGAGAGAGCGAGCGAAAGAGCGATCGCCAAGACGCGGGGTTGCCGACAGTGGGCTCGTCGATCGTTAGCGAGAGTACATCGAGCCACGAGAGGCGCTTGTACTTATCAAACTCCGAGAAGGCGTGTGTAGTTGCCGGCGGGATGCTGCTTATTGTCGAGAGGATAGGACGCGAAGGGGAGGACGGCGACTGCGAGTCCAGATGAGGTTGGCGCAGGCCTGATGTACCCAGCGCCGTGGCATCGGCATCGGCGCAATGCGGAGGAGCACCAGCGAGTTGTAGAGTTATTGATGGTGGTAGTGGTAGCGTTGGTGTCTTGATTGGAGAGGAGGACGATGCAGGCAGTCGATCGTGAGCCGAGAGCAGCGACGTCGAGACGACGAGCGTGTCGCATGATTGATGCACGAAGCTCACATCGAACGGCTTGACACGGCCGCTCTCACCAAGTACATCGCGATTCTCGGTCAAGAACTCTCCCAGGCGCTCAAAGTATCGATGGATCGGAGCATGGAGCGACGAGGGAAGCATGATCGAGCGCTCGGGGAAGGTCGAGGTCGCCGTGAGTTACGCGCGGCGGGCCGTTAGTTTCGGACGCGCGCGAGGGTTCTCGATAGCTCACACGCGTGAGCGGCACGCTCGTCGGATCGTACGAGCAAATCCAGCGCTATTGCCAGGTACGAGAGACGAGGAGAGCGAAGAACGAGCGAGCCCAGTGACGTTGGAGTGCTGGGCGACGGCGAGGGATGGAGGGCGGATGCGTGCCAGAGCAGATGGGCGCGCGGCACGAGCGGCACGACAACAGCGACAATCGCGTGAAGCGGCGGCACGATCGCGCGCGCCGCTGACGAGCAGTTGAACGCCGCTGCCGTCGCCGATATCAGCAAGCACGCAGCAGACGGTAGACGAGGAGCAAGGAGGGAAGAGGAGCACGAGAGGAATGCGCGGAGAGCAAGCGCAGGTGCTCAAGCGGAGAGCGCGCGCGGTTAATGAGAGCGAGAACGAGAACGAGAGGGAGGAGGCAGCGAGAGGGTTTCGTATGCGAGCGAGAGGCCTGGAGAACAATAGCGCAAACGAGGCAGACATGTTGGAGCGCACTATTGCTCTACTCGTCTCCCGCCGAAATCGCGCAATGCACGCACGCATCAGATGTGCCACCAGGTGGAGAACAGGAGAGGATTGCTATCCAACTACCTACATAGATGAACCAACCAGTCATTTGTTCATTCGCTCGCTCGGCATCAAGCCATCTCATATCGTCGTCGCTGCTGTTGCTTGGAGATACTTTGGTTGCTCTCGTCTCATTGTAGCTCGCTGCGAACCCACTGATTCATGGACCTCGACACTGAGGAATCCAAGCTTGCTCCGTTCAGCCTGCTACCACCAATCTCTGTCGGTATCGAGCGCGACATTCTCTTCGAACTCGAGCAGCCAAGCCCTCCCGTCGCGACGACGACTACCACGACGACGAGCGATTCGGCAACGACTCCTACACCTCTTGCTACCACTACTACCACCACGTCCATGATCGATATCACTGGTTCGACGCCTCGAAAGTTTCGTTCGATGCTCGAGCTCGTTCGCATTCTGCAAGAGCGTGTTCCCACCGTCTCGACGCTCGATGAGTTGCTGTTCTACGACGCCAGCGATTCGTGCTGGCGTGTGCTATCAGATCGAATCGACTTTGATTCGCTACCCAATCCACTGCATGTTCGAGTCGGTAGCGGCCAATGCGATGAGTCTCCACAACAACTCGAGCACCAGCGTGAACGAGATGCTCGTATGTAGGGCACCCACGCACGCACGCGTATCTGGTTGGCGCTTCTGTATTCATCACCACATGTGTGCACTGCACCAGATCTCAAGCACCTCTACTCGCTGTGCAACATGCATCTGCGCTACCGAGTACGTCGTCTCAATGGGCACCCGCGCTTCTCAAGCAATGCTTGACAGTATTTGATTGGTTGTGTAGGCGCAGTATCGCAAGCAACAGCTCGAGCACAAGATCTCCAACTTGTCGGTGGACTTTAAGAAGCAAATACGTGTCAGTAGTAGTGGTGGTACCAAACGACCTGGCTCTTCGTCTATCATGAAGGATCGATGATGGCCTGAAGTGAAGCTTGAGAGGGAGTGAGTGATAAATGTAATGGATCGCTGTAATCAGTGTTTGGTGAGGTGAAGGAACAAGAGAGCGCGCGAGAGTGAGAGAGAGAGAGCGAGAGAGCGCGAGAGTATGAGACAAAGAGGCTGTGGGTGAGGATGGGTGGGTGGATCATAGAACGAATGCATGCACGGATTGCTGGATGGACGTGATAGGAATAGGGATAGGGGGAGGGGAAGGAACAAACAACTAGAACAATCGTGCGTGGTACGGCAGCGTGTATCCAAACCTTGCTGTACTCTACAAACCATACACCAACGAAAGCACTCGACGCGTGCAGATCATTGCAATGACGTGCCGGCTACACGAATCATATCACGCGTCGTTAGTCATCATCACGACGCATCCGGATGAGCTCTCTTGCGATGCCACACGTACACGTGCTGCTCTCGTCAGCAGGGTTGCTAAACAAAATGTGTTTGGCGGAGCGGATGCGCTTGGCGAGTTCGATCGTCTCCTCGAGCGAAGCCGTGTTGTTGAGCTCGGCCGCCATCTCCTCGAGGCGGTCCAGCACGCCAGCAATGGCCTCGTCGACCGTTTGCTTGATGTTGCGAAGCTTCAGCTGCTCGGGCGACAGGTCCTCCTCGTCCTTCTCGGGCTTCTTCTTCTTCTTTTTCTTCTTGCTCGGCACGCCGATCAGAGCCTCGAGCGACGAGAGCTCTCCCTTCGCGATGAGCTTCTCGTCCTCTTTGGTACGCTGCATGTGCATGTGTGTGTGAGTGAGTGCAAGTAGCCACTGATGAAGGCAGGGTGTGCGTGTGTGTGGCACACGTACCGGGAAGAGGTCGTAGTACTCGTCGATCATGATGCGCAAGATGTTCGAGATCTTGGGCGCGTGACGCAGCAACTCCAACGACTCGACCTTGGGCCTCAAGAGAATCTGACCAAAGACGATGGCAAGGTTGTTGCTGTTCATCTTGTTGCGTTCTGACTCGGAGCAGACGCGCGACAGGAACAAGAAGAGACAGCTGGCGAGGAGGCGGTTGTTGGGCGGCAGCTTCTGGATCAACGAGCGAAGCTGGCCGCGGTTGTCTGCATGATCTAGTATCACACGCAAGCATCACAAGAAGAGCAAGCAGCATTCGATTGGTGTCCTTGGTCGATGCAGAACGCAAGAGAGAGCGAGAGCGACCACGAACGTACCTGCCGCGGCGATGAACGAGTCATACAGGGCAAACGTGAACAAGGGCTCAGGTAGTTCAATAAAGTAGGCCTTGAGCAAGCCGGCCACAAGATGTGCGTCGTAGCGCTTCAGGTCCGGCATGTCGCCTGGTGATTCGATAGAACGACGAAGGCCGCCATCAACACGACGATCAACATCATGCTAACGATTGGGCGAAGAAGCATCGTCGTCACAATCACACGTACCAGCATCGAGACCCGTCTTGAGATTCTCGAGCTCCTTGACACCGGCCGAGACACGAAAGAGTCCCTCGGTACCAATGTGATCGGGCGCATTGAGATACGTGAAGATATTCTTGAGTACCGCAGGCAGCGTGCCTGGCTCGAGCCGGCCCATCACATCTTCCAGCGGTACGCCGAAGATGCGATGGCTCATTTTCCGATAGTGGCCCTCAGGTGAGAGGCTATTGAGTTGTTTGTGTGTGTGTGTTGGTTGAGTAGCCTCCAATCTATCCAATCAATCTATCCCCAGAGATCGATATCGATGTTGTGTGTGTGTGTGAGTGATAGAAGGGAGGCAGACAAGAGAGCGAGAGCAAAAAACGACGATCTCTTTCACGATGAGATCTTAACGTCGCGCCAGAGACAGTGATCGCGCTACGCTGGAGCGGGCGAGGGAACAAAAAACCAAGAGGACAATACCGGAGTTGAACCGGTGACCTATCGGACTGCAGCCGATTGCTCTACCGCTGAGCTAATTGTCCTGCTGGATTCGAGAGCGATGAGCTGAGCCATGCAATTTCACTCGTGGCCTCGATGTCGGGCGACCTTCTTTGTTCGATGGGCGCGCTCTTCTTTCCCTTCTGCTCCTCCGCTGCTGCTGCTCCGCGCGTAACTCACGGCGACCTCGACCTTCCCCGAGCGCTCGATCATGCTTCCCTCGTCGCTCCATGCTCCGATCCATCGATACTTTGAGCGCCTGGGAGAGTTCTTGACCGAGAATCGCGATGTACTTGGTGAGAGCGGCCGTGTCAAGCCGTTCGATGTGAGCTTCGTGCATCAATCATGCGACACGCTCGTCGTCTCGACCTCGCTGCTCTCGGCTCACGATCGACTGCCTGCATCGTCCTCCTCATCGTCACCGGCAATCAGCCACAATTCTCCATTCTCGACGGCGCACAATGGCACCACCGAACCACGCACCGTGGGTTTCGAGGACTCGGTTCCGAATGGCGGCGATGACGACGGGAGCAGCAGCAGCGATGTCAATCACGAACGCCTCTCGTGGCTCGACGTGCTTTCGATCATCATGCCAGCCTCCTTCGTTCCAGCGCACCAGCCCACTCTGCAAGAGGCTCTCTATCACAACACAACTCGGGCCTCCGATCTCCTCCTCGCAGAGGCATCGCCGGCACCGGCACCGGCACAAGTTGCGTCACCCTCGCACATTGAACAAGGTCGAATCGCAACGACCACAGGACGAGCTCTCTGTGGCGCCTTGGTCGATGTGATGCTCGCCATCATTCGCCATCGACAACGACAAGGCTGGAGCACAGTGGTCTTGATCATGTCCGAGGAGGCTCGTCGAGCTGTTGTCTTGGGTCTGCAAGAGTCTGGAACGCCTGTACGCCATCGAGCTCGGTCTCGCTCTTTCTCGCCTTTTTTTGAGTGCGTGTGTAAGCACAGTAGCTGACTGGTTGTATTACCCACGATAGATACCAGAGGCGCTGCTCGACATGCAACCAATTGGCATCATCTCGTTCTCCGCACAAGAGGGCAAGGCAAGCGTCCATCACAGCAGCAACCACCACAATCAACAACAACACCATGTGCCTCGACTCAACGGTAATGGCACCTGCAACACTTCTCATTCCCCGATGCAACCGATGCAAACGACACAACCGGCTCTGCCACGAATGCTTGCACCGTTCGTGCTGGCCTATCAACATCGCGACCTCGACGTCACTTATGCCACCGAGGAACTCGTGGATTCACAACGTTTTCGACGCCATATCGACAGCAGCTTCCACGACGAACGGCTGTGGGCGAACATCAACTTTGCCGTCGCCGTGCAGGACTCCAGCGAAGACGACGACGACGACGACGACGACGACGATGGTGATAATGTCGACGACAACGGCGAAGATGGGCGAGACTACGCTGATGAGAGCGACGCTGGCTATGGTGACAGCGATAGCTCGGCTTCATTCTACAATGGCCACCACCACCAGCAGTACCATAACATGGTGCTCGAGAACTACGACCATGCGAACTCGTCGAATCGAATGTGCGAAGAGGAGGACGACGACGACGATGGTCTCGAGTACTACGATGACGACTACCACACGACCATTCCGGTCATGCTCGAAGGGCATGCCGTTATCGTGCCACACGACAGCGCCACGGCCGTGCTCTCGTCACCGGCTCTACTCGCCACCCACACAGCGGCTTCCTCGGCCTCTGCTGCATCCGGCTTCTACGCTCGCCCATCGTCTACCAGCGCCGCGCCGCGTCCAAAAACCAAGAAGCCGAGACAACACCAATCCGCTTCGTCATCAACCAAAATGCAACAAGCCTCCTCGACCGGGCCTCCAACACCCGTGCCAGGATCCGATGTGCCGCCAGTGGAGACCGAACGACGGCAAAAGTCCCAAGTGCCATCCGCATTCAAGTACAAGCGCCGCAAGTACTCTGCCGCCAGTGATGCTCCTCTGGTCGGTATGTATATTCGCGTGCCTGTATATATTTGTGCAAAAGTGTGATGATATGACTGACGGTGTGCACGACACAGATGGACCAAAGCCGACCGAGTGCAGCTGGCGCCACTGTGGCGCCGGCGACCTCGGCGAACATGAGACGCTGTGCCTGCACGTCCACGAGCACATTGCATCGATGATACCCGACATGTCAGTTCCGAACCGCAAGGACCGATACAAGTGCGGCTGGCTCGGGTGCTACTTTAGCTCCAAGAGCAAGAACGACATTACGATCCACGTGCGTCGTATCCACATTCACGAGCGGCTGCAACGCTGCCCCAAGTGCCCGTACGAGTGCGTGCCGGTCAGCGAGCTCATCAAGCACATGCGCGTCAAGCACGGCCACCATTCTTCGTGAGCGCATCGCTGCCTCGTCGTCGTTGTTGTATATCATGTCGTCACGTGCCTCTTGTGTTGTAGATTGCGATTGGATGTGAATGTAGTATTGTGCATGTGCGTGGTGCGTTTGTGTTTGTGTTTGTGCGGACTCGACAACGACCGAGCATCGATCAAGTATCACTGCGTCTCCCTCACTCTCACTTTTTCTCTTTCTACCATGCTCGATGTGAATCGATCAATCGATTGATCTACGCATCGCTGGGCTCACTCGAGCGTCTGCCCTTGCGTATCTAACTCGTCTGCTGATAACAACGCGTGTCAGCCAACGCACACACAGCAGAGTAAGGGAGGTGCGACACTATTGGTGGCGTACCATAGCAGGGCGCAGCAGTGGCAGCCCACTCGGGAAGCGGGCATCGCCATCGGTTGCCCGCCAGTTTCAAGCCGCCAAAGATCATGTGTTGCTCCAAGAAGGGCAAGTCAGCCAGTTGTCCTTGGAGTTGATTGTTTTGCAGGTCCCTACAACAATCGCTCACTATTACTCAGAGCCAAAACACACGAGGCACAGAGAGAGAGAGAGAGAGAGAGAGAGAGGAGTGTAGCGCTCACGCACAGTGCGAGAGAGGCGAGCGAGTTCAACGAGGAAGGAATCGTGCCACTCAAGCGGTTGTTTGCCAGGTACAGCAGTTGTAGTGTCGACACCTTGCCGAGCGACGCTGGAATCGAGCCCTCAAGGTTGTTGCTGTTCAAAACACTGGAAAGTCGCCTGATTAGCCCTCCGATACGCCGACTCCTTGCAAACGAGCCTCGAGAATGAGCAACACCAAGCACGCGTACAGCTGTTGCAGAGACTTGGCTCGTCCGATCGATGACGGAATGCTACCTTCGAGCTGGTTGTGTTCAAGGTTGCTACGTTTCGACCATGTGGCACACGTAAGTAACCGATCGAACTCGGCCTCGCGCCGATACGTACAGCACATGGAGCGTCTTCAAGTTGCCGATCGAACTCGGGATGGTGCCCGAGAGGCGGTTGGAGTTTGCTGTAAGTACTTGCAACATTGGCAGCTGATAGAGCACTGCGGGAATCGTTCCAGTCAAGAAGTTATGCTCGACCGAAAGCTGTTGTAGATGTTGAGCCGAGCCCAGCGACTCTGGCAGGCTTCCTTGCAGCCGATTGTAACTCAAGTACCTGGCGAGTAGCACGCAGACGAGTTAGAAACTGCTGCACAACTCGACGAGCATTGATCGGCAGAGCGAACGTACAAGAGCTCCATCTGTCGCAAGTTTCCAAGAGTCGCTGGAATCTCACCCTCGAGTTTGTTGTAGCTCAATACCCTAATAATCAGCAAACCGAGAGAGAGAGAGAGAGAGAGAGAGCGGAATCAGCTTCCAAGCAAGTTTCAGCAAAGACAACAGCGGGCCACAAACGTACAAAGCTCGAATTTGGGTAAGATCGCCAATCGACTCGGGAATCGAGCCAGTGAACGAGTTGGAATGCAAGGCACTACAAAATACGTTATCATCAGCGAGGTGATCCGTTGTAGTTTTGGTGCAGCAGGTACACGAGAGAGAGAGAGAGAGAGAGCATACAGATTGTACAGCTTGGACAACTTGCAAAGAGCTGCAGGAATGGTACCGCTAAGCGAGTTATCGTGGAGACTCCTGTTCGTGATCCATGGTAAGGATCATGCGAGTCGAAAGAAGCTGCTTCGAGGTAGTAACAGTACGTACAACTGCAGGAGATTTGCGAGATCGCCAAGCTCTTCGGGGATCATTCCTGTGAGTTGGTTGTTATCTAATGCTCTACACGGGTGCCGTCGTCGAATGGTTAAAATCACACCACCGATCGATTCGCTCTCGAAACAAGCTGCATTGATCGTTTGCATTCAATCAATCAATCAATCATTCATACAGTGTTTGAAGCTTGTGAAGCTGCCCGAGAGAGGCCGGAATATCGCCCGAAAGCTGATTCTTGGAGATTTGACTGGTATGCGGAACATCGATCAGTATTCAATGTGAGTGCGTGTGAGTGCGTGTGAGTGCGGGTACACGCGCTACAGCTACTACGTACAGGTGCCGAAGGTTGTTGAGATTATTCATTGCTTGCGGAATCGGACCACTCAATTTGTTATCATACAGTTTGCTGTTTGGATATGTGGCAAGGCAGAGAGTGAGTGAGTGAGATAGTAAGAATACCTGGCCAAGCATTCGCACGTACAGATCTTTCAAGCGTATGAGATTCGTGAGGCTCTCTGGAATCGCTCCTTCGAGTTGGTTATAGCTCAGGTCTCTGAACAAGGTGAAGAATCACAGTCGACAGGAACGTAACACATGTTAGGAACGGTCGCAGCAAGCAGGCAGTTGGTTGGATGGTTGGCAGGTATCGCCGTACATCTTCTCGAGGTTCACGAGGTCTCCGAAGGACGACGGAATCGTGCCGGCGATAGCGTTGTTGGGGAGGACTCTACAGAGGCACCGGGCGGTGAGCGGGTACTGAGCATTCAGAAGCCGAGGAGACCGAGAGTGGCGGCTATCGCTGTCGCTATCGCACTGCGAGACGTACAAACTCGTGATGGCACCATCGGTACAGTTGACGCCATGCCAGAAGTCGACGCACGGATCGCCGACGAGCCAGTTGGAATGCGAGGTCCAGGTTGCGCCGTTGCAGGCGTGGTAGAGGTCCTTGAGTGCCGCGGCTGTTGAGTGGGACACGTAGGAAGGCGCAGCTCGGCGCACGCACGCGTGTGAGTGGACAGCAGCAGAGCCGAGGTTGGCACGCGATGCAGACGCAGGCATACCTTCAGCTGGCGAGGTCGCCGTCACCGAGGAGCGTGTGAGTGTGACGCCGACCACCGAGACAGCAACTATCGCAACAGTCGCGACCAGGAGCCACGCTGCGCCATACTCAAGTCGCCGCATGACCACGATCAAGATCCTCCCACGCCGAAATGCTCGCAGCAAGTGCGTGCCACCACCAACGAAGCTCCGACACGCAGAGAACGACGAAGAGCAGCACGAGTACGTTGACGCGTCTGACGAGAGACCCACACACACACACAGACGGCGCCACACACGCGTAAACAACGAGACGAGCCGAGAGAGCCGAGCCAGCAGGCGGAGCGGAGCAGCTGACGAGGCAAACTCTGGCGCCGTGGGAGTACTAGTAAAGCAGTAGAGAGTTTACTCTAAGCTTGAGATTTGCTCTACGCTCCTTCTCGTCCATTCGTTCCGCCGTTGCTTCATTCCTTCATTCGTTTGCTGGCTTGCTCGCTCTCTCGTCCCCTCCCTCCTCTCGGGCCTTGCGTATATTGGCGTGGTTGGGTGTAGAGGGTACCGATCGTCGTTGTGCGGGTTGGCGCCTCCAGCCGGCCACTCTTGACCGAGATATTTACCGTTGTACCGGCCGATCTGTCGGGCTTGTTCCACCGTTACCCGCCCGCCGGCCTCATTTGCCCGCGCTCGCCCTCTCGCACATACATTGCGTTGCGTTCGTCTCCGCGGTGTTCGTGTACCAGCATATGGCGGCGCACGATTCATTCTCCACCGGTGCAGCGGGCGCCTCGTACTTTTTCGAGCACCTCGCGGCGCAGCACCAACAGCATCATGATCCCGATGGCGCCTTTGCTGTCGTGCAAGCGATGCAACTCCAGCGTCCCGACGAGGTCGAGGTCGTGTCCTCGATGCAGTTCCAAGCTCCAGGCACCACCGATCTCCATCATGTTCATCTGGCGCATCATGCCCAACATCTCCCCATGATGCAACCACAGCATCTGCAACATCTCCAACCTCTCCAGCAACAGCAACAGCAACCGCAGCAGCACCATGATTCTCTCGGGCAGCAGCAGCATTCACCACTGCTACAACCGCTCCACCATCCACAACATCATCATGCCCAACATCACCAACACCATCACGTACTGTTCTCTCACGAGCCACCACTACCACCACCCTCCTCTGAAACCATTGCTCCCACCACCACCGCTGCGACCTCCTCACCGAGCAAGAACCCTGTTGTACCAAGCCACCATCACCATCACCACCATCACCATCAATCCATGCTTCTCGATCCCGCCTTTGCATTCACACCTCCCCCCGCTGGCTCCAGCGATGGCGCAGGCGCCAGCGGCAGCGCCATCCAACACCAACACACGACGATCGACGAGCAAGCTTACTTTGCCGCAGTCGCCGGCGAGCACGTCGATGCCATGTCGACTGAGCCGTCACCCACTTCGCAACCTCTACCAACCGCTACAACGACGACACCAGTATCTCAGCTGTCGAGCGAACTACCGCTGCCACAGCTACCACAACCATCTCTCTCGGACGACCATCAGTACGACGCGAACTCGCTATTGAACCAACCGCCCCAACCGTCGCAAGAAGGCCAACCAGTAGAATCGTCGCTCTCGACCGAGGTATCCTCTCAATCACTTCAATCGAAACCACCGGATGCAGCCACAACAACAACAACGACACCGACAACGACAACGACATCAACTTCGACACCAATGATAACGGACCTGCCCACCTCCGAGTCTGCATCCTCGATTGTCGGCGCTGTACCAAACTCGCCAGTCGATCGTGCATCACAACCCGCGCACGACGACAACGAGCTGCGAGAACGAGAAGGCGATGCATTCAATATGGTGATTCCTCCAGAGACGACGGCCACCGCGAGCAAGACCCGCTCCTCGCGACAACACACGCCAATCTCACACGAATGGGCCGAGAAATGCCTCGCAGCCATCGAGGCCGGCGAGTGCTCCAGCATCCGCGAGTTCGTCAAGGAGAACCCCGACTGCTCGGTACCGCGCACGACGCTGACTCGGTGCGTCTCTCGATTGCGCAGCGGTGCGACGCTCAAGAAGGTCGGCCGCAAGCGCACGCTCAACGCCGAAGAGGAGGAGGAGCTCATTCGCATGTGCCGCGCCGAGCCAGTGCTCACGAATCAATTGATCATCGAGCACGCAATCCAAGTTGCTGGCATGCGCTCTGGCGACACTTCGCCCGATATGCGCGTTCGTCGTATCGGCGGCAAGGATTGGCTGCGTTCGTTCAAAGAGCGAGCCAATCTCACGATCACCAAGCGTACGATTCGTACACCATCGCCCCGCACCGGCACGCGTTCCCGCGCACCGGCGGCTTCCCAATCGTCCACGTCGACGACCATGGTAACGAGGGCCAAAGCGGCTGCTTCGTCTGCTGCCACTCCACCGCCACTGCCGTCAACAACGACAACCACCACGGCAACGACGACAACAACACCTGCGACACCTGCGACCAAGAGTGAAGCTCCAGATTCACCGTCGCATACAACCGCATCTCTCACGACTACGACGTCGTCTGATGGCTCCTCGTCATCGTCCACGAGCACTAGTGCTTCTAGTAGCAGCAGCAGCAGCAGCAGCTCTGGCTCATCGTTGCTATCATCGAACGATGATATCTCGCAGCTACTCGAGCCGAATATCACCAACACACCAACTGCTCCCGAAACAATTCCGCAGTCAGAGCTCGACATGATACTCGCACCCTGGAGCACGACTGCGTCCGAAGAACCAACTGATGCCATGAGTATCTCAGCAACCACAGACGCTACAACAACACCTGCGGCTGCCGCGGATCCAGTGCTGCCGTCAACAACGACAACAGCCACAAGCACCAACTCATTGCCAACTGAAGCCGCACCCTCGCAGACCACCGCTTCCGCGTCATCGGCGACGGCGATGGTTGTCGAGGATGGCAGTAGCGCCGCTTCGCCGAGCGCGCCCGAGACTCGCAGCCGCACGCGATCACGACGCCTTGCTGCCTCGGGATCGACCGACATACAGGCTGTAGACGCGACCGCCACGCCCAGCGACGGCGCTCCCGTGCAGCAGCCATCACAAGCTGAGGCCGCCGACGCACTACTGCAGCTTCAACTGTTCACGGTCAGCAAAGGCCGTGCCGCTGCAGCGCGTGCAACACTGGCCAATGCACCAGCTGCAACCACTGCCGCAAAGCGGCCTGGAGACAGCAGCGACATGGAGGACGCTGCTCGCGTGCAGCCGCGCACGACTGCGTGTAGCACGACCGCACCCACCGAGGCACCGTCACCCAAGCCGAGTACTGATGTGCCCGCTACTGCCGCCACCGCCGCCACCGCCGCCACCGCCACCACCGCCGCCACCGCCAGCAGCAACCCCGGTAGTACTGCGGCCACTCTAACGACATCGGTCACACTCGTTTCGGCAGAGAGCCTCCAGCCGGAGGAGATGGATTGATTGTACCAACACACCACATGGATTGTAGTTTAGTTCAGCATCAAGCTGGCTCGCTGGCTCGCTGGCTTGAATGCAAACAAACCATCGAGTCCACAATTGCCGGGTCGATCTCGATGTGGTTGGAACTGGCGCTGTGTCTCCCTCCTGACCACAATCGCGACATGCTCAATCGAGGCCTGGAGTATTTGAGGGGCTCGGAATCACACAGCGCAGCAAGCGACGCAACGTGCCAGCACCAAACCAACCTGGTCGCACCGCTGCATGTCGCGCTGACGAGAACGAGTGCACGAACTCGGGGGCGGGGGCGGCGGTGGTCCGAATCTCCAAGAGGCACTCGGGCTTGAGGGAGCTTGCGGGAGCTCGAGGGTTGGTTTGGTTGTTTGTTGGCGGCCTCCGAGAGCCTCACTCTCTCACTCGCGTCCTGCTCTTGCGTCTGCTGCAGCCCTTGCTTGTTGTGCTCGCTTGCTGTGCTCTCGAATGGCATCGCAATCCCAACAACAACAAATCAATGAGTCTCTGCTCGATGCATGTCGCTCTGGAGCTGCGTGCGAGATCCAATCGCT
>ERZ778027.4035-NODE-4035-length-13317-cov-5.356357_pt1 | contig 13317 bp, 11 predicted proteins | sample MGYA00375757_ERZ778027 | MGnify/ENA primary metagenome ERZ778027 (study PRJEB29350, sample SAMN05389817) | bioreactor metagenome | isolation source: Ammonium sulfate bioreactor | place: South Africa: University of Cape Town | collected 2014-02-18 ... | reverse complement strand
TCGAACCTCTGGTTCGTCCTCTGGCCGCATCAGAAAAAAGTCCTCGGCTTCATCGAGGCTTCGACGGAAGAACGCCTGCGCTGCGCCCGCATCACCTTTCTCTCGTCCCGCGTGAATACGGCTCTATCCATGGTGACGCTCTTTCTCATGATCGCGGGAGCGCACGGCGGACTCTCACTCAACTGAGCAGGAGTGAGATGCGTTTCAGCTTTGCCTCAGCGTCATCGATGCTACCGCCGCAGGTGCTTGCAAAACTGAGTGCCGACATTATCGAATGGCGAGCAAGCGGTATGTCGGCGCTCGAGCTGCCGTTCAACGGAAGCGACTTCGCCGACATCCTGGACGAAGCCGAGCATGAGCTGAGATCACTTCTCCAGCTTCCTCGAAGCTACAAGGTCCTTTTTCTTCAGGGTGGCGCCTCGACGCAATTCGCAGCCCTGCCGATGAACCTCGCAGCCGAGCATCAGCCTTGTGATTACGTGCTGTCAGGCCACTGGTCGCGCCGCGCAATCGAAGTCGCATCGGATTGGTGTGACGTTCGCATCATTGCATCCGCACACGACGGCGCCCTTCCCGATCCCGCATCGTGGCGCCGTTCGCCCGACGCTGCGTATTGCCACGTCACCAGCACCGAAACGGCCGAAGGGTTGCAGTATCACGAGTTTCCTGAGACGTCCGGAGTTCCCCTGATCGCCGACATGACGGCGGACTTTCTCACAGGTCCCCTCCCCATAGAGCGCTTCGGACTCGTCTATGCGAGCGCGCAAAAAAACCTCGGCGCCGCGGGTTTGACGATCGTGATCGCAAGCGAGAACCTTCTCACCAATTCAAAGCGCACAGTTCCGCCATCTCTCGACTACGCGCGCCAGGCCTCAGCAAACTCGAAAGTCAACACCCCGCCGACGTTCGCGATCGTCGTGGCGCTCCGAATGTTGCAGTGGATCCGCCAGGAAGGCGGGCTCGATGCTGCCGCCGCAAAGAACCTCGCCAAAAGCAAAGAGCTATACGCCGTGATCGACGAAAGCGATTTCTATCGCTGTTTCGCTAGCCCTCACGATCGTTCGACAGTCAGCATCTGCTTTCGCCTCCCCGATCCGGAGCTCGATCAATTGTTCCTCTATGAAGCCGAACAAACTGGCCTCATGCACCTCAAGGGTCATCCCAACGTCGGCGGCATCCGCGCCTGTCTTTACAATGGCGTGACGGCGGACGCCGCGTCGGCGCTCGCGAATTTCATGTCGGATTTCAAGCGCCGCAGAGGATGATGAGCATCCGGCCATCATTGTCAGAGCGATCAGCGCCGGTGGAAGCGATGGGCTTGCACTTCCCCAATCCCATTGGATTGGCCGCAGGCATCGATCGCACCGGGGAACACGCTCCATCGCTTCTTGCCTCAGGCTTCGGTCACGTCGAAATCGGCACCATAAATTCTGAAACAGGATTAGCCGCGCCGCTCCGGCGCTCCGCCAACGGTGCACGCCTCGGCATCAATATTGGCAGCCTTCGGCCCGGCCTTGACGATATCGTCATCGAAGACTTCGAAATGCGCCTGCGACAGGCTGCACCCTTCGCCGATTACGTCGTCGCAAATCTCACCGCGCCGGCAATGCAGCGAAGTGGAAACTCTCCGGGCGTCGACCGGCTCGTGCGGCGCCTGAGCAACGTCCGCGACGAAATTTCAGAAGCTCGCGGAAGGCGAACGCCACTCCTCGTCAAGCTCGACGGCGGCGCGATCGGCGATCCGATCCCAGCAGCCGTGACAGCAGTGCGCGTGTATGGCCTCGACGGCATCGTTCTCGTATCGGATAGCCTGCGACGCATTGAAGAGATCAGCAATCACATGGCCGCGCTGACCCTGATATCTGTCGGCGGCATTCAGACGGCTGCAGACATTCGCGCACGCCTCGCCGCCGGAGCATCGCTGGTCCAGATCCACCGCGCATTCGCCGACGGGGGAAAACAACTGCTTTTCCGAATGCTCGCCGACCTCTGAAGCCCTCGCACATCGTCAGCTCATATTGATGTGCAGCAAATGGCTGCCCCTCCGACATCCCTATCGTTCGCGAGACCTTCACCGGAGCGCGTACGCAAAGAGGTTCGCCATGAGCTTTCCCGACTTCTTCGATAAGGTGCCAGCGATTTCGTTGCGCGAACCTTTGGCCGTTTTCCTCGGCGCATCGACGACCGGCGAGATCACCTACACCTACGCCGACGCCGTTAAGCTCGCCGGTCATTCCTGTCCGACCGTTGCCGCCGCCTACCTCATGGTGCGCGAGGGCCTGCGCTATCTATACGGCGATGATCTCCCCGAGCGCGGCGGCATCGAAGTGTACATGCGCGACGGCCGCGAGAGCGGAACCACCGGAGTAACCGCATCCGTCGCGACACTACTGACAGGGGCGGCATCGGAAACGGGATTCGGAGGCATCGGCGAAAGGCAACGGTTCGGCCGTCGCAACCTGCTCCAGTTCGATGCCGATATCGATGGTGTCCTCGCGCTCAGGCGGTGCGATACGGGACGCGGCGTTAGTCTCGATTTCAATGCGGCGCGTGTTCCGCCCGATCCCGATATGAGAGCGTTATTTTCGGACGCCGTCGCTGGCCGCGCAGACGAAAGCCAGCAAAAGCGTTTCGCGCAGCTCTGGCAAGATCGCGTCGCCCGCATCCTGCTCGATCACGCTGACGATCCCGAACTTATACGCACCAGAGCGTGGGACACCGCCTCAAGCTGACGACACACTTAGTACGTCGTACACCGTCACGGTTCGCGCTGCGCCTGCGAAGATGCTAGAGTCGATCCATGAAGACGACCGCACAGATTCTGCGCGACTACCGCGGCCCTGCGCTCTTCAGTTTCGGATTTCGGCCCTTCTTTCTTCTCGCCTCGATCTGGGCGGCGCTTTCGGTGCCGCTGTGGTCGCTGTCCTATCTCGCAGCCGATGACACGGCAGCGGCGATCTTTACGCGCGACTGGCACGTCCACGAAATGCTGTTCGGCTACACGGCGGCCGTCATCGTCGGTTACATGACGATCGCCGGAGCAAACTGGACGGGACACTATCCCGTTGCAGGGCGGCCCATCGTCGTGCTCGTCGCCATCTGGATTGCCGGACGCGCCGCGATGCTCGCTTATCCGATGCTCGGACTCGCAGCCGCACTCATCGACGCGGCCTTTCTCGTTCTGTTTTCACTTGCACTCTGGCGCGAGCTTCTTGCCGCGACGAACTCGCGTGTCGTTGCTCCCACCATCGTCATAACACTACTTGCGATCGCCAACATCGCGTTCCACGCACGCACGATCTTCCCCGGCATCGGCCCCGTGTCGGAGCGCATGACGATCGGCCTCATCACGTTCCTCATCGCCCTGATGGGCGGACGTCTCGTGCCGAGCTTCACACGAAACTGGATAGCGCAGCGAAAGATCGCATCGCAGCCCGCACCCTACGGGCGTTTCGACATGTTCTCGCTCATCGCAACAGCCGCAGGACTCGCGGCGTGGGTCGCGTTGCCGGACTCGCGCCTCAGCGGCGCGTTATTGCTGATCGCGGGTCTCGGACTACTGATCCGCCTGGCGCGCTGGAGAGGATGGATCGTCGCGCGCGACGGCATGGTTCTGATCCTCCACCTCGCCTATTTCTGGTGCGCGCTTGGCGTCGCCATGCTCGGCGCATCGGTGCTGCTTTCGGCTGACATACCCGCGACGGCGGCAATCCATGCGCTCACCACCGGCGCGATCGGCGTCATGACTCTCGCCATGATGACCCGCACGACGCTCAGCCACACAGGCCGCGAGCGCCGCGCCGACCGCCCGACGCTGCTGATCTATTGTTTCGCAAATCTCGCAGCGTTGACGCGCACGCTCGCACCGTTGATTGCATCAGCCTATTCGGAATTGTTGCTGCTATCCGTGATCTGCTGGTCGATGGCATTCGCCATCTTCGCGTTGAACTACGGCCCGATGCTCACAAAAGCGTGGCATCGCGCATCCTAGGTCGCGAACGATCAAAAAAGCGCGAGCCATAAGCGACTTTCGCAAGTCCCTCTATTGCGCTGCAACTTAGTTTCGCGGGAACTTTCACCTGCGCGCAGCCGTACCTCTCTTAGCTTCAAAAACAGCCAGAGGTTTTATTATGCTTAGAAAGTACGGAATCGTCGCCTTGACCGGGGCGGCAAGCGCACTGCTGATTGGCGCGACTGTAGCATCCGCTGCAGACGCACCGTCCTCGACGTCTCAACCCTCGACGTCTTCGTCCAGCACCACACCATCGGCGGCTGGCGGTGATGTCAATACCGAGCCCGGAAGCCAAGGCAAAACGTCGGATCGCACGCCCGGCAAACGCGAGCCTGAGCGCACGCCGAATGCCAGCTCGACTGGCAACACGGGTACGGACGCGGGGCAGACACATGAAGGAACATCGGACCGTTCTCCGCAGAAATAAGATTGGCTCGAGGCGGGCTCGGTCCCTCGATCTCGCCTCTGCAGCCGCCGCTGAAAATTGCTGCTTTTCGCGGCCGTTATCGCGATAAAAAGCAAAGCAGCAGATCTCCTTCGCTTCCCAGCCGCTGCTGATGTATAATTTAAGGTGTAGAGCCTGCATCGTCTGCAGGCTGTTTTGAAGTTGCTCGATCCCTGTCACGGTACTGTCGCAGAAGCGACATACGGGTTGCCCCGATTTGACCTCGCTGCCATCCGGGTGGGCCGATGCTGGACGAAGTACGAACTGCCGACCAAATCCGTCTGGACGCGCAGCAAGGCGTTGCGGAGAAACGCATTCAGACGTTTCGCCAGATTCTCCTCTGGCCCATCCAGCTCATGCCCGAAAACAACGCCGCGATCGTCGAGGACTACGCCGCGATCCTGGAGACGCTCGGCCGGGACAATCCCTGGTATGAAATCGCCGACGAATTCACGGGCGATCCCAAAGATTTCCAGCAGCGCCACTACAGCGAATTCGTGACGTTCCTGCCGCCCGTACAGCGGCTGCTCTACGGCAGCGGCCGCGGCAAACCGGGATCAGTCTGCGCCGAAAGCCCCATCAAAGCATTCCGCCGAAGCGACGTTGCCAAAATCCGCATCACGCTCAGCGCCGGCGCAGCCCCACTTGAACTCGACGTAACGCACATCGATCTCTACTTCTTCTACGAGATCGACGTCGCGATCCTCGCATTCGAGGTCCACGCTAGCGATCTTCCTCTTGTCACCGTGCAGGATCTGATGTTCCGGCTTGGCCGAACCTATCCGGCGTACTGGGAGGAAAACGGTTCCGGCGGACACTGTCCCGACAAGGTTGAATTCATCGGCAACGACGGCGGCGTCCTCGCTGTTTCAGACCACAACGATCAGGCGAAATTCCTCGCGCAGGTCTGTTTGAAGCGTGCGGCGCGCGTCGCTTCGCACTGGCAATTCCTGCTGCACCCTTTGGTGCCGCATCATTCGGATCTCCCCGGACAGATCCGTTACAAACAGCTCGAATATTCGCGCATGCCGCAGATGGATTTCCTCGCGGCAAGCGCCGGAACGGCACTGACGCGCGCCGATTACGTTCGGCTCGCCTTTGCATCAGGCCCTGGCAGCTGCGATGAGCTTCCTTTCTCGGAAAGCCATCTCACCAGCTTCGAATCCGCTTTTTGCTACGATCGCTATTACGGACAGCACAACGGCGTCGAATGGCCCGAAAGCCGGTACATGTCTTGCGGGCACACGCTCGTCGTCACCGGCAACGCCGACAATCCGTTTTTCACCGACATCAATCACGGCTGCCAGAACAGTTTCCGGCACGAGCATTTCCTCGTCTTTTTGCTCGCGCATTTTCACAAAGCCGCGCTGCTGATGTTTTCCGACCAGCTCACCGAAGCCATGAGCCGGCTCGATGCGCACGACAAATCCGCCGTTCTATCCTTCCGGATGGCGTCGCGCCGGGCGCTGGAAACATTCCTCCGCTTCACCCATCGCTACTGGTTCCATTCCGTCAGCAACCAGACGCAAGCGCGAGAACTGTTCACACTCTGCCGCTCGCATCTCGAGCTTGACCGTCTCTACGACGACATTCGCCAAGAGATTCAGGAAATGAGCGAATTCCTAGAAAACGAAGCGTTGCGTCGGCAGAACGATACGATGACGAGACTGACCGTCGTGACGACGCTCGGCTTGATCGGTACGACGGTGACCGGCTTCCTAGGCATGAACGTCCTGGCTTGGGCCGATGAACCTCTGCCCTGGCGGATCTGGGCATTCCTCGCCGTGCTCATCCCGACGATCCTGCTGACGCTGCTGACGATCGTGAATTCCAGGTCGCTTTCAAATTTCATGGAACGTCTGTCCGATACGGAGCGTACTAAGAACGTCCGTCCGAAACGCCAGAAACGAGCACCGCCCCCTCGCAACGACTAACGAACCGACTCTGTCGTCGCTCTCAGCGCTTGTTCTGCGGTGTAGTTGGGTCAGCCATGCACGGTTGGCATTTCGCCTGAGCGAAGCCTGCAACCGCCGCGTTACCATTGCGTTTTATTTTTAAGTTTTCCGCGCGAACGTGTTCGCCACGGATCGCACTGCTTCATTCAAGTCCGGAACGAGCCATATGATGTAAACGGAGTTGCGCCATGCCCAACAGCGAAGCGTTTCCTGTCATCTTTTTCATGCTCAGCTTCTACGCATTTGCAATCGCGCTGCTCTACGCACTTGCGCGCGCTTGGGATCAGTCGGTGACGCATCGCCAGACTAACGGAAATAGAAGGGAATCGTGAACTGAAGCTGGTTCGGCGCTGCGCCGGACGGTGGATCGCCAAACGGCGCGGCCTTTCGAACCGCCGCTAACGCCGCCTGATCAAGTTTGCCCTTACCCGATGAAGTTGCGATCTCCGCGTACCGTATTTCTCCGGACGTCGTCAGCCCGAACGAAATGCGCGTCGTGCCCGTGTACCCATCGCCGCTCGGCTTGTTACGCGAAAGAATAGTGCGGATGCGCGCCGCATAGTTCAGAATGCTTCCCCGGCTTGCCGAAACTTTGCCACTAGCCTCGGACTGCGCCATGCTCGCACGCGATGTCGTGCTGCCGGCCGTCGATGCGCGAGACGCCGCTTGGGCCGTAACCTGCAGTTCCTTCCGTTCGGCGTCTTCCTTCTTGCTATCCTCTTCGGCAACTTCCTTCGACTCGATCTCAGCAGGCTTCACCTCTTCGATCGTCTCCGAAGTCTGGATCGCCTTGGTCTCGTGCACCTCGTCGGGCGGCGCCTGTCCGCGAATGACGTGCAGCGGGTCGTCCGTCGGAATGGCCGCAGACGGTGTAACTTCTGCGACGTCGACCGACTCCGGCGATGGCTCGGTTGCTTCAACCGCTTCCTTCACCTCGGTCAGCGGCTGCGGAGCGGACTCGGCCGCCTGCACGCTGCCCGCCTGGGACTCGGCCGAAGCAGCCGACGCTGTCTGCACGTGCTCCGTCTCGATCGACTCCAAGACGACCGTTTGCTCTGTCGCCAAGCTGATCGCATCGGTCTTATCGGACAGCGTTCCAAACGTATCGTCGCTTCCCGACCAGTCGAACATCGTCGAAGCGATCGCCGTATGCAGGCATATTGAAATGACGATCGCGGCGGTGCGCAGCCATTTCAGCGGTTGCTTCGAAGCACTGTCCGAAACGGACGCCAACTTGATCGCTGGCGACGACACATCGGCATGCGCCGCTCGCTCCGGTCTCGCAGTCGGAAGCATCGGCATGCCGCCGTCTGCGCTGACGAGCGTCAGCGTTCGCGGCATCCGCTGCGGCGGCTGCAATGACGCGTCACGCGCGAGCGCGTGCGCATTCGAATTTCGCGTCGAGGAACTGGAGGAGGCCACAAAAGCCATCTGAGCCTGACCTGTGCGAGTCCGGGGGAGCATGTGACTTAGGCAGCGTCGACCAAACGCGCGCCTTCAGGCGTAACTTCTTGAAGCACGGTGAAACCCTCGAATTCAGGGCCGGAAATCAGAGAGAATTTTTGCTTGCCGTCTGCGTTTGCATGCGCGTCGCGGAACTGATCGGATTTTGTCCAGGCATCGAAGTCAGCGCGCGAACGCCAGACGGTATGCGATGCATAAAGAACATGATCGTCGCGCTCCGGCCCCTTCACCAAGTGGAAGACGACGAACCCCGGCGCCTCGCTGAGCGTGCTTTTGCGATTGAACCAGACCTGTTCGAACTCATGCTCCGAACCCTTCACGACCTTCAGACGGTTCATGGCAATAAACATAGTCACCGCTCCTTTACACATCAGACCGCGCATCGCGATCCGAAACGCCGTATCGGCAAGCTCAACGGCCCGCCGATACTCAACACATTTGCAGCGATCGACCTCTCCAGCCGCGGTTGCCCGCGACTAGAACTGTGCCTTCGCTGTCAGATAGAACGTGCGGCCCATACCGGTCGAATTGCAGCCCGGAAGATTCGAGCCGTAGCAGTTCGGACCATCGAAGAACGCGGTTGTGAGAGCCGGCGTATAGTCTTCATTGAAGACATTATCGATATTGAAGCCGAGCTCGAAGTTCTCGGTAATCTTGTAGGTCGAGAAGAAATCGACCAGCGTGTAACCGGGCATGTACCGGCCCGCATAGAAGCCGCCTACGTTGATTTCGCCAACATCGCTTTCTGAGAAATACGAGACGCGGCCACCGAGCGTCGCCCTGCGATCCAGAAGCCGAACACCCGCAGAGGTAACGAGCGTGTGCTCGGGAACGTAGCTATGCGCTCCAAAGCCATCCGTCTGCGACGGCAAGTTGGTGTGCGTATAGGTGTAGCTCAATCCCGCAAAGAAATACCCGGCATCATACATGCCCTGGAGTTCGACACCCTGGACCGTCGAATTGCCGGGTGTGTTACAGAAGTACTGCGTTCCTCTGCCAACTGGCAGTGGCGTCGAACACGACGCGATGTAGTTGTCGACATCCATATGATAGTAGTCGCCTTTGAACCGGAAGGAGTCCGTAGGCGTGAACAGTCCATCTTTCTTGATGTTTGCGCCGACTTCGATGCCTTTCTGACTTTCGGGATTTAGGAACGGGTTTGGCGCAAATCCGACACCGGCCGCACCCGGATGCGTTCCACCCGCAAACAGTTCGCTGACCGAGGGAGCACGCATCGATTCCGAATACGTGATGTAGGGCTGCAGCCAGTCCGTAACCTGAGCTGCAAGCGTAACCTTCGGATCGAACGAGCCGCCGTCCTTATCCAAAACATAGCGTCCAGGAACAAATGGCGGATTGGGCAATCCCGCAGCGGGACTGATGTTGACCGAACCATTTATGCCGTACATGTCGTAACGCAGACCGACGATCAGGTCGAAGATGCTCTTGGAGAACGTGGTCTCGGAGAAAAACGCGCTCGTCGAAGCCCAGCCTGAGCCGTTCACGCCACCGCCGGATGCCGGCTGAAAGCGATTGTACGTATCGACGTCATCGCCATAGAATTCATAGCCGTATTGAGATTTGACGCGAATACCACCGAGATTAAATCGCGACGTATTCGTAATGTCGGCGCCCATACCGGTATCGTCGACGGCACGCCCCCAAGAAGTACCCTTCGGTGGTGTGCCGACTGTCGGACTGGCATCCGTCCCGTAGCGCATTTGAGCGTGGTTATAGTAACCGTTCACCCGCAAATCGATCAGATCGTTCCCGATCGGATTGAAGGCATACTTGGCGGTGTAAGTTTGCGTCTGAACGTTCTGGAAATACGAGTTGGCAAAGAAGTCGTTGTTGTAGAAAACGCCGCCAAAGCGAAGCGATTGCTCCGAATCCGGCGTCAAGTTCACTTTGAACAACCCTGACGTCAGATCCTGGAATGTCCCCGGAATCACAACGCCGCTGGCATTCTCATAACTGTCCGGATTTTTGTGGCTCACCGCACCAGCGACACTGATGCCGCCAACGGCTGCCGCCGCCGCGCCCATCTCGGAGAAGCCTTGTCCATTGCTTCCCCAAGTCAGCTTCGAAATTCCACCGAAATTCTGACCCGGCCTCAGAATGTCTTCGACGTCGAGCGTGCGCATGTTGACGACACCGGCCAGCGCACCCGCACCGCCAGCCGTCGACACCGCACCGCGCTGAACATCGATACCGCCGATCAAAGCGGAATCGACATACGCGAACCCAGATGCCTCATGACCGAGGAAGCGGAAATTCTGCCGAGCGCCATCGATCGACATGTTGACACGGCCGTTACCCTCGAAGCCGCGTATATTGACGGCAACACCGGCGTTCTGCGGGCTGATGCGCGTGAAGGTGCCGGGCTGCGAGCGCAACGCGTCATTGAGATCGCCATTGCCGTAGGTCGAGAGCTCGTTGCTCGTGACAACGCTAATGCCGGCAGGCGTGTTGTAGGGCGCATCGGGGTTCTGCACCGACGATCCCGAATTCTGCGCAACAGGCGCCTCATCCACCGGCTCGGGCGCCGCAGCCTGCACAGGCTTCGGTTTCGGCTTGCTCTTGGGAGCGCTCGACTTCTTGGCCTTGGCGCTCTGAACGTTGATGCCCGGCAGTTCGGTTTCCTGCGCGTGCGCCGCGCCGGCAACCGTCAGCGCGGCAACAGAGAGACCGAGAGACAGCGATCTAGCGAACGTTCTGAAACTTGGCGAACTGTAAAAACTATCGATACGGCACATCGCGATAACAACCCCCGTTGTTCCTGAATTGAGATACGGGCTGGCTGGCTAGCGCTGATCGCGCACCGGGCGGGCTTGCCTCGTTTTCGACGCACCCTCCCTCATCGGGATGCGGGCGAAGACCCCGGCCCATGACGAGCATGGATCGGGCATAATTACCCTGATAAACATTACAGAATAAGTCAACAACAAGAGCAGAAAAACGCCCTCGCCCGGAACGTCGCATCTGGATCGTAGACACGCGTTTTGTTGGGGTTTTCGCTCACTTCACGTGGCGGGGCAGAAGACTGGAATTATTCCACGACCACTGGTGTTGCAGATTTCACTCAGAATGGCGGTCGTTGCCACAGCCGCTAACCATTTGGGCGGCCGACGCTAAAACGAAAAATGACCGGAGGACGCTGACCTCCGGCCAAGGTGCGCGCACGGGAAGGAATGCGCGCTAAGCGACAGGGTGCGTCCTGAGACGCATCGGGTCGTAGAAGGGCATCCGGACCACGGTTGCCGTGAAGTCGCGGCCGTTGTCGCGGATCGTAAGTTCCGTGCCGAGCTTGGTGAATGCGGGCGAGATCTGCGCCATCGCCAGGGACTTCATCAGATGCTGGCTGTAGGTCGTGCTCGTGACGATGCCGACCTCTTTGCCGTCCGAGAAGATTTTGGACAGCGGTGCAATCGCTTCGCTATGCAAAACATCCAGGCCCGTGATCAGCGAGCGCTCTTTGCCCTTCTTGGCGGTCAGTGCTTTCTTGCCGATGAAGTCCGGCTTGGAAAGATCGACCGTCCAGTCAGCACGCACTTCCCAAGGTGTCGTGTCGCCATGCGTCATGTCGAAGGGGAAGAACAGAAGTCCGCCTTCGACCCGGATGATGTCGAGGCACGACCACGAGATCGGCGTCACGCCCTGCTCCTTGCCCGCGGCAAGGATCGAATCCCACATGAATTCCGCATCCTTCGCGCTGCAGAATACTTCGTAGCCGCGCTCTGCCGAATAGCCGCCGCGCGCGATCTCGACCGGGCGCCCGAACAGCGTCGTCTTCTCATGATGGAAATACGGAAGCTCCGCGAGCTTCATCGGCGTGTGCGGCGCAAGAACTTCCAGAGATTTCGGACCCTGCAGCGACAGGATATGGACATCGTCGTCGCGAGCGACCGTAACGTTGAAACGGCCTTTCGCCGCCGCAGCCGCTTCTTCGAACGAGCCGCCGCCGTGCGAGACGCGGTATTTGCCGTCGCCATCGACATAGACGAGCACGTCATCGATCAGAGCGCCGTCTTCATTGACGATATTGCTGATGTGCGAGTCGCCGCGCTTCGCCTTCGAGATATCGGAGGTCAGCAAGTGATTGAGAAACGCCAGCGCATCGGGACCCTCGACATTGACCATCTTCAGGGCCGACACATCGAATAGGCCGGCCTTGTTGCGGACGATTTCCGTCTCGGCATAAGGGCAGGCATTATAATTCTGCGGAATTGGCATGTCGTTCCAGGACGACGACAGATCTGAACCCAACGCGCGATGGCGGTCGCTGAGAGCAGAACTTCTTTTCTGAATTGTGCCGTGCATTGAACTTCTCCGACTTACCGATTGTTGTTCGTCTGTGAACGCGCCTTTTCAGAACAAGCCCGCACAAATTGGCGTCAGTGCATTTCGCTAAGGCAGATACTGAGTGGGCGTGATTGGGTGATGGGTATTGTCCGTCCGGACCGAGGAACCAGATCCGGACGGACGACCCCGCTGCCGCTACATATGGAAGAACCAGTTGGCGAACAGCACCGTGCCCAAGCCCGCGAGAAGCGTCAGGTACGGCAGAATTCCGGCCTTGCGGCTGACCATCTCGCCAGGGGCAACGCCGAGATCTTCATACATGTGCGCCGGGAACCGGCCCTTGTCCTGGACGTAGTGACGGAACCAGAACACCGGCAGAATCAGCGACGCGGTGAACAAGCCGGACCACAGAGCATTCGGATTCCAAACCTTCGCGCCAGCGCCCATGAACGTTGCGTTGACGAATGCGAGGATGGCTCCAAGCGCGATGAGGATCGTCGGCGCTTTCCACGGACGCGGGCGGTCGGCGTTGTCGATACGATGGATCCAGCCCGAGTTCAGGTTGAGGAAGTTGAAGATGATGTAACCGCAGTTCGAGACCGCAAGAATGAAGAAGAAGCTTGCAGCATCGGCACAGGCGATCGCCATCAGGCAGAGGTTGGCGATAAGGTCAGTCCACATGGCGCTGGTCGGCGCACCGTGGTGGTTCGTGTGGCTGAGATAGCGCGGCAGCCAGCCATCGACGGACGCCTGGTAGAGCGTGCGCGAAGAACCCGCCATCGTGGTCATGATCGAAAGCATCAGCGCCATGATCATCATCATCACGAGGAGACCGGAGACCCAACCGCTTCCGCCGACCATCTTGCCCATGGCTTCTGCAACACCCGAACCATCGACAACCGACGGAGCGAGCATTCCATCGAGGCCAAGAACGCCCTGGAACGTGAACGGAACGAGGATGAAGAGAAGGAGGCAAAGCAGTCCCGAGAAGAAGATCGCTTTGAACGTATCGCTGCCCGGATTGCGGAACTCAGCTGTGTAGCACACCGCCGTCTCGAACCCGTAAGTCGACCAAGCCGCGATGAAGAGACCGCCGAGCACCAGCGTCCAGCCGGGAATATCCCACTGGCCTGCAGCCG
>ERZ778027.4032-NODE-4032-length-13321-cov-11.358435_pt1 | contig 13321 bp, 20 predicted proteins | sample MGYA00375757_ERZ778027 | MGnify/ENA primary metagenome ERZ778027 (study PRJEB29350, sample SAMN05389817) | bioreactor metagenome | isolation source: Ammonium sulfate bioreactor | place: South Africa: University of Cape Town | collected 2014-02-18 ... | reverse complement strand
TTAATGTTCTAAAATTAGGTAATCGTTATCGATGTTGTCAATTAGATTTATTTACAAATGAAATCCTAAAATCATTTCTGTTAATAAATGAAGATAAATATTTTCAACCATTATTTCCTCATTTAAATTCAATAGCTATTAATCAAACATCATTCATAAGTACAACCTGTCGAGATATATTATTAAACGTTGTAGCAGGTGGATTAACAATGCGTAGATTTGTTTGGAATACTTGTAATCACCAAGCATATCATTCCAAAGCATTTTTCGATTGGTTATTTCAATGTTCACGTAATTTACAGTTTTCAATTGAATTATGAAGATACATTGATTCAGAATTATATTTCTCATGATTCACTTGTTAATCTTCATATTAGTAGTATTGATTTTTTAACATTAAATGTTCTTACTCATTACCTTCCTCGACTTGAACATCTGAGTAAATTCAATATTATTCTAGAATAGACTAGCATAGAATAGATTTTTGAATATTTAGATGTACATTTTCAATCATCAAGTATCTTAACAGATACAAATATTTGTCTGTTAACAAAATTAAATTCTCCAAAGAATCTTCGTACATTAAAATTCCGGTAAAGTCAAATACAAGTCAAAATGAAACATTTTATTACGTTTTTTTCAATTGAAATTTGAAAATAAAAGGACAAAATCTTCTTGTAATTGAAGAGTTTATTGAAAAATTTAAAAATACTTCAGAAGAATTGTGTTTATCTATATTTCATATTTGCAATCATAATGTCAATGATTGTTTTGACGGAAATCGTTCATCGAATCTTTGCGAAAAACTAATTGAATCTTATACAAGTATTTTCTTTTCCGAATGTTTTCTCTCAAGTTGCAATGAGTCATACAATTGATCTTCTGCATGTTAAATTCAATTTTGATAAAAAAATCTCTCGGATCAACTTCAACCATTATGGTTTAATATGAGACGATTAATGTTCCATTTTAATAAGAAACAAGATATCCCATTGCAATTTCTTCATGTTCTACGATCTTCATTTAATTATTATTATGAAAAAGAATTAATTTTTAATGTAGACAAAACATTGGTATTGGGTTATAACAGAGGAATATTACCAAAAAATATTGAAAATCATATTCAATTGATGCAATTTATCAAATTATTTTTATCAACGTCAAAAAAATGCCAATTTGAATTTTGATATTCAAAGTACAGATATGGTTAGTTGGCTTCGTCTTCTGTCAAATGTTGATTGTCTTGACCTTGAATTGAAAGAATTTGAATATTGGCTGATGAATGATTCTAGTATTGAAAATGGCCGTTCCGTTTTTCAACATCTGCATCGATTAGTTTGGGATTGCTCAACAATTACTAATAACGAAACCACTACTTTCATTTATTTTTGAGAAAAATTATTTTTTCCAATTAAAAACTTTACAATTTATTTGTAAGAGTATTTTATCATCATGGATAAATATTGATCAATGGATTGATTTTATTCTTCATCGTATTCATCAACATCAATTTATAACTAGTGGCAAAGTCCGTTTGATTGTCGCTCGAATCCATTAATTCTATGCTAGATTCTATCAAATCTCAAACGATTCGATGATCCAATAGAGGTATACATGGTTTCAGGTGACAAAATTATCGCAGTCAATTTATATTTTTTCGTTCTTCTTCTTGTTAATATGATTTATTTTTAATGATACTTTCTCATATATATATACGTATATATGTATGTAAGACAAAAAATGAAATAGGACAAATGAGAAGTCAAAAAAAAACAAAATAAAAGGAAAGAACACTTTCTTTGTTGTGTGCTAATATGCAAAATTGCTTCTTTCTTGTTGTAAAGTTTGAAAGACTGTTGCACAAAATAAGGCAACAATAAACACATAAGAAAAACAAGAAACTTCTTGGATAGAGATGCGTTATATGTACATGTATATGGAAACAAAACAAAATATGTAGAAGAAATATGTTCACAGTTCGAAAAGAGAAAAACAAGCAGACAAAAAGAAAACGAACAACAATAATAATGCAACTCGTGCGTATCTGGCGTCTAAAGGAAAGTAATCAACGCTGCTATGTGTAAATTATCTGAAGACCAGAAGAAAAAAATATGTACGAAAGATCCGGAAAGATTTTGTTAGCTTGTTTGTTCACCTCGACAGATTGGACATCGAGTCGATGTCTATGAAAAAAGAAAAAAAACATAGAATTCTCTATTTTCTTTCAACAAATGAATTTACCTTCAACCATGGATCAATGCAATCACTGTGAAAGAAGTGTTTGCATTTGAGATGTTTGAGTTTTTCACCACAAATATATTCACTTAAACAAACAGCACATTTATCATCAGCTTGAATTGTCGTACAAGATTTCGTATAGATCATTGTCGGTAAACGTTCGAGTTCACTATCAGTTAAACCGACAACTGGTGTTTCAGCAGGTATAGTCAGATCAAAGAAATCCTATTGAATTCAAAACGAAATCGTAAAACAAAAAGGCAATAGGAAACAACATACACCAAATTGAATACTGAATGCAGCCGGTAACGAAAATATTTCATGGCTAGGAGACATCCATGCATAGGCTATCAAATCGATGGAAGCCGATGGTGGATGATGATGGTAATGGTAATGAGGGTGACTGTCACTGTATGATGATGCGGCATGTGCATCAATAACACGACTAGCAAAAAAAATAGATGTACAAATTTGATTTTTCTTTTTTTTTCGATCACTTACTGAAGTAAATCAGTTAGGAAAGAAGTTGAAGGTCGTTGATGCAGATGAGTAGTCATCGATGTGCGATGAAAAATTGGAGTGGCACGTTGTGGTACTGGTTCGAAAGGAATATTACCTCGTTGCGAAAGGTGTTGTTGATGATGGTGGTGAGGAAGAGGAGGAGGAGGAGGAGGATGGAGACTATGAGTTTGCTGCTGTATATAAGAAGAACGAGGAAGAGGAATTGGTTGACGACGATGTAAAGCAACAGGTGGTGATTCAAGTATAAATTGTCGATGATCGGTTGGATGGTAGATTGTACGAGGTTGTGTTGTTGGAGGAGGAGGAGGTGCTTGTGGTATATGACGATGATGTAGTCCATAATGAGCATTTGTATTATTAATTTCATGTGCGTGTTCAATTCGATTTCTTTGCATGGCTTGTGAGCGTTGATCAAATGATCGACTATGAGAAGACATGTTATCGATATATGATGTACGAGGCAATGGCGTTGGTTGTGTTTGTACATGTCGATGATTACTATATGTAGAATAAGAAGAAGAGAAAAAGAAAGAGATAAGACAATAAGATAATGTTCAAACATTCAAAGAACGAAAAAGAAAAATCAACTAACGTATATGGTTGATAATGTTGATGATGACTAGATGGTTGGTACTGTTGTTGTTGTTGTTGTTGAATAGCATTCTCTTGTGAATGATGATGATTTGTTCGTTCGTTTTCTTCGGTAATTCCTTCATGTCTTGATCGTTTTCGTTCATGATGATTATGATGATGATAAGATTGCGACGATTGAGAAGTCGGAGTAGTAACAGCTGATGATCGTTGACGTTTCGGATGATTAGTATTACGTGATGATCGTTGCATTGTTCCATTATTATCTTCTCGTTCGTCGTCGAACCAAGGTGGATGTCGAATGAATGACGCTGCAGATGGACTTTCTAAACGAAAATGTCGATGATGTGGAGCAGACGCTGTTGTTGTTGCTGCAGCCTAACAAAACAATCGACAAAAAATTGTTTAATAGATATCTGAACAAAAGATTCGATGACATACTGTAACAAGACTTAATGGTAGAATGGGTCTCGTTGATGTTTCTTCGTTCGATGGTAAATAATGATATTGACATGATGGATGTGAATCATTGTTAGATGGTTGATTCGGCATTTGCTCTCGATTTGTTGTATTCAATTGTGTTTCATGTGCATGTCGATGAGGTGGATATTGAAAATAAGAAAAATCATTGGGATTCGAATGAGCTGAAGAGGAGGAAGGCGTAGATGTGGATGATGATGATGATGATGACGAAGAAGAAGAAATCATATTTGATGCTGATTGTTGTTGTGGTGATGGCTGTTGTGTACAAGATAATGAATCGGTTAATTGCCAAGATGAATTATCCAATTGAGCGTCATTTGTTTGTGACGCTGGATAAGATACAAAATCACACATTTGTAAAGGTGCATGATGGCGAGGCGGTATATATGGACGGTTTGGATATTGACGAGACATTAAAATCTGGATATGAAGAAAAAAAACATACAAAAGATAAACAACCTTCCTGATTTTGCCTCGCGTTCGATTCAACCAAAGAAGAAAGGCAATATAAGGGAGGGAGGTGAAAGAATGCAATGCACGTGGTGTCAATGATTCAGCAGAAAAAAATGACAAATTCAACCAATCATTTTCTTTTCATATGATCTTTTAAGAATGCAAACTAGTGACCTCTCATGTTTCGTTTTCTCTTAAATGCCATTCAATCGTCATAAAATTATTTCTTCTATATGAATGATGATGCATGTGTTATTTTAATGCCTAGGTAACGAATCTACATGTTTTGAGAGTGTTAATTATTTTCTTCTTCATTTAACACATTTTCTTAATTTGAATTATTATATCACACGATCAAAAGACAAATCAGCAAGACAATTTTTTTCCTTGGATCATGTCAATCGTTTTATTGTTCATAGTCTCGCAAAAAAAAAGATGTTACTACAACAACAACAATATCTGTCGTAATTATTGTAATTGACGTTCTTCTTGTGAGTTATCAGTATCTTGTACCGAACATGTTCGATCCATTTGACAAGATTCTAAAACATAACAAAATCTATGTGATTAAAAGAAAATGAGCTAATTATACATACCTGCATTACAGCAAACACCGCTGGCAGCACATCGACCGTTTGACACAGCCGAACAGCTTGATGTTTTGATGACACACGGTGTGAGACTATGATTTTCTGCTGAACATTGTCGAATATCGAATGGATGACCAATACGACAGCCTAATGCATTGCAGCAGATCGATGGTCCAAAACATTGACCATCTAATCCACAACGTGGACACTAAAAAGATAAACAAAATCGAAAAGAATTTCTTTTCTTCTTCTCCTCCTCTACTTGATGAGTAACTAAACGATTGTTAAATTCTGCACTTCGTTTGCCACCAATCGGACAATTGGTGATATAACATGCGCAAGTTATTTGAATTAAAGCAATAAAAACAACGATTGATAGTATTTGGTTCATTCTAGACGACATATCGATAGATATTCCGATGTCTTTCTGGTTTCAACTTACTTGATATGAATGAGTTGGTGAAAGCGGAAAAAAATGAAGCAAATTAAACTCGAAGCAAGTCTATTTATATTGAGAATTTCAGTTTTTTAATTTGGAAAATAGGAATATTCATTTCAATAGTGCAAGACAATAAAAAAAATGAAGTAGGTGTTTTAATTGAAAATTATCACGTGAAAGCGCAAATGATCTGCGAAATAATTCTAACATATTTTTTGTAAAGATATTTAGTTTTTTATTCACACAAATCATTCGAAAACACACGCATGCATATCTAATTGGAAATAACAAAACAATTAAACAATTTTTGACTTGAAAGCATTGTATTGATTTAAAAAAGAAACGAAGGATTTGGAATATTTAATCATCATCACCACCATCATCATCATCATCATCAGTGCTGCTATGATTTTCTTGATCATCCGTTGTTGTTAGTGTTGATGCATCTTCACCAAGCAATTGACGTAATTCGGTTAATCGTTGTTGAATCTCTGGAATGCCGGCTAGTTGACTTTCGAGACGTTCTTTTTCACCTTGTAATGTCAAACGTTTTTCTGTATTAAGTACTTCAAATGTCCAATGACCATCGCCATCGAATTGAAGTAAATGCGTATGATACGCCCTAAACAAATAATAAAACAAAATTCAACTTGTCTGATCCTATCAAATTCATCAATTTACCAAAGCGATGGTCGATGTGTGATTGTTAACAATGAAATTCCTAATTGTTTAGCTCGTTCATAGATTTTGCCTTCGACATCAATCGAAACGGCACTTGTACATTCATCGAGTAGAGCATATCGTGGTCGATGATAGAAAATTCTTGCTAAACCTAAACGTTGTTTTTCTCCGCCAGATAGAATATCTTTCCAATCACGTTCCGCATTCAAACCACCTTCACGTTGAACGATATGTTGTAATTCGACATTTTTCAAAATATCCATCAATTGAGTATCATCAACAAATGCTTCGTCGACTGTATGTGGATAGATGATTTGATCACGTAGTGTTCCTGGACACATGTATGGCCGTTGAGGAATCAAAAAGAAATTCGATGGATCAGGTCGATGAAGACGACCACCGTAGATAGGCCAAAGACCACGAACAATTCGAAAGAATGATGATTTACCACAACCATTCGGTCCAGTGATGAGAACATGCATGGCTGGTGTAATCTGAATGAAATTTATTCTTCAGAAAGAAAACAAAAATAAGTATTTTTCGAAATCTAACCTTTAGCGAAAGACTATTGACAATAATATCACCATTTGGTGTGATGATTGGCACATTTTCTGCAATAATATCTTCATCCGATGGAATGATTTCTCCTTCTAAATATATGTATATATAAAATAACAAACTCTCTCACAACATAAATCAATGAACAAACAAACCAGCTTTTTGATTAATTGCAACTTTTCGTTTAGCATGTCCTGATCCATGTTCATGATGATGTTCGTTAGTTGACACTGGCGTTCGTTGATAATGTTCATTTGCACAATCATCAAATACATGAAGCATAGTGTACACACGATTTGTGTGCCCAGCTAATTCAGCAACCTTTAAACAAGATCATAAACTCAAATAGTCGTCAATGAAGATTTCTTTTGCATACTTCTTTATATGATGAAATAATACGTTCGAGAGCATCTGCACCTGATGTCAATAGACTTTTGCTAACAGTAAATTGTTCCGTACGAGTACTGATACCAAGTGGATCACCAATCGGATCTAAAACAAATATTTCACGATTTCATCAAAATTCTTTTCGTTGTACCATCAGTTTCCGGTGGTCCATCATAAGTCAAGAATGGAATTGCAATAAAGAGCATTCCACCTAGGTCAAAACAAAAATCAATCAATTTCTCTCTTTTATTTTCGCGACATACAAGCGTGCCAAATGTATTTCATAAGAAATTGTTCGAGCATGATAAACCATAGTTTTTTCGTGATTATCAAAGTTGTTTGCGAACGTAATTGATCGTACAATTTCAAAATCCAATTTTTCTCGACCTAATAAGAGGTTCTATTGTAATGCAAACAACTCAAATTCGAACATACTTCATGTCCATCGAAAAAGGCGATTTCTTCGGCATTGGCAATGACTCGTGTATGCGCAAAACGAAGAATACCTCGTCGTCGAGCTTCTTCCGAAACGAGTTTACCAAATTTCGGCGAAAGTTTTCGAAGAGCAGTAAACGTTATCGTTATAATCACAACCAACAACGCCGGAACCTCTATTCATAAAATAAGACAACGAAATGTGAAAAGATTCAATTTACCTTTAAGACCTCGTGCATTTTTTCGTTGTCGAACCATTGATATCAACGACCATCCAATAAACGCTATGTCAAAGAATGGTTTGGTTAAATGCGAAAATAAATGAGTTAATGTCGATGTAAATGTTTCGATATCATCGGTTAAATTTTGATCCGGTGTCAACAATCGACTATCTAAATTCGTTACTCGATAGTATGTTTGATTCTGCAAAAAAACGAAAATAAAATTGAAAAATAGAAAATGAAATGATGATTGATTTCATACTCGAAAATAGGCTTCGTAGGCATGACGTGATAATCGTGTTCGAAGCGACAATGCAAGTTTTGATTCAGCAAAACGAATGAAACTATTGATGAAACTAGCTGGTACAGCAACAGCAATAAAATAACCTATGTTTCGAACGAAATCACCAGGACTTCGTTGAACTAATGATTTGACGATGGCACCATCGAGATGCGCAATATAAATCGAAAGAAATGTTCGAGTTATTAATGTTGTTAGATGTGTTATTAAAATAAGAAATGAATCACTACGAACGCTTGGAATAAGAATCTTTAAAAGTTCACGAATCTGATGAAAAAATTGTTTGTTAAGAGCTCTTTGCGTGGACGTTGTTTCTTGAGGTTGAGCGGCAGCAGCGGCGCGACGTTTTTTCAATATCACATATCGACGGTAACGACGAATAAGATAAGCAATTAAAGCAAATGATGATGAGAGAAGTAAAACTTTTGCACGACGAGAACGCAATGAGAGCATTGCTATTCAATAAAATGACGTGATACGAATAAGTTCTTTCTTTCGGGTTCGTAAGAACTTTTCGATAAGAAGAACGAAAAGTTCTCGTCTGTTTCAGTTTAGTTTAGTTTTTTCTTTTTATTTATTTATCCTTAGTTGTCAAACAGCTGCGAGAGAATGTTTTAATGGATGCAAAGTAACCAACAGAGAACAAGACTGAGAAAGAAGAAGATGTCATTCGACACAGAACAGAAAAAAATGAAAGAAAGAGTAAAGTACAGCATTAATCCAATAGAGAATCAGTCACGGGATCGTAAGGTTCAGTCGAACTGATTTGCTGATATTCACTGATAAGATCGTTTAGACTTGCTTCAGCTAAATTCAAAATACAAACAAAAAAAATCGAAATTTGAACTAATTTACCATCAGTAAATTCATTTTCATCCATCCTATAAATAAAATCAACGATTTTGTAAAAAACGAAAAAAAAATGAATTCTTACCCTTCAGCTGTATACCAATGCACAAAAGCTTTTCGTTTGTACATTGCACAAAATTGTTGACAATTCTTTTTGAATAATTGTTGAATAGCTGTATTATTTGCTTGAAAAAGAAACAGATAATGTTCGATAGTATGCAAGTACGTATTTTGAAAAAAAGTCAAATTTACCAAGATATGTACAAGACATTCGACAGCCTTTCGGTGGAATATCACAAACAGCTGTTTTAACATTATTCGGAATCCAATCGATGAAATATTGTGAATTTCGATTTTGAACATTTAACATTTGATCGTCGATTTCACGCATCGATAATCGACCACGAAAAACAAGAGCTTTCAAAAGAAAGAAATATTGAAAACTTAGAAACCGGCGTTCAATTACCAACAGTAAGATATCGTCCTTGTCTTGGGTCAACTGCACACATAACATTTCGAGGATTGAATGCTTGATGAACTAAATCATGTACAGACATGGATCGATACGGTTGGCCAAGTCGTGAAGTTAATGGAGCGAACGATGGCATGAAGAAGTGTAAACGAGGAAATGGAACCATATTGACAGCTAGTTTACGTAAATCGGCATTTAATTGACCTGAAATATTTCGATGAGAGAAAGAAACAAACCGGTAAAATTCAAAATTTGAATAATCTACCAGGAAAACGAAGACAAGTCGTTAGACCAGACATTGTAATCGCGATTAGATGATTAACTAATCAATAAAAATCAATTGACTTTTTTTCGTTTTCTAACAAAAGAATTTACAATGACATACGATCAGTCATTGTTGGAAGTGAAACTTTAAGTGATCGAGCACAGATCTCATAGAGAGCTTCATTGTCAAAACAGATCAACATATCAGTGGAATCGATATGATATTGAGTAGCAAGCATTGCATTGTACGGTTCAACAATCGATTCCGAGACTTTAGGAGATGGAAATACACTGTAACTAACCAACATTCCTACGTAATATAAAAAGAAAACATCTTAAACATCAGATTTATTAATAATTTCGAATAAAGTACGATCTGGATATTCTTCACGTAATCGATTTAATACGAGTGAACCAAGACCAGAACCCGAACCACCGCCAATACTTTGCATTATCTGGAAACCTAAAATAAACTACGTCGTCGTCATCGAAAAAAGGTCAACATCTATTTCGAATAACCACCTTGCAGACAATCAGTGTTCTCAACTTCATGACGAATTGTATCTAACAAATAATCAATTATTTCAGCTCCTTCACCGTAATAACCTAGCCCAATTAAATCGCAAATGAATAATCTTAAAAGTTTGCATTTTTTTTTTTTGTCTACCTTTAGCCCAATTATTTCCAGCGCCCATCGTTCCAAAAACGAAATTATCCGGCCGAAAAATTTGCCCATAACATGATGCTCGAATACAATCGATCGTGCTCGGTTCAAGATCACAAAGTATAGCTCTCGGAACATACTTTCCTCCTGTTGCTTCATTGAAATAAACATTGATACGTTCAAGTTGCAGATCAGAACCGCCAGCATAAACTCCTTGAAACGAAAGACCATGTTCTTCAGCTACAATCTCCCAGAACTGGATAACAAAAGGAAAATGTTTCGGATTTTGAAGATTTTTTTTTCTCATTTGTTTACTTTGGATGCAATCTGATTTCCGCATTGTCCAAGCGAAATATTTAGAATCTCACGCATAGTTAAATTTCGTCTTCTCACTTGACTGTTACTTCAAAATATTGTCTACACGTGTTTCATTTCGAAAAGAAAAATTTTCGTAGACAAATGAAAATATGTATGTGATGCCATGTGCTTTTTATTTAAACAATTTGAATAAGATTCACGTGATTAGTCGCAGACTTGTATCCTTGACAGTCAGTGTCAAAACGACTATGATATATCAATGAGTAATTAGTCTTTCGTCTTTTTTATCTTGTCATAGTTCAAATTCATGATGTATATACAAATGTGTACGTTTTTTGTACTTTGAATTATTCTATTATCCTAGTCTTTCACTTGTCAGATAGTATAAGAAATAGATAAAATAATCGTACGCTTCAATGCGTAATATATGAGTACATTTGAAAATGAAATCTTTATATTAGACGAGAATGTCTATATTACTGATAATACTCTCTGAGTTTCTTTTTATCTGTATTATATAAAGTAAACACATGTAAAGAGATAAAGATTGTTTGTTTGTACCAAAAAGAACAAGTTGAAGATTTTAACAAATGATCGCTAACGATCTTCGTTTCATATAACTGATCGATTTTTCTTTTTCGCTCTCTCTCTCTTTCCTATTCAGCCGACCAACTAAATTTAATATCTTCGAATGTTCTCTTTTCTCGTTCGAAGACACGCTCACATGCTTCTATCCAGTCATAAAAGGAAGAAAAGAATAGAGAAGAATAAGATACATGTACACATTATTTTATTCGTTTATCGTCCAACTAAAAATTCCTTCAGTGAGTTGTTCATCATCTCATTTATCATCGTTTGATACACATCATTCTTGCTAATTGATTATTTATCTAAACGAACTTGATTGATACTACACTTCTGTAAATTCAATTGCGATTTCGATATGGCTGAAGACGATTCACCACTTGTTCGAGATATTTGGATAAGTGACGCTGGAATACATGTTATTAATGAAGATAGTATTTGCAATACTGATCATTCATTTATTCATGATAGTAAGAAATGATTTTCTTTCAAAAAAAAAACAACAATCAAACGTTTATTTCTAGTTGAAATCGATGATAAAGATGGAATTCTACCGACATCTGATTTAATCTTACTAAATTATCCCAAAGAATACGATGTCGCACCGGAAACAATGTCAATCGATCCTTTTCTACCCAATTCAACTCTTGATTTTACATACAGTAAAAGAAAAATTTTTTCATAAATCTCCAAATTTTTATTGATTATTTTCTTTTGAAAGCTTCAATCTATGTTAATCATCCACAACACATCGATTCGCATTATACCGTAAAATTACTTTCATCTTCTTATTTCTATTCGATGTACTGTACTTTTATTTCTAGTCATTAAACGATTCAACGTATCATCCTTATCGCTCATTCTCATTCAGCAATCCACCCGAACCACTCTATCATGTTCGTTATTTAAGTGAAATAACAAATTCACCACTCGATGGAAACATTGTTAATACGAAGAAAAAAACGAAAAAGAATGTCTCTGGACGATATCTCAAAGGAACACACGGTCGACATGTAACTATTGATGTAAGTCTCTACCGGAAATGAATGTCAATATTTTCATTTTTTGATGATCATAAACAGATCATGTGTGAAGAAAAAAGAAAACACTTCTAATTGAAGATGATATTATCAGTTAAAGAATATGAAATCTAATCGTATTTTTTCATCTAGTTTCCGATTAATCTGCCGGATTATACCGATTTTTATATTCGTGTAACTCGTTTAACAGTTCCTTATCAAAATCTTTCATTTATTCATCCATATCCACTTCTCTATTCTCCACCGAAAAGAAAAACACATTCAAATGTCATTATTAAATCGCCATCAATCTATTATAAATTAAACAAAGAAGATATTTGTTCGCATTCGAAACAGTAGGCTATCAATTGACCACATATTCATTTTGTAACAATCATAATGATTTTCTTAAGATTTCCAAATATCATTCTCACACGTCTCAAACAATGCCATCTCAAACAAATAACTCATTTGTCTCTATTCGGTAAATGTGTTTAAAAAAATTAATTATCTGTTCGACGATTGTTTTTTCTCTCTAAAGATAACAGTGATATCACTTATCCATTTGTTGGCGATACTCCCAAAGCAAAAATTGCAACATATGAATTAAAAAAATCTCAACTTGATTTTCGTCTTGTTTTTCGTTGTCCTCAAACAGGAGAATTTATTGATTTGAATGTATCATGTCGCTCAAATGCATTACTCGAAGGTAATCGAATTATTTTTTGTTTTCATTCGAGATAATTTCAGTTTTTTTCTCATTGTAGAAGAAGGAACTGAATGTAAAAAATCTTTGCTGTTATCAACTTTCTAATGTTTTATAAAAAATTCAACAAAATAAGCATTAATTCAAATGGAATATTCTTCTGTAGATATATATAATACATAATCTATGATTCATAGATCGTCTTCTTCTATCTATCTTTTTGGTTTTTTTTGTAAAAATAACTCACATGTATATTTGCTGTTTGTTTATTTTTTTTGTTCTCATTTGAAAAATCAAACAAAATTCAACAATCTTTTCATTAATTTTATCGGTACATCTCAACTTATTCATAGAAGGTAACATTAGGTTAGAAGTTCTCACTCACGATTACTACGTTCGAAAATAACGATCAGACAGAAACAAAACGTTCACATCACCTCATTCTTAATAGATGCTGAAGTTAGCAATTTTTATTTCAGGTTAAAGTCAGAAAAACAAAAAATGCTAATGATATTCATTATTTCTTAAAAATAGTCATTACACGA
>ERZ778027.4031-NODE-4031-length-13336-cov-3.392365_pt1 | contig 13336 bp, 19 predicted proteins | sample MGYA00375757_ERZ778027 | MGnify/ENA primary metagenome ERZ778027 (study PRJEB29350, sample SAMN05389817) | bioreactor metagenome | isolation source: Ammonium sulfate bioreactor | place: South Africa: University of Cape Town | collected 2014-02-18 ... | reverse complement strand
CGCAACCGATGGACACGCAAGAAACGCCAACGGAGGTAGTTTGTGAACGTGCTGAACCACCACCAACAGCAGTGACCACGACATCAACACCGCATGATTCCTCTGCAAGCAATCCACCTACCGCTCGCCTTCTTCGGTACCAGAGCGATTGCGAGCAAGCGCGACGTCGATTCGTCGAGCAGTACGAGCAACTCTACACGGCATACCTTGCCGAGATTGGGCGGCTGACACTCCTCAAGGACAAGGATCTCAGCACCACCACCACCAATATCGGTGGCGGCAGCATGGCGGCGCCAACAGGCTCCCTCGCCGCTGCCGTACCGACGAGCGGCGAGGCTGCCTTGGAGATGCTTCTGTCGCGGGACACCACCGCCACCGCCACCTCTGTCACCACCACCTCGCCGCCAGTCGTCTACTCCCCGCCTCTCGACACGCCAGCGGCTGCCGTTCGCACGCCGCAACAGCCACCGCAACAGCAGCCGCCGCCGTTCCTCGTGTATACGTCGCCGTATCCGAACGGTGGCAACCAGCACGCCGACCTCCTCGTATAGTGCACACTCGACCGCTGCTGCCGTCGAGCCGCACCAGAGATCCGGCTCGCGTCGGCGCTCGCGTTTGTCGCCGTCACTCAAGCGCACGACCGAGCGCTTCTGCACGCCGCCGCAATCCCAGCAGCACGGCTCGTCATCGACCGACAGGCCGTCGCCCGACAGCAGGCGCTTCACGCCCTCCAAGCGCCGCCGATTCGGCACGGCCGACCCCGACAGCGAGCTGCGCAAGCGCCGCCGCATTTCGCGCACGCTCTACTGGAACGAGCCCGCTGGTAGCCTCGCCACCACGGCGCCGTCGTCGTCGCTGGCCACGCTCGTGCACGGCTCGGACTCGGATTCCGACGACGCAACGACCACGGCGCCGGCGCACTCGTTCGACCGCTCGACCTCCGTTGCCACCGCCTCGCGTGCGAAGCGAGCACCAATCTCGTTGCAGCTGGCGAGCTCCAACAACAACAGCAGTAGCAGCAGCAGCAGCAGCAGCGGCGACGAGTTTGCGTACGACGGCGTGCTGCAGCACTTCTCGCCGCCGCCTCGAGTGGTGCCGCGCGAGACACACGCCGCTCACCAACGAGATGGCCGAGATGGCGCCACGACGGTCAGGTTCGCGCCCGACGAAGCTACGCTCGCTGGCACCGCCACCATGACCACGACCGAGATGGCGGCGGCGCTCGCGGCTGGCGGCGACTCGTTCGGCTGCACCGACACCGACCTCGTGACCGACGTCACGGATTGTGATCGACCCGACTACGGCAAGATGAGCACCGAGGACCTGCGCGCCGAGGTGAGCAAGATCGGTCTGAAGCCTGCCTCGCGCCAAGACATGATCCAGCGACTGTCGCACGTGTGGCAGGCCACGCATCTGCGCGCATCGTCGGACGCCTTGCGTGAGGCAGCGCTGCTGCAATCGCAGCCACTGCCAGGCAGCAGCAGCAGCAGCAGCAAGAAGCCCTCAGCCGCCGTGTCGTTCGAGAGCGCCCTCGACCAGTCGCTCGTGCACTCGGTGTCTGAGTTCGTCAAGTCCAACCAGCAGCTGTACGAGTCGATTCTTCTCTACAAGGTACGCTCCCTCGCGTTCACAAGAGAGAGTGAGGACGCTTTTCTCACGTCACACCACACAGCCCGTGGACCTGCTCAAGATGCAGGCCATGCTCAAGGACCACGGCACCAAGTGCAGCCGCAAGTTCTTGGCCTCGTATCTCGAGAACCAGGGCATCGACTTTGTTCGTCCTTCGCACCGCGGCCGCTTTGGAGGCGGCGGTGGAGGTGCCGGAGGGTCGTTTGTATTTTGAGTGCGGGCCAGAGGAGGTGCGGGTGCGAGAGGATCAATATCGCGTGCCTTCGATGGTGTGAGTCGGCCTGCCTCGCGAGAGAGAGAGAGAGAGAGAGAGAGAGATGATCGTGAGCGATCGACATGTAGTTGTATGACTTTGTTGACAGATACGATAGTAAAGAAGAAGCCGGGAGCAGGCGCCTCTGGCGCTCTCCTGTTGCTTCGGTGTATGTACTTGGTTCTGCGGCTATGGATGCTGGTGGTTCTGGGGCTGGGGGTGGTGGTGGTGGTGGTTGTGGTGGTGGTGGTGGTGGTGACTATCAACACGCCACGCTGCGCTTGGGGCGCGGCGAGACACTGCTGCCGTGTCGGCTGTGGCTACCATAAGCCGAACCAGCCACGCTTCGCTGGCGGCGGTGTCTGTGGCTTGGGCGGCGTCGCCGGCGCGCGCTCAATGTGGTCGTCGTAGTGGATCTGCGAGCCGTCGTAGAAGCCCTCGACGCGGTTGATCGGGTCGTGCACCGTCGTGGTGACCGAGCTGATGAGCGCCGCCTGCTTCTTGCGCAGCGCCACCTTGAGCCACTCGTACCACTCGTGGAACGGTACGTCGCTCTGGATCGCCTGGTCGTGCAGCGCCTTGATGTTGATGCGGAACACGCCGTCCGAGAACTGCGGGTTCTGGATCGCCATCTGGATCTTGATCGAGGTCGCTGCCAGGTAGAAGAACTCCTCGCAACGCGCGTCCATGTTGCCTCCCGGCAGCATCATGCCATCGTCTTGCTCGTTGTCCCTCGCAGATGACGACGACGATGATGACGACGATGACGCGGCGGCCACTGGCTGTGGTGCCGCAGCGACGACTGGTGCAGGCTCTGGTGCGAGCGGCTGCGATTCGCCCTCATCGGCCAGGGCACCGATGGCCACCGCCGCAGCCGCCGCCACGACCAAGCTCTCATCATCAAGCGGCGGACCCTCGGAGGGATCGAACAGGCCATTGTCGACGAGCTCCTGCTCCAACAGAGGAGCCGGTTGTTCGTCTTGCGCGAGCGCATCCAACAGCGAGTCGCCGCCGAGGTCCTCGTCGGCCGGAATCAGCGTGTCGAGCGAGTGCGTGTCTTCAATGTCGTCCATGAGCGATACTTCGAGCTATTGATCGAGTGATCGATCGAGTGAGTGAGTGAGCGAGAGTGCATTGGTACTGTTGGTGGAGCGAGTGAGCGAGTGAGCGAGCGCACCTCTTCTTGCGTGTGGATCTGAGAGGCCGTTCGCACGAGCGTGCCAATCTTGGAGGTAGCATCGGCCAGACGGCCGGCCAGCTCGTCGCGCTCCTTGTACAGCACCTGCGTCTGGCGCGCCATGGCTGCCACGGCGTCATCGAGCTTGCGCTTCTGCAGTCGGTACTCGGCGATCTGCTCCTCTTGCTCGCGAACGCGCGTCTCGGCCCTGAGCAGGCGCTCCTTGAGCTGCTGCTCGATCTTCTCCTTCTCCTCGTCGGTGCGCTGTTGCTCCGACGCCTCGGCGATGGCGACCATCTTGGTCTGCTTCACTGCAGCCACCGCAACCTCATGACGTCAGCGTGATCGATGCCAAGAGTGCACCAAAGCCGGCTCGAATGCTTGCTGCTGCTGCTGCTGCTGTTGTGGTGCCACGTACGCTCCTCGACCGAGACCTTCAAGCTCTCGTTGTACTTGCGCAGGTCCAATATCGTGCGCTTGGCCTCATCGAGTTGTGCCGAGAGCAGCTCGGTCTAGCGCCGCGCGATCAGCGAGCTGCGTGTGCGCGGCAGCACACGATCGGCGCCGCTGGCATGCGGGCTGGGTACGCGTACCTGCTCGGCATGATGGTTGGCGAACTCGCGCAGCTCCTGGTTGGCCTTCTCGGCTTGCTGGTAGCGCAGCAGCGCCGCGTCCTTCTCCTCGATCGTGCGATGAAGCTGCTTGTTCATGCTCGTGGCCTCGCTCAGCTGCTCCTGCAGCAACTCGTACCGCTGCTCATCGGGGGTTCACATTCACAAGCGAGTCATCAGATTCGAGGGAGCCACGCGTGTGTCGAGCCCGTCATCGTCGTTGTCATCATACCGAACTGAGCTGGAGATACTGCTCCTGATACGCGGACTTGGACGACTCGATTCGAAGCTCCTCGCTAGGCGCCGCCGTCGAGCTCAGTCGCTTCTCCTACGACCAGCACGAGAGCGTGATGGTGATAGTCAGTAGCTGCCACGATAGCGAGCAGACGGGGGCGCACGGGCACGGCTACGTACGAGCTCCTTGGTGCGGCTCTCGTGCTCGGTCAGACGAGCGTACGCTTCCTCGAGCTCCTTGTCGCGGTCCTTGACGGCGGTCTCGAGCTCCTTCATGCGCGTCGTCATCATCTGCCCATACTCTACACAACGATACGACCGCGGCAGCGGCAGTGGAGGTAGCGGAGGAGGCACGAGATATCAGGCGCTGTCGCGACTACAACTGCGTGTGGGAGGCTGGTTGGTGCTGGCAGGCGTACGAGCAGCCTGGCGGATGGCGCCCTCCTTCTCGGCGAGCTCGGCTCGTAGTCGAGCGACGAGCTCCTCGCTCTCCATATACTGCTGCTGCTACTACTGCTGCTGTTGTTGTTGTTGTTGGAGGTGGTGTACTGGTGGGTGGGTGGCGGAGGCTTCGACGTGGCGGCAGCAGCAGCAGGCAACGATGCAACTGATGATGATCGACCATCGACATCGACCTCGACCAGCATCATCATCCACCTCCAACCACCAACCACCTCCATGGTTCGGGCGTACTACATCGAATCAGGCCTCGAGGTGCCTCTCACCGACCTCGAGCGCCTCGGTGTCGAGTACCTCCATCTCGACTCGGCCGCCTACATTGCCGGCTCGCTCCCGGCGCTCGAGCAGCTGTGCGCCTCGCGCCACTACAAGAACCGCGACGAGATCCGCTGCGACCTCGCCGCCGCCAAGACGCCCGACACGGCGCCCGCCTTCGAGGCCATGCTCTCCAACTTCTTCACCGAGTACGTCGGTCACGCAGCGACCAATCACGACCAGTGCGCCGACCAACCGTGTGCGCGCTTGGCCACAGACATCTGCACGAGGACGAGGAGATTCGCTTCGTGCTCGAGGGCGGCGGCTTCTTCGACGTCAAGGACACGGCCGACGCCTGGATCCGCATCCACGTCGTGAAGGACGACCTCATCATCCTCGTACGTGCGCCCTCGTTGTGACACTCTCGCACGATCTGACGTGGCCGCGTGTGTGCGTGTGTGCGCAGCCCGCAGGCATCTTCCATCGGTTCTCGCTCGACGACGGCGGCCGCATTCGCGCCGTTCGCCTGTTCCAGGACGAGCCCAAGTGGCTGGCTGTCAACCGCAACGCCGAGACCGAGCGATGCGCCACTCGGGCGCGCTATCTCGCTCGATTCGCCTCTGTGCCGAGTGCCAGCGAGCATCACACCACGAGCGAGTGAATGGAGCCGCGCGTCAGCTCTGAATGTCGATATAAAGGCACAACGCAGCCAACGAGAGAGACGCGTCTCACGATCGAGGCGGCGTTGTGTCGCTGTTGCTTGTGTCATTAAGTGGCCGGTCACACGAGGTGCGCGTACTGCCACCGTCATCACTGCCAGACTCTTCATGCTGTTGCTGCTGGTGCTGTTCGCCGCCACAGCACTTGTTGGCGCCACCAGCACCGCCAGCAGCGGGTGCGGAGCCGACTGACATCTCGCCAAGGTCCTTGAGAGAGAACTGAGCCGAGCCACGCCGTTTAGGCTGTTGTTGGCTCTCGTGTGGCGACCATCCGATCATGTAGGCAATCTTGCATATGTCCGCATCGAACCAACGAATGGCGAAGTGAGCGAGTGTTGCAGAGCTAGCCACTCTCTCGCTGTTGTGCGTACCTGGAAGGTGGCGGGTATCGAGTTCTCGAATGCAGGATCGGCGAATGTGTGCTGGTAGTAGGCCGCGGCCGCCAGCACGGTCGAGCGCGGTACGTGAAGCCGACGAGTCTTGACGGCGTTGCCCTCGCCCATGTGACCCAGATCGTGCATGAGCTCGAACGCCGTGCGGTAGCGAATGGCGAACTTCTCGGTATCGACTGTCCACAGCCGTCATCATCATCATCAGGATCAAGATCAGAAGTGGCGCTCATGTGAGATGGTATATCGTGAGGGAGGCGATACACTCGCGTACCGGTCGGGAGAGCGAACTGCGCGCCCATCAGCAGGTTGCCGACGTCAGCCACGCCGACGAACGGCGACACGTGCGGCGACACGCCACCGTCACGCTCTTGCTCGGCCATGGCGAACGACTCTCGAAGTTCGATCAGCGTGTCCTCGGCGAACATGGACGCGATCAAGGCGCCGTCGGGCAGCAGGCTCTCCTGGATGCGCTGCAGACACGCCGGCAGGTCGTTGACCCAATGCAGCGAGAGATTGCTGAGCACGAGGCCGATCTTGCCCGCGAGCAACGGCGGCAGCTCCTCGTCGCCCTTGACCCAGAGATGTGTGACTAGCAGCCACGACCACACGCATGCTCTCGTGAGTGAGTGAGGAGGGAGTGAGGTCGCCAATCGATCAAGTCGCTGCGCACTTGGTGAATAGATGGCTTCGCGGGTCGGATCGGCCTTCTCCTCGGCAATGAGCCTCTCGACGTGCTGTCGCTCTCGTTCAAGCAGTGCCTCTGAACAACGACGAACATAGCATTGCAATAGTACGAGGCAGGCAGCTTGTGAGGCGCTCGATCGCACGGCATTGATGGCAATAGGGCGCGAGCATATGGGTACCGCAGCTGCTCATGTGGAGCACGGTCTCGAGGCCCGGTATCGACATCATCTGCTCGAGATTCTCGGCACTGAAGCCACAGCCCAGGTTCACGACGGTCGAGAACGAGCGATCGCGAATATCCTACACGACCACATACGGTCGGTCACGTACGACGCATTCGTGTACACGCGAGGGCGCTCTCTCGCTCTCTCGTACCGACACGCGGTCCAGAAGCACGCTGCCGATCTCGTTGCGAATAAAGTCATAGTCGCGCGAGCGCGGGGACAGCGCAGCGCGTGAGCGATGGTGCAGCTTGAGCTCTCGATCAAAGACATCCATCGGGTCCATGGGTGGAGCAGCGAACGATGCGAGCTGCAGATATGCGAGTGGCGACGGCTTGGGTGTGATGCGCGTCGCAGCACGAGCAGCAGCAGCGGCGGCGGCGACGGGCTGGTGTCGCGAGCATCGCTGCAGCGCCGTCGATGAGAAGAGTCCGCGACGTGGCGCCGTGTTGGCGACCACTGATGTAGTGAGGCATGATCGAGAGTGTCTGCCGACGACACGCGAGAGGATCGCGAGTCGATGAGCGAGTAGCATCGTGGAGATATTGATGTGATGATGTGCAAGTGAGCGAGCGAATGAGCGAATGAACAGCAACACAACAGCGACATTCGTTGGCGTCAAGCCCAAGCATCATTCGATCATCGAATGCCAGCGTCGTCGGTGTTCAGTGCAGCGGTTAAGAGGTGTATACAGTATTGCTTACAAGTGTTGCCAACATGATGGCAACAACGTGATGCGCATCTATCGCGGTCTTCATGAGATGACACAACGACGCTTGCGCGTTATCGGATCGTGTGTCATCGAGCTGAAGGTGCTCGTGCTCGTGCTCGTGCTCGTGCTCGGAGCTGGCGTAGGTTCCGCCGGCGGCTCGTAGGGAACTGCCTCAAGGATGAGAAACAAGAGTTCGTTGGGAATGAAGGCCAGCGGCGACTCGTAGCACAGCGAGCGTATCTTGGCGAGCTCGAACACGAGCTTCCTAAAGTCTGCCGGGGAGTTGGCGTGCCTCTCGAGCGACCAGTGCCACTCTGCACAGACACATACACACACGCAAATCGTGAGCTATCGATGGATCGTCATGGTAGTTGTGCTGCAGCCGCAGGACGTACGATAGGTTTTGATGAGGTGCACGACTGCAGCCGAGAGTCCAAGCTGCTCGTGAGGCTTGATGCCCTTGTCCTGTTGCGTTGACGCCACTGACATCAGCTGGAGCTCTCGCATCAAGCAGCAAGCAACGAGTGACACGCACGTTGCGCAAGTTGCGATCAGCACCGTTGAGGAGCAGCAGCTCGCAGCACTCGAGGTGCGACTTGGTGGCACTGAGGTGCAGCGGCGTGCTGAGCTGTTTCGTCTGCGCATTGACGTCGGCGTTCGCTTGCAGCAGGATGGTGGCGCTCTCGATGCGACCGCTGAGGCCCGCGAGGTGCAGCGGCGTGCGGTGGAACTTGTCGCGCACTTCCGTCGGCTGGCCGATCGAGATGAGAAACTCGACGAGCTCGGGATGATTCTGCGAGGCGGCCAGGTGCATGGCGCTGCATTCGTCGCTGTCGGAGATCGACAGGTCAGCCTGAAGCAAGTGGGTGAGGTGAGCGGCACGAGCGAGGCAGCAGCAAGCGACGAGGGGGCTACGGCCGCGGACCTTGGCCTCGCAGAGCATCTTGCACGCAGGGAGGTTGCCTTCGGAGGCTGCGACACAGAAGGGCGTGCGACCGGTGTTCGAGGTGCCGTTGAGCTCGGCCTTGGCGGCGATCAGGAGCGCTACGATATCGTGGTGCTTGTTCAGAACTGCGAGGTGGAGCGCGCTTCGGTGTTGCTTGTCGCACACGCTCAGGCGAGCATTATTGGCGATCAAGATCTCGCACGCTCTCGTTCGGCCCTTCCAGCCTGCTCAATGCCGCTCGGTCGCATCAGAGCAGTGGCCATTGCATTTGAGGAGCGACATCGAGAGAGAGAGAGAGAGAGAGATCGTACTGGCGAGATTGAGTGGTGTGTCATTTTGCGAGTCAGTGGCATTCACGTCCGCTCCAAACTCGATGAGCAACTGTCGCAGTGAGAGTGTGGGTCAGTGTAGAACGGCGACAATGCGACGATCGATGAGCGCGACGCACCTGAACTGCGTCGGGCGAGTCCTGCAGCGCTGCCATGTGCAAGCAAGTGCGTTGGCTCTTCTCGATCTGAGCCAGAACCAGAGAGCCAGCAGGTCAGGTGCGAGATGGGCGGCCGAGGATCGAGGAGGAGAGTCGCTCGTACATCGGTGACGCGAGCCTTGTGGTCCAGCAGCAAGCGGCATGCCTCGGTCGAGCGGTTCTCGCTCCAGGCAGCAAGCAACAGACACGTGCGGTTCTCGTCGTCGGCTGCATTGACATCGGCTCGCGCATCGAGAAGTACCTGCATCACCTCGATGTAGCCTTGCCACGAAGACTACGTTCGAGACCAAGACAGTGATGGAGGATTCAGCCAATGTCGCGATCTCGCTATCTCTCTCGCTGTGTGCTCGCGTACAAGCGTCAAGGCCGTGTCTTGTTTCGAGTCGGCGGCGTTGGGATCAGCTTGGAGCTCCAGAAGCAACTGTGCAGGAAGGCGGACGAGTCAGCGAGAGCGCGAGAGCGCGAGGTCGGCAATCGCACCTGGACAGCTTCGATGTGGTTGGTTCGTGCCGCCCAGTGCAGCGGCCCACGCTTGGCGCCGCTGGCATTGACCGGCGCATTGCGGCCCACCAACTCGCGTATTTGCTGGAGGTCACCGGCCTTGGCGGCGTCGCAGATCATGGCGAGTGTCGGTGCTGTCGCCATTGCGTGCTGTCGCTGTCGTTGATGTTGATGTTGAAGAGGTAAGAGACGAATGGTGGTGGTTTCGGTGGTTTCGGTGGTTTCGCTTGTGTCGGTATTTCGCGTTATCGCGGCAGCGCGCATATTTGCTTGTTTGCCTCGTGTGTCGCGCATCTCTCGATCGATCGTCGATTGATACTCGCGAGTGATCGAGCTGCAGTGACCATGTCGATGACCACGACCATTAATGGACAGCCGGTGGTGATACGAGACGTGTGGGCTGACACGTTGGAGGAGGAGATGGAGTTGATCCGCAACGCGGTCGAGGAGTACCAGTGGATCGGCATGGTATGTCGATCTCTCTCGATCGATATCTGGCTTGCGAGCGAGCGGTGCCACTCACCAGAACGCGACGTATTCGTATCTCTCTTGGTGTGTGCGTGCGTGTGTTCTCGTGGCCCTAGGACACTGAATTCCCTGGCGTACCAGCGCGGCCGGTCGGCACCTTCAAGAGCACGAGCGACTACCACTACCAGACGCTGCGCGTCAACGTCGACATGCTCAACATCATCCAGCTCGGCCTCACGTTCTCGAACCCGACCGGCGCCTTGGCTCCCGGCATCTGCACGTGGCAGTTCAACTTTCAGTTCAATATCAAGTACGTCGTCTTGGTCGTCTTGGTCGTCTTGGTTCTCTTCGCATTGGCGCGTTGGGCTCACTGGCGGCGGCGGCGGCGGCGGGCCTCCAGAGAGGACATGGGCGCGCCGGACTCGATAGACCTGCTGCGCCGCAGCGGCATCGACTTCAAGAAGCACCACGAGCGCGGCATCGACGTCAACTCGTTCGGCGAGCTGCTCATGTCGTCGGGCCTCGTGCTCGACGACAGCATCAAGTGGCTCAGCTTCCACTCGGGCTACGACTTTGCCTACCTGCTCAAGATCCTCACGTGCTCGCCGCTGCCGCCCGACGAGGAGAGCTTCTTCGACCTCGTGCACACGTACTTTCCGTGCATCTACGACATCAAGTACATGATGAAGAGCTGCAAGAACCTCAAGGGCGGCCTCAACGACCTCGCCGACAACCTCGACGTCAAGCGCGTCGGCCCGCAGCACCAGGCCGGCAGCGACTCGCTCCTGACGTGCGCCACCTTCTTCAAGCTGCGGCAGCTGTACTTTGACAACGTCATCGACAACTCCAAGTACCTCGGCGTGCTGTACGGCCTCGGCGTGCCGTACCAGAACCCGGTCTCCAACAGCGCCAGCTCGAGTTCCGACCTCTCCAAGTACGTGCCGCCTGCTACGGGAGCTCACTTGCTCACTCACTCACTCACTCACTCGTCGTCGTCGTCGTCATTCTTGGCCTGTAGCAATGCGCGCTAAGTCGAGGCCTCCTGCCCTCGACCAACCAAGCTCCTATTGTTCTGTTACTGTTATTGATGCTGCTGTTGCTGCAATTACGCGGCGTCGTATTGTGTGTGTGCGATCATATTGTACAACGAGATTTATTGATAGATCACATATGAACCATATCTGAGTGAGTGAATACGTGCGATGAATGACCTCGTTGGTTGGCTTCTCGGCGCATATGTGCCGCGCTGAGGCTGGTGATGCTCACTCGGAATTGCGGCCAAATGGGCTCGAGGGCGTAAGCGAGTAACTAATGCCATCGACGAAGCGTGTGATGAGATCGTAGGCGCTGGCTGGCTGATCTTGTGGTACTGCACTCGTCATTGCGTCAGCGAGATCAAGGCGAGTGTCGGCTGCTGTACAAAGGCGCGTGCATCACTCGTACCGAGATGGCCAGCTCCTCGCACGAGCGCCTGCACAAACCTACCGACCTGGCGCACGTAGCCCGCCACCTGCGACTTGTCGGTCACGCGCCAAAGAATCTTGCTGGCGCTGAGGTACTGCTTCTGGCCGCTCCACGGAATGGTGCGAATGTAGTTCTCGGCCAGCGGGCCGGCGAGAATCACATCCAGCTGGCCGTTGTAGATCATGACCTTGTAGTTGTCGAGCAGCGTCGGCATCTTGGACGCCACCGAGCGCATCCAGTCGTCGATCAGGTACAGCTCGACCGTGCCGTTAAAGTCGTGGTACGGCTGCGAGCCGACGTGGATGGCCGCTCGCGTCGAGTTGAGGTTGAGGTACACTTGGTACGGGTTGGGCGGGTAGGTCGGCGTCAAGAACTACACGAGCGAGCAATCGTGCCAGCGTCGCCTAATTAGCTCCAGCAGCGTCTCGGCGAGTGGCGAGTGGCGAGTGCCGACGCACGTTCATGTAGCTCGTGAGGCCGGTGATGTTCGAGTAGTAGGTCGGGTACTTGGTAAAGTCGCCATTCAGATACTGATCAAACACGTGGAACGCACCGACAAAATCGCCTCGTTCGATCAAGCGCTCTGATGGATTCGAGGAGAGACACGGTCAGCAAGCGAGTGAGCTGCGATCAAAGCGTGCGTGCGCGAGCTAGTCGTACTGATCTCGTTCTCGTAGACGTAGCCTTGTTGCACCTCTGACTCGTCGGCGATCGACAGCGCATACCAATAGTTTGCATATCCTTGCGTCTGAGTCACTGCACGGCTCGAGTGTGGTCGTGTGATGTTGATGTTGATGAGATGAGGAGGGGATTGCGATCAACGAGCTACAGTCGACGACACGTACATGGATCCATCATGCCGTCGCCAATCGACAAGCCCACGAGGTTGATCCTCGGGTTCGACGAATTCTGGTTCATTTGATGAATGTAATACGAGATCGACGGTACTTTGTAGACGCATTCCATCGAGCCATCAGTCCACGCAATGCATCATTGCTCGATCGTTCGATTGCTCGAGAGTCGTACCATACTTGCCACCGTACGACTCGCCCGTGACGTAAAAGTCGTTCTTGGCATAGTCAGGGAAGACCTGGAAGAACTGCGTCAAGGCCGAGTAGAGATTGACGGCGATCGCGTTCTCATTGGTCGAGTAGCCGAGGTTGCTCTGCGTGAACGAGAAGCCCTGTCGTGTCGAAGGCGCGAATGCCGTCAGTCACGTTGGCTGTGCTTCGCTGTGCTTGGCTTGCATCGGATTGCATCGAGTAGCAGCGAATCGTACAGCTCCGACTGGGTTGTCGATGTACAGCATGTGGTAGTGAGCGTTCCAGGTGTAGGGATTGGGCAGCAGCGTCGTGCCATCGGGCGCCACCGTGAAGGGTCCGTTCTCTTGGAAGAGCGCCAGCATCGAGCTCGCGCCAGGACCTCCTTGCAACCTATCTCCCCGATGCGAGTTCGCATCAATGCCGCCACTGGTGCGCACGCTATCTATCTATCTATCTCGATCTAGCTCTCTGGCGGTCGACGATACCAGAGCAGCAGAGGAGCCGAGGCATTGCCGTCCTGCGACGGGAAGAACCAGAAGAAGGTGTTGGAGCCGAGCTGCGCGTCGACCGTGAAGAAGCCCGAGTACGAGGTGTAGTTGCCGACGTTCGAGACCTGACTCAACGAACGTGCCTTGGCGGCATTGTTCGGGAGGTATTGCGAGAGAAACAATGGGCTGCCTGCTCGTGTATGCGTACGCGAGTCAGGTCAGGTCAGCGAGGTGAGATCGAGATTGATCGATTCAATCGGATTGTCTTCGAACCTGGATCGACGGCACGAGTCGGAGTGATGAGATAGACCGCGAGAACCGTCATCACAAGCATGGTGACGAGTTGCATCGTGGTACCGACAGCGAGAACACGAGCCATCATCGTTCCGCGCCCAAGAGATTGCTTGGTTCGGATCGATCGATCAAGCGAGAGAGGTGTGGATGGCGAAGAGAGGCGAAGAAAGGCGAAGAAACGAAAATCGACGACAGCAGTGACTTCGCTCTACTGCTGCTGCTTCTTGTTTTCGGTGTCGTCGTTCTTACGGTCTGTCGTTGCTCTCCTGCTCGCTCGCGCGCGCAACAACAACGACGCT
>ERZ778027.4022-NODE-4022-length-13366-cov-9.299076_pt1 | contig 13366 bp, 9 predicted proteins | sample MGYA00375757_ERZ778027 | MGnify/ENA primary metagenome ERZ778027 (study PRJEB29350, sample SAMN05389817) | bioreactor metagenome | isolation source: Ammonium sulfate bioreactor | place: South Africa: University of Cape Town | collected 2014-02-18 ... | reverse complement strand
CGGCGTGGAGATCACCGACCCCGCCATCGTCGCCGCGGCCACGCTGTCCAACCGTTACATCACCGACCGCCAGCTGCCGGACAAGGCCATCGACCTGATGGACGAGGCCGCCTCGCGCATCCGCATGGAGATCGACTCCAAGCCGGAGGAGCTCGACCGGCTGGAGCGCCGGCTGATCCAGCTGAAGATCCAGCGCGAGATGCTGAAGAAGGAAAAGGACGCCGAGTCGAAGCAGCGCCTGGCCGACCTGGAAACCGATATCGAGAAGCTCGAACGCGAGTTCTCCGATCTCAACGAGGTATGGAAATCGGAGAAGGCCGCGCTGCAGGGCACGACCAAGGTCAAGGAGCAGATCGAGCAGGCCAACCAGGAACTGGAGGCCGCGCGGCGTGCACAGGATTACGCGCGAATGAGCGAGATCCAGTACGGCAAGTTGCCCGAACTGGAAAAGCAGCTCGCCGCGGCGCAGGCCGCCGAGACGCAGGATTTCAAACTGGTGCAGACCAGGGTCACCGCCGACGAAATCGCCGAGGTGGTCAGCCGCTGGACCGGCATCCCGGTCAGCAAGATGCTCGAAGGCGAGCGCGACAAGCTGCTGAAGATGGAAGACGAGCTGCACAAGCGCGTGGTCGGCCAGGACGAGGCGGTGCATGCGGTGGCCGATGCGATCCGCCGCTCGCGCGCGGGCCTGTCCGATCCGAACCGGCCGAACGGTTCGTTCCTGTTCCTGGGCCCCACCGGCGTGGGCAAGACCGAGTTGTGCAAGGCGCTGGCCGAGTTCATGTTCGACACCACCGACGCGATGGTGCGCATCGACATGAGCGAGTTCATGGAGAAGCACTCGGTCTCGCGCCTGGTCGGCGCGCCGCCGGGCTACGTCGGCTACGAGGAAGGCGGTTATCTCACCGAAGCGGTGCGCCGCCGGCCGTACAGCGTGATCCTGCTCGACGAGGTCGAGAAGGCGCACCCGGACGTGTTCAACATCCTGCTGCAGGTGCTGGACGACGGCCGCCTCACCGACGGCCAGGGCCGCACCGTGGACTTCCGCAACACCGTCATCGTGATGACCTCGAACCTCGGCTCGCAGATGATCCAGGATGCGGCGGAAAGCGGCGGCGACGCGGAAGAGCAGTACACCCAGATGAAGGCCTCGGTGCTCGGCGTGGTGCAGGCACACTTCCGCCCGGAGTTCATCAACCGGCTCGACGAGATCGTGGTGTTCCGCCCGCTGGACAAGAGCCAGATCCGCGCGATCGCGAAGATCCAGCTCGAATACCTGGAAAAGCGCCTGGCCGAGCGGCAGCTGAAGCTGGACGTCGGCGACGATGCGCTGGCCTTGCTCGGCAACGTCGGCTTCGATCCGGTGTACGGCGCGCGGCCGCTGAAGCGGGCGATCCAGCAGCAGCTGGAAAACCCGCTGGCGCGGCAGATCCTGGAGGGCCGCTTCCAGAGCGGCGACACCGTCAACGTGTCGGCCACCGGCGGCCAGCTGGTCTTCCGGTAGCCGCCGGCCAGCCCGGCGCGGCGGTTGCTTCCGGCGCGCCGGTTTGCGGTGTCGGCTTTCGTGAGGACGACTGCAGCGCGGACGCCGTGCGTCGGCCTTGCCTCGGCCGATCGACTCACCAGTGATAGGCCACCGTGCCGTAGTAGTAGGCGCCGCTGAAGCCGAACGGCGACGAGCCCGAGTAGGTCAGGATGCCGTGGAAGTTGTTGGCGGCGCTGCTGCGCTCGGGGTAGGCGTTGTTGAGGTCGTTGGCGCCCACGGTGAAGGTCCAGTTGTTCCAGGCGTAGTTCGCATTGGCGTCGAGCACGAAACGCGCGCCGTAGGTCTGGTCCGTGGCCGGGTTGTTGCCCAGCCCGGTGAACTGGCCGTAGCGGGTCAGCTGGCTGTGGAAGCTCCAGTTGCCGACGTTCCAGTCGGTGGCGAGGAACGCCTTGGTGCGCGGGGCGCCCTTGGTGATGCGGCCCTGTTCGGTGCGGTCGATGATCGGCAGGGTCAGCCCGACCAGGCCCAGTTGCGGCGGGTTCGGCGCGATCGCGCGGATGTCGGTCTTGTTGTAGTTGAGCCCGCCGGTGAACTTCAGCGCGGAGTGTTCCAGTTGCAGCGGCCAGGTGGCCACCAGGTCGACGCCGCGGGTGCGCGTGTCGACCGCGTTGGTGAAGAAGCGGCCGCCGCTGACGAACGGGATGCCCACCGAGGTGAGGTAGTCCTGCACCGGCGTTCCGACCAGGTTGCCGCTGAGGATGATCCGGTGGTCGATGTCGATCTGGTAGAAATCCAGTGTGGTGTACAAGCCGCTGGAAGGGGTCAGCACCAGGCCGAGGCTGTAGTTGCGCGATTTCTCCGGCTTCAATGCCTGAGCCCCCAGCGCCTGCGCCGCCGGATTGCTGACCGGGAAGGTACGGATCGTGTACGGGATCAGGTTGCCGCTGCCGTCGGCGACGAAGTTGATCGCGGTGCTGGAGTAGTACTCCTGCTGCAGCGACGGCGCGCGGAAACCGTTCGACACGGTGCCGCGCAGGGCCAGCGTGTCGGTCAACGCGAAACGCCCGGACAACTTGGCCGAGGTGGTGCCGCCGAAATCGCTGTAATGTTCGCGGCGCACCGCCAGCCCGGCAGAGAGCTTGTCGGTGAGGTCGCTCTCCAGGTCCACGTAAAGCGCGCGGCTTTTGCGCGAGTGCGAGCCGGCGTCGCCGGGCTGGTAGCCGGGGAACACCTGCGCGCCGGAGCCGGCGTACGAGGCCGCGTCGCCCTGCTTGAGGGTGAACTCCTCGCGGCGGTATTCCAGGCCCCAGGCCACGGACAATCCGTTCGGCAGCATGGCGGGCTGGAAGTCGCGGCTGAAGTCGGCGTTGTAGACATCCTGCCGGTTGGTCAGGGTGCCGATGTAGAAGCCGGTGGGCGAATCCGGGTCCAGCGAGTAGTTGTAGGTGTCGCTGGTGTGCAGCTTCCAGTGGTTGCCGCCGGTGTTGGCGCTGAGGTCGTAATGCCAGCCGGCCACCGTGCCGCGCAAGCCGAGCACTTCGCTGTCGTCGCGGATCGCGCTGTTCTCGATCGGCAGATAGCCGTCCGGATAGACCGCCGCCGCGCCGGGGTAGCTGCCGGCATAGGTCGACAGCGAACGGAAGAAGCCGCCGGCGCTGACGTCGCGCTTGTTGAACAGGCTGAAGGCGTAGAGCTGCGCGTTCGGGGTGAAGTCGTACTGCAGGTTGATCGCCGCCTGCCTGGCCCGCACCAGCGGGATGCCGTAGTGGAAGGTGACTTGCCCGTAGCTGGGATCACCCGGGTAGCGCACGTCGGCACCGGCACGATTGGTCGGGTCCTGGTGGCTGGCGTTCGCGCTCAGGTGCACCCAGCCCTTGTCGCCGAGTTTGAAGCCGCCATCGGCGCCGCCCTGCCAGGTGGTGCCGTCACCCTTGCTGTACTGGCCGCCGGTGAGGCTGAGCGAGCCGTGTTGCGCGCCACCCTTGAGGATGATGTTGATCACGCCGGCGATCGCGTCCGAACCGTATTGCGCCGCGGCGCCGTCGCGCAGTACCTCGACGCGCTCGATCGCGTTGACCGGGATCGCGTTGATGTCCACCGGCGAGGAGCCGCGGCCCAGTGAGCCGTTGACGTTGACGATCGCGGTGGTGTGCTGGCGCTTGCCGTTGATCAGCACCAGCGTCTGGTCCGGCGAGAGCCCGCGCAGTTGCGCGGGCTGGATCGCGTCGGTGGCGTCAGTCACCGAGGGCTGCGGAAAGTTGAACGAGGGCAGCAGCACGCGCAGCGCGGTGGCCAGGTCGGTGGCACCGGTACCGACCAGGTCCTTCGGCGTCAGCACGTCGATCGGCGCCAGCGAGGTGGCTTCGGTGCGGTCGAACACGCGGGTGCCGGTGACCACCACCGCCTGCAGTGCGGTGACATCCTTGGCGGCAGGCTTGTCCGGCGCGGCGCCGGGGTCCTGGGCGTGCGCGGGCATGGAGAGGGCAAACGAGGACAGGACGAGGGCGATGGCGGCGGCGAGGCCGCCCCGGATCGGGAATGATTTGGCTTGCATGCGCGAACCCCGGGCAATGGCGAGCATGTAGTCGGCGGGTCCATGACTGCGACCTGGCACGCGCATTCGCTCGGGGATGTGGTGTCGTGCGTCCCTGACGGGCTCGAACTTAGGTTGCTGCAGAATGACCTGTCAAGCGCGGCGCCGTCGGCGCGGCGAAGGAACTTGCGAGGGGCTTGCGCCATCCTCCGCACGAGCGCCTCGCGAACGCATCATGGCGCCATCGGTGCCACGCAAACGGCGACATGATGCAGGCGTGGCTGCGCTCGCGCGGATCGGGCACCGGTGTGCCCGATCCGCATCCGGTGGTGCGCGGCCGGGCTTCGACATCGAGAACCCGGCGACCTCTTCAGTCGAGATCCAGCGAATCGCGGTCGCCCTGGCGACGCTTCTGTTCCTTCTGCTCGTAGCGGGCCTCGCAGCCGTCGCGCTTGACCATGGCGCAGTCGAGATAATCGGTGGCCTCGATCAGCGCGGCGCGCACCGCCTTGCTGGCCGGCGTCTTCTCCTTGTGGCCGAAGTCGCCGCCGACGCCGCGGGTGTAGCCGCTCAGGCGAATCGCCTTGTCGGTGCTGCGCCCTTCCACCGTGCGCGAGAACACGACCTCCGAGGTTTCCGCGTCGATCACGCGCAGGTCGATCGCCACATAGGCCTTGGCCTGGCCGCCGCCGACGTGGAAGCCGGCGAAGCTGAGGCCGCCGCCGGTGTTGGAGGTGTCTTCCGTGTACGAGGCGACGCTGCCGGTGATCAGGTACTGCGCACCGGTGATGTTGCCGGTGTGCGGACTGCTGCCCGGGCGCATGCGGTAGGAGCTGGCCAGATCCTGCTCGGCCAGCACGGCGTTGATCTTCTGCCGCTCGATCACCTTGAAGTCGCCGGTGGCGCTGAGTTCGTTGCTGAGCACGTCAGCCAGTTGCGAGCCGACGCCGCCGTGCCACCAGGCGACGGAGTCACTGTTGTTGGTGAAGTCGACCACCGCGACGGTCAAGGTCGGTGCTTCGCGGGCCATGGCGGCGCCACTCGCCAGCACGGCAAGCGCCAGCATGGTGCCGGTGGCAAATCGTCGTGTTCGTTTCATCGTTGTCCCCTCCGCTTGATGGAGCGCTGATAACCCCCTGATTGCCGGCCCTCGCGCCGGCAAGCCGCGGCGCCGACGGCGTGGCCGACGCCGTGGCGGCGCCCACCCGGCTGCACCGCGTGCGGCGCAGGCCATAGTGGCCGTTTTTCGGCTCCCTGTTCAAGCGTGGCGCGCCGTGGACGTGTAGGCGCCGGCCGTGAAACCCTGTCCGCGGTATTCCGCCGGCCAGGTCGTCGCCCCTCCCGCGGCCGCCGGGAACCGCCGCCGCCCGCGGATCTGGCGACCACCCGGCGGCGCCGCTGAGATGACGCCCTGTGCGTGCCGGCCCCGCGGCCCGGTCGCGCCGCCCGCGTTGAAATCGGCGCCGGCCCACCCGATATTGCGACTCGCCCCGCTCCACCGTGGTCCGGGGTCCAGGAACCACCATGCCCATCTACGAATTTGAATGCAGCGGTTGCGGCCATCGTTTCGATCGCCTGCAGAAATTGTCCGAAGCCGATCCCACCGTCTGCCCCGCCTGCGCGGCGGCCAAACTGCACCGTCTGGTCAGTGCGCCGGCGTTCCGTCTGGCGGGCAGCGGCTGGTACGAGACCGATTTCAAGAAGGATGGCGAGAAGAAGCACAACCTCGCCGGCACTGCCGCGGCGAACGCGGAAGGCAAGTCCGCGGCATCGCCGGAGCCGGCCGTCGCCAAGCCCGATGCGACCGCCAAGGCTGCCGCCACGGCCGATTGAGCCCGCCGGCGCGGCGCACGCGGCGGCTCTGGCTGCTACGGTTTTCCCTTCGTCAAAGTGCGGTCGATGCTAAGATTCCGGGTCTTTTCCCCCGTTCATGCCGCCAGCCGGCCCGGAGTTTCCAGCGCATGCGCACGCATTACTGCGGTCTCGTCAATGAGGCCCTGATCGACCAGACCGTCACCCTCTGCGGCTGGGTCAACACGATCCGCCTGCAGGCGCACGTGGCTTTCGTCGACCTGCGTGATCACGAGGGCGTGGCGCAGGTGGTGATCGAGCGCGACAACACCGCGGCCTTCGCCATCGCCGGCGAGATCGGCAACGAGTACTGCCTGCGCGTTACCGGCACGCTGCGCCGTCGCCTGGCCGCGAACGACAAGCTCAAGACCGGCACAGTCGAGCTGCTCGCCGACACCGTGGAGATCCTCAACGCGGCCAGGGACCTGCCATTCGCGCTGCACGAGAACCCCAACGAGGACATGCGGATGACCTACCGCTACCTCGACCTGCGCCGCCCCGAGATGCAGGCGATGCTGCGCAAGCGCACGCGGCTGGTGCAGACCCTGCGCCGCTATCTCGACGCGCGCGGTTTCCAGGACATCGAGACGCCGATCCTGACCAAGGCCACGCCCGAGGGCGCGCGCGACTACCTGGTGCCCAGCCGCGTGCATCCGGGCCAGTTCTACGCGCTGCCGCAGTCGCCGCAGCTGTTCAAGCAGATCCTGATGATGGCCGGCTTCGACCGCTACTACCAGATCGCCCGCTGCTTCCGCGACGAGGACCTGCGCGCGGACCGCCAGCCCGAATTCACCCAGCTCGACATGGAGTTCGCCTTCGTCGAGGAAAAGGACGTGCAGGACCTGGTGGAAGAACTGATCCGCCACGTGTTCCGCGAGGTGCAGGGCGTTGAGCTCGACGCCGTGTTCCCGCGCATGACCTGGGCGGAGGCGATGCGGCGGTTTGGCTCGGACAAGCCCGACCTGCGCATCGCGCTGGAGCTGGTGGACGTGGCCGACGCGCTGAAGAACGTGGAGTTCAAGGTGTTCGCCGAACCGGCCAACGACCCGGCTGGCCGCGTGGCCGCGCTGCGCGTGCCCGGCGCCGCAACGCTGTCGCGCAAGGACATCGACGGGCTCACCGAGTACGTCGCCAGGTACGGCGCCAAGGGCCTGGCCTGGATCAAGGTCGAGGATCGCGCCAGGGGTCGCGAGGGCATCAGCTCGCCGGTGGCCAAGTTCCTCGATGACGCGGCGCTCGCTGCCGTGCTCGATGCCGCCGGCGCGCAGTCCGGCGACATCGTGTTCGTCGGCGCGGGCAAGTGGAAGATCGTCACTGACTTCATGGGTGCGCTGCGACTCAAGGTCGGCAAGGATCGCTCGCTGGTGGAGGAGGGCTGGAAGCCGCTGTGGGTCACCGACTTCCCGATGTTCGAATACGACGAGGGCGAGCAGCGCTACGTGGCCCTGCATCATCCGTTCACCGCACCGAAGATCGACGACATCGCCGACCTCACGAGCCACGCCGCCACCGCGGTCAGCCGCGGCTATGACATGGTGCTCAACGGCAACGAGATCGGCGGCGGCTCGATCCGCATCCATCGCCCGGAGATGCAGAGCGCGGTGTTCAGCCTGCTGGGCATCGGCGCGGAAGAGGCCGAGGCGAAGTTCGGCTTCCTGCTCAAGGCGTTGAAGTTCGGCGCGCCGCCTCACGGTGGCATCGCCTTCGGTATCGACCGCATCGCCGCCCTGATGGCCGGCACCGAGTCGATCCGCGACGTGATCGCCTTCCCCAAGACCACCAGCGCGCAGGACTTGATGACCGACGCACCGTCGCCGGTATCCGCCGCCCAGCTGAAGGAGTTGTCGGTGGCGACCGTCGAGGGCAAGCCCTGAGGCGCGAGGCGCGTACCCTTGCCGACAGCCGGTGGTGGCGAGACGCGTGATGACCGAATCCCGAAATCCCGATCCCGAGTCCCGGCTGCAGGCCCACGTGATCCTGCTGCACGGCCTGTGGATGCGCGGGTTCGCGCTGTCCATGCTGCATCACCGGTTGATGGAGGCCGGCTTTCGCGTGCACCGCTTCGACTACCTGAGCGTGGCCGCCAGCCAGCAGCACATCCTGGATCGCCTGCACCAGCGCATCGCCGCGTTGGCGGGCGAGGCCGACGCGGTGCACCTGGTCGGCCACAGCCTGGGCGGGCTGCTGGCGCTGCGGGCCTGCAGCGACGGCGAGGCGCTGCCGCCGGGGCGCATCGTCTGCCTCGGCTCGCCCTTGCGTGGCAGCGCCGCGGCGCGCGGCTTTGCCCGCTGGGGTCGCGGCGGCGAGTTGTTGCTGGGACACAACCGCCAGTTGCTGGAGGAAGGCCTCGAGCGTTGGGACGGTGAGCGCGAGGTGGGCGTGATCGCCGGCCGGGTGGCGCTCGGCCTGGGCGCCGTGCTCGGTCACCTGGAGGGCGAGCACGACGGCACCGTGGCGGTGGCCGAGACGCGCCTGCCGGGGGTGGCCGACCATTGTGTGGTCGAATCGAGCCACACCAGCTTGCTGTTCTCGCCGGAGGTGGCGCGGCGGGTCGCCTGTTTCCTGCGCGATGGGCGATTTGTCGCGGAGCCGGGCGCCGGCAGCCCTGCCGATTTCGGGTAAAATTGCCCGCTTGTCCAATCGCTTCGTGCAGGAATCGCCATGGGTAGAGGCCCGTCCATCGAAGGTCGCAAGAACGCCGAGGACGCCAAGCGCGCCAAGGTGTTCACCAAGCTGATCCGCGAGATCACCGTGGCTACCCGCGCGGGTGTCGCCGACCCTGGCGGCAACCCGCGCCTGCGCGCGGCAGTGGACAAGGCGCTGTCGGCCAACATGACCAAGGACACCATCGAGCGCGCGATCAAGCGCGGCTCCGGTGCCGACGGCGGCGCCGACATGCAGGAGCTGCGCTACGAGGGCTACGGTCCGGCCGGCATCGCGCTGATCATCGACTGCTTCACCGACAACCCTACCCGCACCGTGGCCGACGTGCGCTATGCGCTGACCAAGCACGGCGGCAACCTCGGCACCTCCGGCTCGGTGGCGTTCCAGTTCACCCGCTGCGGCGAGCTGGTGTTCGCCACCGGCGGCAACGCGGCGGCCGAGGAAAAGGTGCTGGAGGCGGCGCTGGAAGCCGGCGCCGACGACGTGCTCAACGAGCATGGCGAAAGCATCGTGCTGTGCGCGCCGGAACAATTCGAGGCAGTGCAGCAGGCCTTGATCGGCGCCGGCCTCGACGCCGTCCATGCCGGCGTGGTGATGCGCCCGAACAATCGCGTCGAGGTGCCGGCGGAAGCGCTGGAGCCGCTGCAGGACCTGCTGGACAAGCTCGACGCGCTGGACGATGTAAGCGAGGTGTCGCACAACGCCTTGCTGCCAGCCGATGGCTAGCAGCAAGGTGGGGAACGGGGAGTCGGGAATCGGGAGCCGGACCAGCCGGCTCGCGCCAACCGACTCGCCGTTGCCCATACCCCATTCCCGCGCCACGCGCATCATCGGCATCGACCCCGGCAGCCAGCGCACGGGGGTCGGCATCATCGACGTGGACGACGGCGGCAAGCTGGTCCATGTGTTCCATGGCGCGCTGGCGGTGGCCGGCGAGGCCACGTTCCCGTTGCGCCTGAAACGCATCTTTGACCAACTGTGTGACATCATCGCCGCCCATCAGCCGGCCGAGTGCGGCATCGAGCGCGTGTTCATGGCGCGCAATGCGGACTCGGCGCTGAAACTGGGGCAGGCGCGCGGTGCCGCGATCTGCGCGGTGGTCAGTCGGGGGATCGTGGTGCACGAATACGCGGCAACCGAGGTCAAGCAGTCCGTGGTCGGCAGCGGGCGCGGCGACAAGGCGCAGGTGCAACACATGGTCGGCGTGCTGCTCGGCCTCAAGGGTCCGCTGCAGGCCGACGCCGCCGATGCGCTGGCGATCGCGGTGGCGCACGCGCACACCCGCGCGAGCCTCGCGCGCGTCAGCATCCCGCGCACGGCGTGGAGGCGGCGCCGGTGATCGGCCGACTGCGCGGCATCCTGGTTTCCCGCCAGCCGCCCTCGCTGCTGGTGGAGGTGGCCGGCGTCGGCTACGAGGTCGAGGCGCCGATGTCCACGATCTACGACCTGCCGGCCACAGGCGCCGAGGTGACCTTGCTGATCCACCACGCGGTAAAGGAGGACAGCGTCGCGCTGTACGGCTTCCTGCGCGAGAACGAGCGCACCCTGTTCCGCAGCCTGCTCAAGGTGAGCGGCATCGGCGCGAAGATCGCGCTGGCGGTGCTGTCGGGGGTTTCCACCGATCACTTCGCCCGGCTGGTGCATGCCGGCGACGTAGTGGCGCTGACCAAGATCCCCGGCATCGGCAAGAAGACCGCCGAGCGCATCGTGGTGGAGCTGCGCGATCGCGTCGACGGATTGTCCACCGCCGGCGGCGTATCCCTGCCCGGTGCCGCGGCGCCACTCGATGCGACCGGAGAGGCCACCGTGGCGCTGCAGCAGCTGGGCTACAAACCCGCCGAGGTGAGCCGGCTGGTGCAGAAGGTCGCCGCGGACGGCGACAGCGCCGAGGCCATCATCCGCAAGGCCTTGCGCGCCGCGTTGGGCAACTAGGCCGTCAGGATTTCCATGAGCGAACAAGTGCACGACCAGGCGCCGGTTTCCGGCGGCGCCGACAACGGCCACGGCGCCAAGTCGGCCTTGATCCTCGGTGCGTTGGGCGTGGTGTTCGGCGACATCGGCACCAGCCCGCTGTACACGATGCACGAGACCTTCCTGCCCGATCACGGCCTGCACCCGCACCCGAGCACGGTGCTGGGCATCCTGTCGCTGGTCACCTGGTCGCTGATCATGGTGGTGGCGGTGAAGTACGTCAGCCTCGTCATGCGCGCGGACAACAAGGGCGAGGGCGGCATCATGGCGTTGATGACGCTGGCCCAGCGCGCGGCCGGCAAGTCGGTGCGTGCACGGCGGCTGATCATGCTGATGGCCTTGTTGGGCGCGGCGCTGTTTTTCGGCGACGGCGTGATCACGCCGTCCATTACCGTGTTGTCTGCGATCGAGGGCCTGCAGGTGGCCGCACCGTCGCTGTCGCATTACGTGGTGCCGGTCACGGTGGCGGTGCTGCTGGGCCTGTTCTGGCTGCAGCGGCACGGCACCGCGCGCATCGGCGTGCTGTTCGGGCCGATCATGATGCTGTGGTTCCTGGCACTGGCGGTGATCGGCGTGCACAACATCATCAAGGCGCCGGGCGTGTTGTGGGCACTCAACCCGTGGCATGCGGTGCAATTCTTCATGAGCCACGGGGCGGCCTCGTTTCTGGCGCTGGGTTCGGTGGTGCTGTGCGTGACCGGCGCCGAGGCGCTGTATACCGACATGGGCCACTTCGGCCGCTACCCGATCCGCGCGGCGTGGTTCGGTTTCGTGATGCCGGCGCTGCTGCTGAACTACTACGGGCAGGGTGGCTTGCTGCTCAACCACCCCGAGGCGATCGCCAACCCGTTCTACCATTCGGTGCCGAACTGGGCGTTGTACCCCATGATCGGGCTGGCCACGGCGGCGGCAGTGATCGCTTCGCAGGCGGTGATCTCCGGCGCGTTCACCGTATGCCGCCAGGCGATCCAGCTGGGCTTCCTGCCGCGCATGCAGGTGGTGCACACCTCGCGTGAAGCGATCGGGCAGGTCTTCCTGCCGTGGATCAATCGCGGCCTGATGGTGGCGGTGATCGCCACGGTGATCGGCTTCCAGTCATCCAATGCGCTGGCCGGCGCCTACGGCATCGCGGTGACCGGCACCATGGCGATCGACACCGTGCTGACCATGATCGTGGCGCGCCGCATGTGGCAGTGGAACCGCACCGTGGTGATCCTCACCGGCCTGCTGCTGCTGACGATCGACCTGAGCTACTTCGGCGCCAATACGCTGAAGATCCCCGACGGCGGCTGGTTCCCGCTGGTGCTCGGCGTACTGCTGTTCACCGTGATGACCACCTGGCGCCGCGGCCGCGAACTGGTGGTGCGCGAGATCAAGCAGGGCGGCCTGGCGCTGACGCCGTTCATCGAGAACATGACCGAGCACCCGCCGATGCGGGTGCCGGGCACGGCGGTGTTCCTGACCGCCAACCAGGAGGCCGTGCCGCACGCGCTGCTGCACAACCTCAAGCACAACAAGGTGCTGCACGAGCGCAACGTGCTGCTCACCGTGGCCATCCTGGAGACGCCGGTGGCCGAGGCCGAGGAGCGCATCCACATCAGCCGGCTGAGCGACGACTTCTACAGCCTGGAACTGCGCTTCGGCTTCGCCGAGGACCCGAACATCCCGCTGGCCCTGTCGCGCTGCACCCGCGAAGGCCTCGGCTTCGACATGATGGACACCACCTTCTTCCTGTCGCGCGAAAGCATTGTTTCCAGCGAACGGCGCCCCGGCATGGCGCCCTGGCGCGACAAGCTGTTCGCCTTCATGGCACGCAACGCGCTGCCCGCCACGGCCTTCTTCCAGATCCCCGGCAACCGGCTGATCGAGCTGGGGGCGCAGGTGGAGATCTGAATTGCCGGGAATAGGGAATGGGGAATAGGGAATAGTAGAATCGCCGGGGACTTGGAGGTTTTTCCGATTCCCCATTCCCTATTCCCCATTCCCGGCCCTCATGACCGAACCCCGCATCATCACCGCCGCCGCCCAGCTCGACGACGAGGCGCTGGAAGCGACCATCCGGCCGAAGCGGCTGGCCGAATACCTGGGCCAGCAGGCGGTGCGCGAGCAGCTGTCGATCTACATCGAGGCGGCGAAGAAGCGCGGCGGCGCCCTGGATCACGTGCTGGTGTTCGGGCCGCCGGGCCTGGGCAAGACCACGCTGAGCCACGTGATCGCCAACGAGCTGGGCGTGAACCTGCGCTCCACCTCCGGCCCGGTGCTGGAACGCGCCGGCGACCTCGCCGCGCTGCTGACCAACCTGGAGGCGAACGACGTGCTGTTCGTCGACGAGATCCACCGCCTGTCGCCGGTGGTCGAGGAGGTGCTGTATCCGGCGATGGAGGATTTGCAGATCGACATCATGATCGGCGAGGGCCCGGCCGCGCGCTCGATCAAGCTCGACCTGCCACCGTTCACCCTGATCGGGGCCACCACCCGCGCCGGCATGCTCACCGCGCCGCTGCGGGACCGCTTCGGCATCGTGCAGCGGCTGGAGTTCTACAGCGCCGACGAACTCACCGCGATCGTGCGGCGCGCGGCGAAGATCCTCGGCATCAGCTGCGCGCCCGAAGGGGCGCAGGAGATCGCCCGCCGTTCGCGCGGCACCCCGCGCATCGCCAACCGACTGCTGCGCCGCGTGCGCGATTACGCCGAGGTGCGCGCCGGCGGCGAGATCACCCTGGCGGCGGCGCAAGCCGCGCTGGACATGCTGAAGATCGATCCGGAAGGCTTCGACGAACTGGACCGGCGCCTGCTCGGCCTGATCATCGAGAACTTCGACGGCGGCCCGGTGGGCGTGGAATCGCTGGCCGCCGCGCTCA
>ERZ778027.4018-NODE-4018-length-13384-cov-2.772151_pt1 | contig 13384 bp, 23 predicted proteins | sample MGYA00375757_ERZ778027 | MGnify/ENA primary metagenome ERZ778027 (study PRJEB29350, sample SAMN05389817) | bioreactor metagenome | isolation source: Ammonium sulfate bioreactor | place: South Africa: University of Cape Town | collected 2014-02-18 ... | reverse complement strand
CAACGCTCTTATGAGGTGCTCAATCGCTCATTCATTCATTGGTGCCACTCGTGCCATTACACAAAATCTCCTGCTTATCATTATCGCGCCAGTTACACTCAATTCTCGCTCTCTATGCACACTTTACAACAGCAACAACAAACAATACGACTACCATCATCGATAACATGTGTCCTGGCCATTCACCCACTCACACATCCATTCGGCTGGTGGGCGGCGGAATTGGAGTATATGAGGGCAGCTGCAAAGGCGCCACAACGGCGGCCGGCGTCGACGGCACTGGTAGCGCCATTGCCATGGGCATTGGCGTCGACAACGGCATCGACGTGGATCGTTGTGGTATGGACGAGAGCCGCTGAATTGGTTGCTTTGGTGGTGCTTGGATCATTGGCCGAGGGCAAGTGGATGCGGCGGCGGCGGAGGATGAAGGTGGTTGCGTCAGCTGTGTTCCGGCCATTGCGTGCATTCCGGCATTGGTCAGGAAGTCACACTCGGGAGTGCGAATGATGGCCTATCGAGTGTTATGCAAGGGTGCCGTTAGATTGGTACTCGCGAACTCTCTCTTGCGTGCTCTCTCTCTCTCTCGTGCTCTCTCTTACCTGAAAGACTTGCAGTGGCACAAGGACCTTGTAGTCCTTCTCGACCGCCGCATCGCGATTGTCTTGTTGATCCTCGTACACGATCCTGGCTCGCGAGACGATCGTTCTAAGGAACATCGCCATGGCCTTGAACACCATCGACTCGACGACCTGTTGTTGCTCGGGTGGAGCTTGGCTCACTTCAGCGCCAACAAACTCCATCTCGGACCGTATCCACGGCATCGCGTCCTCATGCTGCGCGTGGAAGAATTTAGCCGTTCCGTCGCGTAGCAGCTCGGTCGATACGGCGAGACGCGATATCGGTGGCACGGCAGGCGCTTGTAGCATTTCGCTGATGGTGGTTGGGATGCCGTTCGGCCCCGTGACCACATGGTGCAGCGCCAGCTGCGGTTGTTGGAACGGGAATGGCACGAACGACGGCGTAAAGGTCGTTACGTTGCCTCCCGAGTACGCAGCCAGCATGTTCTTACCACACAGCTTCTGCGTCGTGGCGAATTGGTCTCGCGGCAGGTGTGGACAGCCACAGAACTTGCAAAAACACACGGTCTTGAGCACCTGGCGTGATCGGAAAGCCTGTGAGTATCGCGCAGCACGTGGTGCACATAACCAACAAGGATTTGGAGTAGCGACCGTACTTTGAGGAGAATCTTTCGCTTGGGAGGCTTGGGAGGTGTCGAGGGGCCTGGTGGCGCAAGCGTGTCCTCCTTCGAGTCCATGGGAGCTGCAGTAGACGGGCTTGCGGGTCCTTGGGAGGTGGTCGCCGTACTTGAACCGACGTTGGGCTCTTCCTTCACCTCAAACAGCATGTGCTGCAGCTCGGGGATTGGTATCGTGCCCTTCGAGCGGCACCAGAGAAGTGTTCGCTTGACGGGCACTGTTCGTTCAAGCAGCATATTGTTAGAGTCTGACTCGCCGGTTGCGGCGCCACGCAACGCCTTGTTTCTACCTTGTATCCTAGTCTTGTTGTAGATATACTTGGCAATCTTACGTGCTCGAAGCCACTGAGAACACGAACACGCACATTTGATCAAGCTCTCCAGTTATCATCTGCTATATGTAGTAATGCTAGTAGGCGAGCTGAAGCATACCTCGACTGCACGTTGCTTGCCAATGGTCCATGACTTCCACACGTGCTCATCAGCCGCACAGCCACGTTCATCTGGAGTACATCACGCATTAATTAGAACGCATTGAAATAAGGCCCGATCGTTCCACACACCACACACATCATACCTCCAATCACTGGATAGAGACGCAGAGCCTCCAACCCAACTGTTTCGACGTCAGCAGGCTCGGTCAGTTCTGCATTAGCCGCAGCTTCCTCAAGAGTCATATCCGAGTCTGAACAGTGGGACGGTGGTGGTGGTTGTGGTTGTTGTGGCACTGAGGCGAGGATCTCTTCCATAAACTTGCGATCGAGCTCCAAGTCCACTTGATTCTCGGCACCAAGGAGCGCCAGACCACAGCACGTTGGATCCAGCTATCGATCGACCATTGGCACCAACGAGAGTCAATCTCGGGGCGAGACGAGCTGTGCAATCAGATTGAATACGTACCTTCAGGTGATGAATGTAGTCGATGGGCTTTTGCTTGTGCCGCACCGAGTCCTGAAAGAACAGCTGCACTCGCAACGGGAACTCTCCCCAACCAGAGCGCTTGATTTGAAACGGTGGCCGAGAGACTTCTACCACATCGTGCGGCCTGTAGATCGGGCACCAAGATGAGCAACTCGTATCTCAATTCACAATCACTCACGACGCCGTCCACTCGTACTTGAAGGATGGATGCAAGAAGAACCTGACTCTCTTGACAAAGTGCCCAATATCAAGCTCCTATCAAACACAGCATCAGTACTCGTATCACCCAATGACCGTCGCATTTGCCGCTCGGACGTACACCATCCACTGACCGAATATACACCATCCACTTGTGTGATGCTTGATCGGACAGGCTACGCTCGTCTACACACATGCAAGGTTAGAAAGGTAGCTCGAGGAGGAAGCTCGCTTGTGTCTCAATTCACATACTCGGTGGAATGTAGCGTGAGGTGTTGCCAACAACGATTCGTTTGCGAATGTAGAATCGCGAGACATCTGTAGCATCTACTGCACCTGTAGATTGTGGTTCGTGGCGCCGCCACGAATCAAGCACCGCTGACAAGTTCAGTAGCTGAGTTTGTATCGAGATCGCGCTGCGTACGTACCAGTTGTGATTCGTTGGTCATTGGAAGTATCGTCGGCAGCAGCTCGAATGGCCGTCACGGTCGAGTTCGACGCGGAGGCCAAGGCAGCAGACTTGCTTCGCGATCGCTTCTTTGTTTTGGGAGCTGCCGACCGCGATGAGCGCGAGGCCAGGAATGGAGAAGGCGTGATCTCGGTCGGACGATCGATGATTCGACAGTTGCGCTCTGTGATGGGAACCTTTTCCTCGTCCTATCGTTGTACAGCGACAACGACAACGACAACGACAACGACAATGAGGAAGATGGTCGTTTTAGAAACTGTGAGTTCCGTATCAGTTCATAGGAATTGACGGCAAGGAACGTACCACTGGGTTGCCACAATGTACTGCAGCCAGTTCAAACGAGCCAAACTGAAAAACAAGTGCATCAGGAGCATGGCAACAAGATTCACTGATGATCATAGCGACGAGCCCGATGATGTGGTGCACTGCGTAGGTACCTTGATTCCATGTCGGATGCGACAGTGGTTGATGAATCCGAGCGGCGAAGTGAACTTCCAACGCTGGCAAGTTGGGCATACCAATCTACACTCGTTGTGATGAGCAGGTTCACAGTACCACGATACCCAAGGTCATTCGCTCGTTCATGGTATCGCGAGATAGGGGCAACGTACTGCAGGTATTGCCCATCGATACGCACAAACAACCCGGTCGGCTTCGGCTTGGGAGTCATTGAGATCAATTCTATCGATGCCAATTCGAGCCAAGCGCTCAGAGAGTGAGCAAGTGTGCACAATCTCCCACCACACACACACAGGCTATACTCGTCGCCGCCGTCGTCGTGGTTTGAAGTCGTGCACCACGTACTCGAGAGAGGGATCGAGCGTAGGCGCTGCATATACGCACGAACGAGCGAGATGCAGTCTTCGATCTGCGCTAGCTCATCCTTCTTGTACTTGATCTCGATCTCGAACTGGTCCTCAATGATCTTGGTCACAAGCTGCTTCTTCTCCTGGATATCGGCCGGGTCATCGGATTTTCTCCTTGATTGCTGCTTCGATCGATGCCGATGCTGCGACGATGCACTCGACGACGTGGTCGTTGTCGTAGCGGTTGCCGATGATGACGGGCGAGCCCCTCTCCGTTTCGAGTGGGCTCCAGTACTTGCACTTCGAGCTGGTCGAGCTGATGGTTGAGTCTTGTCTGAGACTTGTGGCCCGTCTCGCGCCCTTGATACGGCATCGTGAGCAGAGGCACTGGTGCTGGCACTGGCGCTGGCGGCGTGTTCGTGGACGCCATCGCCATCGGCATAGGTACCGTCGCCATCACCATCGTGCTGTTGCGACTCGTCTTCCTCGTCGTCGTCCTCATCGCTGTCATCCTCGCTTCCACTACTACCACTACTGTCGTCGTCATCGTCATCGTCGTCATCATCATCATCGTCGTCGTCGTCATCGTCCTCGTCGTTGGAGTCAGCGGCATCCATCGCATCGTCGTCGTCGTCATCGTCATCGTCATCCATGGCACCATAGCTGCGCCTCACATCGCCATTGAATCGATCATCATCGAGCTCGAGGTCATCGTAGCCATCATCGTCATCGTCATCGTCTTCGTCGTCTTCTCCGCTATCGAGCGTGGCATCTCGAGACTGAGCGGTGTTCCAAGAGGCCGACACGAGCGCGTGCTCCTTGTCGCCAAGCGAACGTGGAGGCTCCTCGTTCCGTCGAGCTTGCAAGCCAAGCTCATCGATACTAGCTGATTCATCGATGGTACTCGAAGCCGTGGCGTGCGGCATCGAGCTTGCAGCGCCGTTCGGAGCGCCATCGTGTCGATGATGGTGGAAGGCATCGAAGCCGAACGCGTGCCAGTCGAGGTCGCTCGCGCTCGCGCGAGTGCCGTGCGAAGTCGGGTGCAAACCAAGCGACGAAGCGAGTGAGATCTCGTCGGTGGCGAGTGGTTCAGGCCCGAGCTGGCCCTCATCGAAGCTCCACATGAGTGCCAGAGCGCCAGCGCCAGCGGCACGACGCACACACGTCGCGCTGTTCGTGCGTGCGCGAGAGGGCGGGAAAACAAGCGACTGAGAAAAGCGCCCACTGCACTCGATGTCGTCCGAAAGCGCTCGAGCACCGGCGCTCCTCAGGCGGCGCTCGATGCCACGCGAAACCCAACGAAACGCATTTGGCACGCTCGGCGGGTGAAACGAAAAAACGCGGCCGAGTACGGGAGGCGCCTGAGGAGCAGCCGTGCTCGAGGCGAGAACGCAACGAAAGCCCTCGAGTAGGCTCTCGCGCCTCTGGTATTCGCTTCGTTGCTGCTTGTCGACGCTGCTCGAGTTTGTCGGATAAGTGCCTGGCTGCCTCGTTCGAGCGAGACGCTGTGACTGTGACGAGAGATGAAGATCCAAGTGGTTGACCGAAGGAACAAGCAGTTGGCGGCGTTCGACTTGCCGTCACAAACGCCAGTCACCGAGCTGCAGGCGCTGTTGCATCGAGCGCGTACGTCGAGCGAGAGCGCCATCGATCTCTTCGTGTTCGTGTGGCGCCGCTGTAGTAGCAGAAGAAGCGCTGCTCGAGAGCCGAAGACGCACAAGATTGTCGCCACTCTATCGCTAGCGAGTAGTCAGATACTGCGGTCTCGGAGAAGGACTCACAGTGTCGCTCGATGGCACGCTATGAGCAGAGCCGAAGTTCCCTCCCGAGCAGCAGCGCCTGTCGATCGATGGAGGTGCGGCTCTCTCTCTCTCTCTCTCTCTCTCTCTCTCTCTCTCTGTGGTAGTCTCTCGATCCAAGCGTTGGTCTCGTATATACTCACCGAGAAGGTTGGGCGAGTAGCTGGTGGCGTTGAGGTGCTGCAGCCGGGCAAGACGCTCGCTGACTACCCGGCGCTGTTGAACGAAGGCGCCACAGTTCTGTTCAAGGACCTCGGTACGTCGGAGCTCTCGAGCCGCTGCTCGTGAAGGCGCCTCACTTACTCGATGCGTGTGACGTAGGCCCGCAAATCTCCTGGAGGACTGTATGTGATACCGGCTCGCGTATCGAAGCCAACAACACGGGCGTCGTGGTATGATGGCTGGCTGGCTCACTCGCGTGTCTGCGTGCTCGGCCGCAGGTGTTCTTGATCGAGTACGCAGGACCGTTGTTGTTGTACCCGCTGTTGTTCGGAGTCGCAATCCTGTTCCACGGACCATGGAGCTACTCGTGGGTGCAATCGTACGCCACTGCCTAGCACTCGTGAACAAATTGCACATCACACTAACCAATCGTGTCGGTCGTGCCGTCGTATCGCTGGCGACATGCGGTGCTTGGATGGATATGATATCGGCGGCGGCGACGGTGGCCGAGCAGCATGGCCTGCTTGTGCTGGGTACTGCACTACCTGAAGCGCGAGCTCGAGACCTTGTTCGTGCATGTGTTCAGCAAGGGCACTATGCCGCTGCGCAACGTCTTCAAGAACAGCGGCTACTACTGGGGTGCTGCCATCATCAACTCGCTCTCGATCAACCGACCGGGCTACTCTGATCCGGCGACGTCGCTCGTATTGGTGGGCTTGACATTGTTCGTGGTATGAGTATGCGTGCGTGCGTGCCTGCGCAGCACATTGTATCTTATCTAATCTTGACGACGGGTTGAACGCAGCTCGGAGAGGCAGGCAATCTTGCATGCCACTTGATTCTGGCAAACCTCCGCGCCGACGGATCGAAGGAGCGCAAGATCCCGCACGGCTTCTTGTTCGAGCATGTCACGAGCCCCAACTACACTTGCGAGATCCTGGCGTGGATCGGATTCTCGGTCATGACGCAATCGTGGGCTGGTATGTGCACGGCCACGTATATTCTCACGCGCGCACTCACACGCACACACGCCAACCTGCTTCCGCCCGACAACGACATATCGCGCGCGAGTGGCAGCATCGAGCGGCAGCGTCAGTAGCACACGCGCTGCAGTGTGAGCTTCTCTCTTTCTTTCTCGATATCGCTTGGAATCGCCGCCGGCCTGCACGCCACTCACCTCTCGCCGTTCCGAATGTCGCGACCAATGCGGGCGACGATGTATGGCCGTGCTTGTGGTTGTGGCTGTGGCTGTGTGCGTGCGTGTCTTGACAGCGTACCTCTTCACGGTCGCCGGTGCGGCGCAGATGGTGATCTGGGCCAATGGCAAGCACCGCCTGAACCGCAAGATGTTCAACGGCAAGGACGCGCCGCTGTACCCGCCCGAGCGCAAGGTCCTCGTGCCGTTCATCTACTAGCCGACTGGCCGCGCTGCCAACCACATACATGGCTCGCCCCTTGCGCACGACAGCCGGCCTGTTAGCCAGCCCTCGTGCGCTGTCGCGCCAAACCTATCGACGACACCTCGCACTTTCCCCGCTCCGCGGGCGTCACTCAGCGTCGAGAGCGCTGCGTAACGCCACAGTTTTGACCACACACGCACACACTCACTAAACCTATCAAGCAATATACTACCTAACATACACGCCTGCCTGTAATGATGCTCATCTAAATTGCCTGTCCTTGTGTGTGTATACTGCTGAATCGCGATGAGCTCCGAGTTGGAATGGAGTTGACGTGCGCGGCGCGCGCGAGAGGGAGACGCTGCCGCAGTGGAGCTCGTTCGGGTGTCCATATCAGGCAGATGGGCGGCCGGCACCGCCGCGGCCGCCAGAACCAACGACGCCGCCACCTATCGGACGACAAGGTTGGGTGCCTTCGCGTGTGGCAGGCTACGCGAGAGTACGAGGCGCTGCGCAGACAGCAGCAGAGAACCGGACGGGGGTACGCGGCAACGCTGTGATTTCTTTGCTGCCCAAGGCCGCTGGGCCGCTTCGGGCTCAACAGGGACGCAGCGCCGAGACGAGAGAGAAACGCAGAGAGAAGAGAGAGAGCGCGGGCTGCAGACGGCCGGAGGCAGAGGGAACACAGGGAGCGCAACGACGGAGGTTGTTGGACCGGTCGGGGGTTGGCAGGTGGTTGGCGGTGTTTGGAGCTTGTTGCCTTGGCGGTGGTGGCGGCGCATAGGCGGAGCACGAACTCGGTGCTTGCGGCCGTGGCCACTGCCGCCGCCGCCGCTGCTGCTCTTCTTCTTGTTGTTGTTCGTCTCGTCGTCGGGTGCCTCCCTCCCTCTCGCTGCTTGCTGCTCGGTGCTGCCATCGCGAGCTCTCTCTGCTTGCTCGCGCCGTTATAGAGAGTCGGCTACTCGAGATCGTGCCTTGTTGTGGTTATCACGCACGCCCGCTCTCTCGCGCCACTCGCTCTCTTCGCTCATCGTCGTCGAGGAAGTGCCATCGTCGTCGTGGTAGTGGTGGTGCTTGTGGTCGTGGTCTCGTCGTCGAGATTCTAGTGCCACTGCCAGATCACTCTTGACGTACCGCGGGTCAGTTCGCTCGTGTGCCACAGCGACATCGCACTCTCCCTCGCTCGCTTGCTCGCTACCATGAGCGCGCCAGCTCGAAGTGGCGGTGCGCCTCCTCCCAGCAGCCTCGCGGCGCTGTGCAACGCCATCACCAGCCCGTCGCCGACGCTGCACAAGAATAGCGTCCACGAGCTGCTCAACAACGACTCGGATAGCGGCGCGACCTTCACGGCCGAGCCGCCGAGCAATGGCTTCATCTGGCGCGACAAGCGCTCGCGCCTCAGCGGCGGCAGCGTCGGCAGCAGCAGCGGTGGCACCGCCGGCGCGCTGGCCGACTCGGACGACGGCTCGGACGACGTGACGCCGTACGGCTGGGGCAACCGCGGCTCGCCATCGCCATCGGCGTCGCCCACGCTGCTGCAGCACCTGCCGCCGCTGGTCGACGACCACCAGCCGCCGTTCTCGTCGACGACGACGCGGCACTCGCACCCGCCGCTCAACAAGCTCAACTCACGCGAGCAGCTCGCCGCTCGTCGACGCGACACTGCCTCGCCTGGCTCACCCGGTGGCACGCTGTCGCCTGGAGGCCGCTCGCCGTCGTCCGTGCGCTCTCCTCTCGGCTCGCCGTCGATCTCGCCGTCATCGCTCGGCCGCAAGCGCAAGCACGACGACATGTTCGAGCCGCCGTTCGATTCGCCGCCGTACGCTGTCGCCAGCCACTTCTCGGCGCCGGCGCTGTCGTCCGACGAGTTCGTCGTGTCGATCCCGCCCGAGCTCGCCGAAGAGTATCACAATCGTCGCCTGCGCTTGCAGCAACAACGCCAACAGCGCCTCGACCAGTACCAGCAACAGCAGCTCATGCAACAGATTCAGCAGCATGCTCAACAGCTGCAACTGCAACAGCAGCAGCAGGCGAGTGTGCACCCACAGCGCCCATCGTTCCTCAAGGAAGAGCTCGATCGCCATCGGCCACAGACGCCGACCGACTCCTACTCGAGGCCGCCGCCTTTGCTGCCGAGCTCTCGCTCATCCTCGATGCCGAGCATCTCGCGAGCGTCCAGCATCGACAAACGCCGCTCGGGCCCATCGGGCTTCACCTCGGCTGCCTCGTGCATCGCGTCGCTGAACACCGTGGCTACTGCTGCCGCCGCCGCTGCCGCCGCTGCGGCTGCGAACTCCTCTTCCTCGTCTGCCATATCGCCACCGCGCTCTCCGGCCTCGGCTTCCTCGACCTCCTCGAGCCCGCGTGATGCTCCTCTCGATAACGCCTTGACGCAAGCCCATATCCAGTACCGCCTGCAACAGTTGCAGCAACAGCAACAACAACAACAGCAACATCAACAGCCACCACAGTCGCCTGATCAGGACTACATGTATCACAAGACCGAGTTCGTTTCGCCACCGCCGTCGTCTCACTCCCACACATTGGCGAGGCGCAGTAGCAGTGGTTCTGGCGACGGCCACGAGGGCAATCCTTTCATCCTCGTCATTGAGGACCCGACGCAACCGAGGCCCAAGAAGCGCCGTGCCAATCTCCCCAAGCACGTTACCAACTTGTTGGTGAACTGGCTCTTCGAACACAGCGCCCTCCCGTACCCAACCGAGGACCAGAAGCAGGAGCTCATGCAACAGACCAACCTTACACGCACACAGGTATGAATCAACGGCAACGACGGGAAGCGGAGGGCGGTGGCCATGAGATTCTCGATGTAGATTGGGGGTGCCGAATTCTTTGCGGGAGAGGGGCAGCGTGGCGGAAGTTCGGCACATCGTTTGAATGGCCTATTCGTGCTGCTATCCTTCCCTTCCCTTCCTTCCTTGTTGTGCACACAAGAGAGACTGCCGTATGTATGCTGATCTTTATTCGGTGTGCGTGTTGCTGTCACTCACAATCTAGATCAATAATTGGTTCATCAACGCCCGACGACGGTTGCTGCGTATCGATCCAGTCACTGGTCAAACCGTTCCGATACATCCCGACGCGAGAACCGAGGTAATGTAAGTTCGGCACTTTGGCGGCGCAACATCATCAGAGTATACCACACTCCCCCTTCTACCTCTACCTCCACTCCACGGTATTCCGTTACTCGAGATCCGTAACGGCAGACGCACGCCATCAATACCAGATCCATGTAGTACTGCTGAATTGGTTTGCGTTGTGCCTTGCGGTACCACGATCGCCATCATCATCTTCTTCAACACCATCAACACCCACATAGTTTTTCTTCTTTGCTACAGTGAACGCCGAGAGCGAGAGCCAAGTCTTTGTAAGTGTTCTCCCTTTGTGTATTCGTTCGTGGTCGCGTGGCATCGATTCTGTGCTTGGCAGCTTTGTGAATTCGCCGGTCAGTCTCGAAGGCCTTCGCTTTATTTTATTTATCAAGTACTCTGTTGTTGTAACGATAATTCTTCATCATAGTATAAACTCGTTCGATATTTACGAAAGTGGAGGCGTTAAGAGCCGGGATGGGGTTGGTTTTTGGGGGTTGGGGTTGGGGTTGGGTGGCAGGCACAGAGGGCAGGTGCAGAGGCTTTTCCTCTTGATCTCTCGATCTCCTTCGCGCTGCTTCTCTTTCTCTTCGTCTCTGCTGCGTTGCAACCTCTGCTGCTGCTGCGCTATCATACTCATCATGTCGGGACGCGGTCGTGGAGGTTTCGGAGGCGGCGGCGGTGGCGGTGGCCGTGGCGGAGGCCGTGGAGGCTTCGGTGGTGGCGGTGGCCGTGGCGGAGGCCGCGGTGGCTTCGGTGGCGGCAGCCGAGACTTCTCGTATGGTCCGCCCGATACTGTCGTCGGTACGCGGCGCGCACCAAGCACCAAGCAGCGCCTCTCTCGCGCGCGCTCGCTCGCTATAGCGCTCTCGTAGTGCTGCTTCTGATGGCGACGAGGCGGCCGTGCAGAGATGGGTACCTTCTTGCATCCGGCCAAGGAGTTCATCGTGTGCCAGTCGACCAACCAGAAGATCCCCAAGTTCAACACGCCCATGTATCTCGAGAACAAGACGCAGATCGGCAAGGTCGACGAGGTCTTCGGCCCCATCAACTCTGTCGTACGTGCAGCCGCATGCGCGCCCATCCTACGAGCTGCCACAAGACGCCCACGAGCGCGGCGTGCTTGCGTGTTGCGCCGTGTACGCGAGCTCACCCGTCGTGCTCGCTGCTTCTCGATCTGCTTCTCGATCTGCTTCTCTATGATGCTGCTGCTGCTGCGCTCGTGGATCGATAGTACTTTACGATAGCACCACAGGAGGGATTCGTGTCAGAGTCTTTCAAGGCTGGCGACAAGTTCTTCATTGCTGAGAACGGTCTGCTGCCGCGCGAGATGTTCCTCGAGGATGAGAAGCCGTACGTGCCGCGCTGCCAGTCACCGAGCGTTCGCGGCCTCGATCTCGATACGCCAGCTCGATACTGATCGCGTATGTGGTGCCATCCGACGTGTGCTGCTTGGTTTCGTTGCTTTGATGATGGGCGTAGCTCCAAGACTGGCCGAGGAGGCCGTGGAGGAGCTGGAGGCCGCGGAGGCCGAGGAGGAGGCCGTGGCGGCGGTCGCGGTGGCTTCGGCGGCGGTCGCGGTGGCGGCCGTGGCGGCGCCGGTGGCCGTGGAGGCTTCGGAGGAGGCCGTGGCGGCGGCGGTCGCGGCGGAGGCTTCGGCGGAGGCCGTGGCCGTGGCCGCGGATAGAGCAGCAGCCTGCACCTCGGTATACAACCATCACTCTTCTTACTCAACCAGCACTCCGTGTCGCATCGCGTCCAACTCCTCGTTCGACGCAGCGGGCGTGTGCGCGTTGCGTGTGCCTGTGGGTTTGCGTGCTTGCTCGATACTGGCGTGCAAGGTGCACCTTGGTGTTCGATTGCAAGCACTCGCGTTCATTGATGACAGGTTGGCGCGAGCTCGTGCTGCGGCTCGTTCTGTGGCTCAGCGGAAGCGCCGGCGAGCAGGGCTGCGGCTACGACTACGACTTCGGCTTCGGCTTGGGCTGCGCGCGCGCTTGTGACCACTGCTAGAGCGCCGCGCGTTACGGTCGCGGCTTGAACTACGAGAGCGGCCATGTCGTCGGTGTGAATCGCGCGAGCGAGACCTCGAGCGAGAGCGTGAGCGCGATCGACGGCGGCGATCTCGTCTTCGTGGAGAGCCACGCGAACGGCTCCTGCTTCTGCTGCGGCTCGAGCTTCGACTTCGACTTCGATAGCGATCTCGTCGACCTCGCGGACTCAGACTGCGAGATCGCGAGCGCGATACAGACCGAGAACGGGACCGATCTCGTCCTGCCGAGCGGCGTGGAGGGCTGCGGCTACGGCTGCGGCTACGGCTGCGGCTGCGACTACGGCGTATCGCGTGGCGGCCCGAAGTGTAGGGCGCTGCGGCTCCGAAGGATGTTGGGAGGTCGTAGCGGGAAGGAGCGGCCGAGCGCCGTTGCAGCTGTGCATCGAGCTCGCGCGCACGCAGGGCCTCTTCGCGGTCCTTCTCTTCTCGCTTGCGGGCGGCTTCAGTGTGGTCGGCCTTCTCTGGAGGGAGCAAGCGCAGCGTCGTCCAAGCAGTTAGTATCGTGGCAGGGGGCTGTGCTCGCACGCATACAACGCCATACGCTTGTTATCGATCTGCGCACGGATCTGTTGCATGAGCTTCTGCTGGAAGGTCAGCGTCGGCTCGGCAGCAGCGGCAGCAGCGGTGCTCTCCTTGGCGGTGCTTGCGGTCGAGGCTCCTTTGCCGGCGCTGCCATGATCAAGCAGCAGGTGAGAAGCCGAGCCAAGCCTTGCCATTCGCATGAGGGGCTCCGTACGCTGCCGAGCTCGCTGGGCTCGAGGCGGCGGCCTTCGCGGCCTTGGCGCCATGGTTGAACTGGAGATCGATCATGCGCGCTTGGTTCCACCGATCGCCTGGTCGAATTTGTCGTGTATCTCGGCGGCTGGCCGACGGGCTGCTCAATGTCCAATCACCAGGCAGCAACAGCGGCGGAGGTGGTGGCGGCATTCGACGGTACACAGGCATCCCAGAAACACGGTGCGTCGAGATCAGCAAATGCAATTACGACACGACGGTGCAGCAAGAAGCGAGCGAGCGCGATTGGAGCGATAGGAACGTCAGGGAGTCGACGGCGCTGGCAGGCGTCGAGATACGCGGCGGTGTGTTCGGCGCATACGAGGCATACGAGGCCGCGGAGGAGTCCGTGTCGCGGCCATCGTAGTCGCGGTCGTGCATGCGCGGCGAGCTTGATATCACCATCTCGGTGATCTCGACGGCCTCGCCGTCGGTGTGGC
>ERZ778027.4009-NODE-4009-length-13414-cov-6.135265_pt1 | contig 13414 bp, 15 predicted proteins | sample MGYA00375757_ERZ778027 | MGnify/ENA primary metagenome ERZ778027 (study PRJEB29350, sample SAMN05389817) | bioreactor metagenome | isolation source: Ammonium sulfate bioreactor | place: South Africa: University of Cape Town | collected 2014-02-18 ... | reverse complement strand
GAGAGCTGATACAGAATGGGATCGATGAAACGGCCGGTGAGATCGCCAACCATGCGCCGCAGCGGCAAGCGGATCGGAATTCCATCCGTCAGCGCCGCCAAGGCCCAGCCGCGATCCGGATCAGGCGTCGAGCGGAAATAACGCGCGAGCAGCGCCGTCTTGCGATTGCGACTCTGCGTATAGACGAGACAGTCGAGCAGGCGGGCGAACGCGCGCATGACTATTCGGCCTCCTCCTCGCGCCCGACCAGCGCCAGCGTGCGGGCCTTGATGCCTCGCGTTGCGAGATAGTGGACGAGCGCATCTTCGCGGCCGTGCGTCACCCAGATTTCTTCCGCGCCGACGTCCGTCACAGTCGCGATCAGCTCCGGCCAATCGACGTGATCGGAAACGACGAGAGGCAGCTCGACGCCGTGCTGGCGCGCTCGCCCGCGAACGCGCATCCAGCCGCTCGCAAACGCGTTGACCGGATCGCCGAAACGCCGCGACCAGCGATCGCCGAGCGCCGACGGCGGGCACATCACGATGCCGCCGCTGAGCGATTTAGCATCTTCCGTCGTGGCGGGCCGCACGTCTCCGAGATCGACGCCCAGTCGCTGGTAAAGCTCGGTCAACGCGATGACGGCGCCGTGCAGATAGATCGGCTCGGAATATCCGGCGTCACGGATGACGCGGATCATGCGCTGGCATTTGCCGAGATTGTACGCGCCGATGAGATGCGTGCGATCCGGTTCGGCGGCCATCGAGCCTAAGAGCTTTTCGACCTCGTGCGCTGCTTTCTCGTGGCGGAACACGGGCAGCGCGAACGTCGCCTCGGTTACGAAAACATCGCACGGCACCAGCTCAAAGGGGGTACACGTCGGATCGAACGCGCGTTTATAGTCGCCCGAGATGACCGCGCGCTTTCCGGCCCATTCGAGGACGACCTGCGCCGATCCCAGAATGTGCCCCGCAGGCGCAAGACGCACGCCGACGCCATTAATCGTGATGGTCTCACCGAGCTTGAGCGGCTGGAATGCGCCGGCGCAATTTTCGCCGTAGCGCACTTTCATGATTTCGATCGTTTCGTGCGTCGCGAGCACCGCGCCGTGGCCGGAGCGCGCATGGTCGCTGTGACCGTGCGTGATGATCGCGCGATTCACCGACCGGTGCGGGTCGATATAAAAACCTCCGGGCTCGCAAAAGAGACCGGCCTCGCTCGGGTAGAGCCAGCTATCAACCGGAGGAAATGTCGAACTCATGAAGAACTAACGCGCAAGGCCTCGAAATTGCCTCGCCAGCCTGACGATCCGGCCGCTTAGGCAATGATGTCGGGAAGCAGCTTATCTTCGATCTGCGTGATGCGATCCTTCAAGACGAGCTTCTTTTTCTTCAGCCGTTTGACAAGAAGTTGGTCGGCCAGAGGATTGTCTTCAAGTGACACGATCTCGCAGTCGAGCTTTCTGTGCTCGGCCCGCAAGTTCACCAACTCTTCCCTGAGCTCGCGTTCGTCGCGCCGCTCCATCGCAAATGCCCTACCCCGCCCAGTCGCTCGAAGCGTTTTGGGCGATTGCTTTTGATCTGGCAACTGGCAAACGCGAGATGCCTCAAGGATGACTCTAATCGCGTGAAACTATTTCACAAATCTCTAACGCGCACACGGACGATTGCTATGCAATGGAGTTCAAATCTTCCAAATCAATGCTCCGAGGCGTTGGACAACCTTCGAAACGTGTGGCAGGATTCTTACATCTGCAATCTCTTTTGGAGGCAAATGATGGCGATTACGGCTCATCTTGCAGAACTCGCGGAAAAGCACCGGGTCCTTGAAGAGCGGATCGATCAGGTGGTCGCGGGTCCAGGTTCGGACGACATCGAGATCCGCCGACTGAAACAAGAGAAGTTGAGACTAAAAGACGAGATCGAACGGCTGAGACGCGAAACGCGACACTAGCCAACCGAGAAACCCAGACAATTCATATATGAAGCCCTGCCCGCGGAGCGCTTGTGCGCCCGCCGAGCGGGGCTTTTGCATTTTTACCGGCACGATTTCCCGCGTGTTTTGTCGTGCGAGCACTTGGCTTTGAAGTTTCGCTTCCGATATTGCCAGTCCGGATCGGTGCTTTTCGTTTTGAACCTTTGACGGCAGGGTCACGCGTCCTTATTTAGCTATATAGTTATTTAACTTAATGGATAAGTAAGATGGCCTCCGATCGCCTCAGCGAAACGTTCTCCGCTCTCGCGGACCCGACCCGGCGCGCGATCCTTGCGCGACTGATCCACGGTGAAACGTCGGTATCGGAATTGGCCGAACCTTTCGACATGAGCCTCCCCGCCATCTCGAAGCATCTGAAAGTTCTCGAACGCGCGGGTCTCATCGCGCGCGGGCGCTCGGCGCAATGGCGGCCGTGCCGTCTCGAAGCGTCCGCGCTGAAGGATGCCAACGAGTGGATGGGACAATACCGGAAATTCTGGGAGCAAGAATTCGAGCGGCTTGATGCGGGTTCGCGCGAGCCGCAGACAACGGAGAAAAAGCGTGGTCCAACTAAAAGCAAGTGATCAGCGTGATGAACAACGGCCGGCGCTGTCGGTCGATATCGAGCGCGTCTATAACGCACCGCGCATGCTCGTCTATCGCATGTGGTCGACGCCGGATCATCTCGCGAAATGGTCGGCGCCGAGGGGTTACGCGATACCGGCCGCGCGAACCGATTTCCGAGAAGGCGGCAGCTGGTATGCCCGCATGCTCTCGCTGGGCGGCGCCGACTTCCGCGTGCAGGGCCACTACGTTGAGATCGTCGAAGGGAGCCGCATCGTGCTGACGCACGCATGGCTCGACGAAAAGGGCAAGCCTGGACACGAAACGCTGATCACCATCGTGCTCGAGGACGAAGGCAAAAACACGAAGATGACGTTTCGCCAGGAAGGCTTCGATTCCATCGCGTCGCGCGATGGAATGGCTGGCGGCTGGAAGGAATGTTTCGACCAGCTCGGCGAACAGCTCGCGCATATCGCCGGGCCGTCGGACCGCCGAAAATCGTAGCAGAACGTGGATGACACCCTCGGTCGCGTTGCCGAGGATGTCATCCAATAGGCGTCGCTCGAGCTACTTCGCCCTTCGCCCGAATGAGACGGCGTACGCGGCCGAGCGCATCGGAAAGATCGTATCGTTCGCCGGGCCTTCGATGCCATCGACGACAAGCGTCGGATCGAAAATGCCGGCATCGCACGTCTTGTCGTCCTCGGTGCCCGTGATCGAAATCGTCCCGAGCGTTACCGACTTGCGCTGGTCTTCGGGCCATAGCTCCGTCGGATTGTCGACGGGATCGCCGGGCTCTCCGAGAATTGCTGTAAGCGTGAACTGGACCGGCCCCTTCGCCAGCCGCTCGGCAAGTTCGGGGCGATAGAAATCCGGGTCTTTCGCTTTCGCTTCGTCGTCAGTCAGGCCGACTTCGCCGGCAACCGGCAGCGCTTTGTACTTGATGACCTGAGTCTTGCCTTCGGCATTCGTGAACGTGAAGGCGTGGATGCCCCAATAGTTGACCGTCGCGAAGCTCGCGGGAACCGGGCGTGCATTGAGCCACTGCGCTTGCCGCGTTGAATTCGGATTGGCCTGGAAGAATGCGCCGATCTTCTCCTTGTCCTTCGTTGCGACGGCCGTGAGCAACGACAGGAATTGATCCGGATCTTTGGCGACGAAAACCGGAGCCGAAATCATCAGCAGATCCGTCGTATTGCCGTTTCCGATGTCGAAATGCAGCGCGATGCCGCGGACATTGTCCTTCTGGAAATTCGGCGCGGCAGGATTTCCACCGCCCATCGAAAAGCGGCCGATCAAATTGACTGGTGTCTTGGAATTGAAATGCGGTGCTTTCGATAAGCTCGCCGCCTCGGCTGTCGGCGTAAAGTTGCCTTTGACGCAGAAGCCATGCGTGTGGGCGGCGCGAACGCCATCATGCGCACCGAAGACCGCGTTAAGCGCGTTGACCAGACTTTCCGCGTCCGCTTCCGCATGCGCCGGGACTGCAGCCGGAAAAGAGAAAGCCGCGACGAACATCGCGGCAGGAACGAGCCGTTTGAAGATCATGGTGCGATCCTTCACGTTGCTGTGGTGATAATTGCAGATAGACAGGCCGCCGAATTGTCCTGTCCTTGCGCTTTCGATTTCGCATGCACAATCGTTACAATTGCGCATGCGGCCAAGGTGGCGCAGCAATTTGCTACGTGCTTTCTGCAACGGCAAGGTGAAGCTATTGACTAATATTCGGGCACAACGCCACGCGATCAGGCCGCATCGCGCCGCCAATCCGGAAACGGATCCGGAAGATCGCGCCATGCCGTTGTATCGATGGCGGTATTGATAGCTGTATGAACCAAGCAGGCATCGAGCTGCTCGATAATGGAAGCCTTGTCCATGTCGCGCGAGCCGATGAACACGATCTCCTGGCGTCGATCGCCCCACGTTGTGTGCCAACCTTTGTTGATGCGATCGATAAGGCGCTCGTCATCCGGCCAGTTCGTCTTCGGCACAGCCGCCCACCAGTAGCCGATCGCCTCGTGCCGCACGAGAGCGCCCGCCTGGCTGACTTCGCCCACCCACTGCGGCCGCGTCGCCAGCCAGAAAAACCCTTTCGCGCGAATGACGCCGGGCCAGGACGTATTGAAAAACGCATGCAGCTTTTCCGGCTCGAACGGCCCGCGCGCCCGATAGACGAAGCTCGAAATCCCGTATTCTTCCGTCTCGGGCGAATGCTCCGCGAACCCATTCAATTCCTTGAACCACGTCGGATGACGGTGCGCGTCGTCGAAATCAAAGAGCCCCGTATCGAGGATATCTCTCGGGGAAACGTGCGCATGGCTCGTCTCGATGATGCGCGCGTCGGCATTGAGCCCGCGAACGATGGCGCGCGCTGCTGCAACCTGGCTTCGGGTCGCGATGTCGACCTTGTTGATGACGACGACATCGGCAAATTCGATCTGCTCGACGAGCAATCCGACAAGCGAACGCTCGTCGTCGTCGCCCGCGACATCGCCGCGGTCGCGCAGGAAATCGACGGATGAATAGTCCTTGAGCAGATGCGCCGCGTCGACCACCGTGACCATGGTGTCGAGACGCGCGACGTCGGACAAGCTCTTGCCCGCCTCATCGCGGAACTCGAATGTCGCGGCAACGGGAAGAGGCTCGGCGATGCCGGTCGACTCGATCAGCAGGTAGTCGAAGCGACGCTCCGCAGCGAGGCGATGAACTTCCTTCAGCAGATCGTCGCGCAACGTGCAGCAGATGCAGCCGTTCGACATTTCGACCAGGGCCTCATCGGTGCGCGAGAGATCGGCACCGCCCTTGGCGATGAGATCGGCATCGATATTCACCTCGCTCATGTCGTTGACGATGACCGCAACCTTCAAACCCTCGCGATTATTCAAGACATGATTGAGCAGCGTGGTTTTGCCGGCGCCGAGAAATCCGGACAGAACGGTCACGGGCAGCCGCTCGTCTTTCTTCGCCGCTTCCGCCCGCAAGTGCGCGTTGATGTTCTCGTCCATCCACATGTCTCCCGATCCGATCGAGCGGTTCAAATAACGGATGTTATAATATCCGTCAATGCGGCTGCGCGATCGGCAATTCAATAGCGGGAGCCAGAAGAAGGAACGCGACGAACGCGTGCTTCGTCAGTGAACGATCACAGCGCGAAATTTTCGCGACGCAACATCCGCAGCGCACAATTGATCTGCAGCATTTCTTTTTAATCTTTGGGGTGATCAATTCTTGCGTGCCGCCGGTTCGCGCGCCTTGCCACGCACTCCGGCGCATCTTACCCTTATTGAATAAGGGCCTGTCACACGGTGAATCTGATGACGGAAACCTGCACCCAGCCAATCTCAAAAGCCGAGGTCGATCGCTTCCTGTTCGGCAAGCACATTACCGGCTGTCCGGTTTGTGGCCGCTTTCGCTCGCAATGCGATGTGGATGTTCACACGCTGACCTGCCAGCGCGCCGATCCGGATTCGAAGGCGCCAGTCAACGTGCTGATGATCGTCTGCCAGAACTGCGGCGCGATCCAGTTCCACGACCGGAGCGTGATCTCGCATTGGCTCGAATGCCAGAAGCGGGTGCTCGTGAAATAGCGAGCGCCTCTGAACGTCCGATAGTCTCGCGGTCGCGACCGGCGGCGCGCGTCAAACGTCACACGTCCTTGGCCATTTCCCGAAGTTTGAATTTTTGGATTTTGCCGGTCGACGTTTTCGGCACTTCGGCGAAGACCACGCGACGCGGAACCTTGAAGCGCGCCAGCCCCTGCCGGCACCATTCCAGGATTTCTTCTTCCGTCGCCGACGCGCCAGGGCGGAGTTCGATGAACGCGCACGGCGTTTCGCCCCATTTCTCGTCCGGCTTGGCGACGACCGCGCAGAACGCGACGCCCGGATGTTTGTAAAGAACCTCCTCGACCTCGATTGACGAGATATTCTCGCCTCCCGAAATGATGATGTCCTTGGAGCGATCCTTGAGCTGAATGTAACCGTCGGGATGCATCACGCCGAGGTCGCCCGAATGGAACCAGCCTCCGGCAAAGGCTTCTCCCGTTGCCTTCGGGTTCTTGAGGTAACCCTTCATCACGATGTTGCCGCGGAACATGACTTCGCCAAGCGTCTCGCCGTCGGCCGGGACTTCCGTCATCGTCTCCGGGTCCATGACGGTCAGCGCTTCGAGCGCCACGTAGCGAATGCCTTGGCGAATACGTTTCGCGCTGCGGTCCGGCGCGGGAAGATCGTTCCACGACGGGTCCCATTCGTTGATCGTCGCGGGCCCATACGTTTCGGTCAGGCCATAGAGATGCGTCAGCTCGAAACCAGCGTCCGTCATCGCCGAGATGACAGCCGCTGGCGGCGGCGCAGCCGCGTGATTGAATGCGACGACATGCGAAATCGGACGCTTCTCCTCGGCCGGCGTGTTGAGCAGCGTCGCCATCACGATCGGCGCGCCGGAAAGATGCGTCACCTTGTGATCGACGATCGCGTCATACATCGCTTTGGCGCGCACCCAGCGAAGGCAGACGTGCGTACCCTGCGCCATGGTGACAGACCACGGAAAGCACCAGCCGTTGCAGTGGAACATCGGTAGCGTCCAGAGGTACACGGGAAACCGCGTCATCCCGGTCGAAATCGTGTTCGCGTAGCACATCAGCGCCGCGCCGCGATGATGATAGACGACGCCCTTCGGATTGCCCGTCGTGCCTGACGTGTAATTGAGCGAGATCGCCTCCCACTCGTCTTCCGGCCAGCGCCACGCGAAATCGGGATCGCCGCTCGAAACGAACGCCTCGTAATCGTCGGACGACAGCGCTTCGCCCGTCTGCGGAAATTCCGGGTCATCGTAATCGATGATGATCGGCTTCGCTTTCGCGAGCGCCAGGGCAGAGCTCATCGTGGCGGAGAATTCGCGATCGGTGATGAGCAGCTTGGTATCCGCGTGATCGAGCTGAAAGGCGACGATCGCGGCGTCGAGCCGGGTGTTGATGGTATGGAGCACGGCGCCCGTCATCGCCACGCCGAAGTGGGCTTCGAGCATCGCCGGCGTGTTCGCGAGCATCACGGAAACGGTGTCGCCCGGACCGATGCCGCGCGCCGCAAGCGCGCTCGCGAGCTGACGGCAGCGCTTATAGAACTCGGCGTACGAAACGCGCATCTTGCCGTGAATGATCGCGATGTGCTCAGGGGCGGCGAGCGCCGTGCGGGCGAGAAATGAGAGCGGCGTCAGCGGCTGGTAGTTGGCGGAATTCTTATCAAGGTTCTGCTCGAAAGGATTCGACACGTGTGTTGCCCCGAAAAATTTCAATGTAACGGCCGGCGCTGATCGCGCTTTCACCGCGTGCAATTCGACACCGATGCGACGCTACCGAATGCACCCTGCCGCAGCAATCCCGGATTAGCACCCGCAAGCCGGGGACGCCTTATAGCGCGCAGACCCGCATCAACGGCAGGTGAGCCGCCGCTTTGTACGCTGCATTTGCTGTGTTTCAGCCGGGTCCGGGATACGACTCTCGTATCATGCTTCAAAAGTACATATTGATGTATAAAACATCATAAGTTAAAGCTCACGCTTGCACACGATATGCGGCAATGATCACAGCAGCGCAAATGCGGGCCGCGAGGGCTCTTCTCGGCATCGACCAGCAGACCCTGGCCGAGCTCGCGGGCGTTTCGCTGCCGACCATCCAGCGCATGGAAGCAAGTGAAGGCAACGTGCGGGGCATCGTCGCCACGCTGATGAAGGTCGTCGGGGCCTTCGAAGCAGCCGGCGTCGAATTGATCGGCGAGACCACGCCGAGCACCGGACTGGGCCGCGGCGTTCGCATGAAAGAGCGGGCAGCGGTTCCGGTCGCGATGTCCGCACCTCCGACGGTCGGCAAAAAGCGGAGCTTGCCGCGAACGGCCGATTGATCGCCGCACCACGCGCATTGCCCCGGCGAACAGATTTCGAGAGAATGAGATGTCTGCGTCCACGACGACTGCATCGAAGCGCGCGACGCCGAGCCTTGCGGAGCTTTTCACGCCGAAGCTCGTGACGGTTCTGCGCGAAGGTTACGGCTTGGCCGCGCTTCGCGCCGACGCAGTCGCCGGTCTAACCGTTGCGATCGTGGCGTTGCCGCTGTCGATGGCGATCGCGATCGGCTCCGGGCTGTCGCCGGAGAAAGGCCTGTTTACCGCCGTCGTCGGAGGTTTTCTGATTTCGGCTCTTGGCGGCAGCCGGTTTCAGATCGGTGGCCCGGCCGGAGCCTTCATCGTCCTGATCGCGTCGATCGTCGAACGCGCGGGCTATGAAGGCCTGGTGATCGCGACAGCGATGGCTGGGATCATCATGATCGCCGCCGGTTATCTGCGCATCGGGACATACATCAAATACATCCCGTTTCCCGTCACGGTCGGCTTCACCACCGGCATCGCCGTCATCATCTTCGCCAGCCAGGTGAAGGATATGCTCGGCCTCGACATCGCGCACGAGCCGGCCGCGCTCATTCCGAAAATCGAGGCGATCGCCTCGGCAATCGGCTCGATCCGCCCGTCGACCGTCTTCATGTCGCTTCTCTCGATCGCCGTCATTCTCGGCATCCGGCGTTTGAAGCCGAATTGGCCTGGCATGCTCATCGCGGTCGGCGTAGCGGCGGCTCTGACGGCGTTTCTGCATCTCGATGTCGCGACGATCGGATCGCGCTTCGGCGGCGTTCCGCGCATGTTGCCGGCACCCGCCTTTCCCGAAATCACCCTCGCGAAAATTCAGGCAGCCGTTCCCGATGCCCTTTCGATCGCGCTTCTCGGTGCAATCGAAAGCCTCCTTTCCGCGGTCGTCGCAGACGGAATGACGGGTCGCAAGCACCGGTCGAATTGCGAACTCGTCGCCCAGGGATTCGCCAATTGCGCCGCTGTCGTCTTCGGTGGCATGTGCGTGACCGGCACGATCGCGCGCACCGCGACCAACGTCCGCGCCGGAGCGCACGGACCCGTATCGGGAATGCTGCACGCGGGCTTCGTCTTGCTGTTCATGCTGGTCGCGGCGCCGCTCGCGATCTACATCCCGCTCGCCGGGCTCGGCGGCGTTCTCGCCGTCGTGGCGTGGAACATGGCGGAAAAGCGCGAATTTCTCAGCCTGATCCGGTCGTCACGCGGCGACGCAGCCGTTTTGCTCGCGACATTCCTGCTGACGATTTTCGTCGAGTTGACCATCGCGATCGCCGTTGGCGTCACGCTCGGCGCGTTCCTGTTTCTGCATCGCATGGCCGAAGCCGTCGAAGTCGAGACAGGCAGCGTGCTGATCGCCGACGATCAGGCCGACAGCGCCGAAGGCGACGGAACGGAGATGCCCCGCGTCACCGACGAAGGCGTCATGGTCTACCGGATTTCCGGCGCTTTCTTTTTCGGTGCGACGGCAACCGTAGGCGCCGTGCTCGACCGCATCGGCGCGCACCCGAAAGCATTCATTCTCGACTTTTCCGAGGTGCCTTTCGTCGACAGCACCGCCGCCAAATCGCTCGAAGGCTTCGCGAAGAAGCTCAATCGGGCGGGTACGACGGTCTACTTCACGTCGACGAGCAAACAAGTCCGGCGCACGCTGTTGAACGCCGGCTTGCGCAGACCGCTGATCCATTACGCGGCGACACTGGAGGACGCGCTCGCCGCAGCCCGCGAGAGCGCTCCAACACAAGAAGGCTAGGCGGGGGCGTTACTCGCCGTCCGGCTCTTTGCTGTCCTCGGGCTTGCTGTCGTCTTCGTCGGTCTCTTCTTCCGCCTTCGGAGACGTCATGCCTTTTAGCTTCGCAAAGACGCGCGCCTGTTCCTGCTCGGGAGTTTCCTCCGGAGCTTCCTCGGCGGCCTTCGGCGCCAGGATCTGAGCCGTCGTCGAGGAGGCCGTCGTTTCCGAAGCCGGTAGCAGCGTTCCGGCCTTTTCCTGATCGAGACCCGAATCCTTGCGATCGCGCTCGGTGCGCTTCGCCGCCTTCTTCACCTCGGCATCGAGGTCGATCTGCGAGCAAAGCCCGAGCGTGACCGGGTCCTGCGGCGTCAGCTGCGCCGAGTTCCAGTGCGTGCGGTCGCGGATCTGCGCGATGGTCGGCTTCGTCGTTCCGACGAGGCGCATGATCTGGCTGTCTTTGAGTTCCGGGTGATTGCGAAGCAGCCAGAGCACGGCGTTCGGCCTGTCGTGGCGGCGCGAGACGGGCGTATAGCGCGGCCCCTTGCGGGTCTGCGGCAGCGGCGGCAGCTGAACCTTGCTCTCCGCCAGCTGCAGCTTGTGCGACGAATCCTTTTCCGCCTTCGCGATTTCATCGCGCGTCAGCTGACCGTTCGTGACCGGGTCCATGCCCTTGATGCCCTGGGCGACTTCGCCGTCGGCGATGCCTTTGACTTCCAGAGGATGCAGCCCGCAGAACTCGGCGATCTGGTCGAATGACAACGCCGTGTTCTCCACAAGCCAGACGGCGGTGGCTTTCGGCATCAGGGGGCGGCGGTCGCTCATGGATAATCCTCTTTCGGTCCCCCGCGCGTCCGCGAGAGCCAGTGCAAAGGTAAATTGAAGGGAATAGCGGCTTATAACGCTTTCGCACCATCCGACGCAAGGCTGGAATGGTTTCCGCCATGCAAGAACGCCGCAGCCTCAAGAGCGGTCATGGAGTTGCGGCAAGCGTTTATGAAGCGTTAGTGTCGCGCGGCGGGTTTGGGGCGACATTAGGGCGACCTACGGCCTGGTAAATGCAACGAGGACAATGGGATGCTCGCGACAGCCGGTCGAACCAAATATTTCGAGGACTTGGAGGTCGGTCAGGAAGCCTCGATGTCGCGTATCGTCACCGAGGCGGATATCGTCGCCTACGCGGCGCTGTCGGGTGACTACAACCCGGTGCACCTCGACGCAGATTATGCGTCCGGAACGATCTTCAAGGAACGCATCGCGCACGGCATCTTGTCGGCGGGCTACATCTCCGCTCTGTTCGGCATGAAACTGCCAGGCCCTGGCGCGATCTACGTATCGCAGTCCCTGTTCTTCAAAGGCCCGGTGAAGATCGACGATCGCGTCGAGTCGCTCGTTCGCATTATCGAACTGATCCCCGACAAGAAGCGGGCGCGGTTCGATTGTGTCTGTACGGTCGCGGGCAAACCGGTGCTCACGGGTGAAGCCGTTCTGATGGTTCCCTCGCGTCCGAGGTGAGAGCAAGGTAAGCTCGAAGGTCTTCAAGCAGCGTCGGGATTGAAGGAACGCGCGGTGCATGTACGTCATTCACGGCCATAAGCATGTGCCGCCGGAACATCGCGGCGCGTCGATCGCGATCGGCAACTTCGACGGCGTTCATCGCGGTCATCGCGCGCTGATCCGCGAGGCGAAGGCCAAGGCGCGGGAGAAGGGCACGGCATCGGCGGCGATGGTTTTCGAACCGCATCCGCGCGAGTTCTTCCAGCCGAACGAAGTGCAGTTCCGGCTGACGACTCTCAACCGCAAGCTCGCGATTTTCGAGAAGCTCGGCCTCGATCTGGTTTTCGTCGAGCCGTTCGATGCCGATTTGGCAGCGCTTCCGGGCGAAGCCTTTATCGAGCGCGTGCTTGTTGCCGGCCTCGGCGCGGCGCACGTCGTCATCGGATACGATTTTTATTTCGGCCACAAGCGCGGCGGCAATCCGGAGCTGATGGTGAGGTCGGGCGAGGAGCTTGGCTTCGGCGTTACTGTCATGCCGCCGATTGCCGAAGACGGCGCGGTCTTTTCATCCTCGGGCGTTCGCCTGCATCTGGCGCAGGGCGACGTCAAAGGCGTGACGCACATGCTTGGTGAGCCGTGGCGCGTCTCCGGCCGCGTCATCGGCGGCGCCAAGCGCGGCACCGGCATGGGATATCCAACCGCCAACATTCCGATGCCGAAGGGCACGACGCTCGGCCACGGCATTTACGCCGTTCGCACGCATCTTGACGACCAGACGTACGACGCAGCGGCGTATCTCGGTACGCGCCCGACGTTCGACGACGGTCATCCGGTGCTGGAGGTGTTCCTGTTCGACTTCAACGGCGACATCTATGGCCGCGAGATCGAAGTCGAGTTCATCGACTTCATCCGGAGCGATCGCCGGTTTCGCTCGGCCGAAGAGCTGGTCGTGCAGATGGAAGCCGATATTGCGCAGGCGAAAGCGGTGTTGTCGGCCAACTGAGCCGACATCCGCTCGCGTGTGCTTGCGTTAAGCTTGGTTGCGTTCACGCTTGGCGATCTTCGCAGCGCGCTTTGCTGCGTTCTTGGCCTTGCGCTGCCGGGCCTGGATCTGGCGGCGGCGGGAATCTGTCATCTGCATGGGAAAATCTCCGTTGTTCGCCCCGCGTCTAGCATAAATGGGCGGCTGATAAAGACGAAAAATCCGCTTCCCGCGGACCGCGCCGGTTTGTCCTCCCGAAACGGCGCTCCGCCGGTGTGGCAAAGGCTCCCCATGCCGCTTTGCTAAGGCGCGGCGCAATTGCTAGAACGCCCGCTGATTTTGAACGAAAGATTCATCCGATGTCGAAAGACCAGAAGGCCGCCGCCAAGCAGGGTGCCGCCAAATCGGGCGCTGCGAGCGGAACAGCCGCCGAAGCCACGGGCCGCGACTGGAGCAAGACGCTGTTTCTGCCCCAGACCGACTTTCCCATGCGCGCCGGATTGCCCGAGCTTGAGCCGAAGCTCCTGAAGCGCTGGGCCGACATCGGACTTTACGAAAAGCTGCGTGCGGAATCGAAAGGCCGCGTGAAATTCACGCTGCACGACGGCCCGCCTTACGCGAACGGCAACATCCACATCGGGCATGCGCTGAACAAGATCCTGAAGGACCTTGTCGTCAAATCGCAGCAGATGCTCGGCCACGATTCCAACTACGTGCCCGGCTGGGACTGCCACGGCCTGCCGATCGAGTGGAAGATCGAGGAGCAGTATCGCG
>ERZ778027.3998-NODE-3998-length-13479-cov-3.095575_pt1 | contig 13479 bp, 7 predicted proteins | sample MGYA00375757_ERZ778027 | MGnify/ENA primary metagenome ERZ778027 (study PRJEB29350, sample SAMN05389817) | bioreactor metagenome | isolation source: Ammonium sulfate bioreactor | place: South Africa: University of Cape Town | collected 2014-02-18 ... | reverse complement strand
CTGCCATATGCCACACATCCAGTATGTCGATGGCAGGTATTGTCTGTTCTATACGGGCAATTCCAACGGCCAGACAGACACCCTGCGCATTGGCCTGGCCACCGCCAAATCCCTGAAAGGCCCCTGGAAACGTTCCGATGCGCCTTTGCTGGAACCTGGGTCTGCGGGAGCCTGGGATGATTATTGCACCACGAATCCGGCGTTTATTCAACATCCCAACGGACAGTACTGGCTCTATTACCAGTCAGGAAAAGCGAGCAACTCAGCTGGTCAAGGGTATCAAAAATATGGGCTGGCTACTGCCAATTCCCTCCTGGGGCCGTATCGGCGGTACAGCAAAAAACCCATCCTCGACTTTTCGTCCAAAGGTAAACATGCACAGATCGATGATGCCTTTGTTTGGTTACAGCACGGCCGGTTCAACATGCTTCTCGGTGATATGGGCGTTCAAAGTAACCATGGAGGCCTATATCTGGATTCGCACGATGGCGTTCATTGGGAAGACCCCAGCGTTGCGTTTGGTCCTCTCAGCGAATACGTAAAAGAGCCATCTGTCTCTAACCAGGGAAACGCATACGATCGACTGGAACATCCTCAGTTGCTTATACAACACGGTCGGCCACGCTACCTGTTTGCAGCAGCCCAGGGCGGTAAATACATGACCTCATCGCCTTTTATCTTCAAAATCGTTTAACAAATGATTAAAGAGCGAAAGAGCGAAAGGGTGAAAGAGCGAAGGTATACTTTTAGTCCTTCGCTCTTTCACCCTTTCGCTCTTTCGCTCTTTCACGGCCTATGAAACGTATTTACCTACCTCTCACATTAGCGTCGATTACACTATTCGGAGCGGCAGCCTTGACGTCCTCCGTTGATCCACCGGGTTCGGGTGATGACTGGGCGGAGTACCTGGGTGGCCCCGACCGTAGCCATTATTCAACCCTCAGCCAGATTGATACCAGTAATGTGGGCCAACTGAAGATGGTATGGCAATACCATACGCTGGATTCGGGGCAGGTACAGTGCAATCCAATTGTAAAGAATGGGGTGTTGTATGGCATGACGGCAACGACCCAGCCGTTTGCGCTCAATGCCGCCACGGGCGAAAAACTCTGGACCTGGCAGGACACCACAGGACTTAAAGGTTCTGTCCGTTCACAGAGTACCAGCCGGGGTGTTGTCTACTGGGAAAGCGGCTCCGATCGACGGATTCTGTTTACACGGGGCCCCTGGCTGTACGCTATAGAAGCTGCTACAGGCAAACCCGTTGCCTCCTTTGGTGAGCAGGGCCGGACAAGTTTGAAAGCAGGGCTGGGGCCAACAGCCAAAGATAAGTTCGTGATCTCCAACACCCCCGGCACCGTATATGGTGATCTGATCATTATGCCGATGCGTCTGTCGGAAGCAGCCGATGCTGCCCCTGGAAACATCCAGGCGTTTAATATTCGCACGGGCGAATTAGCCTGGGTATTTCATACGATTCCGCATCCGGGTGAATTTGGCTATGACACGTGGCCGAAAGACACCTACAAGAATACCGATGTAGGAGCTGCCAACAACTGGTCGGGTATGGCGATTGATCGGCAACGGGGCATTGTTTATGTGCCAACCGGCTCGGCGGCTTTCGATTTTTACGGCGGTAATCGGCTCGGGCAGAATCTGTTCGCCAACTGCCTGCTGGCGCTCGATGCCAAAACCGGGAAACGGCTCTGGCATTTTCAGTTTGTACACCACGACATTCTCGACCGTGACGCGTCTGCTCCACCAAACTTACTGACGGTGACCCACAACGGGAAGAAAATTGATGCGGTAGCACAGGCAACCAAGCAGGGGTATGTCTTTTTATTTGATCGGGTAACGGGAAAACCGCTGTTTCCGATCAAAGAGGTCCCCGTACCTGCTTCGGATGTTGCCGGTGAAAAAGCCTGGCCAACCCAACCCATCCCAACAAAACCAGCCCCCTACGCTCGGCAATCCTTCCCCGAAACAGACGTCAACCCACTGGCTGCCAATCGGCAGGAGTTGATCGAAAGCCTTCGCCGAAGCCGAAACGAAGGCCCTTTTACCCCGTTGAGCAAACGAGGAACGATCATCTACCCCGGTCTCGATGGCGGGGCGGAATACGGAGGAGCGGCCGTTGACCCCAACGGTATTATGTACATCAACAGTAACGAAATGGCCTGGTTGATCTCTCTCGACAAGAAACTGTCGAACGATCAGCTTGCCCAACTTAGTCCGGGGCATCGGGTGTACACCACGACCTGTGCGTCTTGTCACGGTGCCGAACGTAAGGGTAATCCAGCCAGTGGCTATCCATCATTGGTCGACATCGGTAAACGGCGAAACCGGGCCTATGTCGATAATGTCATCTCAACAGGTAAGGGCATGATGCCTGCCTTTACGGGTCTGTCGACGATGCAAAAGCAGGAGTTACTGGCGTTTTTGTTTGGTGAAGAAAAGCAGGAAGTCGGCATGAATGCCTCATCCGAAGCCCGAAAAGGAACCCCAACCCAACCCAAAGCCTCTTACCAGATTTCGGGCTACAGCAAATTCCTCGACAAGAAAGGATATCCAGCCATGAAACAACCCTGGGGAACGCTGAACGCCATCAATCTGAACACCGGCGAATACGTTTGGACAACCGTACTAGGCAATTATCCCGAATTGAACAGCCAGACCCCAACGGGTTCGGAGAGTTACGGAGGACCAGTCATTACAGCCGGGGGATTGGTGATCATTGCCGGCACGAAAGATGCCATGCTACGGGTTTTTGCTCGTAAAACGGGTAAGCTCCTCTGGGAAACAAAGCTTCCGGCAGCTTCCTTTGCAACCCCCTGCACGTACTCGGTCAACGGAAAACAGTATATTGCTCTGGCGTGTGGCGGCACGAAACTTGGCGCCCCCAAAGGCGATAGTTACGTAGCCTTTGCCTTACCCTAAACCGAAACGCTTCACTAATTATGAGCCAATCGATTGGCATTGACTTAGGTGGTACGCGCATTAAAGGCGTATTGATAGATAGGCATACGGGTGAGGTTTTAGAACGACGTATTGTACCGACCAATGACAGTGAAACGGGTAGCTGGAAAGCCGTTGTTCATCAAATTGTCCATGAGCTAAAAACGACAGCAACCGCACCAATTCGGGGGGTTGGGCTAGCCGCACCCGGATTACCTACAGTCGATAATTCGGCTATTGCGTGTATGCCCGGTCGATTAGCAGGGCTGGAAGGTTTCAACTGGACAGGGTTTCTCAACGAACGGGTCCATGTACTTAACGATGCCCATGCTGCTATGATGGCCGAAGCTCGTTTTGGAGCCGCCCGGAACATCGCCAATGCCGCTCTCATTACCCTCGGAACGGGTGTTGGGGGTGGTCTTCTGGTAGGTGGGCAGTTATACCAGGGGTTTTATCAGATGGCCGGGCACATTGGTCACATCACCGTGGACGCTGACACAGACAGCCTAGATGTTACCCAGTTACCCGGTAGCCTGGAAGAAGCCATTGGCAATACGACCGTCAGCCGCCGATCTTATGGCCGTTATCACACTACGCACGAGTTGGTAGCAGGCTATGCCGCTCATGAACCTTTGGCAACCCTTGTATGGCTCACCTCCGTCCGTCGGCTGGCGGTAGCCATTGCATCCATAGCCAACCTGTTTTCGCCCGAAGTGGTCATTTTAGGCGGAGGTATTACGCAGGCCAACGACGCTTTATTTTCGCCTTTACGAGCCTTCATGGACCTGTTCGAATGGCGACCTGCCGGAAAGAAAACCACCCTCTGCAAAGCCCATTTCGAAGATTGGGCCGGAGCCATCGGCGCTGCAGCTTGCTTTACTGATTAAATTTACGGTTTACAATCATGTCTCTAACGTCTCAATATATTCAGAAAGCCAGAGCGATTCTGGACGTTGCCGAACAACAGACCGGAGCCATTCAACAGGCGGCCCACTGGTTTAGTGAAACGATTTTGGCAGGTCGGATGGTACACCTGTTTGGTAGTGGCCATAGCCGTATTATGGTCGAAGAAATGTGGCCTCGGTATGGGTCGTTTCCGGGCTTCAATCCCATTGTTGAGCTGTCGCTCTCATTTCACAATCTGGTGGTCGGCGCCAATGGGCAACGGCAGGCCATGTTTCTCGAAAATGTACCCGGTCTGGCCGACCGGATTCTTCGCAACTACGATCTCTCCGAACAGGATTCGGCCCTGGTTATTTCGTCAAGCGGCTGCAATGTGGTACCTATCGAGATGGCCGAACTTTTTCAGAAACGGGGTGTCAAAGTAGTGGCGCTGATTACCCGACAACATGCTGAAAAAAGCACCAGCAAACGACAGGATGGCAAAAAACTAACCGACTTTGCTGATCTGGTGCTGGATACCGGCGCTCCTGTAGGTGATGCGATGGTCGACGTTCCCGGTCTCGACACGCCCGTTTCGCCCGGTTCTACTGTGGGCGGTGCCGTGATTGTCAACTGCATCAAAGCCGAAGTGGCCGGATTACTAACGCAGGCAGGACATCCGCCCAAGGTCTTATCAGCGGCCAACGAGCCGTTACGCTATTCGAAAGTGCCTATGACGAACACGCCCACCGACTGGCTACTTTATACGCGCAGGTAGGTTTCCCATCCTACGTAAGCGAACGAGCTGACTTGTAAGTAAGTGTTATATATGTGTATGCCGCATCGCCCTGTGGCCTTCCGTGTTGTCAGATGTAAGCATCTGACAACACGGGTTAACATGAGCCAGAGAATAGAACCAAAGGAAGAATATATTTCAATTAATGGATTATTAGAAATATTATTTGCCACCGATAGCCTTCCATAAAATACTATAAGTTAAATTGAACTCGATTTTGCTATATAGCTTTCCACCTCCGCACTCCTTGCATTACCTCCTGCCTGGCAACTTCTAAACTACGTCTATATAACCCAATCAATCCGTCAACAAATGCGTTCTTCTCTTTACTTAGTACTTGTGCTGCTAACTGCTGGTTTACGTACAGCCTTAGCCCAAACCCTTCCTTCGCCAAAAGAACATTTTGGCTTTAACATCGGCGACGATTACCAACTGGCAACCTACACCCAGACCGAAGCTTATGTAAAAAAACTGGCGGCAGGCTCCGACCGGACAAAACTGGTCGACATTGGCCTGACTGAAGAGGGTCGTCATCAGTTCATGCTCATCGTATCGTCGCCCGAAAACCTCAAAAAGCTGGATCGCTACAAAGAGATTTCGACAAAAATGGCCCGTGCCGAAGGCCTTTCGGAGGAACAGGCTCGTGCCTTAGCCAACGAGGGCAAAGCGGTGGTGTGGATCGATGGGGGCCTGCACGCTACGGAAGTAGTAGGCACGCACCAGTTGATCGAAACCATCTGGCAACTAGTGAGCCGCAAAGACCCCGAAACCATGCGGATTCTGGACAATTGCATCATCCTGCTCACCCACGCCAATCCTGACGGGCAGGAACTCGTTACCAACTGGTACATGCGCGATGCCAAGCCCGAAAAACGGTCGCTGGAAAACCTGCCCCGGTTGTATGAGAAATACGCAGGCCATGACAACAACCGGGATTTCTTCATGCTCAACCTGAAAGAAACCCAGAATATTGGCCGTCAGCTATTCATCGAGTGGCTCCCACAAATCATGTACAACCACCACCAGCGCGGCCCAGCCGGTTCGGTGCTGGCAGGTCCTCCTTACCGTGATCCGTTCAACTATGTGTTCGACCCGCTGATGGTTACCGGGATCGACGCTCTGGGAGCAGCCATGATCAATCGGATGAACGCCGAAAACAAACCAGGATATACGCGTCTGGGCGGGTCGGTTTTCTCGACCTGGTACAATGGCGGACTGCGGACAACGACTCACTTCCACAATATGATTGGTCTGCTGACCGAAATCATCGGTGGCCCAACACCCGAAGATGTTCCTCTCGTACCGAGTCGATTGATCCCGAATGGGAATACACCACTGCCCGTTCGGCCGCAGAAATGGCATTTCAAACAGTCGATTGATTACTCGGTATCGCTCAACTACGCCGTGCTGGATTATGCCACCCGTCACCATGATGAGTTGCTGTTCAACATCTACCGGATGGGCAAAAACTCCATCGAACGCGGTAGTCAGGACACCTGGAGCCTGTCGCCCAAGAAGATCGACGCCATCAATACCGCGTTTCAGGCTGACCCTAAAAAGCCAGCCACCGCATCGGCCAATCAGTATGGACTGATGCCACGCGGAGGGGGGATGCCGATGAAGTACTACGATACCATCATGACCAATCAGACGCTTCGCGATCCGCGTGGCTTCATCATTCCGGCCAACCAACCGGATTTCTCAACGGCCGTTAAGTTCGTTAATGCCCTGATTCGGACGGGGATTCAGATTCAGCAGGCTACTGCCGACTTTACCGTAGCGGGCAAGAAATACCCGGCCGGTTCGTATGTAGTGAAGGCTGATCAGTCGTTCCGCCCGCACCTGCTGGATATGTTCGAGCCCCAGGATCACCCTAACGATTTTCAGTATCCCGGTGGCCCTCCGGTTCGTCCTTATGATGCCGCTGGCTGGACACCCGCCTACCTGATGAACGTTAAATTCGACCGGATTCTGGAAGGCTTCGATGGGCCATTCAAGAAGCTTCCCTACGGTGAACTCCAGTCGCCCGAAGGCCACGTTGCCGGAGGAGCCAGTGCGGGGTATCTGCTGAGTGCTAAAACGAACAATTCATTTATCGCCGTCAACGACCTGCTGGCTTCGGGTATCGATGTGTATCGTTTGCCCAATGGAACCGGCGGTAAACCTACTGTAGAATCGGGTGCATTCTTCGTTCCGGCATCGGCAAAGGCGAAATCGATTATCGATAAATCGGTGAAAGAGCTGAGCCTCGACGTAACGGGCGTGTCCAAAAAACCTACTGCTTCGATGATCAAAGTGTCGCCCATGCGGATTGCACTGTGGGATACCTACGGAGGGTCGATGCCGTCGGGCTGGATTCGCTGGATGATGGAACAGTACCATTTCCCGATGAAAGTAGTTTACCCACAAGACATTGACGCGGGTGATCTTCGGAAGAAATTTGACGTGATCGTGTTCGTAACGCGGGCTATTCCAGCGCTTCGTGGTGGCGAAAATGACCCCTTCAGTGGCTTCGAACGGGAACCGAAAGAAGAGAACACGCCCGCCGAATATCGCCCCTGGTTAGGCAAGATTACGGCCAATAAATCCATCCCTCAGCTCAAGGCTTTCCTGGAAGCAGGGGGTAATATCGTTACCATTGGCTCAAGCACCAACCTGGCCTACCACCTCGGCCTACCCGTTAAAAACGCGCTGACTGACATGGCTCCATCAGGGCAGGAACGCCCCCTACCCGGCGAAAAGTATTACATCCCTGGTAGTGTACTACAAGTCACGGTTGACTCTACCCAGCAGGCAACGTATGGTCTGTCGACGCTGACGGATGTGTACTTCGATGCCAGTCCGGTTTTCAAACTGGCTCCCGAAGCCATTGCCAAAGGAACGGTGACACCGCTGGCCTGGTTTGCCACCAACAAGCCATTACGTAGTGGCTGGGCGTGGGGGCAAGCCTATTTGCAGGATGGCGTGGCGGCTTTCATGGCTCCGGTGGGTGCTGGTAAACTGTATGCCTTCGGTCCCGAAATTACCTTCCGGGCGCAGTCGCATGGTACCTTCAAACTGCTGTTCAACCAGTTATATGGCTCTGGCAAAAATGGCTCGCAGTCCAGCGAAATTGTCAGCGAACATTAAGAGAATCAACTGATCCCGTCAGGCAATCCATTCATATTTTGCTAATAGAACGCAGATGGTTTAACCATCTGCGTTCTATTTACTATCTTATCTATGAATCAATTGATTAAAGTAGCCTTCTTTTCCACGCTGTTACTGAGCAGTACTAGCCAGTATCTTTTTGCCCAGGAAGAAGCGGATGATGAAGAGTCGAAGAAGGTAGTACCCATCGATGCGAAGTACACGACCGAAATCAGTACCCTCGCTAAAAAACCAGCCGTTCAATCAGGGTTGAAACTCTTTACCGACTGGGAACCTCAAACAAAAAAAACACTGATTACGCTGACCGAAATTCCGTCACCCCCGTTCAAGGAAACGGAACGAGCCAAAGCCTTTGCCGCTCTGATGAAGGAAGCCGGGGCCGATTCGGTCTGGATGGATGAAGTAGGCAATGTGCTGGCTACCCGCAAAGGTCGTTCAGGCAAGAAAACAGTCGTCGTAGAAGCGCACCTCGATACGGTGTTCCCAGCTGGAACCGATGTGAAGGTGAAGCAGAAAGGCGATACGCTGTACGCACCCGGCGTTGGTGACGATACCCGTGGACTTACTGCCGTGATGACCATCCTGAAAGCCCTTAAGCAAACGAACATTCAGACCGATGCGACGATCCTGTTTGTTGGCGCGGTTGGGGAAGAAGGCTTGGGTGATCTGCGCGGAGTAAAGCACCTACTTCGGCCCGGTGGTCCTAAAATTGACTCCTATATTGCTGTGGATGGCGATGGCTATACGAACATCACCCACCGGGGTCTGGGCTCACACCGCTATCGAATTACGTTCAAAGGGCCGGGCGGGCATTCCTATGGCGCGTTCGGTATCGTCAATCCGCATGGTGCCTTGGGCAAAGCCATTTATCATTTCACCACCGAAGCCGATAAATTTACCAAAGAGGGCGTGAAAACCACCTACAGCGTGAGTGTTATTGGTGGAGGTACATCTGTGAATGCTATTCCGTATGAATCGTGGATGGAAGTGGATATGCGCTCTGAAAGCCCAGAGAAACTGAAAGGTATCGACGCCCTACTCCAGACTGCCGTTCAACAAGCACTCAAAGAAGAAAACGCCATGAAACGCCGGGGGCCTGACCTAACGGTCGATGTGAAGCTGGTCGGTGATCGTCCTTCGGGCCGTACCGAGCCAACCACCCCAATCGTACAGCGAGCCATGGCGGCCTCCAAGTTTCTCAAAGGTGAACCCAGGTTAAGCGCTAGTTCGACCAATGCCAACGGTCCGTTTTCCAAAGGAATTCCAGCCATTACCATCGGCAGCTGAATGACAAAGGCGTTCTGGGTCTGGAACGAATTTTACTGGTACTGCTGGCCGAAGCAGGGTATTAACTTTTTCCTGTTTCAGGCTGGCATACCTAGTTAGCTAGCTTGAAACAGGAACCCTATTTCCGTAACGACGAGCCTCGTACCATAAGCTGGGTTTCCATGACTTTCGTTTCTTTCGGCACGTTCTCATCAACGGCATCGAGTTCGCGGAGCAGCAGCCGTACGGTTTCCGTCCCCATTTCCTGAATGGGCTGGTTCACACTGGTCAGGGTAGGCGAAAAAAGGGCCGATACGGGTTCGTTGTTAAAGCTCACAATTGCCACATCGTCGGGAATCCGAATACCTTTCTGATTCATGGCATACATGGCCGAAAACGCCATCCGGTCGCTGATGATGACCACACCATCGGGAGGTTGGGGAAGGCTCATCATCGCCAGTGTTTGCATGATCGCACTTTCAGTCGTGTAATCGCAATGAAAAACATATTTGTCACCAGCCCACAGGTCATGTTTTTCCAGTGCAGCCTTATACCCCGCAATCCGCTGATTGCTCAGAACCAGTTGCGTAGGCCCCGCCAGAAAGCCAATTCGACGGCACCCATTCTCGATCAGGTGTTCGGTTGCCTTAAACGCAGCGGCATGGTTATCGACAATCACTTTCGACACATTGATGCTTTCGGCATATCGATCAAACAACACCAGCGGAATATTCTTCCGAACGAGTCGCTCCACATGTTCGTAGTTGTCTGTATCACGGGATAAGGAAATGATAAACCCCTCTACCTGGCTCCGCATCAGGTTCTGAATGTTGGTGATTTCGCGTAGATACGACTCGTTCGTCTGACACACCAGCACGCTATATCCGGCCTGCAAAGCGGCTTCTTCGATGCTGTTGAGCATGGCCGAGAAGTAGTAATAGCTTAGATTCGGGACGATTACCCCGATGGTTTTGGTCCGGCTTTTGGCCAGGTTTTTAGCTAACTGGTTTGGCTGATAATCCAGTTCTTCGGCCAGTTTCAACACCGCATTTCGTGTATCAGGATGGATTTCGGGCATGCCGCGCAGCGCCCGCGAAACGGTCGAGATCGATATATTCAGCGAACGGGCAATATCCTTTATCGTAACAGGGGTGTTTTTCATAATGATCAGAACGCGATGACCAAGTATAACTTTTAGAAGAAAGCCTCTTCAAGATACCTTAAACCAGCTAAAATGCCAGCGAAACCAAGCAGCAAGTTAGTTTAAAAAAATTTAAACATTTTAAGTCCAGGCTTCTTTTATGCAAACGTTTGCGGTAGCGTTTGCGGAATCGATTGCATAAAAACAAGTCTATTTAATCGAAAATCTGCCTTGACAAGTTGTACTAAGAGGGTATATTAGTATATAATACCCAGAAAAATAGCCTTAGGCATAACTTTTCGGATCTGGTACGATTCCATAGTACACTCGCTAATAATTGTACTTTATCCTGAAAAGCCACAAAGTAGCTTTCGTAAATAATGGCCATTCTGCCACAAGCTGTTTGACATGGTATAGTTCGTTTACCCTTTTCCTGACATACGATTATGGCTAGGTTGGCCTTTGTTCCTACTGATGAAGTTCTTCTTGCTCAACTCTGGCTCCGGTTCAAGGCGGGTGATGGGCAGGCGTTCAATCAATTAATCAAGAAGCGTTACCGGGTGCTGTTTACCTATGCTACCCGCTTTACGCAAGACCGCGAATTAATCAAAGACTGTCTTCAGGAATTGTTTCTGGAGCTTTGGTATCGGCGGGCCAATGTGGTCGAAACCTCCTACGTGACCATCTACCTCATCAAAGCTTTACGTAACAATCTGTTTCGACTACTCAAAAAAGAAACGGGTCGGGAAACGCTGCTGGAAGACTGGGAAGCAACGGGTGCCTTGCTAACCGACGGCCGTACGCATGAAAGCGACTGGATACTCGACGAGTTCTGTACGGAGAAAGAAAATCGCCTGCGTCAACTCATCGACCAGCTTCCAGCCCGGCAGCAGGAAGTCATCTTTCTCAAATTTTACAAAGGTCTGTCGAACGAAACCATTGCTCAGCTGATGGATGTGGAGCGCCAAACCGTCGCCAATTTCCTGTACCGGGCCCTCGGAACCATGAAATCAACCCTACGCACGCAGGCGTTTGCCTAAATGGTTGAATTGTTGAATGATAGAATGATTGAATTGTTGAATAAAGGCTGGCGCAAAAAACAACAATTCAACAATTCAACAATTCAATCATTCTATCATTAACTACTCTCCACGTCGGATTTGTGCAAAACAACCTCTTATTTGTGTATTTTTCATCGCTGGTTTAAATCCTATTTTTGCTCCCGATTAGTCAATACGTATTGCATACTTGACCGATAGCTTTTTACGACAATATGGTTGATTAGCTGTTTGTCAACCAATTTCCGGGAGTCTATGCGACGAATACCGCCGATACCGTTTACCTACCCCTATCTGTTGCTGCTGGCAAGCCTGCTCGGTTTTTGTGCTGTCGGTTTCCTGCAAAGCTGTAGCCATGTCGACAAACCTGTAGCCATTCTGCAATTGGCTGATAAGCTACCCGAGACCGTCGATTATAACCTGCACGTTAAGCCAATTCTCTCCGACAAATGCTTTTTTTGCCACGGCCCCGACAAGAACAGCCAGAAAGCTGGCCTGGAACTGGCAACTCGTGAAGGCGCCCTGGCCGCGCTAAAAAAAGCGAAAGGCAAACACGCCATCGTTCCAGGCGATCTGGCGAACAGTGAAGTCTACCACCGGATCATCACGACCGACGAACACGAGATGATGCCCCCCAAAGCCTCGAATCGGGTCTTGTCGGACTACGAAAAAGCAATTCTCGTTAAATGGATCGAGCAGGGGGCCGAATACAAGCCCCACTGGGCGCTGATCAAACCCCGGCAGTCGGAGTTACCAACCGTTTCCAACACCCGCTGGCCTAAAAACCCGATTGACTATTTCATTCTGCAAAAACTGGACGAAAAGGGTCTGAAACCTTCCCCTGAAGCCGACAAGGAAACGTTGCTTCGCCGGGTAACCCTAGACCTGACCGGATTACCCCCTACGCTCAATGAAATCGACGCGTTTCTGGCCGACAACTCACCCAATGCCTACGAAAAAGTAGTCGATCGGTTGCTGAAATCACCCCACTATGGCGAGAAAATGGCCGTCGACTGGCTCGATCTGGCCCGCTATGCCGATACGCACGGATACACCGTTGACCGCTACCGACCCATGTGGCCCTGGCGTGACTGGGTTATTCAGGCATTCAATCGCAATCAGTCATTCAGCCAGTTCCTGACCTGGCAACTGGCTGGCGACCTGCTTCCCCATCGAAACAACGATCCGACGTCCCGCGAACAACGGCTGGCTACGGCCTTCAACCGAAATCATTCGCAGAACATGGAGGGGGGAATCATAAACGAAGAGTTCCGGGTCGAATACGTTGCCGACCGAACCAACACACTGGGCACCGCCATGCTGGGCCTTACCGTCGAATGCGCCCGCTGCCATGACCATAAATTCGACCCCATTTCGCAGAAAGATTATTACAGTCTTTTCGCCTTTTTCAACAACGTTGACGAGATTGGGCAAATCTCCTGGGATGATGCCACGCCCGTGCCAACCATGCTCCTCTCCGACAAAAAACAGGATAGTTTGCTGGCCTTCATCGATACCCGCATCAAAACGGCCGAACAGTCGTTAAACAAAACTATAGCAACTGAAAAACAGAGCCTTACAACGTGGAAAACTGACAATCATAACACCGTCACGTTCGACCCAAGGAAGGGTTTACAGGCGCGGTTTACCTTCGACAAGCTGGTTAATGGCCAGTTTATCAGCGAGGTATCGCCTGTCGATAAAGGCACAGTCGTCGATCCGGTACTGGCAGCCGGGAAGTTCGGCCAAGCATTTCAATCCAATGGCGATGATATTTTGAATTTAGGCAAAGTAGGCATCTTTAACCGGGCGCAACCCTTCTCCATTGGTGTCTGGGTCAACATTCCGAACGGACTGAACAAAGGGGTTATTCTGCACAAAGGTCAGGGCGATATTCTCTACAATTTTCGGGGGTATTTCCTGAACATACGCGATGGGAAAGCTGAACTCCGAATGGCGCATACGTGGCCGTATAACAGCATCAACCGGGTGAGCCAGCAGTCTCTTCCGAAGCAGAAATGGATTCACCTGACCATGACCTACGATGGATCGAGCAAAGCCAACGGGTTGAAGCTGTACCTGGATGGCCGGGAGATGGCCATGACCACCGAACGGGATAACCTGTATAAAGACATTACGTTTGCCCGATCGCTGAGCAAGGATCAACCCGGTTTGCAGGTAGGAGCCGACATGCGGGGTACGGGCATCAAAAACGGGCTGGTCGATGAATT
>ERZ778027.3985-NODE-3985-length-13526-cov-3.881449_pt1 | contig 13526 bp, 14 predicted proteins | sample MGYA00375757_ERZ778027 | MGnify/ENA primary metagenome ERZ778027 (study PRJEB29350, sample SAMN05389817) | bioreactor metagenome | isolation source: Ammonium sulfate bioreactor | place: South Africa: University of Cape Town | collected 2014-02-18 ... | reverse complement strand
ACGCGTGCGGCATTGGATAAGATAGAGGCGGTGTTTAAGCGATACAACCCTTCTGAACCTTTTGCGTACAGGTTTGTCGATAATGAGTATGCGCAGAAGTTCGGGGATGAGGAAAGGATTGGCAAGCTCTCGGGTGTCTTTGCGTTGTTGGCCATCTTTATCAGTTGTCTGGGGCTTTTTGGGATGGCGTCTTTTATGGCGGAACAGCGAACGAAAGAGATAGGAGTGCGGAAGGTGCTGGGGGCTTCGGTGTGGGGGTTGTGGAGGCTGCTGTCGAAGGATTTTGTGGTGCTGGTGGTTATTTCGCTGGCGATAGCTATTCCTATAGCCTGGTATTATATGGGTCATTGGCTGATGCGTTATGAATACCGGACGCCTATGTCGTGGTGGATATTTGTCTTGTCGGCGGCGGGGGCGATGGTGATCACCTTGTTGACGGTGAGCTATCAGTCTGTAAAGGCGGCGATGGCGAATCCTGTGAAGAGTATGAGGACGGAGTGACCGTGGCTGACCCCGGGCCAGCCAGACGACGTTTCGGGTTGGCGACTTACTTAAGGAAACGCGCCATTGCCTTTGGATAATCCGCGAGTGCCACCTCCGGATCGGCAATCTCGGGATGCCATAATTTTTCCCATTCGAAACTGTAAAAACCCGGATAGCCATCATCGTATAGAAGCTTGATGGCATCGAAGATAGGGGAATCGCCTTGTCCGAGGAGGAGGTATTGTTCTTTGCCGTCTACTACTTTTCCATCGACCATGTGACCGCCAATGGTTTTTCCATCTTTTATGTGGGTGTGATGGATATATTTCTTCAGGCGTCCGTATACCTGGGCGGGCGGCTCTTTTGTAACGGACCACATATTGTAGATATCCCAGACCATACCAGTATTGGGGCCTTCCGCGCCTTTCATGATCTGTTGGAGAAGCATGCTGTCCACTATCTCGCCGTGCGACTCCATCAGCACGGTGACGCCGCTGTTGCGGGCGTGCTCGCCCAATTCGATAAGACCTTTGATGATGAGATCGATGGTGGCGTTCCTGTCCTGATCCTTGGGCAGCTGGTTGGGGAATACACGTATATAGGGGCAGCGCAGCTGTTGGGCAAGGTCGATGAAATGTCGGCCATCGTCCAGGTGCCGTTGGCGGGTGGCTGCGTCGGCATGGTGGAGTTCAGTGGAGGAGCCGAGGTCAACAAACCGGAGACCATGATCCTGCATCTGCCGGAGGGTAGTGGCGATAGCGGCGGGGCTGTTGAATTCGGGGCATTTGGGCAGGTCCATTTGCCGGAGTATCCCTCGCACCTCGATGCCCTGGTAGTTATTCTTTTTGGCAAAGCCTATGATAGCGGGGAAGGTCCAGTCGGGACATCCCAGCGTGGAGAAGGACAGCGGCGGGAGTTTTTTGAGGGTGGCGGAGTGCGAACCTTCGGCTGCGGCCAGGCCAGCCAGTGCTGTTGATCCGGCGAGGGTCAGGCCGAGCATACCGGCGCTGTTTTTCAGAAAGGCTCTGCGGGAAAGGTCAGATGAGGCCATGGCAAGACATTTTATATTACCAATTTAAGAAATCTTTGCGCTCGGACGGCTACTTTACTTCCTGCATATCCACGAGCTTTTTGTAAAACCCATTTTGTTCGATGAGCTGATCATGCGTTCCTCTCTCTACAATGGCGCCCTTCTGCAGGACTACGATCTCATCGGCATGACGGACGGTGCTCAGGCGGTGGGCGATGACGATGCTGGTTCGATGTTGCATCATATTGTTGATGGCTTCCTGCACGAGCTGCTCGCTTTCCGTGTCCAGCGAGCTGGTGGCTTCATCCAATATGAGGATGGCGGGGTTCTTAAAGACGGCGCGGGCAATGGTGAGACGCTGGCGCTGGCCTCCGCTGAGCTTCATCCCCTTGTCCCCAATAGTAGTATGATAGCCCTCTTCCATCTGGGTGATGAATTCATGCGCGTTGGCGACTTTGGCGGCGGCGATGACATCTTCCATTTTTGCGTCGGGGACTCCAAAGGCGATATTGTTAAAGACACTGTCATTGAAAAGGATGGGTTCCTGTGATACGATGCCGATGAGCCCGCGCAGGGACTGGCTGGTCAGTGTGCGGATGTCCTGTCCATCGACGAAGATGCCTCCTTCATTGACGTCATAAAACCGGGGTAGCAGGTCGGCCATGGTGGACTTGCCGGCGCCGCTGCTGCCTACGAGGGCGACGATCTTGCCTTTTGGTATGGTGAGGCTGACATCCTTCAATACGTCCGTCTGTTCATAGCGGAAGGTGACATTTTTGTATTCGATGTTATGGGAAAAAGCCGTAATGGTCTTTGCATCGGGTGCGTCGACGATAGTGTTGGGGACATCTACGACGGCGAGTACCCTTTCACCGGCGGCCAGACCGCGTTGGAGGTAGGTGATAGCGCCTGCGATGTTCTTGGCGGGGGTGATGATCCCGAAGTAGAGGGCGATGTATGCCATGAAGGTGGAGGCGGTGAAGGTGGTATCACCGGAGAGGATCAGCCGGCCGCCATATATGATGATCATGACGATGACGGCTACCCCAAGGACTTCGGCGAGAGGAGAGGAAAGTTCCCGCTGGTTGAGCACGCCTTTGGTGCTGCGGGAGAAGGCGGCGTTTTCCCCATCGAACTTTTTGCCCATGAACTTCTCGGCATTGAAGGCTTTGATGATCCGGATGCCGGAGAGGGTCTCTTCCGTGGTATTGAGGATCTTGCCGAGGATGACCTGGCTGCGGCCGCCCCCTTTTTTTAGCTTCCGGGATAAGAGGGATATGAGGGTCCCGGAGACGGGAAAAAGGATGAGGGTGAAAAAGGTCAGCTGCGCGGACAGGTAGAAAAGCAGCACAAAAGTGCCTGCGATGACGAGGGGATCGCGAAAGATGGTCTGGATACTGCTGACCACGGAATTCTCTATCTCCACCACATCATTGCTCATGATGGAGATAAGATCGCCTCTGCGTTGATGTATATAGAAGCCAAGCGACTGGCGGGAATACTTTTCGTATAGCTGATGGCGGAGATTGCGCACCAGGTTGACACGCATGCGGGTCAGCACTTTCTGGGCAAGAAAGCCAAAGACATTCTTTAGAAGGGTACAGATAAGAGTGATGATGCTGACAAAGATGAGGACATTCAGCTTGCCGGAAGGGCCCTGGCTGTAATAGTCCACGTAGTAATAAAAAGCATCCTTAAACCAGGACGCTTTTAGTGAAAATGCGGGCAGCTGGCTGACGACCTGCCCATGGCCGGTGTTGAACAGGATATCGAGCAGGGGAATGAGCAGGGTAAAATTCACCAGTCCAAAGACGATGAAAAAGAATATATATACAATATATTCAGGGATATAATGATGGTAAGGCCTTGAAAATCCGAGCAGGCGGAAGAAAATTTTCATGTACTTTTACTGTTCTGATGAAGGGTGCAAAGGTAAGCTAAATTAACAATGATAAGTATTATCACAGCAGTACATAATGGTCTTGCTTTCAACAAGATATATCTTGAATACATCCGAAAGTATACCCAGAACCCCTATGAGGTGATCATTATCGACAATGCCTCTACTGACGGGACCCGGGAATTTTTCCAGGCCAGCGGTTGTAAGGTCATCGCTAATGATCTGAACTATTCATACCCGTATACGCAAAACCAGGGTATACGGGCGGCTACGGGAGAATGGCTTTTCTTTCTGAATAATGATATCATCGTATCACCCTCCTGGGACCAACGGCTGATAGAGGCTGCCGGAAGGGGGGGGATCGACATCATTTCTGCGGCGGGTATCGAAAATATGGGTAACTCCAGGGAGACACAGGCCCTGTCGCGGCAGTGGAAGAAGGTAAAGAACCCGTTGATGTTCCTCTTTGGATTTGGCGAGCGCAATCTCCGGCTGATGCATCGGCTGATGTATGGCAACTGGGAGAAGTTCTGTGAGCAGCGGTTTGAGAAATTCGGGTACCAGACGATAGAAGGCATCGTGGGTAATAATGTGATGATGACACGCCGTGCCATCGATGTCATGGGTTTTTGGGATGAGCGCATACAGGGTGCGGACTGGGACCTTTTCATACGAACGAAGAAGCGATCGGTGGAGATGGGAGATATCAAATCCTGTCATATTGCACTGGGTGTATTTATTCATCACTATATCCGCATGACTGCGAAATATGCCGTGAAGGCGACACCTTTTGCCGATGCAGGTAATATCATCGGGCTGGAGGAGAAATGGACGCGGGAGCAGATCGAGAAATTCCACCCGGATGCGGCGATAACATAAAACAATTTTTTATGCAAGAAGGAAAACGACAAAAACAAGTGGGGGCGTTGTTGCTGGAGGAGATGAGCGATATTTTCCAGCGCCTGGGGCTGAGCATGATAGATGGCGGTCTTGTTTCCCTCACGGCTGTGAAGGTGACGCCTGATCTACTGGAGGCGCGGGTCTACCTTAGCTTCTTCAAGGTAAAGGATGGGGCGGAGACGATGAAGAAGATCGAGGATAGAAGCTGGGAGATCAAGCGGGAGCTCGCATCCAGGGTAAAGCATCAATTGAGGCGCATACCCGTGCTATCCTATTTTTTGGACGATACGCTGGAGCATGCGGACAAGATGGAGGAGCTGTTCCGCAAGATCAATTCCGAAAAGCCGCCGCAGGAGTAGAAAATCAACCAACCCATGAACTTTCTTTTTGCCTGGCGTTATTTCAAAGCAAAAAAATCTACCAACGCGATCAATATCATTGCGCGGGTCAGTATGGCGGCCATTGTAGTGGGGGCGGCATCGCTGATCCTGGTGTTAAGCGTTTTCAATGGCTTTGAAGATCTGGTAAAAAGTCTTTATACGAGCTTTTATCCCGACATAAAGGTCCTTCCCGGGAAAGGTAAAACGCTGGTGTTGTCGCCGGATCAACTAAAGAAGCTCTCTGCTGTTCAGGGGGTACACGCCCTTTCGCTGATGGCGCAGGACAATGCCCTGCTGCAAAGTGGGGAATACAGGACTACAGCCTATTTAAAAGGAGTAGACGAGAATTTTACTAAAGTGACGGGGGTGCATGATAAGGTGGTGAGAGGAAAGTTTGAGCTGGGAACGGAGGATCATCCTTTGGCGGTGCTTGGCTCGGGTATAGAAAGTGCGCTGAATACGGAGGCGGACCGTGCCATTGTGCCCCTGTCGGTGTATATGTTCAGGAAGGGGTCGGGAGATATTACATCGGATCCGCTGAATTCATTGAGCAACGAAAATATGGCGACCTCGGGCGTCTTTATGATACAACAGGATTTTGACGACCATTATGTGATCACCAACCTGGCTTTTGTGAAGCGTATGCTGGGGCTAAAGCCGGATGAATATGGGGGTGTAGAAATTGGGCTGAATGATCCTCGTCAGGCTGCTGCGTTGAAGCCTGTGCTGCAGCAGATGTTAGGAAGCAATTACCTTGTACAAACGCGTTATGAGCAGAACCAAAGCCTGTATAATGTCATGGGGACGGAGAAATGGTTTATCTATGTGCTGCTGACCCTGATCCTGGTGGTAGCTTCCTTTAATATGGTGGGGGCGCTGACGATGCTGGTGCTGGAAAAGCAAAAGGATATCCATGTGCTAAAGGCATTGGGGGCGACGGGTGGGAGGATACAACGGATATTCCTGAGCGAAGGTATACTGCTGGCCGTTTTGGGAGGTGCTTGTGGTATCCTGCTTGCGGTGATCATCTGCTGGCTGCAGTCAAAATATCATTTAGTGCCGCTACAAGGCGGCTCATTCCTCATAGATTATTATCCGGTGAAGCTGGTGGCGACAGATTTTCTGCTGGTGTTGTCCACCATATTAATAGTTGCATTACTCGCTTCGTGGATACCTGCCAGAAAGGCTGCGACGACGGCCATCGAGCTGAGATAAGCGGCGATAAAAAAGGCGAACCCATATGGTCCGCCTGGCGCCTGAAATTATTTTTAATCAGTTTTTAATAATCGCCCAAAGTCTCGGGGAGCTGTGCAAGCGCTTTCGCCAATTGCTCGTCATTGGGAGCTACGCCATGCCAGTGGTGATCGTTCTCCATGAAGTCGACGCCCTTGCCCATGATGGTGTGCATCATGATGGCGATGGGTTTACCCTGTCCCGTGAGACCCTTTGCTTTTTCAAGCGTAGCAACGACTTCATCCATATCGTTGCCGTTCATTTCAAGCGTGGTCCATCCAAAAGCGTCGAATTTCGCATGAATGTTTCCGAGGTCCATGACGGATTTGGTAGTGCCATCGATCTGCTGACCATTCCAATCCACCGTGGAAATGAGGTTGTCTACTTTCTTGCTGGCGGCAAACATGATGGCTTCCCAGTTCTGTCCTTCGTCTAATTCTCCATCACCATGGAGAGAGAATACAATATTTTTGTCGTTATTGAGTTTTTTACTTAGAGCAGCGCCTATGGCGACACTTAATCCTTGTCCCAGTGAGCCGCTGGCAACCCTTACGCCGGGAAGGTGTTCATGAGTGGTCGGATGGCCCTGAAGGCGGGAGTTGATCTTACGAAAGGTAGCCAGTTCTTTGATGTCAAAATAACCGGATCTAGCAAGTGCTGAATAAAATACCGGAGAGATGTGGCCGTTGGATAAGAAGAAAAGATCTTCACCGATGCCATCCATATTGAATTTGGGGTCGTGTTTCAATACTTTGAAATAAAGGGCTGTAAAATAGTCCGCACAACCTAAAGAACCGCCCGGGTGACCGCTTGCGGCTCCATGGACCATTCTAACGATATCTCTTCTAATCTGGGAAGCTATTGCTTTCAAGTCGGCCATAATGAGCGTTTTATACGATTTGGTGGGCAAATCTAATGATTTTTATTGTGACGAATAGTTTGACGCATTAAACTTTTATACTAACTTTCCGTCTCAAAATTTCCTAATCTACCAAAGATCGCCGACTAACTGATCCTAGTTGTTATAACATCAGAGACAAGGTCTGACACCTGAACGGACGAGCCTACCACTCCTGGGCCTATAGGCAGGTATATTTCATAGTAGCATTTGAAAATGGATAAAAGATTCTATTTTTGTTAACTAATTCAAAACGAGGCTGATGTTTGATGTTCTACTTTCGATAGCTATTTCTTTCACGATCACCTTCCTTGCTATCCCGGCTGTCATCAATGTGGCTGAAATGAAGAAATTATTCGATATGCCAGATGAGCGTAAGGTGCATCATGCTCCTATCACTCCGTTGGGTGGGCTGGGTATCTTCGCAGGCTTCGTCTTTGGGTGCCTATTGACGTTACACTTTAATCAATATGCTGAACTTCAGTATTTTATGGCGGCAGCGCTTGTCATCTTCTTCCTGGGTCTGAAGGATGACATACTCATCATATCCCCCATCAAGAAATTTATCGGACAGGTGCTGGCGGCCTTTATCATTATATATTACGGTGGGATACAGATTCGTAGCATGAATGGTTTCCTGGGAGTCTATCAGCTGCCTGAAATGTTCAGCCTGCTGTTGACTTATTTTGCTGTCATCGTCGTGATCAATTCATTCAATCTCATCGATGGTATCGATGGACTGGCGGGTAGTCTGGGTCTCATATCGACGGTGATATTCGGGATCTATTTTCTGAATGTGAATATGCTGCCCTATGCTGTCATTGCCTTCTCGCTGGCGGGCAGCCTGCTGGCCTTTCTTATCTTCAATTTCCAGCCGGCCAAGATATTTATGGGTGATACGGGTTCGCTTCTGGTGGGAACCATCAACGCGATACTTGTTATAAAATTTATTAATGTTGCTGGCACGGATGAGGTAGGCTTTCGCATCACTTCCTCGCCGGCGGTAGGGTTTACTATCCTGATGGTACCCCTGCTGGATACACTACGGGTCTTTGGTATCCGTATGTTCCATCGTCGCAGTCCCTTTAGCCCTGATAGAAATCATATACATCATTTATTATTAGACAAGGGTTTTTCGCATAAGGCGATCACGCTTATCTTGTCGACGATCAACCTGACGATGATCGTCCTTGTATTCCTGGCCAGGGCGTGGAACTGCACACTACTCATATTTGGCGTCTTTGCCATCTTCTTCAGCATGATCGGCATTATCTACTACATGCGTCCTGCTCCCCGCCTGTTTGTGGCAAAGGGGGCGGCCGGAAAGGGCGCTCAGCTTACAAAAGCATCCAAACTGGTGCAGCTTACCAAGGACTCGATACTGGAGCAAAATAATTAGTCCTGAACGGGGGCCGGCTTCGGGTAGATTAGCAATTTTTCCATAGGTTTGCATGCTCTGCGGAGTGAAGTACGGCCTGGCCGTCGTCCGCAGAACGGGCCGGAGGCCTGGACAGAACGAACCACGGGTTCGTTGCCCGATAGGACCGACATTAGATCTTTCCGAAAAACGGGCTATATTTTGCGAGGACTGTTTTTCGGACATTACCCATAACCTATAGCATATGTCAGACGATGTTACATTAATCCTGGAAGATGCAGAGGATTCCATGCAAAAAGCTCTCAATCATCTTGAAACTGAATTGATTAAAATACGTGCCGGGAAGGCCAATCCTCAAATGTTGGAAGGCCTGACGGTAGATTATTACGGTAGCCCGACTCCGTTGAACCAGGTGGGTAACGTATCTGTAATGGATGCCCGCACCCTGACGATCCAGCCCTGGGAGAAAAATATGCTTCAGCCCATCGAAAGGGCCATTATTAACGCTAATCTGGGAGTTACGCCTCAGAATGATGGGAATATCATTCGTCTGTTCATGCCGCCGCTGACGGAGGAGAGAAGGAAGGAATTTGTGAAGCGATCCAATGCGGAAGGTGAACAATCCAAAGTTGCGGTACGCAGCATTCGCCGGGATGCTATCGAGCACATCAAAAAGTTGCAGAAGGATGGACTTAGTGAAGATGTGGCCAAAGATGCGGAGAAAAGGATGCAGGACCTGACGGATAAATTCATCGGACTGGTAGATAAGCATCTGGCAACAAAAGAAAAAGAGATCATGTCTGTGTGATCTGTCGCCCACGGCCCACCCTGGCCGGATGAGTCAAGATATTTCCCCTGCCTATAACCTGTCGCAAGGAATAGGACTCACACCCAACCACTATGGACAGCCGCCCGCATGGGTGGAAGTACCGTATTTGCATTCCGGCAAGTGGGTAATCTATTGTTACTATTGTTAACTGAGCCGCATACATAGCAAAAAAATTATACATTCGAACCATCAAACCTTGGGATCATGGGAAAAATCAAATTGAGCGAGATCAGCACAAAGGCTCCGGATGGGTTGGACAAGAAAGAGACCAAGGAAAAGCTGGAGGGTATCTTACAGGAACTGGACGAGCTTCAGAACCTCCTTTATGCGGAAAGCAAGCATTCGGTCCTGGTGGTTATCCAGGGAATGGATGCGTCGGGGAAGGATGGGGCGGTACGTAATGTATTTGGGAAACTGAATCCCCAGGGCGTGCTGGTAAGATCGTATAAAGTACCCACGGCGGAAGAGGCGGCCCATGATTTTTTATGGCGCATCCACCTGCACGCTCCCCAGAAAGGCTATATACAAATATTCAATCGGAGTCATTACGAGGATATTCTCGTCACCCGTGTGCATAAATGGATAGACAATAAGACAGCGCGCAAGCGAATGCAAGCTATCAATGATTTTGAGAAGCTACTACAGGAGCACAACGACACGCATATCCTGAAATTCTATTTGCATATATCTCCTAAGGAACAGCGGGAAAGGTTGGAGGAACGTATTCACAACCCTGCCAAACAGTGGAAGTACAACGAGAATGATTTTGAGGAAGCCAAGCTCTGGGATGACTATATGGAAATGTATGAGGACTGTTTTGAGAACTGCAACGACGTGCCATGGACCATCGTGCCGACTGATCAGAACTGGTATAAGGAGTATGTAATGGCTACCATGTTGAGAGATACGCTAAAAGGGCTGAATATGCAGTATCCGGGGCTGAAGAAGAAGTGATAGGACTTGTCACCAACTAAAACTTACATATCATGAGCATGCTAAAAGAATTCAAGGGCTTCATTATGCGCGGTAATGTACTGGATCTTGCCGTCGCCGTCGTTATTGGTGCCGCATTTACCGCCATTGTATCTTCTTTGGTGGATCATGTTATCACTCCCTTGCTGCTGGCGCCTGCACTCAAGTTTGCGCATCTGGAAAATATCGAACAGTTGTCCTGGGGCACGGTGAAATATGGAAGCTTTCTAGCTGCAGTTATTAAGTTTATCATCATCGCCTTTGTCCTTTTCCTTATCATAAAAGCAGTCAAGAGTCTGGAAAAGAAAAAAGTGCCGGCCGCGACAGATCCCACTCCTACTGAAAAGTTGCTGGCCGACATCCTTGCGGAATTGAAGAAGAGGCCCTAGTTCCTCTGTCTGTCCGGCGGGTTGATCGGTACGGTCATAGATTGCTTTGCCATTAAAAATAAATGCCAGTGAGCATTCCTGGCAGCTTTTTTGTTAGTCGTGCATTCAGGGTGGACCGCAGGTTCGCCTGCTGAGCCCATCATCAGAAAATCAAAGCGAAGTTTATGAAGCGTCTTGTATTATTTGTTTTTTTTGCAGCAGTAAGTATTTCTTTTTTGCATGCCCAAAGTGAAATCCAGGGATTGAAGAATGAATCCAACCGGACCTTTAAAAAAGACCCGGCGGACACGATCCCGCAAACCTGGAAGACGGGGGGGCTGTTCAATCTTAATTTTAACCAGGCGGCTTTGAGCAACTGGGCGGCAGGCGGCGATAAATCCTCTCTTTCCCTTTCTTCCCTGCTGAGCTTATATGCCTTCTATAAAGAAGGCCGGCGCAGCTGGGACAATACGCTGGACCTTGCGTATGGCATCGTCAACACGACCAGCCTGGGGACCCGCAAGGCGGATGACAGGATCGACCTGGTGTCCAAGTACGGATATGACGTAGGAAAGCATTGGTATCTCAGCGGTCTGTTCAACTTCAGAAGCCAGTTTGCCAAAGGATATGCTTATGAGGGCGACACTGCGAGGCGGCTTACGTCCAACTTCCTGTCTCCTGCCTATGTGCTGCTGTCGTTGGGTATGGATTACAAGCCGAAGGATAATTTTTCCGTGTTTTTGTCACCGGCAACAGCCCGTTGGGTCATTGTGGCCAATGACAGCCTCTCCTCCCTTAGCGCTTTTGGGGTGGACAGCGGCAAGCACGTCAAGTTCCAGCTGGGCGCCTTTGCTTCTATAAATTATATGGCGAAGATCAGTCCGACGGCCATGTACAAGACGAAGCTGGACCTGTTCACCGATTACCTGCATCATGCAGGCAATGTAGCGGTGTACTGGAACAATATCCTGAACGTAAAGGTGACGAAGCTGATCAGCATGAATCTCTCGGTGAATCTTATATATGACAACGATATTAAATCCGTCAAAAGCGACGGCACCTTCGATGGACCCAAGGTACAGCTGCAGGAAGTGCTAGGGATCGGGCTGGCCTATGCCTTTAATAACAAAAAAGTGGTCAAGCCGGCCCCGGCGACGCCATAGCTGGTGGGGATATCGGGGGGAAAACCGATGGCTGATGCAATCGGATTTTGATAAAATTACCCCAGTTTGAAGGTCCTTTCGATCTCCTTCTGTTCTTTATCGAAAGGGATGCGCTGGATATTTATAATATTCCCATCAGCAGGATCATCCAGGATTTCCTCACCTATATCCATTCAGAGGAAAGCCTTAATATCGAGCTGTCCAGCGAATTCATCCTCTTTGTCAGCACACTGATGCGGGTCAAGGCCAAAATGCTTCTACCCCGTAAGGAGCTGGACGAGCAAGGCAACGAGATCGATCCCCGGCAGGAACTGATAGACAAGCTGTTAGAATATAAGCGCTATAAAGAGGCGGCTGCCACCCTGGCGGAAATGGAAGCGATCCGTCACCTGATGGTGCGCCGGGGCAATCTCCAGAAAGAGCTGTCCCAGATAGGCGCGGAGGCGGGAGAAGGTACGGAGATCCAGGCTATCACGCTGTTCAAGCTCATGAAGACCTTTGAAAAGCTTATGCAGCGGATCCAGCAGCGCCAGAACAAGCCGGTGCATACGGTGGTACAATATCGCTACACGATGGAGGACAGCCGGGAATATATGCTGGGGTTGGTGGAAAGGGAGAGGACCCTCTCCTTTGAGAAGATATTCGACACCTGCGAGAACAGGCTGCACGCCATCTTCACCTTCCTGTCCATGCTGGAGCTGGTACAGGCGAAATACATGAACATCCTCATCGGGGAGGGGCGTAATAATTTTATTATAGAGTGGAATGAGAACAGGAGCGAAGAGGAGGACTCGCCTTATGCGGTGGGTGGGGAAGGGGAAGGCCCTCAGAATGCGCCGGGGCTCTTTGATAGAGCTGACGATGGTCAGCCGGAATTTCGCTTTGGCGATGAGAGTGGGGCGGACGAAGACCGGAGCGGGGCGGATGACGAGGATGGATCGGGGGGAGATCAAGGTGGGGGCAGCGGATTTTTCGACGATGAGGACAGGGCACTTTTGAATTAAGGGATACTTGGTGGACCACGGGTCCACCGGCCGAAGGCCCATCATTAGCCGTGCGCAGGGAGTGGGCAATTTTGGCTGCAGACATACCCGGCGCACAACATACTTATGAAGGCCATATTCTATCCTGCCTCTGAAAGAGGCCATGTCAACTTCGGCTGGCTGGACAGCCATCACTCCTTTAGCTTCGGCAACTGGTACGATCCTGAGAAAGTACATTTTGGCGCGCTCCGCGTATTGAACGACGATATCGTAAAAGGTGGCGGCGGTTTCGACACTCATCCCCATGACAATATGGAGATCGTCTCCATTCCCCTGAAAGGCGCTATCGCCCACAAGGACAGCACGGGTACGGAAGGCATTGTCTACAGCGGCGATGTACAGATCATGAGCGCGGGCAGCGGTATCCGTCACTCGGAATACAACGCCTCCCACTATGACCCGGCCAATTTTCTCCAGATATGGGTATTCCCCAAACAACAAAATATCAAGCCGCGCTATGACCAGCGGACCTTTGATCAAAGTCAGCGACAAGGCAAGTGGCAGGTGGTGGTAAGTCCTGATCCCATTGATGGCGGTGTTTGGATCAACCAGGATGCCCGTATGGCGATGACGAAGCTGGAGGCGGGCAAGGACATAACGTTCACTCCCGTGTACGAGGGGAGTGGCGTATACCTCTTTGTGATAGAAGGCGAGGTGGAGGTAGGTAACGTGAAGCTGCAGCGGCGCGATGCGCTGGGTGTGTCGGAGACGGGGGCCGTCTCTATTCATGCTGAGACCTCGGCGGAGCTACTGGCTATCGAGGTGCCGATGTTTGGGTAGATCTTTGCCGGTGCAGCGACCAGTGATCAATCAAATATCCACAATAATACGGGCTTTTTCGACGCATCGATCATTGGCTGGAGTTGTGTCAGGAATGCGGGCGACACCATCGGGCATCCCCGGCTGTTACAAATAGGATAAGGGTCTGTCTCACCATCGGGAACACAGC
>ERZ778027.3976-NODE-3976-length-13544-cov-11.375195_pt1 | contig 13544 bp, 17 predicted proteins | sample MGYA00375757_ERZ778027 | MGnify/ENA primary metagenome ERZ778027 (study PRJEB29350, sample SAMN05389817) | bioreactor metagenome | isolation source: Ammonium sulfate bioreactor | place: South Africa: University of Cape Town | collected 2014-02-18 ... | reverse complement strand
TCGTGAACAATTACGAAAAGTGTTCACTGCTGAAAGGGAAAAGTTATTCTTATCTTTCGATTAGTGGATAGTTAACTAAATTTTGACTACAGTAGTATTACTTCTCCTATACTTTCTAATGCATTCATGCCATGTTCTAACTATAATGATTTAACGAATTCTATCGCTTGTGTATTTGTTTTCTATATGAATTTTCCAAAAGTTATTTGTATTCTATATGTGTTACAGTGTTTGTTTATCATTTTATGAATAAATGTTCATTAGTAGGTTGCATTAAAAAGAATGTAAACTTAAAATTATTTTCTTTGTCTACTGAACAATTCAAAAGTAAAATATCCTTAAACTCATCGGAAGCTATCATTGTGAAAATCTATATTGTATTCAGCAAATATGAAAAAGTTTGACAGATGATTTTGTTGACTTTTAATATTAACGAACAAAAGTTAGATCTATTTCGGTCTATTGAAGAGTATGACTTCTGTTGGTATTTTCGAGGACGAAACTAAAATTGTATACGAAGTATATTTTCTGAATCATAAATTGAATTTCGATCGATATCTTCAATTTCTATTTGATCAGCTAAATTCGCTTTTTCAATCTTTGGTTTATAACGACCGCAGCGTTTTTTGTTTTTTGCTGTCCGCATACGTTAACATTCGTAGATAATGTGGTATTAATTCTGAAGTAACCGTTTTACATATTAAAATAAAAATAAAACAACACCCTCAAGATTCCTCAACGATTCAATGAAAATATCAGGTTGTAATAATGAACTGCAAATATATTCAATTATTATTGTTGTCTCCATCACTTTTTATAATCTATTGACTATAGATATCTAGTGTCATCTATTTGTATTATTCATACATTGACTGAGAAAACAAACGAAAGCGAAAACAGATTAGATTAGATTGTTGTGCTATCAATTTCAATTTTGTTGTTTTATACTGATAAAGAAGTTTCATTATTTATTAATCAGAATGACACATCCTCGAGTATGTATTGTTGGTGGTGGTGCATCAGGTTTAGTATGTGCTCGTGTTCTAGCTAGTCAAGACTATCAATGTGAACCAACTATTTTCGAACAAAATCCATTCATTGGTGGTCAATGGAATTACAATGATGATGGTACATCGGAAACAACAGCTGTTTATAAAAATTTGAGAACGAATCTACCTTGTTCAGTTATGCAATTTACAGATTTTCCTTTTCCAAATGATCCTCCTGAATCATATGTCAGTATTAAAGAAATGCACGAATATCTTATAGCTTATGCCAAATTACATCAACTTGAAAAATATTTACTTTTAAATACGAAAATCAATTCAATTGATGAAACATTTACTGTAACATATACACAATCAGACAATGATTTACCTCAACGAACAAATCAAAAATTAATTGAAAAACATGAGAATTATGCGATCTATTCAGAACAATTCGATGCTATTTGTGTAGCAAATGGTCATTATTCGAAAATATATATTCCATCGGATATTCCAGGTTTCAATACTCATACATTTCCTATAATTCATTCACATTCATATCGTGAACCTGAATCGTATCAAAATAAATCGATTATTGTCGTCGGTGCAAGTCATTCAGGTATCGATATATGCGGAGAATTAACATCGGTGGCTAAACATGTCATACTAAGTATGAAAGAAGGAAACATCGAGAATTTCAATATCGTTCTTAATCTTCTTCGTCAAAGTGGCAAACATTTATGTACAGATAATTTATCGACGAATTTTTCTATCGCACCAATTATCGAACGTATCGAGAATGATACTGTCTATTTTCAAAATCAAACGTCATTTCAGCCGGATTTACTTATCTTTGCAACAGGTTATGAATATCAAATGCCATTTCTTCAAGGTAAATTACAAATCGATGAAAATCGTCTACAGAAAAATCATTACGTCTATCCATTGTATAAACAATTATTCCATGGTGATTATCCCGATGGTCATCTTTCATTTCTTGCAATACCTTTTCGAATTGTCCCATTTCCACTCGCTGAAATACAATCACATATTGTTGCACGAGTTCTAACCGGTAAATTATCATTACCAACACGTGAACAAATGTTCAACGAACTCGAAAATCTTTCACTACCACAAAATCATAATTATCATTGTGTGAATATGATCGAATATGCCAATGATTTATTTCAACTAATGAGTGAGAGTAATAAATATTTCGATTATAAATTTACGATTGATGAATGTCGACGCATACGAAAAGTATCACCACAACAATAACAATAGTTCGATTTGTTTTTTTTTAGATGTTTCAGTATAGTTTCGAGGAAATTCCTCAGATTGAACCACGATCTCGTGTTGCAATTGTGACTGGTGCGAATGAAGGCATTGGCAAAATCACCGCACGAGAATTAGCACGAAAAGGTTGGCATGTTATCGTTGCGTCACGAAATGCAGAACGAGCAGAAAATGCAATAAAATCCATTCGAAACGATATTCAAATGCCTGATGCTGCACTTGATTTTATTCAACTTGACCTTTCATCATTGGTGAGCGTGAGAAAATTCGTCGATGAATTTCATCAACGACAATTACCATTGCATCTATTGATTAATAATGGCGGAATATTTGCAGCTGAATTCGGACTTTCGGAATACGGAGAAGAATTACAATTTGCAACTAATCATTTAGGTCATTTTCTATTAACAAATTTATTATTAGATGATCTTCGAGCATCAGCACCATCGCGTATTGTCGTTGTTGCAAGTGGTGCACATGCCGATATCGATCGTATTGAATACGATGATGAAAAACGAAATCAACCATTTCCAATCACGTCAACATTATCGACGATGTATCAATGTTTAAAACGATATCAACAATCGAAATTAGCTAATGTTATGATGTGTACTGAACTAGCACATCGACTTGGTTCGGATTCGAAAGTTTACTGTAATACACTTCATCCCGTAAGTTCTTCAACTTGAATAAAATCAATAAAATGTGCATATTTCAATTTTGTACAGGGCGTTATCAAATCAGAAATATGGAAAACTTATAAATGGACGAAATTTTTTCTTCAACCATTTTTTCGATCAGTTGATAATGGTGCAATGACAACACTCTATCTGGCAACACATCCTGATATTGAAAACAATCATATTCAAGGTGAATATTTCGTACCTAGTAAAATCATTCCTGCGCCATATATTCGACCAACATTGGGTAAAATGAATCGAATTGCCCGAGACAGAAATGAATGTCAACGTTTGTGGGAATTAAGCGAACGTCTAACACAGAAAAAATGAAAAAATATATTTGTTCTTTTATTTTTTTGATTGCTACGATTCTTTCTTTCAAAAATATATATTCATGTTTTTGATTGGCTTAATCAGTCAGTAATAAACGTAGCTATAGAGTTGAATAGGTAAATGCAAAATATTTGTCCGATTCGATCGACTTTTTTTTTTATTCTTTTTCTCTTTCGTTCTTAAATAAATAGGTGCCAGATCGATATATAACGGACAGACAGAGAGAGTAAATGTTTTCTTTATTTTTGGATTTTTTTTGTTATTCAGATTGACACTAAATCCTTTGAGATTTGTATTCTAAGATGAGATTACCGAACGTTCTTTCTCGTTTCGATTGATTAACTCGTTGCTATTGAAATTCATGTTATTTCTTTTTTCTTTTCAATTAATAAGATATTTTATGTCGTAAACCAGTCACTCGCATTTCTTTTTTTCTCTCCTCTTCCTTTTTTTCTTTCATAATAGAAGAAGAAAAAAAAAGTTGAACGAATGAGAACATAAACCCATAAAAAATAGCGAAGAGATCGTTATGAATGTATACGTAGCTTTCTTTTTCTTTTCCACTACTCATCAAGTGGCTCACAGGTTACAGACGTAGAAAAGAAAAGATTCTATCAAGGTTAACAGCTTGCAAAATACGTAAAACAACACAATTCGATCATTTTCATTTTTTTTTCTTTCTTCATCTGAGTGTGTGATTGTATTTCTAGAGCATCGACATTTATGGGCAAAGGTAGTAAAAACCTGGATCCTTTAGTCTTGATCGATGAACAAAAAACAGATATTTCAACATCAAAAATGAGCAAACAACAATTAACATGGAAAGATATCGAACAATATGGAACGAAAACTAGTCGATGGATTGTTATTGACAAACGTGTTTATGATATAACACGTTGGACAAAACATCCAGGCGGTCAAGTTGTTCTCAAACATTACGCAGGACAAGATGCAACAGTATGACGAATCCTTTCATTGAAAAACAAAAAATTTTTTTTTTCTTATTCGCTATAGGAAGCGTTTCGTGCACTTCATCCCGACTTAGCTCTCGTTCAAAAATATCTCAAAACATTCTACATAGGCGACGTTATCGATGAGAAAGAAAATTCGCTCGCATATGATCAAGGATTAATAAATGACTTCGAACAATTGAGACAAAAAGCGATCTCTCGAGTGAGACGAACCGTTAAATTAAAATTAATATTTTCTTTTTTTTATCATCTAGAACCTCTTTCAATCGAGTCGAATTTTCTTCCTCTTGACATGCTTACATATTTTAGCATTCGAAATCGCTGCTTACTATGTCATATTTAAATATGGAACCAGTTGGATACCGTATTTATTTACACTTCTCTTCTATGTCATTGCTGAGGTTTGCTGTTCTTCTAACTTTCATTTTCTGATTAACAACGTTATTATTCTTTAGGCACAATGCGGTTGGATTCAACATGATTTCGGTCATTTATCTGTTTTTAAAAATGTCTCTTGGAATCATACATTACATCAATTTTTTCTCGGTTTAACAAAAGTTCGTGAAAAAAATTTGAATTTGAATTGCAATCGAATCTTGAATTTAGGGTGCAAGTGCTGATTGGTGGAATAACATGCATTTTCAGCATCATTCGAAACCGAACGTTATCGATAAAGATCCGGATACACGTATTGAGCCATTATTTTTACTTGGTGATACAATTCCTATTCGAGTAGATAGTCATTATATATCATTATTAATCTTCTTTTCATATGTTGTTTTTTTTTCTTAAATAGAAAGCTCAAGTCAATGCGAAATATGGCAAAAACATGCCCTATAATCTTCAACATTTATATTTCTTTATCGGTAATAAAAGAAAAGAAAAGTGCAATGAACAAAAAGAAATCCTTTCTTTTGTTATTTAGCGGCGCCGTTACTTTTTCCGGTTTATTTTCAATTCATGACTATTCGACATGCAATTACACGTCGAAAATGGATGGTAAATATCCATTAAAATCACTTAATATGTAAAAAAACAGCCTTCTTTCTTCCAGGATTTAGCTTGGCTATCGTTGTATTACGTCAAATTTTTCTCGCTGATGCCATTAAAATTAGGTTTATTAGGCGCAATTAAACTTCATTTCTTAATTCGGTAATTGAATTTGTCTTCATGAAATTTTGCATATGTATACTTTCGATTTGTCTAGATTATTCGAAGGAACTTGGTTTGTTATTGTCGCTCAATCGAATCATGTTGTTATGGATGTTTCATTTGATGATTCGAATATGTCCTGGTTTCGTATGCAACTCAAAGCAACATGTAACATTGCAAAATCACCATTTAATGATTGGTTTACTGGACATCTTAACTTTCAAATTGAGCATCAGTAAATAACGAAACAAAATCAGTTCCGAATGATTATAATTTTTCTAAATTACTTTTAGTTTATTTCCGTTGATGCCACGTCATAATCTCTATAAAATTACACCGGATGTCAAAGAACTCTGCAAGAAATACGATATTCCATATGTTGTTAAACCAATGGGCAAAGCTTTTATCGATATTTTAACGTAATTAAAGACGTTTCGTTCTGTTCGAAAAAAAAACTTTATTTTTTGCAATTTAGATCATTGGAAAAATCTGGCCGAATGTGGCTCGATACGTACGACGAATTAATTCATTCGATATCTCCTCGAACAAATTAAATCTCATTTTATCTCTGTCGTTTTTTTTTACTATTATATCCGTGATCTTTATAACAAAAAGAATAAAAACACATTTCTCTTTTCTCTTCTTCTTAACATCAATAAAAATGACGAAATAAAAGATAATCATTTTGTTTGCTTCATTATTCAAGATGGCAACTTCGAATGATTGTAAAATAACATTGAAATGGAATAAACAAGAACTGAATTTCGATCTACAACCAACTCAAACATTAGGCGAATTGAAAAGTTTAATATATGAACAAACAAATATTCTTCCTATTCGACAAAAACTCATGGGTTTGAAATTAAAAGTTCCAGGCGCAATTACTGATACAACAACAATCGATGAAGTGAATCTTGCATCGAAAATTATGCTTATGGGCACGCCAGAAGCGTCGATTACAGAATTAAATGCGTCGAAACCTGTTCAACCCGATCTATCCGAAGGTCAAGAAGAAGAACAACAGGATACAACATGGATCGATGATCCTGATACTGTTCCGTTGGATAAACGAGAAGAAGTTCGAGTGAAATTAGAACGTCGTGTTCAAACTTATCAAGGCAAACTTTTAAATGAACCACGCGAAGGAAAGAAACTGCTTGTCTTAGATATTGATTATACTCTATTCGATCATCGAAGTGCTGCTGAAACCGGAAGTGAACTTATGCGACCGTATTTACACGAATTTTTGACAACAGTTTATCAACATTATGACATCGGTATTTGGTCGGCAACGTCAATGAAATGGATCGAATCGAAAATGAAATTACTCGGAGTCGAAGGTATTTCACAAGGACGAACAACAAATACAAATTATAATTACAAAATTATCTTTTATATGTACGGTCAACAGAACAAAAAAAAAGAGCAACGACAAAATGTTCTTCTTTTATTTTAGGGATTCAGGTGCAATGATTTCTGTTTATACGAAAGAATTCGGTCTTCAAGACGTTAAACCATTGCCAGTCATCTGGCAAAAATATCCAACACTCTATTCCGAAAAAAATACGATTATGTTCGATGATGTTTCGCGAAATTTTCTCTTAAATCCATTAAATGGATTAAAAATTCGACCGTTTAAACGTGCACATTTTACTCGAACAACTGACAGAGAATTATATAATCTAACTGAATATTTAATGTTCATTGCACAACACGATGATTTCAGTAAACTTGATCATCGTCGATGGGAACAAATGATTGAACGACAAGAATTTATTTTACGTCGAAAATAAACTTTATTTCGTTAGATTAAATAAAAGAAAGTTTTCTTTTTTCACGTTTTAATCGATTGCTTATCGTCATTGATTTGAGAGAGTAGATATCGACATTTGCCATAGATTCCTTTTACCTAAAACACGATCGAATTACCATCATCGTTAGAGCATTCGACATACTTTCGGATAGGTTTTCAACAATTGCTGTTTGGTATCGGGCTCGATTTTAGCTTGACCATAAACATAAATATGTTTAATATACGGATTCGATGCTATTTGTGGAATAACAGTTAACGCTAATGTCGATGAAATAATAACAAATAATTCTTCGCTATCTGATAAATCAATAGATTTAATATACTCTTCGAATGGAGCTATTCGATCATAGATACGAAAGTATGTACTAAGATTTTTCAATTTAATTTGTATATCAATATTTGTCAGATGATTATTGATTTGTGTATCAAGCCAAATAATTGTTAATAAATGAGAGTTATTTAATTGATTTCGCTGAATAAATATTGGTAGTGATGCTTTTTCTTTTTTCGAACGATTTGAACTGTATAGAATTGTTGGGAGATTTGTATTTTTCTTACTATGAATATCATTTCCATATTCGATACTATACTTACCACCCGTTGATCCCATTGATTGAAACGTAAATGACAAATTGTTTTTTCCTCGAGATTAGATTTAAAATTTCTCGCCATTTGGCCCGTATCTAGTTGTTGTTTGATAAATAAATATTTTCCTCAATGAGAGATATGACCACGACCTATTCGACAAGAATCGATCGGATATTAGCGTCCTCTATACGCTTTTCTTCTGCAATTTACTTATTCGATTCTTCGAATTCGATGATGTTGAGGATTGTATCGCATCCCATCCCATGCATCGGATGCATGCATGTACTTGTGGATGTAGCCCGCACCACCAGGGAAAGAAAATTATTTTTCTCACTATTATATTTTGTTTTTTATCGACTCTTTCAGGGTTAAACTGACAAAATTTTGTTTGTGTACTTTTTAGATTTTGAAACGTCTTAGGTTATCAGACATGAGTGTTAGCCGAACGCTTAGTTTAACTAGCAAACATCAATTATGGGTTCTTGCTCAAGCATCACGTTTTGCTTCGACACAGTAATCATTCGTAGATCGAGAGAAAAGAACAAATAATCGTTGATATTTGTAGAGCTTGGTGGAGTAATGTCGAAATGGGTCCACCGGATGCTATTCTCGGTGTTACTGAAGCATTCAAACGTGATACCAATCCAAAGAAAAGTAAAGAAAATATTGAATTGATCGATTTATGATAATGATTTTCGTTTTTGGTTTTATAAAGTCAACTTGGGTGTTGGAGCATATCGTACCGATGAAGGCAAACCATACGTTCTCGATTGTGTAAAAAAAGCTGAACAACAACTTGCCAGTGAAAATCTTGACAAAGAATACGCACCTATCGGTGGTCTGGCAGATTTTTGTCAAGCCAGTGCAAAATTAGCTTTCGGCGACCAATCAACCGTCGTTAAAGATCAATTAGTAAAATCATTCTTTTTCTAAATCTTCGATTTTAAAAAAAAAATTTCAGAATGCAACTGTGCAAGGTATCAGTGGTACCGGTTCTCTTCGTATTGGTGCAGCTTTTTTGGTAAAACGAAACGATGAACATTTTCATTAGTATTATTAAATTTTCTAGGCAAAATTCTTTCCCGGTAACAAAGTTGTTTACTTGCCAAACCCATCGTGGGGTAATCACACTCCAATTTTGAAACATGCTGGACTCGAAGTTAAATCCTACCGTTACTACGAACCAAAAACTTGTGGATTCGATTTCAATGGTGCTAAAGCCGATATTGAAAAGATCCCGGAGAATTCCATTATTCTTTTCCATGCATGTGCACATAATCCAACCGGTGTTGATCCTCGACCCGAACAATGGAAAGAATTATCATCGATTGTTAAACAACGTAAACTTCTCGTCTTCATGGACATGGCCTATCAAGGTTTTGCCAGTGGAAATATCGATGACGATGCTTTTGCTGTTCGTCAATTTGTCGAAGACGGTCATAATCTTGTTCTTGCTCAATCTTATGCCAAAAATATGGGTCTTTACGGTGAACGTGTCGGTGCATTCACTGTTGTTTGTAAAGACAAAGATGAAGTCGATCGAGTTATGTCGCAAATCAAAATCTTGATTCGTCCATTATACTCGAATCCACCTATTCATGGTGCACGTATTGCATCGAAAATTTTAAATCAACCTGAACTCCGTTCGATTTGGTTGAAAGAAGTCAAAAATATGGCTGATCGTATCATTACTATGCGTCAACAATTGGTCAATAATTTAAAACAAAATGGTTCGAAAAAGAATTGGCAACATATTACAGATCAAATTGGAATGTTTTGCTTTACTGGACTTAATCCACAACAAGTAAAACAAAATCATCGAATTGTTTTCTTATTTTCTCTCTCTCTCTCTCGTTTGATTTTTAGTCTGAACGATTAACAAAAGATTTTTCGGTTTATTTGACCAAGGATGGACGTATATCAATGGCTGGTGTTACATCGAAGAATAATGCTTATCTAGCAAATGCTATTCATGAAGTCACTAAATAGATGACAGTCAATCTTTTTTTCTTCTTCTTTCTTCTCCTTATAGTTTTAGTGTTAAAAGAAAATACAACTACTGAATACCTCTATTTTTTCTTTGTAATTCTTTTAAAGAGAATTCTTTCACTTGAATGCCTGTATTTAATTTTTATTTTTCGGGCCAACAAAAAGAAAAAAAAAGGAAAACTATCTTATTCACAACCAACAAATCTTTTAGATGCTCTCAAATCGCCTAGTCAGACCATCTTGTCTCTTTCTATCGATTATTCGATCTAATCATCGAACAATTCCTTATCCTGATATCACACATCCCGAACAAACTATTCATATACCTCAAACGCACGAAGAAAAACTTGCTCTTCCATTAGAACGACCTCGTTTCATCGATGAATATTCATTGAAAGGTCCACCTATTGGTCGTGTTTACGAGAAGATTCCGTTTAAATTTCGCGTCGAAAAAGGTCGAGCTTATTTGTATTGTGCTTGTGGTTGGGCGCACACGCAACCGTTCTGTGATGGCATGTGCAAACGTGTTTGGGGCAATCATGATGTACGACGAAATCCGAAATTTCGACCGATTAAATATGTCGCCGATGCAACCAAAGATGTGTGGTGGTGCAATTGTAAACAAGCAAAGAAAAGACCGTTTTGTGATGGAACACATAGATTAGATTTTGTACAAAAACAAGAAGCAGTTAAAAATTAGAAAAACGAAAGTTGTTTTTGTAGACAAAGAAAAAGAAAAGTTTTTTTTTTAGGAAAAGAGTGTGTACGTTTTCTTTTGTTTGTAGATTATTATGGCTGAGCATCATTTGCCGCCACATGCCATGTTTATGACAGCGAGTAACAAAGTAAAACTTATTCGAAAGAATATTTATGCAATTTTTTTGTTTTGTTTTCTTCTAGCCAATTAACATATCGTCAACATCGATCGAACGTGCTGAACAGATTATGTCACAAGCTGCTACAAAAGATAATACATATGATGAATTCGATAATGATGATATCGATGACAATGAGCTTTGTCGAGTAAATTTTATTTTCCCTAACACGTCAATATTATATCCCTATCCCGTCTTTACAGGCATGTGATGAATGTGATCAATTATATAACGCATCTCAGATATCACAATCTCAACAACAATTTAGTCAGATTTGTACAAACGGCTTAAAACGTAAACGTCTTGGTGTATCAACAACACCGAAAGAACGTCGTGCAATGATTAAAAAACCTTTGATTTAAGCAAATTTTCTTTTTTTTTTCTTTTTTTATAAAACGAACCAATCGCAATCAATAAAAATGAAATTTATTCTGATCAAACATTGACTCGCGATATGAATAACTATACTATACTGTGTGTATATACGTTCTATTTGTTGTTTTATATTGTATGCATGATTTCCGTTCGACATTGTTATGTTGTTAGATAAATAGAAAGATGCTGATGAACTCTAATCCTTTCTACTCTTGATGTATACATACATATATATATCAGATATGTATTGACATGAGTATGCATGTGTGTCAATTAGAAATCGATGAACAGTAATTTGATCTATTATAATAAAGTATAGATTGAGAATGACGAATGATGAAGAAAAGCAAACAAGGAAGTAATTTTCAGTGAAATGAAGTATCGAGTAAATACAAAATCGAACGGGATGTTCAATCAAGTGAAACATCAAAGGTGTCAATCGCGTGACCAAATATAAAAAAAAACTAGAGTAGTTTTACTACTAATTATTCAAACAATTGAATGAATAACAACAAAAACACAACGAAATTAACTAGAAAGCATTGTTTTGATCCATCGACAATCAGTTTCAAATGAATCAAATCATTTAATTGCTTTGATGAATATATAGATGAGAATCAAAAGAAGAAGAAAAAAGAAATTAAATGATGTAAATGTGTCAATGATTTCGTTATCCGTCTCAAGTACGTTTCTTCAAACTCAATCGACAGGAAATATTTCGTATCGGCTCAATGACGATAAGTGATTTTAATGTTATTGAAATAAACACAGAAGAATAAACCTCACTGAATAGTTGACTCTATTTCTTTTCAAGAGAGTCACGACCACAAGTCTTTTATTCGCGTGTGTATTTGTATATATACGTATTGATATATTTGTATGTATATGTTTGCCAGAATTGGACCGCTTTTCCTTTTGATCCTATTGTTCATTCACGCGACTGTTGTGTTGTGTGCTGACAAATACTCTGATGACGAATTTCTCTAATGAGTATAAGCATACAAACATTGAATCCCCAACGGATTGGCAGAGCAATTGTACACATATTTGTGGTACCTTGAAGGAGATCAGGATCGTATTTTGTATTCTGATGTGAATTAGATTTCAAAAATAAAACAAAAGAACGAATGGCATCGTTTGTTTTCTATTTACGTATGTCTATATTCAAGAACAAATGTCAAGTGACGTGAATGTCCATCTAGACATTGACACTCACACGTGTATATTCACATATAGGTATATAAATGTATGACGACGAAGAAAAATGACCAGTGAAAGTAAAATATAAGATTTATAGCTCACATGAGAATGGCAAATGATCATTGTTGACAAATCTGAATTCTCCATCTGTTCAATTGAATATCCTGCCTAATGTCAATGATAAACGATTCTTAACATGAGAACTTATATATGAGTTTTATTTTTTATTGGTCATTTAAATGTATAGGCTACTTTTAAATAACGAACTCGTGGACGTTTCTATTCAATTTTTTTGCATTAACTTCCGGCCTCGGGCATTCCATCGACTTTCTTTTTGCTTTATTAAAAAAAAGAAGAAAGAAAGAAAGAAAAATGAGAAAGACCAAGGAACTGTGTGTTCGCTATGATTTGTAATAGGATTACTTTTAATAAGTACATCGAGTTTTACTTTGATTATTTCATAACTAATATTTAATTTGTACGTATACCTTCCATCTCTCTCATTCTTTGATACTAACACGTGTTTAACCGTGAAGTTTCAATGATCTTCATTCATTTGAATATAAGTGATCTATTATATCGATTGAAACAGGTATACATGCAGATGGTCATCTTTCCCTTTACGCTTAGTTTGGCCGGAAAAAAAGTGAACAAGTGTCATATAGGTATAATTTGAGGTTTCTCTAACACACTCAATGAGATGGTCAATTTGATTATTCGAACAAATCGATGTGACACATGGCGGAAATAACTGCTTCATTCTCCTCTTAATCAAATCTCTATTAACCACCAATACTACTAGTTAAATCAACGTGTGAATATTGATGATTAAACGATCGATATCTATATGTTATAAAAAAAAAGCAAAAAGGATGACGACAAGATCAATCAGAATAATTGTATGAATTCAACATTTTTATGATGTCATCTACTTTGTTTTATTGATTGACGAAAAATCAATTGAATTTTATGATTGAAAGACAATGATGCGAAAATGTTTATCTCTGTGATGTTCGACCGACAGTGCAATTCTTCATATGTGTATATATAGAGCGAGACAAAGATCAATTTTTTCACCTGTTTTCCACACTTTTATCATCACAATATCTCTCGAAAAGTCAATTAAATTGTCGGTTTCGGTTCATCCCATGGTCATCTCATTCAATCGAAAGTTTCGCTCGTAAATGAACCGAACGGAAAAGTGATTAAACTAATGAGATAGAGGTCTATAGGCAAGACGAAAGAACCAAATTAATATTATAGAAAAAGAAAACGTAGAGAGACAG
>ERZ778027.3972-NODE-3972-length-13555-cov-4.289259_pt1 | contig 13555 bp, 18 predicted proteins | sample MGYA00375757_ERZ778027 | MGnify/ENA primary metagenome ERZ778027 (study PRJEB29350, sample SAMN05389817) | bioreactor metagenome | isolation source: Ammonium sulfate bioreactor | place: South Africa: University of Cape Town | collected 2014-02-18 ... | reverse complement strand
CGGCAAAACCGCTGAAAATTCGCCGCGCGCCGGCTGAGAGTGGGAAAGGGCCCGACACCGCGCTCCCTGCTCCTGCTGCGGCTGGGCAGCGCGCTCTCCTGTCCGACATCATCGAGTAACGTCCACTGGGCGTGGCTCGAGCTCTGCCTCTGCCTCGTGCGTCATCATTGGGCCAAACGGAGAACTAAAGCACGATTGGGTTCGTCTCGTGCCGGCGAGCCGTGGCGCCTTGGCGCTTTTCAGGGCTTGCGTTCGAGAACTCTCCCAGCTGCTTTCCTTTCGTGTCGCGTGCGCGAGGCCGCCGCGGTCCTCAGCGCTATTTCGCCGCCTCTCGTTGTTTCTCCGTCGCTCTGCCCCGCGTGCGTTATCGTAGTGCTCCACGCGCGCTGTGGTCTTGGTGCCTCTCTTGCGCACGCGCGCCCTGTTGCTCTCGCCCTCCACGCACGCACACACACATCTCTCTATCCCTGGGGCACAGCTTCGCGCTGCTACGGATGGCAGTACCTGCCTCATCGTCGAAGCCAGTCTCACTGTACGACGAGCCGCCGCCTCTCTCGTCCGTGTTGCCGTCCTCGTCGTCATCCTCGTCGTCGTCGTCGTCGTTGCTGCTATCCCCTGCCGCGAGCTGCTCGCCAGCGTCTCCGCGCTCGGTTTCGTCGCCCACACTCCCCAACGACTTGCTGGTCTTCGAGCCCAAGTTGCACACGTGGCTCGGCATGGATAACGGTGCGCCTGGCGATGGTGAGCCTCAAGTACCCGCGCCATCGGCCGACTCGGTCCATCCCACCGGATCGGTGGCGGCACCGTGTGCGTCGTATGCGTTCCAACCCGTAGCGCCCGCTGCGCCGTTCCAGCACCTCTCGCCGACCCAAGCAGCGGCGTCTATCAAGGTACGCTCGAGCGTACGAACGCCCAACACCCACATCTCGCCATATCTCGCATCCTACCACCCCCACCACCGCTGCCGCTGTGCTTTGAAAACACACACACACGCACACCGACACCTACCGCTACTGCCGCCTATCTCGTACACACGAACGCACATCTATCTATCTACACGCATGCCTACGTGTACATGCCCGTTGTGGTGTCCGCCTCACTGTTACCACCCTTTTTGTTTCTATCAATGTGTGTGCGCGAGAGATCGTTGTGTTCTACTGCAGCATCATCTCTCTCGTGCTGTTGCTTGCTGATACTGCTGCTGCTGCTGCTACTACTGCTGCTCCAAATATTGTCTCGCTGGTTTCCTTCTGCTCTCTCGTTCGACTACCCAATATCCAACCAACCAACCATCCAGCTCGCTTCTAGCTTTCTTTCTCTTATGCTATTATTGCCATTCGATGCATCCATTGCGTTACGTTATCTACGCAACTAACCAGAAGAATCACGTTGTCCTTGGCATCCGCTCGCTACATATTGCCTTCCTCGACCCGTTCGTTGCTTTTCGTGGCATCGGCGATATCCATAGGTTGAACCCACATCACCAACCTCTTCGTCAGCCATGGCTACTGAGCAACCTCAGCAACAGCAACACCAAGCCTATCCAACTGTCTTTCAGCAACCACAGCAACAACATCATCACATTCCATCTTCTGATGGTATGGCACCCCAAGTGCTGGACCCCAGATTCCTCAATCAACTGCAGCTGCAGCAGCAGCAACAACAACAACAACAACAACACTACTGGGGGCACCCAACTGCCCCGTACTGCACCCCTTCCAACTCACTCGAGTATCAGTTCCAGCAACAGCAGCAATACTACCAAGCCTGCGTTGACCAGCAGCAATATCAACAACAACTCCATCAGCAACAGCTGCTCCAGCAGCAGCAACAACAACAACACCTCCAAGCCTATTTCGGTCAGCAACAGCAGCAGCTACAACTCCAAGCGCAGCAGCAGCAGCTACAACAGCAACAGCAATATCAATATCAACAACAATACCAACAGCAGCTACAACAACAGCAATACCAACAGCAGCTACAACAACAACAACAACAACAACAACAGCAGCAGCAGCACCAGCAGCAGCAGCAGCAGCACCAAGAATCTCAACTCTCTCCAGCTGAGAATCCCTACGCACCTTCGACTCCGATGGCTTTGAAGTTCTCTGCGACCGGCATCGAGTCGCCGCTCTTTAGTCCGCCGGCACTCTCCTCAGCATCCATGACGCCTCTTGACGACGGATCGAGCGAACCTTCGTCAACGCCTCCTCCCACCTTGCTCGTCTCATCGCCTTCCAGTGCCGCCTCTCCTTTGTATCCACATCCACTCGCCGCCACAGGCACTGTTTACCTGTCGGGACATGGTTCGGTAGCTTATCCCACCGACCCTACTGCACCGACTACCATGAATGTCGCTCCCTCCTCTCCTTATCTCGCACCGGCTCAATCGACCGGTGCCAATATGCAACCAATCGGCGGCTCTGCAACTCCGCACGGTATGATTGCATATCAGCAACCCTTCGACACTCAGCCTTCGGCGCAAGCGCTTGCTGCCATGCAGTATCAACATCAACACCAACAGCTGCTACTACTTCAGCAGCAAGAACAACAACAACAACAACAACAACAGCTGCAACAACAACTGCAACAGCAACAACTGCAACAGCAGCATCTCGTTCCACCTGCCGAACACGGGCCACGAAGTATGAGCGCCCCTGCACAAGACCAACCTCCCGAACTTATACCACCGCTGGGCACGACCACCGCGCGTCGTACCTCGTTGCCGCATATTATTGGCTTCCAACACGAGTTGGCGTGCTCGCCGTTCTCCTCTCCTTCGGCCTCTCCGTCTCCATCGCCGTGCTCATCGCCGGTTCTATCGCCTCGTGCCGGCATGTTGCTCGCCAAGCCGCTCGTTGGCACGAGCGGCCCGTCATCTGCCATCTCGAAACGACGAAGCAACAGCCTCAAGAGTGGCACCCATGCCAGCGGTATCAGCACTGGCGGCGGCGGCGGCGGCAGTGGTAACAGCTGCAGCGGTGCCACGACGCCCGTCAAGTATCGCTGGCACGTCTACGAGGGTGGCAAGAGGCGTGCCTCGTATTCGGGTGCGAGCTCGGGCATTCTGCGTTCGCGCGAGACCTCTCCCCACCGCTCACGCTCGCCAACCGTGTCGACTCGCGTTGGCGAAGCGCTTGGTGAAGCGCTGCGTGCGACCATGTCGGCTAGCGTAGCGGATGCGACGCCTCACGTGGGTACCGCCACCTACGCACACGCTGGTGGCAGCGATGCTTTGCACGCCTCCTCGATGGCGAACGCCTACTTTGCGAGCGAGCTCGAGGGAGGTGCCTCAGTGCCGCTATCGGCCTTGATCGACACGGGCATCAGCAAGCTCTCGCTCTCCGACAGCGGCGAGAGTTGTGAGAGCGGAGACAGCAGCTCTAGCAAGACGAGCGATTCCGAGACCTCTACAACCACGGTCGACGTGTCGGGTGTGCTCACGATGCGCCAGCAGGACGCTGCCGCGGCACTTCATGTCTCGCAGTCGAAACTCAGCAAGCAATGGAAGCATGCTACTGGTGGTCGCGATTGGCCTTGGCGTCAAGTACGTACACAGACTTTGATCCCATGCACGCACGCGCGCGCGTGTGTTTTTTGTGCACTCCCATTCCAAAGCCCGCCAGCATGCTATGCGTTTGTTCGTTCGGGCGTGCGTTGTGTGTGGCATTCAATGCGTTGCTGTCAACTTATCTCTAGAGCGCAAGATGCACATTGCAAAGGAATAGTGGAGTGAACGGCGTACAGAATGCTGCTGCTGCTGCTGGTGGTGGTGAAATCGTGATTTTGTCACATACACACAAATCTCGCCGTCGTTAGATATTTGTAGTACCCGCTTCACACTTGCTGCTATTGGCCAGTGTTGTGATGGTGGAAATGCGTTCGATTCGACTCATATTCTGTTGGTGTCGCTCCATATTCTCTCTTATCTCTCTCTCTCTCTCTTTCTCGCTCTAGATCCAGAAAATCGATCGAGAGCTACAGTTGCTCTGCCGTGAGCCGCAAACCAGCGAGATTCAAGCCAAGATCGCCGACTTGGAACAGAAGCGCGCCTACGAGCTACGTCCTGTGCTGCTACATCTGTGAGCTTTGTGTGTCTGTGTGTATGTGTGCGTGTTCTCTTTCCACGGCGTCGGGTGTTCGACAGCACCGCGCCGGGGGTTGAGATCCCGGCGCGCGTGCAAGCCCGATCTTGATCTATTGCCATCCTCTCCTTTCCTCTTCTTTCTTTTGTGTCCCGATGTATCTGTTGTCACATTGCGTACGCGAGCCAACACCAGCTGTGCTGTGCTCTCTTGCATCTATATTCTCCACTGCCGCTCTTCCTTGTGTATAGCTTCTTTCACACCCCTCTGCACTCACTCTCTCACTCACACTCTCTCACACGTACATTGACGCATAGCCCTCTCCATGCATCTACCTATTTCCGTATGCATTTATTCACAGCACTTGAGCGACGCGAGGTCACGTAAGATGCCTCTTGTTGTTGCTCTCCTCCTCCTCCTCCTAATTGTACAACACCTCCTCCTTTGACTTGCCCCATTCTCCACCTCACTCTTGTGCCGCATTTGTAATATATACGAGTATTCACGCTTTGCCGCCAGCCACTACATCATTATTGACAACGAGCCCTACCGAGCATATTATACACACACTCACAACAGCTGCTGCTGCAGCAGCTTAGAGTAGCCGCGACACTGGCGCTAGTGAGATCTCGAGCGGTACGCGGCTATGTTGCTCGATTGCTTTGAATGCCAGTGGCTCGAACGACACTGAACCTCGTGCGACACAGCGCTTGCCAGCCTCGCGCACAATCATGGTGACGGTTAGGTCTGCGTGCGAGACCAAGCACTCGATGGTGCCCGATGGTCCAGGCGCTGCTGTCGAGCATACCGAGCCACTACCGCCACCACCACCGAGAGCATCAGCTGCGTTGCGTTGCCGGATTGTTCGCTGGTACGGAGACACGCACGTACGTCAGCAGGAGGTCAGAGTTGGGCAGCGTGCGCGAGTGATGAAAGAACACCCAGCCCGAGAGTGAGGCCCACGATAGAGCCCACGCTTGGCGTTGCTCTTGAGCAGCGTCGAACTGCAGCAGCACGTTCTCCATCGCCACGCATTGCCCTCCGGAGAGGAGAAGACACGTCGATTCACTGTAGGTGTATGTAGAGTAGTACGCGTTTATTCGTAACGGAACTACTGCGCGCAAGCACGCTCTCTCTATCGTAGGTGTAAGCGTCGACGATAGGTACCTCAAACTCTCTTGTCTTTCACCTGGATGTCGCGTATCGCGCGAGCGAATCAGGCGATCTACACTTTGATATCACGCGAATCGTCAGTTACTCGGCACACATGAAAATCGCAGCATATCGATCAAACGCCACAAGCACAACACTACAAGCTTGACAGACATAGACAGAGGTAGAGAGAGATAGAGCGCAAGATAATCACGAGGAGTTGGGTTGACTCAGTTAGACTTATTCTCGAATCACGGAAGATATCTCATACGAACGAGACTTTTAAGCAATAATCACTGCAACCCAGCGTAACACACATCCATTCATCCATCACCACGACCGAGAGTATTGTGTAAGTACCTATGGGCAAGCCCGATGACGCGATGATGCGTTGGATCAAGCGCGATACTCGATGCCCCCAAAACCAGCGATGCGTGATGCCGCGCGAGCGAGAGGAACAACAACAACGAAAAGCAAAAAGCGATGGGTTTTATATTTTCCGGCATTTATTTTGCCGCCATTTTGTTGGTGAGTTTCGCGCGGGATCGATGGAGCGCGAAATCGAATCCTCCTCTCGCTCCTATGCTCGCAACAACAGCAATATCAACAATAACCACCACTACAGCAACCTCCACTCTCGTACGGCGGCGAGGATGGGTTCTTTGTGGTCTCCGACATATTCTTCTGCATCACAGACAGAGTCTCTCGACGACATCAACACCACAGCGGCGGCGATCGTTGTTGGTGCGTGATTATGTCGATGCGTGTCTCTACAACGAGCGGTGCGGCTACTTTGCCAATGCCTCGCAACCACCGTTGCAACCGACGCCCGAGCAGCCGTTCGACTTTCAAGCCTTCGAGAATCGAGCCGCCTATCAAGTAGCTGTCGCACGACGTTATGGCTCGCATCCTAGAGCTTGGGCGACGCCGGTCGAATTGTTTCATCCATTCTACGGTCGAGCGATTGCTCGGCATCTACTCGCACAACACGACGAACACCACGCTCGCCGATCAGATGCAGCAGCAACAACAACAATACCGCCGTCGCCATTTCGTATCGTCGAAGTCGGTGGTGGTAACGGCACACTCGCCGAGGCGGTGATGGAGTATATCTCGAGCGAGCGACCCGAGTTATTACGTACCATGAGCTACGATATCGTCGAGCACAGCGCGCCGTTGGCTGCACGACAACGCACGCGTCTCAGCTCTTGGATCGATCGCGGCATCGTTCGAATTCACCAGGATCATGTGGTTCGGTGGCTGAACGATGATTGCAGCCATCAGGCATCGCGGGGAGCGAGCGAGAGAGATCGAGAGTGTCGACACTTTGTATTGCTCGAGGTGCTGGACAATATGCCTCACGATCTCGTGTGCGGATCGCAGGTCGCTCGACGTGTGTTCGACCGAGAAGGAATCTCGCAACTACAACAGGCTCGAGTTTGTATCGAACAAGGCCCAGAGCACCTCGGTGGCGCGAGGATCATCGACGAGAACGAGCTGTTGATGCGAGCCGATACGAAGCGGTTCATGGAGGCTGAGCCGCTCAGCGACCCGCTGATCATTCGAGCGTGCGAGGCTTGGACGCAACCACTCGAGCACACTACCGATCTCCTCGACCATACGGCCTCCACACCAGCGGCGACGACGACCATGAAGATATCCACACGAGCAAGCTCGAATTTATTCGGTATGGCTCAACGATTGCTCAACGCGATGCTCTCGACGGCAGACGATGAGTGGTACGTGCCGACGACGGCGCACGCGATGCTCGAAGCCATCGCCGCACGCTTCGACAACCACTCGATCACGATCGCCGACTTTCACGCGCTGCCCGACGTGCTCACCGGCCGCAACGGCCCGGTACTACAACGTCTCACGCCCGATCATCGAGCCGTGTCGTTCGAGTCGCTCGTGTTGCCTTCGCCGGGTTCGTGCGATATCATGTTCCCGACCGACTTTGCGTGTCTTCCGAGTGAGGCGTTCTTGCAACGCTACGCCGAGAGCGAGCGAACGGCGACGCGTAGCGGCTTCAATCCGATGCTGCATGATTTTACCAACACGTCGATCTTCTTTGGTCGTGCTCGTATGCCTTGTTAGTTGGTTTGCTTGTCGAGCGTACAAAATTACTATCGCGCTACCAATGAAAGTAGCAGGAATAAAGAGAGTCATCGTCGGCTGGAATGAATGTAGATACGTATGTATTGGTGGAGATTACAAAGGGAAATTGGTGGTTGTGTCGTTTGTTGAAGGGATTGAGGGTTGATTGGTGTTGTTCGTGTGGGTACGGTACCTATTCTTCCTCTTCTTCGGCGCTCAGGGCGAATAACGAGGTAGAAAGGAGCAAGTGAGTGAGAGATTGAGATAGAGGAAGAGGAGACTTGAGGCGGTTGGACCGGGAGGGAGAGCGAGTCGCCACAACCGCCGAACAACGACGAGAAGTTAGCGATATCGCTTTCGACAGTCTCTCGCGCTACGAAGCAAGCAAAGAAAAAAATGAAAGCAGCAGCAAGCTCGAGTAGCCATACTCACGAACCGACGATAGAACGAATCGAGCTGCTGGAGCGAGCAGTGAGAATAACAACGGGCTCCGAGAGCATGAGACGCGAACGAGCACGCACGTATAAATTCATGTACGTAGCGCGCCTATTCGTCACGATCGGCCTCGTTGTTATTCCACGCCGTCCACGTCCGTATTGTTCTTCGTAATGCGGTGCTCTTGCTCAATTGCTTTCCTTTCTCTCTTGTCGCATCGTCGTGCACGGGAGAGGGGATCGACTCGGAACGGCGCTCGGTGGCGAACTGAATCAGGCAACACGCACACACACAGAAGCACACAAAAGTACATGCGCGTACGCAAGTACGCACGCACAGTACTACTGAGCGAGAGACACTCAAACGCACTATCGATAGGCGCTGGCGCTGTGTGAGAGCGCGTGTGGTCCCGACGGGCGTCACCGACAGTCGGTGGGTCGGTTGGCTCCGAGGAGGAGGCAACGGCTCGAGTCTCGAGGTCGCTCTCGGTCGTGTGGGGCGTGCCAGTCTACAACGAGAGAGAAACACGCGAACCAGGGAGGCGAACAACACAAGCATCAACAAGCAATCCGAATAACACGACGGCAGCGGCTACGTCGCAAACGGAGAGAACCCGAGTTCGGGTGGGGTGGTGGTGGTGCACTCGACGACGACGACGACGGCAGCATCTCACGACGCTGACGACGACAACGGCGTGCCACCGGACGATGGCGACGACATTTGGAGAGAGGTCGAAGCCGCAGCGGCAGACGAAGCCGACGAGAGGAACGAGCCGAAGGGATCGATGGTCCAACCCTCGAAGCCTTCGAAGCTCGACGAGAGCGACGACGAGCACGACTCGCTCGACGAGCTCTCAGAGTCGCTATCGTGCAACGACATGAGATAATCGTTGGTGTTGTGCGGTGGGCGGGGAGGGAGCAACGGCGTCGCCGAACGACGCGAGATCGACGAAGTGCGCTTGCTCCTCCTCTTCTTGGCGACCGACGAGGAAGCGGTGTGCAGCTTCGAGCGCTTGGCGTAACGCACGACGCGACGAACGCGACGTGACTCCGATCCAGATCCAGAGACGGTGATGGTGATATTCGAGAGGGTCATGGTGTGTGAGGAGAGAAGGCCTTGGGTGAGGTAGGGCGAGATCGACAGCAGCACGCGCGGGTGTTGGTGGTGGCGGGGAGGAGAGAATGGTTGTGGTGGCGGGAAGCACAGAGGCTTGGTGTGCGAACGAGGCGGAAAACTGCCAGGCTGCTGCTTGCTACCGGCTTGCTACCATCTCGTGTAGCAAGAGCTAAGGAATGCCCGGGGTACTTTGATAAGGATCCTCCAGCGCCCATCAAGGCACGACTTTATAAACCCTGCCGTTCCCTTCTTCCTCTCTTCTCCCGGCCCAGTTGTTTGCTCCCCCTCTCGTGCTCGCACCTCCTCGCACCTCCCGCCTTCCCTCCTCGCCACAATGGTCGGTATTCGCCCGCAGCCCACTGCCTCCGCCTCTCCGGTCTCGGCCTCGTCTCTCAAGAGCGCCTCGTCTCCCGCCGTCGACAAGTTCATGCGTCCGATCACGCTCGAGTTCGAAAAGTCGACGCCCATCGCTGGCCGCGGTGACTTTGTGTTCTTCCATCCGCTGACGCTCGGTCCCTTCGTCGTCTGCGTCTTCCTGCAGCCCTCGGGCACCTTTGGCATGTCGGTCTACGAGGAGGGCGAGCAAGTCGAGCTCCACCGTGACCGTCGCTTCGCCGGTCAGCCATGGGCCAAGCTTGCGCGCGTCGGCCTCTCTCGCGAGGACCTCACCGCTGCTCTGCGGTGCCTCACGCAGTACCGCGACTGAGCAAGCAACACCAACACCACACAACTACGCCTGTGTGCCTCCTAGTTGTCCCGAGCCTGTCGCACGACTGCTTTGTAGTCGTTGCGATACCTCCTTTGGTTGCTTCATCGCTTCCCAGACCGTCGTATCGGCGCCGCCGCCGTCGATCGCCACGTCGCAAGAATGATTGCTCCAGCTCTCCTGTGAGAGTCGTTGCAGTCGTTGCCATTCGCGCGTGCTCCTCCATCCTCCTCCATCTCCACCACCACCACTACCCCCACTTGTCGTATTTTGTTTGTTTCACACATTTGATTTCTCATTTTATTGCTGCTGCTGCTGTTGTTAGTGGTTCGTTTCACTTGTCGCGCACGTTCAGGGACAGCAAGAGTAGTCTCCTCTCGGAGTACTCTTGTTTGGAGGAACTTGAACGTACGCGTACTACGATTGCACTACTACTCACCTCCTCCTCTTCCTTCTTCTGTTGCTGTTGTTGCTTCCTTTGTTTTGCTTTGCTCTGCTCTTGTCGTTTGCTTGCTGCTTGGCGTTTCCTTCGCTTTGCTTCCATGTTGCTGTGCGTGTGCTGACTGAACCAGCCCCACCCCCGCCGACCGCTCCGACGGTCCAGCGTCTCGGCCTCGCCGCACCAAGGTGGCCATCTTCCACCGTCTCGCTGCTGCTGATGGGTTCGAGAAACCAATTCCCTTCATGATCGGTCATGCAGACCGATCTGTCAAATGGGTACGCGCACTCGTGCGTCAAACACACACACGCGCGGCTCGTTCGTTCATTCGTTTGTTCACACACGAATGAACGAACGAGCCAGTGACGATGATGATGATGTACATTGGGTGGTATGGTATCTGGTAAAGCCAGAGAACAACTGCGCGAAACGCACAAGCACAAGCACAAGCATCACGACGATGAGCAAACGAAACGAGAGGCTAGCAAGCAACTCACTCGTTCTCATCTCTCATCACTCACTCACTCACTCAACAATCACACCAGTAGCAGCAACAATGGTGATGGTCTTTTTTGTTTTACGATATCTCCCCAATACAACCAAATCGAATCAAACCAACCTTCTTTCTTTCTCGTGTGTCTCGATGATAGATGAATGGGATGTATGGTGTTATTGATTGTCGATACAAGATACAAGCAAGCAAGCGCGTTCTGTGTGTGTGGGTGGGTTACCTTGCTGCCGCTACCAATGCTGCTGCGGCTTTCTTGGGATCGCGCGGCGACGCGTACGGAGAAGTTCGATCGAAGGGCCTTCGTGACTTGCGGCGCGTACCCAGCAGCACGTCTTCGTCGTCCGAGTCTGGGACGCCGTCGCCTCCCGATTCGTCGTCTTCGTCGTAGCCAGCGTCCTGGACCGATTCTCCGGCTTCGCTCGGCACCACGTGGAGCTTCATCTGCGACGGCTTGCGCTTTCGACTCTTGCTCTTGGCCGTCGCCGTAGAGTTGCTCGCCACTGCGACGTTGTTACTACTGCTGCTGTTGCCGCTGCCACTGCCATTCGTTGGTACCGCGACAGCGATCGAGGGCTTGCGCAGTGCTCCGCCGCCGTTGGTTCCAGAGGCCGACAGCCCGCTGCTTGCTGTGGCAGTTGCCGAGCTGCCGCTCGAGCTTGCGCCAGTGCCTCCACCGTTGTTGCCGCCTCCACCGCCACTGCTGGCGAGGTTGGCGCCTGATGGTGCTTGCTCGAGCGGTGCATTCGGCGCGACGGTCGTGTACTCGCGAAAGATCTCCAGAAAGATGAGGATCGTGCACAGCAGCATTGGTCCGATGATGACGCCTTCGAGACCGAGAAAGTACAGTCCACCGACGACACTGAGACCCGTGACGTAGTGGTGGCTGCCTTCGATCTGGCCGTAGATCAACGGGTCGACGAACCACGTGGCGCCGAGGTGCAGCAGGAAGAGCAACAGTGCGTGCACCGGTCGGTTGCTAAAGAGCCACAGCTGCAGCACGGCCGGCAGCGAGAGCCAGTAGGTGCCGATCAAGGCCGTGACGGCGACCGACGCCATGGTGAGCGAGGTCGTGTACGTGAGGCTGCAGCCAAAGAGGTTGTACGTCAGCCAGCACCACATGCCGTGGAAGAGAGCAATCTTGATCGAGCTCTCGAACACTTGCTCGATCGCGCGTCGAATGTGGCTCTCGATGTTGATGTGCGGCGCCGCTTGGAACATGAAGAGAATCTTGTTGTAGGGCTCGTAGTTGCCGTGCGCCGACGAGAGCGTCAGCAGGTAGAAGAGCGCCGTCAAGAAGAGCAACAACGAGATAAAGTAGTTGAGCACCGAGTAGACGCGCGTGAACAGCCACCATAGCAGCTGCATGTTGGCCACCACTTGCGTCCAGATGGTCTTGAGCGTAAACGTCAACATGTTGATGTGCTCCTTGATGAATGGCAACAATCCCGACGAGAGAATGTGCGATGGCGGTATGGTCGAGATCGAAAAGTTGCCATACGGAAAGGCCATGATCGTGTTACCCAACATTGCTACATCAAAGTCAGTTTGACCTGTATAGCCTATTCAACAAGTAAGTAACAAGTCAATTCATGTTCGAAATCATGATCGCGGCTCCATGATACATACTTTGAATCTGTTGTTCGATTCCAGTGATGAACCATTGCGCTATCGATGAAGCCGTGGTTTGGTAGAACTTGCCAAACTCCTCGCCAGCGATATTGGTCCATGCATCGGCGACCTTGTCGCGTTGCGCCCATACTTGGTGCGCAATCTGTTGACTCTCGTTGCGCAGTTGGATCAAGAAGAAGAAGCTCGCAAACACGATCGTGGCAATCAGCGTAAAGATGATCAGGATCGTGATGGTGCTATCGAGCTGGCCGATGAGCCACCGAATGATGGCTCGGTCGCCGCGGAGGAACAAGCGCCACGAAGAAGCGATCGGCGCCGGGAAGAGATAGTGCGACAGTGGCTGGATCTTGCTCGACGAGAAGCTCTGCACCATGGCCGAGTTGACGAGGCGGAAGCACGCATAGCGCGCGACTCCGAACGACGCGGCCCAGAACAAGAACCACGGCAGCAGCTCCCAGAACGCGACGATCATGCACGAGACTCCGATCAAGATGCACACCTCGGTCGCTTGGTTGAGCTCGAACTCGCTCATGATACTCGTGGCTGCTGCTTGAGCCTCCGCCTCGCTGCTCATCGCCACGGCAGGTCCCGAGGCACTCTCTTGCAGCAGCGAGCTCTTGCTCTTCTTGCTCGAACGTTGCTTGCGACTCGAGGTGGCTGTCGTCGAGAACTTGCGAAGGTTCTTGGCTGGCTCGTTGTTGCTCGTCGTTGTGGCTGTCGTCGCATTCGCTGCTGCATTGTCGAACATCGCCCGAGAATCGAGGTATCGAGACCGAGATGCTGCGTCGTTGTCGCTTCGGTATCGTGTGCACTCGAGCATAGTCATCGTCCATGTCGTTGCGAGATCGATCGGGTGACATTGGCGTCGCTTCGGACTCGGATCCCGCACCATCGGCCGTATCGTTGCTGCCATCGCCCTCGACGCCGTTGGTCTCGTGGTCGTTCGTTCTTCGTCGTGGTAGGTGCGCCGAGAAGTAGCCGATCGTGCAGATGCCGACACAGAACACGAGCAATCCGGCGACCGTCGAGAAGCCCATCAAGTCGACCGCCAGAGGATACAAGTACAAGCCGCCGATCGAGTACGCGAGTACGATCGTCGACGTTAACAAGCCGACATAGTGCAGTCGCCATGAGATCAAGATCAACGCTCCCAAGATTGATAGGATCGACGCCGCTGCCTCGACCGTGTATAGTACAAATCTCAAACTCGTCAAGATGTTGTTGCCTGATGAATCGACGAAGATAAACACTCGGATGCCAATCTATTGTATATCGCATATCAGTTAGATAGATCATGATAGATCATGATAGATAGATCACGATAGATCATGATAGATACCTCACTTATCCATTGGAGCAGAGCCACCACGGCATTCATGCCTTGA
>ERZ778027.3965-NODE-3965-length-13581-cov-4.300311_pt1 | contig 13581 bp, 24 predicted proteins | sample MGYA00375757_ERZ778027 | MGnify/ENA primary metagenome ERZ778027 (study PRJEB29350, sample SAMN05389817) | bioreactor metagenome | isolation source: Ammonium sulfate bioreactor | place: South Africa: University of Cape Town | collected 2014-02-18 ... | reverse complement strand
AATCAATCAATCAATCAATCAATCAATCAATCAATCAATCAATCAATCAATCAGATTCAGAATACTCGATTGACAGCAGCAGCAGCACAACCACTACGACGAAGTTCAACGCCACTAAGCCGTCACCACCACCACCATCATCATCGCCATCATACCGAACTGCATTGTGCAGAGCTGTCTCTCCAAATCTGTCGTCATCATCACCGTCATCATCAATGTCGTTGTCGCCAAGTGGCACACCACCAAGTAGAGCATAGAGCAGCGAATCACAAATCGAGGAGACATGGCGAACAATGTCCAAGCATCCAATGTCGTCAAACATGAACGAGCGAGAGTCAGTGGCAGAGACAGAGACAGAGAGGCCGATAGATACGAAGATCGCGAGGACTGGCAGTGTCCCTTCGCTCGATCCCATGGGTCATGGGGCACGTACGTGTTGACGACGTCGATCTTGGCGTTGTTGCTGAGAAGGAACGAGGCGCACACGAACGAGCCTCGGAGCGCCGCCTCGTGCAGCGGCGTGTTGCCTTGGTAGTTGGCGGCGTTGACGTCGGCGCCCTTCTCGACCGCCATCTTGAGCACCGACAGCAGCAGCGGCGACGACTCGGAGATTCGCACGATGAAGTGCAGCGCCGTGGCGTTGTTGCTGCGAGATGCTCAAGCACCATCGAGAGGTCCATCGGTGAGGGCGACGAGCGAGTAGTCGATATCACACGCACACGCACACATATGAGAGAGATCGCCCGGGTTCGTTGACGTCGAATCATGGTGCTGCGTACCTCGTAACCTCGCGAGGGTTGGCACCACTCTTGAGCAGCAGCTTGCAGAGCTCGAGGTGCCTGTTGGACGCGGCCCAGTGCAGGGCGGTCCAGTGCTTGGCGTCGAGATCATTGGCGATGCCTCGCTTGGCGCGCAGCAACGACTTGACGGTCGCAATGTCGTTCTGTTCGCACGCCGCGTGGAGACGTGCCACCGAGCGAGAAGGCTTGACTCTTGGCGCGGGCGAGGACATGATGGGATTGGTACGTCGATACGATATCGTGGCACGCGCGAGTTAATAGATAGAAAGTGAGGTTGGTTGGTTGGTTGGCAGATAGATAGATAGATAGATAGATAGATAGATAGATAGATAGACCCACTCAAATACTGGACAGCTAGGTTTAGGGCACGTTGGAGAGCGACGACTGCGGTGTGAGGCAGCCAAGCTCTCGACGGCTCGAGCGAGCGAGCGGGCGGGCGACGAGGCAGCGAGGCGGCGCCTGAGGGAATGCCCGTACTCTCGGCGAAACGAGAGTTCTTGAGCGACGCCGAGGCGTTCCTGAGGCTCCGCCGTACCCACGCAACTTCTCTCGAAGAGTCTCGGTCGAACTAAGGGCGAATTCATGGGAGAGCGTTCGCGCTGAGGAGCGCCTCTATGTCCGAGTGAAAATGAAAAAATCGTGTGCGAGTTGGTGTTGCTGTTCTTTACTTGCGTCTCACGTTGCTCGCGTGCGTGTGCGTGTGAGCGTTCGTGGGCGTTCGTGGGCGTTCGTGGACTGAGTAGCGAGTGCCCTCTCCTTGCAACCCATCACATGGCTCGTAGAGAAGACTATGAAGACAAGTCAGAGGAGTTTCAAGCCTTTGTAGCGGAGTTGACGCGTCTGCGGCCTTGGGATACCCAGGCTGAGATCGCCGATGCGACATTGCTCGCTGCGTGTGAGCCGGCCAAGGCCGAGAAGCTGCACGAGCTGCTGAGCCACGACTTCCCTGACGTACGACACAGCGACCTCGAGAGCTTGGTGGCGTTCTTGGTGTCTCAATTACGCGAGGAGGATGCCACGACGAGCGCCACGACCACGGCTCAAGCTCGTGGCCTCTCTCGCTGGCTCGAGCGCCGGTTCATCGACGGCATCGTGTATGGCGCCACGATCAACACTCAACGATCAGCAAAGCTCGTTCAACGCGATGCAAGTAGATCGAATGAAGCAACTGAAGAGCAGAATCATGATAGCCGGCTCGAATCAGATGCAACGACGACAGCGATCGAGGCCGAGCTGCAGCATCATGTACAACTCGCTCTCGCGTACACCAAGCTCTGCGGCGTCGTGACGCTGTTGCTGCCGTTCCACATCATCAAGTACGATGTGCTGCAGCGCCTTCAGTTGTTCAAGTGCATGGTTCTGATCACTCGCCACACGGAGCAGGCTTCTTGATCGTGGGCAAGTCGAGCAAGCAGCAGAGATCGTGAGGAGATATCTCGAACCCAAGCCCGAGCTACCTGATTCGATGCTGCGAGACGAAGACAACGATGGAGATGCAACAGCAGCAGGCACAACAGCAGGAGATGAGGAGTGCCATCGTGGCGAGGATCTTGAAGACGACGACGACGCATTGGCATCGGAGCCGGATGATGATGACTTTGCGTTCGAGAGCATGGATCCGGACGACGAGGCTGAGCATGGGCATCATGCGCTGCACGAGGCGCTCGAGCATTGCAGCCCCGAGTTCGAGCCAACCGAATCGAGGAGGCTCGATACGAGTGGTTCTGCCTCTCTGCAGAAGCTCAACAGCAACAGCAACCGCAACAACCAGCCGGAACCAGCAAGAGCTCCCAACCGACCGATGCATGGAATCAACTGCAAGTCAATAGCTCGATCGAAGCCGTGCTGCGAGTGACGGCCAACCACCGAGCCATTGCAACAACGAGCAACAGCAATACCAGCAGCATTCGACACTGGACGACGCTCCACGAACAGTTGCTCGATCTCCTGCGCAATCGATTGCTTCTCGTGGCTCACAGCGTTGCGGATCTCCTGCCAATCATCCTGCGCATTCTCGGCACTGGGGGAACGAGTATGACATCGCAATCTGCACCCGAACAATCGTTCGACGGCTACTCGATCGCACAGCGTGATCGAGACTTCGTGGTGCATCTCCTGGGCCTCCTCTCGTCGCGCTACCTTTCGCGTACCAACTCCACGTCACAACAGCAGCACGAGAGCGATCGAGCGAATGCTGCCGCAGTACAACGAGCTACTGCCACCATCGTCGATTCGGTGCTTGTGCGCCTGCCACTCATGGCGGAATTCCTCAGCGAGCTCGTTCAAATGCCGTCATTGGTACGTGCGCTCGCAAGTTTGGTGCAACGTGCGCTCTTGTGCTGACGCTCGTGAGTGAGCAGGGCCACATGGAGCTGCAAAAGGTCATCACGCTCTCGCACGTACTCGGAGCACTCGCGAGGCATCAGCCATTCGACGGGACCTACGACCTCCTGGTGAAGCACGGCCTTGTGCGCGACACGCTCGGGCTCCTCACCAGCAAGGCCAACCCAGACGCTCTCGCTCCGCCGCCCAGTTCACGCCGTGCAGCAACCCAGGCCAACGCGAGCAACGAGGCTGCAATGGCGGAGTCTGCGTGTGCCTTTGCGAGATACTCGCCAGTGGCTCGCACGGTTACCGAGGCATGCAGCGACCTCATGGTCGCGTGGCTGCTGCACTTGCCACCATTTCGAGCCTTTCTACAGCGCGCTGTGCGTATCATCGCAGCGCTGATGACTGAACTCTTCTACTACTCGCACCCGGCGCACGCGATCGTCGTTCTCTTGCTGGTAAAGCCTGCTTCTGTACGTATCGAGCGCACCTTCGATCGACCGAGCGATGACAGCCCGACCAACTCCCATCCTTGTTGCGATATCAGGATACCAAAGTGACACCGACCGCTGGCGAGCGATTGGACCAACTCGTCGCAGCCGCATTGCAGCATGGCGATCACTCACACCTGAGCCACTTGGAGCAGACGGTTCAGCTACTCGGGGAGCTGATACCGCGCTCCACTGCCGAGCTGCTACCGCTTCAGGCGCATCTCTCAACATTGCAAGCGCAGGTATGCTCAATGCGAACTGTGCATCATTGGCTAGGAGGTTGTAGCTGACTGTCGTGTGCTGCAGATTGGCCAGACACTCTCGCGACCCGCTCTCGATGCCGACGCCCAGCAAACATCACCAACGTCGCCGAGCGATGGCGAGTCCAAGGACCGACCGACGGATGTACGCAAGCGCATCTTGGCGCTGCGAAACAACGTGCGAGTGATGCAGAGCTCGATTGCATCGCATCAACGCACAAGCGGTTCGGCTCCAGATGCCTCAGACGACAAGCGCGAGTAGACTGACTGTTCGACAGGCGACATCGTTTCTCTGTGGATCGAACTACGGAGGTCCGAGATTTTGTGTACACTATCGAGAGAGGAAGAGCTCTTCGGTTGACGGCGATGACGATGATCACCGTTACCACAGTTGCTGGTGCCAACGAGAGAGAGCGCCATTGCGTTGCGGCAATGAATGAGCGAGATCGACCACGTCAAAGAGTCGCACGGCTCCGCAGAAAGTCTTCGATAGGAGCATCGACCAAGTGTTGCAGATCGCGATAGAGCTCTCGCTTGAAGTCCGCCACGAACGGCGTCAGCTGCGTGGCCCATGCGACTCGAGGCATCCATTTGACGGCGCTGAACTCGGGCACATCGATCGAGCGAGGCGTCAGCGGCTGCTGCAGAGATGCCCGACCTGTGCCTAGCTCGTCGAATCGATAGCAAGCATGTTGGTACCTCCATTGGGCTGGTTGAGGTTGCACGCAGCGGTGTCGCCTATCGAACGTTCACGAGCGCATTCAGGTCATTCGAGAGCCATCAAGCCAGGAGCGAGCGTGACGCAGCGTCGATACCATCCCAATACACGAGGCAGAACCGAATGGCCTGTCCTCGGAAGCCATGCCTCGTCAGCCAACTCGACGCAGGAGCTTGGTATTTCCACTCTTGATCGAACGCCGTGACGAGTTGCATCTGCGCTCGCGGGCGAGGTTCTCGTTCAGACGACGTGCCGTCGCAACGTCACACAGCTCGAGCACACGCACGAGACAGCACACCACGTACGTCGGTACGCGGAATGCCGAACTCCTCCTCGGCCTCACGCAGCGCTTCATCTTGGAAGGTCTCTCCGGCCTCAACGCCGCCTTGTGGGAACTGCCACTGTGATGGTGGGCGCGGAGAGAGACAGACGACATTGACGCGCGGTGAGTCTGGTGCGTCTCTGGAGCGAGGTGCGGCATTGCTGACGCCATCGAGCGTACGGCTTCGAACTTGGTCGTGTTGCGACGTCCGATCAACAAGTGACCAGCACGATTGAATAAGATTGCACCGGCACACGCTCGATAGGCCATTGGTCCAGGGCAGGGCGCAGTGAGGCAGCGACGGCCGAGCGAGAGTGGGAGGGAGTGAGAGTATGAACAGTGATCGACCGCTCTCTCGACCTTGCTCGACGTCGGAAAAGTCCGCGCGACCCGGCGAGGCGCCTCCCTCGACCTCGATCTCTCGAGAGAGCTCGGTGCGCCACGGGTCCCGGGACGGAGGAGCTGCGCTCGGCTCTCGCTGTGGTTGATAGAGTACATTGATGGTCGGTGTGAAGGCAGCTTGACGGCGGGTTCGAACGTGGCCAAGGTCGCGGCCAGGAGCTACGGGTGCGAGGGTCTCGGGCTCGTGGTGCGGTGGGTCTCGAGCGTCGTCGTCGTCATTGTGTTGCTGCGCCGCTGCCTGCCGCATCTCTCTCTCTCGGCCATCAATCGCTGTCGACTATCCGACTCCAGCTCCCATCCTCTCATCGTGTCGAGTCTACGTGAGTGAACGAGTGGCTTGAACTAGAGGCTGCTCGTTATCACCGTTCTCGAGGCTGTCGGCAGAGACCGTCTCTCCATCCGACGCACCCACGCTCACACACGCAGCTATCGAGCACCGCACCATGGGAGGCGACACAGCGCTACGGAGCCGTGTACGCTCCGTGGTGGCTCTACTGCCGATGCTGCTACTGTTGTTGGTAGTAGCGAGCTCCAACGCACAGCCACTCGCTTCCCCTCGTTGGACTGAGATAGGTACGACCACGACCGTCGACGACACCGACGCCACAACAGCAGCAGCCGCCGCCACCGCCACCACCACTCTCCCAATGGATACGCAGCCATCATACTGAGTAACCTCGCGTTTCATTGATGGCCGTGCGACATACACCATGTAGATCTCACGCCGATCGAACAAGACACGCAGTACAGCGGCATGGTGTTCGTCGGCAAGCGCAACGTGTACGCCATCCCGCTCGAGCTTGCGACTCGAGGCAACCTCGCGACCCTGTCGGTCTCGCTGCAGACCTCGACGCCCAGCACCAGCAGCGTGACTGCATGCGCCTACGCTCTACCCTTCTCTCCGGGCCAGTATGACCCGTATCTGGTCGCCAAGGACTCGACATGTCCGCCTACGACCATCGACAGCCCCGAGCAGGTGCGCGATACTCGCGGGACTCGCCCGCACCACGCGAGCTCCACCTAGTAACACAACAACATATATATGCACCTGTCTGCGCTATGGATCAATGCACCGATGTGTGTGCGTGCATGTATGTGTGTAGGGAGTCGAGTGGTACTTGGTGGTCGATGCTCGCGCCATCTCGGACTTTGAGTACTACCGCTGCTTGCTGACCAGCGACTGCTCGATCGAATACACCGTCTCGGCCTCGTGGACCAGTACGTTAGATGGCTTGCCCGTTCGATGGATAGGCTCGTTCAGAGCCGATATCTGAATGACAATGTGTGATAGATTGTGGAGATATGATTGGACCTGCCTGCTCGATGAGTACGTGGAGCCTCACTTCGACGTCGTTGTGTCGATTGCGAGAATGGAGTAGAGTAGAGTAGAGTGCGAGTGCGAGTACGAGTACGGTGCACTTACATTGGCGCCTCGATCGGGTAGATGATACGGCACTCACGAACGGAGAGGGAGTCTCGGCCGAGATGACGCTTGCGGATCAGGTGTACCACATTGCAGTTCCGTCGAGCAACTCGTCCTTGACGGTCATAGTGGCCAACAATGCGCCGGCCGATGGTGGAACGCTGTGCTACACCTGGCGCTTTGGCAACGCCCCAATCTCGAAGGCCAACCCGACTTGCATCAATGCTGACGAGAGAGCCAGCAACGTGATTTCTCTCACGGGCGTTGGCAACACGTACCTGCTATTCTTCAGTGAGACCTCGACAGCTATCCCGTACAACCTCACGGTCTTGGTGAGCGGTATGAAGACACGTCCCTCCACGAACATATGCAATGAGACTGACGCCCGTTGTCTTGCTGCTCCGTGGGCTGGCTGTAGAATGCGTGCAAGAACAGTGTATCGCTCCTCGTACCGATATCACCGGTCAGACGCACGTTGACGCAACGCTGATGCCAAACGAGCCGTTGTACTTTGTAGCTTCGCTTGCTGTTCGTTACTACTCGTATGCATTTACGATCAAGATGCCGAACTCGACATCGATCACGCTCTCAGCCGTGCCCACGTCGCTGAGCGGAGTGAGTGATGCCGTTCAACAAATCTCGACGCAATCGATCCTCACGACCGCACGCTTGTTGCTACTCAACACCATGATCGACGACTGGGAGTTTCAATTCGAGTGCATCTCGTGTCCCGAGGAAGGAGCGTCGATATCGATCGATATCCAAGCTGATGGTATGAAGGCGAGCGAGTACACGAGAGCGAGAGGAGAGAGAGGCACTTGATACCTAATACTGTGATGCTGTGTCGCCACTGCAGAGTGCAACGAAGATTGCAATGGAAATGGAGAGTGTGCTACTGGTATCTGCCAATGCAACGAAGGCTTTGCGGGCCCGACATGTTTGCCGCTCACGGTATTGCAACAGCAGAGCTACACGGGCACGATTGCAGCCGAAGGTTGGGCGTACTTTGAGTACACGCAAGCGGCCAACTCCAAGTATCTGCAAGTGACCGCGCCCTCGATCGAGATGATCGACTTGGCGGTGCTGGTGCAGCTCGTCACGGTTCCGACGCGTCAGAACTACTATGCCATCGGCTTCAACAGTACGCTCGAGCTCGCCACGAGCTCCGAGACCAACGGCACCACGGTCACGTGGACGATCGGGCTCTACAACCCCGACAACGGCATCGAGCTTCCCGAGGCGAACTTTGTCATCTCGGCCATCTCGACCAACACGTCGGGACCACAGCCGCCGCCGCCGCCACCTCCGGCCCACACCGACCCGGCAATCTCACCCGTGCCACCGCCAGGCAAGGGCCAAGATCGCAAGACCAAGCTCTTCACGTGGATCACGTTACTCGGCTCGCTAGTGGTGCTGGCCATTAGCACGGCGTTTGTTGTGCATTGGATTCGACGTTCTCTGGCAAAGATGAAGGCCGAGCCGGATGATGACGATGCTCTCGATCAGTTGCTTAGCCGTCGGGTACCCAGCAGCACCATGGAGTCGTAATCTCATACGACCACTGCCCAACATTGTTGGCTGCACATGGCGGCGCTTGCATCTCTCTCTCTCTCTCTCTCTCTCTCTCTCTCTCTCTCTCTCTCTCTCTCCGCTGGTGCGCCTTTGCAGTTGCTGGAGTCGTTTGTTTGCCCATGATATGCGAGCTATATCAATTGCTTTGGATTCGATTTCTATCCAAACTTGTACTAAAACCCAATTTGCCAATCAGGCCATCAACCAATCAATCGAATCAATCCAATCCATCTTCCCTTCCATGTCGTGCAATCAATCGATCCAGCTCACAGTAGCGATGAAGAACATTTATTCATCATTCGATTCGATAAATATCTACTCTCGAACGAGAGAGATTGCAGCCGAATGTGCAGCAGAACAAGTACAGTAGACTCACTCACCAACAGTCTCGTACTGTCGTTGGCGGTGGCGCACGTACGCAAAGATGGCCGCAGCACACAGCACGACTGCCATAACACCAGCGACGCCCACCACGATCCAGAACCATGCCGACTTGTACCACGGCTTATCGTCATCCGTAGCAGACATGGAGTGCGTGTAGAACGAGCCACCTCCCTCGTACCAGCCTTCGCCCTCGCCCCAGATCGCATGTGACACGCCTTGCGAGTCCACGAGCAGCATGGCATAGTCGCCGTACGGGAACATGAAGCCATCGTCGCCTTGCCACTCGGCCTTGGTCTTGTTGGCATAGTTTGTCGAGAGTACTGCTCAGAGAGAACATACGATCGTACGATTAGTTTACGTCGCTCTCATTGAGATTGAGTGTGGCAGCGGCAGTGGCAGTGGCAGCGGCAGCGGTCGTGTCACGAACCGATGCTCGGGGTCCAGGTGCTGCCGCCATCCGTCGATTCACGATAGTAGACATTCCACGATCCGGTGCGATTGTCCATCCACATGATTCGCACGTCGCTGGCATTGCCGGCAGCGATGGTCGGCAGGTCGTGGAAGACGTTCTTGTCGGTCGGTGCGTCGGACACGTCGACGCCGACGGTCCAGTTGCCGGGCGCGATGGTCTTGGCGAAGAGGATGCGCGCTGGCTTCGACAAGTCGTAGTTGCACTGATACAGCACGTACAGCACGTCGGCGGCATCCTTGGCCATACCCATCTGGCCGTCGAGGAACTCCTCGGGCGAGCCGCACTCGGCCGAGTCGGGACACACTTGCGTGAACTGGCACCAGTCGACGGTGGCAGTGCTCCACGTGGCGCCGCCGTCGTACGACGAGTACACCTCGAAGATGGTCGAGTTCTCGTACGGGAGGTTGGCTCCTCCGAACGTGCCGGCCGCGTGCGGCTGTTGGATCTGGCGGCGGCGGCGCTCGGAGGACGAGGAGGTGGAGGAGATGGTGGCGTTGTCGCCGTCGGGGTCGCCGTCGTCCTCGCCGTTGAGCGGGGCGCCGTACGCAAAGTGGATGCTGCCGTCGCTCAGCACCGCGGCGCCGCCGGCGTAGAAGTAGTGCACGTCATCGGGCTCGCGCAACGGAGCCGGTGGCGTGAAGGTGGCGCCGCGGTCGGTGCTGTAGGCCACCAGCGGGTAGCGCGCGTTGAAGGTCACGTAGATGCGCTCGCCCGACGCCGAGGTCGCGATCCAGTTCTTGTCGGACTCGACTTGCGGGTCCGACAGCACCACCGGCTCGCTCTATCAGCCACGAATGCGTGCGTGCGCGCGTGTGTGTGAGAGACAAGGAGCTCGGAGCTCGGCGCTCGGCATTGTGCGGCGGGCGTACCCACGAGAGGCCTTGGTCGGTCGAGAACGAGTACACGATGGTCCAGCGCTCCATCCACGTGGCGTGGATGCGCTGGCTGCCGTCGCACACGGCCACGAGGTCGGCCTGGAACTCGGTGCCGTTGCACGGGCACAGGTACTGCTGCGGCCCGAAGCCGCTCGCGCCCTGGATCGCGTAGATGGTCGGGTCGTCGGGGCAGGTGTCGCACGCCGGCACGCCGTCGCTCCACGTGGCGAACGCGAGCAGCGCGCCGTCCGAGCAGCTGACCAGCGACGGCTCCCACGCGTCCGACGCCCCGAACGGCGCCACCGGGCTCGTGAACTTGGTGGTGGCGGCGGCCGCCACGGCGACGCACGCGAGTACCGCCACCAAGGCAGCGAGGAGCACGGGATGGGCGTGCCGCATTGTAGATGGTGGACGAGATGCAGCAGCAGCGAGCGGGCGACGATGATGATGATGATGGCGATGCCTCGAGCTCGGCAGCGACACCACGAGCTCGGAGCCTCATCGTCGTCGCCGCCTCGCCCCGCGCACACCTCGAGCAGCCAGCGCTCTCGTCACGCCACACCACACTCCCGCGCACCGCACCAGCCAGCATTCGATCGAGACATGTCTCTGTTCCGACACCTGCGCAACGTGCTCAAGCACCACAAGCCGACCGCCGCCGACGACGATCTGCCTGAGGAGGTGCGCCGCGACATGGAGCTCCACCCCGACCCTCCGACCTCGACCTCGACCACGACCACGAGCACCGCCGAGCTCGACCCCAAGGCTCTCTACAACGCTCAGTTCAAGAGTGCCGCAGCCGCGGCCGCCACTGGGCCGGCGCCAGCAAAGGGCGCCAGCAGCACATGGCAAAGGGCGCCGACCACCTCCACCTCGAGCACGCCCTCGGCCTCACCGGCCACGTCGCACACTAGGGGTACTGACATCGAGATCTCATCACCGTTCAACGTGCGGCACACAGACCCCGTGACTGCGCCGGCGGCGCGGGTGCACCTGGCACCAGCGCCGCGCGCCGAAGCCAACCCCGGCACCGTGAACGAGTGCCCCATCTGCCGCATGGCGCTGGGCCACCTGAGCAACACCGAGCTGAACGCCCACATCGACCAGTGCCTCTCCAAGCCATTCGCCGCCCTCGGCCGGCCTTCAGACGACGACGACGAGCTGGCGCAGTTTGTACACATTCCGTCGAGTACCCAAGAGCGCCGTGGCGGCAGTGGCAGTGGCAGTGGCAGTGGCGGCGGCAGTGGCAGTGGCGGCCGGGCGGCGGCGTCGCAGTCGGCCTACGCGTTATACCAGGAGCAACTCAGGTACCTCGGGTGCGAGCGAGTGCTTGTTCGATGCGAGTACTGAGCGACAGCGGCGCGGCGCAGGGACGACCCGTTCGCCATCAAGTGCCCGTACTCGCGCGATTGCGGCCTGATGGAGGCGTGCAACTTCCCGGTCCACGCCTTCACCATGCACCTGACGGCCAACCAGCGCCTCGCGTGCCCCATCTGCCTGCTCGAGAACTCCCAGTTCGAAGTCAAGTCTGACACCAACCTGATGAATCATCTTCAGTCGGTGCACGGTGACATGGAGCCTCGCAAGCTCGAGTTCTCGGGTGTACGGCAAGCCAGCCAGCCAGCGTCGCAACAGCAGCAGCAGCAGCAGCCACCACCATATCTGCTGCTAATCAAGCCAGCTGGCGCTGTGCGTGTGCGCGTTCGATCGGATTGACAGTATTATACTTCTGCTGGGTCTGATGATATTACGATCAACGAGGATGAGCTGGACTACAGCCATATGGGCTCAGCTACTGTCGGTACGTGCTTACGTGCCCACGCTCGAGCTTGGTGCGAATGCGTACTGAATGCGTCGTCGGATTGTGGTGGTGGTGGTGGTGCAGAGCAAGTGCTACAAGAGGATACAGGCAAGGAGTGCTCGATCTGCTTCGATGAGTTCGTCAAAGGTACGCCAACGACCTGTCATGAGGCCGCTTGCTGTCGGTCTGAATGGCGGCTGCGTGGCGCTGCAGGCGATGTCATGTCGATCATGGAGTGCTTCTGCATGTTCCACAAGGCGTGCATCGAAGGCTGGTTCACGAAGCATGGCAAACGAGAGTGCCCGGTACACCACAAGTGATAGGACAGCACTCGATACATATGTGACAGCACTCGCCTGCTCGATAGCTCTCTCTCTCTCTCTCTCTCTCTCTCTCTCTCTCTCTCAACTAAAGCATTCTAGGAGCGGACTCTCTTTCGCTCTTGCAAATAAGTAGAGCAGCCATTTGTTTGCTCTTCGCGTTTGATCGCTACCCGTTTCTCCGCTTTGTACCATACCACCACTGTCCAGCCGCGTGATTGGGGCGTAATTAAGATTCCGTACGAGTTAACAACGCACTGAATACACGCGTATACCCAACGCCTTACTACTATAACTACACGCGTTTCATTAATGACACAATCACCAAGCCGAGAGAGAGAGAGAGAGAGACGCTACTCTCTCCATGGCTACAATAAGAAAAATAAGAAATAGAGATGGCACACACACATAGATACCCACATACAGACACAGTTTGCTACAAGAACTATGGTACAGTAACGAGATATACACAAGGCGCTAGTCGTCCTCCAAAGGCGACAGCATCGCATCGTCATCAGACGATGGTGGCGGAGAGGGAGACGTTGCATTCATGAGCGCAGCGATCTCGGGTGATGGTGCAGCGCCACTCTCCTCGGTCCAAGTGCACTCGGATAGCACTTGCACGATCGACATCTGTTACACGACAAGAGCAAAATGGTGTTAGAGCGCGATTGAACGAAGAGGGAGAAGAGATGCATGGCTCGTTGGCAGCGACATTGGTTGGTAGATTGGCTCTACCTTTCTCTGATGGTCGCGCAGCATCTTTCGGAAGGCAACGTCGGATTCATCGAGCCTGAAAGAGCGCTGTGGCCGAAGTGACGCGGGTCGAGCTCGCTTGATCCTCGCGGATGCCAATGAAGGATTGGGCCTCTCATCGAAGCCCTCTTCTGCTTCGAGAACCGGGAGCTCTGGGAGATCGAGGCTTCCTGGGATCTTGCTCAGAGCGTCGACAATGTTGGGCTGCGCCGCTTCACCTTGCTGCTCGATCTGCTGGTTGGTGATACCACCATAGTGACCATTGTGAAGGTGCTGAAGTGAAAGCAAGTCCAGTTGGAGCGAGCGAGTAAGTAACCAACAACAAGTGGTTGGTGTTGGTAAAGAGCTTGTACCTCCATCAGAGTCTCGCACGACAACGACGATGTCTCGGCTTTGACAAAGTCCACAACCTCGAGACCTTCATCGATCTTCAGAATCTGTGGCTCGAGGATTTCGAAGATTGCAAGTGCCACCTGAAACAGCACCTTCTTGCCCTTGGCAAAGAATTGGTCATACACTCGTAGCGTTGCCTAACGAACGAACGAACGAACCGAACGAACGAAACCAACCAAACAGGCATCTCGTGTCAGATCAAGCGTTTTGACATTTGGAAGGTGCAAATGACTCGTACATCGAGCGACAACACTCGAGTGTAGA
>ERZ778027.3962-NODE-3962-length-13590-cov-22.435759_pt1 | contig 13590 bp, 10 predicted proteins | sample MGYA00375757_ERZ778027 | MGnify/ENA primary metagenome ERZ778027 (study PRJEB29350, sample SAMN05389817) | bioreactor metagenome | isolation source: Ammonium sulfate bioreactor | place: South Africa: University of Cape Town | collected 2014-02-18 ... | reverse complement strand
TGGCGCCGAAGAAGTTCACGAACGCGCCGAACTCCATCACCTTGACCACGGTGCCCTCGTAGATCTGGCCGACTTCCGGGTCAGAAGCGATCGACTTGATCCACTTGATCGCGGCCTTCATCGCCTCGCCGTCGTTGGAGGCAACCTTCACGGTGCCGTCGTCCTCGATGTTGACCTTGGCTCCGGTCTTCTCGACGATCTCGCGGATCACCTTGCCGCCGGTGCCGATTACTTCGCGGATCTTGTCGGTCGGGATCTTGAAGGTCTCGATGCGCGGAGCGTATTCGCCGAGTTCGGCGCGCGCATTGGTGAGCGCTTTCGCCATTTCGCCGAGAATGTGGACGCGGCCATCCTTGGCCTGCGCCAGCGCGACCTTCATGATCTCCTCGGTGATGCCGGCGATCTTGATGTCCATCTGCAGCGAGGTGATGCCGCTTTCGGTGCCCGCGACCTTGAAGTCCATGTCGCCGAGATGGTCCTCGTCGCCGAGAATGTCCGAGAGCACCGCATAGCGGCTGCCTTCGAGAATGAGACCCATGGCGATTCCCGCGGTCGGCCGCTTCAAGGGGACGCCGGCGTCCATCAGCGACAGCGAGGCGCCGCACACCGATGCCATCGACGACGAGCCGTTGGACTCGGTGATCTCGGAGACGACGCGGATGGTGTAGGGGAATTCGTGATGCGGCGGCAGCACCGGATGGATCGCGCGCCATGCCAGCTTGCCGTGGCCGATCTCGCGACGCTTGGTGCCGCCGAGTCGTCCGGTCTCGCCGACCGAGTAGGGCGGGAAATTGTAGTGCAGCAGGAACGTCTCCTTGTACGTTCCCGACAGCGCGTCGATGTACTGTTCGTCCTCGCCGGTGCCGAGCGTGGTCACGACCATCGCCTGGGTCTCGCCACGGGTGAACAGCGCCGAGCCGTGGGCGCGCGGCAGCACGCCGACTTCGGCGATGATGTTGCGCACGGTCTTGACGTCGCGGCCGTCGATGCGCTTGCCGGTGTCGAGGATGTTCCAACGCACGATCTTGGCTTCGAGGTGCTTGAACACGGCGGCGATGCGGAGCTTGTCGTATTTCGGCTCCTGACCTTCCGGGAAGAAGTGCGCCAGCGCCCTTTCCTTGACCTTGCCGACGGCGGCATAGCGGTCCTGCTTCACCGCAATCGCGTAAGCGGCGCGCAGCTCCTGCTCGATCAGGCCGAGCATTTCCTTTTCGATCGCGCTGTCGTCGGCCCGGCTGACTTCGCGCGGCTCCTTCGCGGCCTTCTCGGCGAGTTCGATGATGGCGTTGATGACCGGCTGGAAATGACGGTGGCCGAACATCACGGCGCCGAGCATGATGTCCTCGCTCAGCTCCCTGGCCTCCGATTCGACCATCAGCACGGCGTCGGCGGTGCCGGCGACCACCAGCTCCAGCTTGGTCTCGATCATTTCGTCGAGGACCGGATTGAGCACGTATTCGTCGTTGATGAAACCGACGCGCGCCGCGCCGATCGGACCCTTGAAGGGGGCACCGGACAGCGTTAGCGCGGCGGAGGCGGCGACCATCGCCAGCACGTCCGGATCGTTCTCCATGTCGTGCGAGAGCACGGTGACGATGACTTGAGTTTCGTTGCGCCAGCCATCGGCGAACAGCGGACGGATCGGGCGGTCGATCAGGCGGGATACCAGCGTTTCCTTTTCGGTCGGCCGGCCTTCACGCTTGAAATAGCCGCCGGGAATGCGGCCGGCGGCGTAGGTCTTCTCCTGATAATCGACGGTGAGCGGCAGGAAATCGACGCCTTCGCGCGGCGCCTTGGCGGCCACGACGGTGGCGAGTACGACGGTCTCGCCGTAGGTGGCCACCACGGTGCCGTCGGCCTGACGGGCGATCTTGCCGGTTTCGAGTTTGAGCGGACGCCCGCCCCAGTCGATCTCGACTGAATGCTTGTTGAACATTGTTTGGTCTTTCATCGGTTCACGAAAGTGTGGACGCTGAACACAAAAACCATGCGCAAAATGGCGGGACGCTGGCCGCAACGATGGTCGCGACGTCGGCATCCGGCGATCCTGCCATGGTTTTCAGGTTTTGAATGGCGTCCATCCTTCCGATGGTACGGGCATTTGACCCGTCATCGCCCAGCCGCCGGATTGCTGCTGGACACGCTCTTCCTTGGGCGCGATCTGTTTTTCAAAAACGGCTTTCGTTTGTCGCAGATCACGAATCGCGTGGACATTCGCGTCCACGATTCACAGCGCGCGGGGATGCGCGCGGCGTCGCTCAGCGGCGGATGTTGTGCTTCTCGAGCAGCGCCTTGTAGCGCGCCTCGTCCTTCTTCTTGATGTAATCGAGCAGGGAACGACGCGTGGAAACGAGCTTCAGGAGGCCACGGCGGGAGTGATTGTCCTTGGTGTGGCTCTTGAAATGGTTCGTCAGGTTGGTGATGCGTTCCGACAGGATCGCGACCTGAACCTCCGGCGAACCGGTATCGCCCGACTTGCGGGCGCTGGACTTGATGATTTCCGCTTTGCGTTCGGCGGTCACCGACATCGTCAGCCTCTTTCGTTGCGACTGGGACTGGCTGTCAGCCCGGTCAGGTTGAAGACGCGCTTGGGGATGAGTTCGCCGTGTCCCAGTTCGGCGAGGGCCAACAAGCGGCCTGCCACCGTGACATAGACTGTGCCGCTACTCTGGGGCGCATCCCGTCCGCGCAACAAGACGGCCTGGCCCCGATGGAGCCTTGCCGCATCAGCCCGAGTGACGGCCAGTGCCGGGATGTCGTCCAGCGCGGTCTCAACGGGCAATAGTGCATCGGCGAGGTTTCCCTCGCCGGATGCGGCTCTATCGCACAAAGCCTCCAGTTCTGCCAGCGGAATCATGTCGGCCTCGCCGAACGGGCCGACGACCGTGCGCCGCAGCGCGCAGATGTGGCCGTAACAGCCGAGAATTCGCCCGATATCGCGGGCCAGCGCCCGCACATAGGTACCTTTTCCGCATTCCGCCTCGAACACGGAGCGGCCGTCGCTGGTATGTTCTGCGAGGTCGAATTGGTGGATCTCGACCTGTCGCGGCTGCAAGGCGACGGTCTCGCCGTCGCGGGCAAGGTCGTAGGCCCGTTCGCCCTGGATCTTGATCGCGGAATATTGCGGCGGGATCTGCTCGATCACCCCGGTGAAGCGCGGCAGCAGCGCCTGCACCGCGTCCGCATCGGGACGGCCCTCGCTGGTCTGCGTGACCCGGCCTTCGGTGTCGTCGGTGTCGCGCTCCTCGCCCCATTGCACCGTGAAGCGGTAGCGTTTGCGGCCGTCCATGACGAAAGGCACGGTCTTGGTGGCTTCACCGAGCGCGATCGGCAGGCCGCCCGAGGCCAGCGGGTCGAGCGTGCCGGCGTGTCCGGCGCGCTTGGCGTTGAACAGCCGCTTCACGACCGCCACCGCATGGGTCGAGGTCATGCCGACGGGCTTGTCGAGGATGACCCAGCCGTGAACGTCGCGGCGGTCGCGGCGCGGCTGGTTGTTCTGTCTTTTCCGGGGCGCGCCGAGAAAGGCGTCTTCGGCTGCAGATTTATTTTTCTCGGCGCCGTCCGATTCGCCGATTTTCGAATCGAGGGCGGCATCAGGTGCGGTCATGGTCGTCAGCTTTCGTCCGAATCCGGTGCGAGGTCTCTCTGCACCGCGGGTGTTCGCAATAATTTCTCGATACGTTCCGCTTCGTCGAATCGTTCGTCGGCGCGGAAGCGGATGTCAGGTGCAAATTTCAGGTTAACGCGCCGCGCGATTTCTCCGCGCAGGAACCTCCTGTTGCGGTCGAGCGCCTCGATCACGTCGGCCGTGTCGCGCCCGCCGAGCGGCATCACGTAGATCGTCGCGAGCTTGAGGTCGGCGGACATGCGGACCTCGGGCACGGTGACGAGATGCCCTTCGAGCACGGGATCATGAACCAAGCCCTGGGTGAGAATGTCGGCGATCGCGTGGCGCACGGTTTCCGCGACGCGCAACTGGCGTTGCGAGGCGCCGGAAACGGACTCTTTCCTGTGGTGGCGCGGCATTCAAGTCACCGGTCATGCCCGGGCTTGACCCGGGCATCCATCGTTCATTCAGGGGTCCGCTTTCAGCGGATGGATTGCCGGATCAAGCCCGGCAATAACGAAAGGAAGAAGGCTAACGTGCAGTGAGATTTGGACTCACAGCGAGCGCTGTATGGTCTCCACGCGATAGCACTCGATGACGTCGCCCACGCGCATGTCGTGGTAGTTCTCGAACGCCATGCCGCACTCCTGGCCCGACTGAACTTCCTTCACTTCGTCCTTGAACCGCTTCAAGGTCGAGAGCTTGCCTTCGTGCACCACGACATTGTCGCGGATCAGGCGGACATGGGCGCCGCGCTCCACGGTGCCGTCGGTGACCCGGCAGCCTGCCACCTTGCCGACCTTGGAGATGTTGAAGACCTCCAGGATCTCGGCGTTGCCCAGCATGGTTTCGCGCAGCGTCGGCGCGAGCAGGCCGCTCATCGCCTTCTTCACATCGTCCACGAGGTCGTAGATGATATTGTAGTAGCGGATCTCGATGCCGTTGCGCTTGGCGGCGGCGGCGGCCTCCTTGTTGGCGCGGACCGAGAAGCCGATGATCGCGGCGTTGAAACCTTCCGCGAGCGTGACGTCGGATTCCGAGATGCCGCCGACGCCCGCATGCAGGATGCGCGCGGCGACTTCCTCGGTGCCGAGCTTTTCCAGCGAGCCGAGAATGGCTTCCAGCGAGCCCTGCACGTCGGCCTTGATGATCAGCGGGAAATCCTTGCGGCCGGCGGTCTTGAGCTGCGACATCATCTGCTCGAGCGAGCCGCGCATGCCGGAGGCGCTGGCGGCTGCGTTTTCGCGCTTCTGGTGGGCGCGATAGCTCGTGACCTGACGGGCGCGGGCCTCGTTTTCGACCACGGCCAATCGGTCGCCGGCTTCCGGCGGACCGTTGAAACCGAGCACCTCGACGGGCACCGACGGGCCGGCCTCGTCGACCGTCTCGCCCTGATCGGAGATCAGCGCGCGGACGCGGCCCATTTCGGCGCCGGCCACGATGATGTCGCCGATCCGCAGCGTGCCGCGCTGGACCAGCACGGTGGCGACCGGACCGCGGCCGCGATCGAGCTTGGCTTCGATCACGGTGCCTTCGGCAGGCCGCGAGGCGTTGGTCTTGAGGTCGAGCAGGTCGGACTGCAGGGAAATCATTTCCAACAGCTTGTCGAGGTTGGTCCTGTTCTTGGCGGAAACTTCCACGTCGACCACCTGGCCGCCCATCGATTCGACCTGCACCTCGTGCTGCAGCAGTTCGGTGCGCACGCGCTCCGGCCTGGCGTCGGGCTTGTCGATCTTGTTGATCGCGATGATCATCGGCACCTTGGCGGCCTTGGCGTGATTGATGGCCTCGATGGTCTGCGGCATCACGCCGTCATCGGCGGCGACCACCAGGATGACGATGTCGGTGACCTTGGCGCCGCGCGCGCGCATCGCGGTGAACGCGGCGTGGCCGGGCGTGTCGATGAAGGTGATCTTCTTGCCGCTCTCCGGCGAGGTGACCTGATAGGCGCCGATGTGCTGGGTGATGCCGCCGGCTTCGCCCGACACGACATTGGCGTGACGCAGCGCGTCGAGCAGCGAGGTCTTGCCGTGATCGACATGGCCCATCACGGTGACGACCGGCGAGCGCGGCTCGGTGTCGGTGGAATCGTCGACCACGTCGAACAGGCCTTCCTCGACGTCGCTCGCAGCGACGCGCTTGACGGTGTGGCCCAGTTCTTCGGCGATGAGCTGCGCGGTATCGGCGTCGATCACGTCGGTGATCTTGTGCATCGCGCCCTGCTTCATCAGCATCCGGATCACGTCCACCGCGCGCTCGGCCATGCGGTTGGCGAGTTCCTGGATGGTGATCGCTTCCGGCACGATGACCTCGCGGACCAGCTTTTCCTTCGCCTCGTTCGAGGCGTGGCCCTTCAGGCGCTGGGTGCGGCGGCGGAACGAGGCGATCGAGCGCTCGCGCACGTCGTCGGCGTTGAGCGCGGTGACCACGGTGAGGCGGCCGCGCTGTTTCTGCGGCCCCAGCTTGGCGGCAGGCTTCGGCGCGACCACGGGACGCGCGGGGCCTCCGCCGGGACGGCGGACCATGCGCGGAGCCTCGTCCTCGTCGCTGCCGTCGGCGGCGACAGCGGCCGGGCGCGCGGGGGGCGTCGTGCGCGTGGTGGTCGCGGTCTTGGCCGGTGCGGCCTTGGTCTCGGTTTCGCCGAAGCGGCGTTTGGCTTCAAGCTCGGCCTTGCGCTTGGCTTCCTCTTCCTGACGGTGACGCTCTTCCTCGGCCTTGCGGCGTGCCTCGGCGGCCTCGCGCTCGGCCTGCTCGATGCCTTCCTTGCTGTTGCGGCGCGCAGCTTCGGCTTCCGCAAGGCGCCGCTCTTCCTCGGCGCGGACCTTGGCCTCCGCCAGTGCGCTGGCGCGGGCGCTGCGCTCGTCCTCGGTCAAGGTCCGCAGCACCACGCCTGAACTCGCGCGGGGAGCGGCCGGCGGCGCCGTGCGCGCCGGCGGGGCCTTGGCGATGGATGTCCTGGGGGAGGCCGGTTCCGCCGCCCCCGCGGGTTCTGCCGGCGACGCGTCGCCGCCGAGCCGGCGCTTGCCGCGTTTCTCGACCACCACTTGCTTGGTACGGCCGTGGCTGAAACTCTGGCGCACCGTGCCCTGCTCGACGCGCGGCTTGAGCGTCAAGGTCTTGCTCGGGCTGACGCTCAGAGTCTTGTCGCCAGGATTTTTCGTATCAACCATTCAGCAGTCCCAATCTTGTTGCGCTATGCGCGATCGCACAGGTCGTCGTTAGAATCGATGCCGTGTTCAGCTATCTTTGCCGCCGCCCGCCATCCCGGTATCGGACCAGGGTCTGGATGCGCGACAGGAATGTCCTGCTCGCCGAGCCCGCGAGCAGGGCAGCATGTATCACATTTGCCCGGGCCAGTGCCAAATCCAATTCTTCGGACGTAAGCTCCATTATGACCGGAATTTCTCGGATTTCGTCCGAATCCTCGGCCATTTTTTTAACGATGGCGTCCAATTTGCGGATTCCATCGGCCGCGCCGTCCGCGGCGTGGAGCAGGGCCACCGCCCGGCGCCGAAGCAACGCCTCCTCCACCTTGGCAAATCCGGCGATGACCTGACCGGCCTTGGCGACCATCGCCAGCGCCTCGATGGCGCTGCGCACCAGCGCTTTCCCGGTCTCGTCGGCCAGGGACGCCGAGGCGCGGGCGTCCCGTTTGAAGCCCCGGCTAAACTGGTGACGGCGGACCGCTTCCGCAACCGCGGCATGAGACGCCGAAATCCAGAGGCCCCGGCCCGGAAGCTTCCGTTTCAGATCCGCGACGACCTCGCCCGAGGGCGCCACCACGAACCGGATCAATTCGCCGATCGGGCGCACCTGACGGGTGACCGCGCACATGCGCGTCGTCGCGAGCCTGTTGGCCCGCGGTCCGTGGTCAAGATCTGCAAGGTCGGCGACGGCGAGCATGTCCGGAGCGTTCTCCTTTTGGTCTTGGGCGGCAAAACCGGACCTCTGATTAGGCCGGTTGATCTTCGGCGGCTTCGGCCTCAGTCGGTTTCGCAAGGTCTGCCTCGGTGATCCAGCCGGCCATCAGGCGCGCCTGCATGATCATGCTCTCGGCGTCCTCGCGCGAAAGCTCGATGCCGTCGAAATAGCCCGCATGCTTGACCGCCTCGCCGTCCTTGCGTTCGGTCCATCCGACCAGATCGTCGGTGGCGCAGCCGGCCAGATCCTCGACGCTCTTCACGTCATTCTCGCCGAGTTTCACCAGCATCTTCGATGTCACGCCGGGCACCGTCTTCAATGCGTCGTCCACGCCGAGCTCCTTGCGCCTGTTTTCCAGTTCGGCCTCGAGCTGCTCCAGATATTCGCGGGCGCGGCTCTGCAGCTCGCCTGCGGTGTCGTCGTCGAATCCCTCGATGACGGCGAGTTCCCGTGGGTCGACCAGCGTCAGCTCCTCAACCGAGGTAAATCCTTCCGACGCCAGAAGCTGCCCGACGACCTCGTCGACGTTCAGCGCCTCCATGAACATGCGGGTGGCATTCTCGAAGTCGGCCTGGCGCCGCTCCGATTCCTCCTGTTCGGTCAGAATGTCGATATCCCACCCGGTGAGTTGCGATGCGAGGCGCACGTTCTGTCCGCGCCGCCCGATCGCCAGCGACAACTGGTTGTTGGTATCGGGGACCACGACCTCGATCCGTTCGCGGTCCTCGTCGATCACGACCTTGGCGACTTCCGCCGGCGCCAGCGCGTTGACGACGAAGGTCGCGATGTCCGGCGACCAGGGGATGATGTCGATCTTCTCGCCCTGCAGCTCGTTGACGACGGCCTGGACGCGCGAGCCGCGCATGCCGACGCAGGCGCCGACCGGATCGACCGAGGAATCCCGGGAAATCACGCCGATCTTGGCGCGAGAACCGGGATCGCGCGCCACCGCCTTGATCTCGACGATGCCGTCGTAGATTTCCGGCACTTCCTGCGCGAACAGCTTCGCCATGAACTGCGGATGCGTGCGCGACAGGAAGATCTGGGGCCCACGGGTTTCGCGCCGCACGTCGAAGATGAAGGCGCGGACGCGGTCGCCGTTGCGGAACACTTCGCGCGGCAGCATCTCGTCGCGGCGGATGATGGCTTCGCCGCGGCCGAGATCGACGATGACGCTGCCGTATTCGACGCGCTTGACGACGCCGTTGACGATGTCGCCGATGCGATCCTTGAATTCCTGATACTGACGGTCGCGCTCGGCCTCGCGCACCTTCTGCACGATCACCTGCTTGGCGGACTGCGCGGCGATGCGGCCATATTCCAGCGGCGGCAGCGTGTCGGCGATGGTGTCGCCGATCTGTGCGCCCGGGTTGGCCCTCTGGGCGTCCTTCAGCGAGATCTGGTTGGCGGCGTTCTCGACCTGATCGACCACCAGCATGTGGCGGGTGAGCTGGAGCTGACCGGTCTTGGGGTGAATCTCCGCATGAACGTCGGTCTCGCTGCCGTAGCGCGCCCGCGCCGCCTTGGCGATGGCGTCCTCCATCGCGGCGATCACGATGCCGCGGTCGATGGTCTTTTCCCGCGCCACCGCGTCTGCGATCTGCAGCAGTTCGAGCTTGTTGGCGCTGACAGCGGCCATGACTTATTCTCCTTCGATGGGATCGATATCGCCGCGCCGCAGTCGTTCTGCGGCCAGGCGATGTTGCTTGGTGTTTTTCGGCGGCGTCTTTGCGGGGACTTTCGCCTTTCCCCTGAGTTTCGATTTCGGCGCTTTGGGTTTCGCCGGATCGGTTTTTGCATGCGGGGGGGATGGAGGCAGAATACCGAGATTCCGCTTCATCTCGCGTTCCGCGATCTTGCCCCGCCGCATCGATTCGGCGATCAGTTCGTCCGTCAGAATCAGGCGGGCGTCGGCGATATCCTCCATGACCAGAAGGACTTCGCTATCGTCGTCATTCCGGACGTCGTCCCGATGCAGGCGCACCGCATTGTCCTCCACGCCCCGAAGGGTGCCGCGGAACCGCTTGCGGCCCTGATGGGCGACCGCCATCTCGATCTTTGCGAGGTGGCCGGTGTAGCGTTCGAAGTCGGACCGGCGCACCAGCGGCCGGTCGATGCCGGGGGAGGAGATTTCCAGCCGGTAGGCCCTGTCGATCGGATCGGCGATATCGAGCACCGGCGAAAGCGCCTTGGAGATTGCCTCGCAATCCTCGATCTGCATCGATCCGTCCGGCCGCTCGGCCATGATCTGCACGGTGCAGCCGGCCTCGCCCGACACCTTGATGCGGACCAGGCGGTATCCCATGCCTTGCAGGACCGGGGCGACCACAGACGAGACCCGCGCCGCGATGCCCGGCTCGACCACCAGACGCGGCTCGGCGAGCAGGTCGTGATCCGGGATCTGGGCAACGGGATCGGTCATATCCAGGGTCAAAGATTAAGTCCGGCGGTTACACGCCTGAAAGAACCCGCCGCGGCGCGTCAGGTCCGTTCAGGAAATAAAAAAGAGCGGGTCCGGAGGGCCCACTCTCGATACGCGATCGTATGAGAAAGTTTCCACAAACATAGCCGTTTTCGTACCCCTCGGCAAGGTCCGGGGAGACACGGGGGGCTGATTTTCATTCGGATCGCGTCAAGTCGTTCGACCTGGTGAGCCTTTACACAATGCGCCGGAGCGCCGCCGGCAGTTCGTCAAGAGCATGAATGGTCAGATCGGCTTGGGAGGCTTCGGGATACCGGGCATGAATATGCCCCCACGGCCCTCGGACGATGAAGACTGACAGCAAACCGGCCTTCTTTGCGGGCAGAACATCGTTGTCCAGTCGATCGCCGACATATGCGACCTCATTGGCAGTGAAGCCGGAGACGTCGACAATTTTTGCAAAGAAGTCGGGCGACGGCTTTTCGATCCCCCATCGCGCCGAGGATGCAATATGGTCTGCTGCGATACCGGATAGTCCCAGCGCCGCTTCGGTTTCCTCCGGCTGGTTACCCGCGATTCCAACGACGTATCCCGCGGCCTTCAGCCTGCGAAGGGCTGCCGTTGCATCGGGATAAAAGTCGCGAGGCTCGATAAAGTAACGGTTTCCCTGAGCTTGCCGGGCCGCTTCGGCCTGATGCAGGTCGAAGCCGGGCTTGAAGATATCGAAGACGCGCCTGTGATGCCGGCCTTCGGCGATGGTTTTCTCCAGCGCGGCGCTGAAGGCAAGGCGGGACACGCCAAGCCAATCCGCCCATGAAGACCACTGGCGGGTTTCGTCCACCAGCGTTTCTCCAACATCGAAGAAAATCGCCTTTATCGCCATTGTGCCAGATACTTTGTCGCAAACGATCAGCTTGTTCGCCTGAACCGCAGATACGTCGCGCGACGGCCTTCGCGCGTCGCTTTGCGGCCGTAGCGCGTCATGGTGTAGCCCGGCCACGGGTTGCGCCAGTCGTCGGCGCGTTCAGCAAGCCACAGGAAGTCCGGCGAGCGGGCGAAATGCGACAGCGTCCATGCGCAGTAATCGGCGATGTCGCTGACGAAGCGGAATTCGCCTCCCGGCCGAACCACGCGCGCCATCTCCGCGATGGTCGCGTCCTGAACGAAACGGCGTTTCCAATGCCGGCGCTTCGGCCACGGGTCGGGATGGATCAGATCGATCCGCGCCAGCGATGCGCGCGGCAGCCATGCCAGCAATTCCGATGCGTCGCCTGCGAACAGGCGGATGTTGCCGATATCGTGCGCCTCGATCTGCGTGAGGATCTTGGCCATGCCGTTGACGTAGGGTTCGCAGCCGATGAAGCCGGTGCGCGGAAACGCCAGCGCCTCGGCGACGAGATGCTCGCCGCCGCCGAATCCGATCTCGATACGGACCTGCTCAATCGGCCGGTCGAACCGCGCGGCCGGGTCGAATGGTCCGCGCTCGCCGGCAGCGATATCGAGGCGCGGCAGCAGATCCGCGATCAGTTCGCTCTGGTGCGGGCGCAGCCTGTGTCCCTTGCGGCGGCCGAAGAACGAGCCTTGCCCGGAATCGCGGGCCGCGTTGCGTTGGAACGACGCGTCGTCGCCGGTTGTCGGCGGACGGTCGCGAGGATCGGGCGCGGGCGCCGTCATTACGACGTGGGGCGGAGACGGTGCTATGGTCACGTCCGCCTAGCGACGATCCGGCGGTTCGCGCGCCGCGATCTGTTCGACCATGTCGACAATGCTGCGGCGGAGCTTCGCGTCGGTGATCCGCGTGAACGCACGGGTCAGCGCGAGACCTTCGGACGTCGCGAGAAAATCGGAAACATAGGCAGGGGACGGCGCTTCGCTCAAACCCTCGACCCTGGCGACGCCCGTGCCCGGACTGCCCTCGAACAGGAACGAGACCGGGACCTGCAGGATTTCGGAGATCTGCTGGATGCGGCTTGCGCCGACGCGATTGGTGCCTTTCTCGTACTTCTGAATCTGCTGGAATGTCAGTCCCAACGCCTCGCCCAGTTTCTCCTGACTCATGCCGAGCATGATGCGGCGCATGCGCACACGGCTGCCGACATGCCTGTCAACAGGATTGGGCGCCTTGGTCGACATCTCGTAGGTCTCCTAAATGAGGCAGCGATCCCGAGGATACGCTTCCGATTACTATTATTGTCAAACTTGACTGGATCACGTGATAAAAATCTGCGTTTAATTTAGAACGGTTCCATCCGTCGCATTATACCAGTCGTGCAAATTGTTACACAAATTATGTCGATCGTGCGGATGAACAGGTCGTGCGCCGCACGCCGCCGTCAGGGTTTGCGACGCCGTCGAATAGCCAGTGCAAGCCCGATGATCACCATGATTGCGGCGGGAACGTCGCCGGCGCGGGCGTAAGGCGGCGGCGAGATCGCGGCGGGCAAGCGGGAATCCAGCACGCCTTCGACGCCGAGATCGAGCCGTGCGACAATCCGTCCTACCGGGTCTGTCACCACCGAAATACCGGTGTTCGCCGCCCGTACCAGGGGAAGCCCTTCCTCGATCGCCCGCAGTCTCGCTTGCTGAAGGTGCTGATAGGGGCCCGTGCTGATTCCGAACCAGCCGTCGTTGGTGAGGTTGACGATCCAGCCGGGCCGGCCGCCGCGGGATTCGATATCGCCGGGAAAGATCGCCTCATAGCAGATCAGCGGCAGCACGCTCGGCGCGTTCGGAAGGTCGATGGTCCGCCGTGTCTTCCCCGGAATGAAGCCGCCCTGGACCTTGGTGAGTTGAACGAAGCCGAGCTTTTCCATCAGGCTTTGGAACGGCAGGAATTCGCCGAACGGCACCAAATGGAGCTTGTCGTAAATCGACAGGATGCTGCCGTCGTCGTCGATGACGTAGATCGAATTGTAGGCCCGGGTGATGCGGACACCCGGCGGCAGGTCGGGCGCGCGCACTGATCCGGTAATCAGGATCGTGCCCTTCGGCAGGAGGTCGGCGATCTGGGCCATGGCGTCGGCTTCGCGGGCGAGAAAAAACGGGAACGCCGATTCCGGCCAGATCAGGATGGTGGCTCCGCTGACGCCGGCCGAGTGCGGCCCGGTGGCGCGGTCGGAGAGCGTCAGATACTTATGCATCACCGCCGCCTTGGCGGAATAGTTGAACCGCGCATCCTGCTCCAGATTGGGCTGCATGATGCGCAGCTTGACGTGGTCGACAAACTCGGTCGGATGACGCGACAGCCTGATCGCGCCGTAGACGCCCATGGCAACGAGCAGAGCGAGGGCGGCGATCGGGGCGATCCATGGTCTTTGACTTCGGTCTCGTCCGTCGATCAGCACGGCGGGGCTCGCAAAGATCGCGACGCTGAGGAAGGTCAGGCCCCACAATCCGACCAGCGACGCGGTTTGCGCCAGCGCCAAAGGCTCCGTCAGCGCGTAACCGAATGTGTTCCACGGAAATCCCGTCAGCGCATGTCCGCGCAGCCATTCGCTGATCGTGAGCGCCGCGGCGAGCGCGAGAATGCGCGAGGCGTCGCGGGTCCATATCCAGCGCGCCAGCGCGAAGCCGAGCGAGGTGAAAAGCGCGAGATAGGCCGGCAGGCCGAGGACGGCGAACGGCATCAGCCATGCGAAGG
>ERZ778027.3955-NODE-3955-length-13616-cov-3.875452_pt1 | contig 13616 bp, 18 predicted proteins | sample MGYA00375757_ERZ778027 | MGnify/ENA primary metagenome ERZ778027 (study PRJEB29350, sample SAMN05389817) | bioreactor metagenome | isolation source: Ammonium sulfate bioreactor | place: South Africa: University of Cape Town | collected 2014-02-18 ... | reverse complement strand
GATCAAAGGGCCCGGCGCCGGATTGTCTCATTCGACCGGCGAGAACTGTCCCGTCTGCTGAACCTTTACAGCATGCGCGTCGCGTCAGGCGAATGGCGCGACTATGCCATCGACTTCCGCCCCGGCATGGCGATCTTCTCGATCTTCCGCCACACCGCCGAGCAGCCGCTTTTTGCGATTGCCAAGGTCCCTGCCAGCGGCTCAGGGGGCGGCTATGTGGTTTACAACGGCCCCCGCAAGCTGGCCCACGGCGATTCGCTCGAGGATGTGTTGCGGGTCTTCGACCGCAAGCTGAAGCTGTTGCTGGGCTGATTCCCGGCCGCCGCGGGGCGCCGGCGCCTGGCTCTATTGACGCGACGTCGTCGCTGCGCCGATGCCCGCACCCACGGCCGTGCCGATCAGGGCCGGCGCCAGGAGCGGCCAACCGGCAATAGCGCCGATCGCAAGGCCAGCACCCGCGCCAATGCCACCACCCGTCACCGCGCGTTCACCCCACGTGTCGCCGCACCCTGAAAGGGTGAGCGCAAGAGGAACGACGCAAAGCGCAAGGACTCGGGTACGCATGGAGGACCTCGATGAATGAGAGGGGCCGGCTGCGAGAGCCAAAATGAATTAACGCGGCTTTTTAAGGCTTTATCCCCCGATCATCAGCCATCTTACTTTATGTGTCAACATTCCCGTATAATACATTGTAATATATAGGTTATTCTGGCTCACCGCACGTCACTTGGGGGCCAGCGCCGCCTCATATGCCTCCGGCTTGAAACCGACCAGCAGCTTGCCGCCAGTTTCCAGGACGGGGCGTTTGATCATCGATGGGCTGGCCAGCATCAGCGCGATGGCCTTCGTCTCCGTGAGGCCTTCCTTGTCCTTGTTCGGCAGCTTGCGGAACGTGGTGCCCGCCCGGTTGAGCAAGGTTTCCCATCCGACCTTGCCAGCCCAGGCTTCGAGGCGCGCCCGCTCGATACCGGCCGTCTTGTAGTCGTGGAATTCGTAGGCGGTGCCCTTCTTGTCCAGCCAGGCTCGCGCCTTCTTCATCGTGTCGCAGTTCTTGATGCCATAGATGACGAGGGACATGGGCAGACCTTCACATTGCGGACAACCGCAGTACCGTTTGCCCTGCCCCATCGAACAGGAAAAGTTTGCGCTGCTGTGGGTCGATCCGGAAGCTTCGGGCGGCCTCGAGGGCCGCCATGAACTTTCCTTCCTGGTCCATGATGGCCGGCGGGCACGCCATCATCGTGCTCGCCAAAGGCGTGATGGCGATGCTGGTGCCCGAAATCGTCGCCTGCCCGCGCATGCGGTTGCAGCCGCCACTGCCGGTCACCGCTCCGTCTGTCGCGATTTCCACCACCGACTGCAGATTGTCGATCACGCCACCGCCGCGAATGTCCTCTGCCAGCCATCGCCCGACCGGCGACGCCGACGGCGGTACTTCCGCCTGATCTCCTCCTACCTTCTCGACCTGGATTTCGCCGCCTTCCTTGCCCCCGTCCTGACCCCCGCCGAATACCGTGTGGCGCGTGGTGTTGATGAACAACAACCGGTCGCCTTCCACGATACGGGCCTGCAAGGCGTAGGTTCGGCGCGGTTCGATCTGGGAAGAATCGTAGCGCAGCGTGTAAGCGATCGGGCTCGTCCGGGCGTCGGTGATCCGTGCTTCGGCGAGCGTGCGCGCCGGCGCATCGGCCAGCGACACGTCGAGCAGCTTCACCTCGACGACGGCGCCCGGCGGCAACAGCATACGTTCGCGATAGACGACCTGGCCCTTCAGCGTCCGCGCTTCGGCCCGGACCGGCACCGTGGACATGACGAAGCCCGCAGCAATCGCGCCCAGAACAGGCCGTCGTGAAATCTGCACTTGCCGTCTACTCCTACCGAAGATCGCCGAGCGACCACCGGCCGAGCGGAACATACCGATCGTGCCCGGGCAAGCTCTGGACCAAGGCGACCTCGCCGATTGCGCGATCGCCGGGTCGCGCCCTGTCGAGCAAGGCCGTCCGCGGCGTGAGATCGACCCCCAGCCCGGCTGCCCTGAGCGCAGTGCCGAGCTTTTCCTGGAGGGCCAGCAGACCTTCGGCGCCCGCGACAGCCGGCGCCTCGATCGTGGATGCCGCCTTCATCGCTACATCCACCGTGTCGTAGGGCAGTGCCGGGAGCCCGTGAATGCTGGCGAGCGCCACGCCGGAGGCCACAGTGAAGTGCAGGCTCGTCGTCACGGGAACGAAGTCGAAGCCGCGTTCCCCGGGAAGCTGGTCGAACATGGTGCCTCTGTCGGTAAAGACCGCGAGACCCCATTGCCTCGTTCGGCGTCGCTCCGATGTAGGTCCTGATCGCAGCCGTTCAACCGGCGGGTTTTGCCATCGTTACGACTAGATCGTCGAGCTGGTCGAAGCCGGAATTGACGCCTTCCTCGAAGCCCATGCCGATGTGCTCGTTGCGCATCGCGATCGTGTCGAACAGCGTGCTGAACGTGAGCAAGGTCTTGTCGCCCCTCGGCTCCAATGTGATCGTGTGGATCATGCGGCCTGCGCCTTCGAGCAAGAAGCCGTTGTCGTAGACGATGCGGCGATTGCGCTCGATCTCGCGATATGTGCCGCCGAACGGCGTATTCTGCACACCATTCGGGCCGGTCATGGCGAACCGGAACTTGCCGCCGACACGGAAGTCCATGTCGCACAGGGTGAGCGGCCAGCCCACCGGGCCGAACCACTTGATCACGTGCTCCGGCTTACTCATTGCCTCGAACACGATATGGACAGGCGCGCTCAGCTCGCGCGTGATGACGAAAGTACGGTCGGCAATCGACTCATTTACGGCGGCGCTTGCGGCCATGTTGCTGCTCCTTTCGATGTAGTTCGCTCACATAGACGTCCAGTCGGTCGAAGCTCTCTTCCCAGAAGCGGCGATAGTCGCCGATCCACTGCGCCGCCGACTTCAGGGGAAGCGCATTGAGACGCACGGGTCGGAACTGCGCGTCGCGACCGCGTGTCACCAGCCCTGCCCCCTCCAGCACCTTCAGGTGCTTCGAGATGGTGGGCTGGCTGAGTTCGAACGGCTCCACGAGCTCGTTGACTGTCGCCTCGCCCGTCGCGAGTCGCGCCAGGATGGCGCGCCGCGTCGGGTCGGCGAGAGCGGAGAAAACGAGATCGAGCTGTTGGCCGGCTATCTGCATTTTATATCGCCATTTCTCTATATAGCCAATAATGAATATAACGGACACCCCAACATGTCAACAAAACGGTCGGCGCCGATTACGCGTTTAGTCGAGCTGGACTTTGGCGGCGACGGTGCGGAGGCGCGTTTCCTCCTTGGCGACGAATGCCGTGAAGGCCGCCGCGTCCGTGTACTCCGCGACCACGTTGCCGGCGCGCGCCTCGGCTTCGCGAAAGGGTGGATCCGTGAGGATCTCGCGTAGAGCGACCGACAGGCGTGTAATCACCGCCGCAGGCAGATTTGGCGGCCCCGCCAGGCCGCCCCAGAGATCGGCCTCCATACCTTTGACGAAGCGGCCTTCATTCACCGTCGGCAAATCCGGCGCTGTAGGATCGCGTCGCAACGAGATCAGGCCGAGCGACTTGAGCTTGCCTTGACGAAGCAGGCTGAGCGCGGAGCCCAAAGCCATCGTTGCCACCTGAACCTGCCCGCCGACCAAATCGGTCAGCAACGGCCCGCCTCCTTTGTAGGGCACGATCTCGAACCTGAAGCCCGCAGCCTCGGCAAGCATCACGCCGCCGATGGTCTGCAGGGTCGCCAAGCCCGTCGCCCCCAGCGGAACTGCGCCTTGCTTGCGCGCGTAGGTGACGAACTCGTCGATCGTATCGGCAGGCAATGAAGGGTTGGCCACCAGAATCGTCGGAACCTGGAAGATCCTGGCGATCGCAGTGAAGTCGGTCGGCGCGTAGCCCGCCTGCTTCAGCGCGATCGGGGCCATCACCATGTCGTTCACTGTCCCGACCAGCAGCGTGTAGCCGTCGGGCCGGGCTCGCAGCACCTTTTGTCCGGCCAGCGTTCCGGAGGCACCGCCGACATTGTCGACGATGACCTGTTGCCCCAGCCGCTTGCCGAGTTCCGCCGCGAGCGCCCGCCCTGCTCGGTCCGTCACGGCACCTGGCGGAAAAGGCACCACCAAGGTTATGGGCCTGTCCGGATAGGGCTGCGCCGACGCCATCGACGGCACGAGACCCGCCACCACCGTTGAAAGGAGTAATTTGCGGCGCGAGAAGCGCGGGGAACGGTTCGGCATGGCTGATCCCACCTCTGACCGAAGCAATCGGTTGTATTCTCCTTCGGCAGTTCAAATTTCCAGCGAAACGGAATAAGTAACTAATCAAATATCTCACTGAGCAATAAATTATCCTGATACCATGTCCGCCAATGCTTCCGTTCTTCGCAATCGGCTGATCGCACGGGCTCGAATCCGGCATCTGGAAGTGCTGGTTCGCGTCGCCGAGCTCGGCAGCGTCAAGCATGCGGCCGAGGTAATCGGCCTCACCCAGCCGGCGGTCACGCACGTCCTGTCCGACCTCGAGGCACTCCTCGAGTGCGCGCTGTTCCTGCGGCATGCTCGAGGCATGCGGCCGACACCGATCGGCGCAGCACTCCTGATACCGGCCCGCCGCATTCTTGCGACTGTCGGGGACAGTGCCGAACAAGTCGTGGGCATGACGGGGCGCGCCTCGGGCACTGTCCGCATAGCGTCCATCTCCGCCGGCATATCAGGCATCCTCGCGCAAGCCCTGCCGATCTTCAGCCGACGGCACCCCGACGTCCTGGTCCAAGCCCAGGAAGCCGATGCAATAAGGCTGGCATCACTGGTCGAGCGCCGCGACGTCGACATGGCACTCTGCCGGGCACCCGAGGTGACACCTCAAGGCTGGTGCTTCACCCCCTTGATCGAAGATCGTTTCGCCGTGGTCGCCGGGCCTGGCCATCCGCTCCTGAAACGCAGCAAGGTCGGCAAGGAAGACTTGCGCAAGGCCAAATGGCTGGTCGCTCCCGTACCGACAGCGGCGCGGCAGGCATTCGATCGGCTGTTTGCCGCAGAGGACAATGCACCGAGCACCAGTTCCATCATCACGAATGTGCCGGCGCTCTTCTGGTCCATGCTGACGAGCGAGCGCCTGCTGTGTGTCCTTCCGGCGAGCTTCGTGCGGCAACTCTCCGATGCCGGGCAGGTGTTCGAGCTCGCGCTCGCTCAGCCCCTGTCCTTCGATCCGATCGGCATGCTCCTGCCGACAACGGACAGAGGCGGAGCCCTCCAGAAACTGGCCGGCTTCGTCGAGGCGTTCGCCCTCAGGGCCGGACCTGCGGCCAGCGCGACGGATTGATCGCGTCGGCGACCGCAGCCGCAGCCGCAGCCGCAGCCGCAGCAGAGCCGGCTCAAAACCTGCCTGCACCTTGATCTACCAGCGCCTTCATCACGGGCAGGCTGGTCGATAATGACATCGGTCGACAGCAGGGGCGTCGGCAATACTTAGGCATTTACCAAACTAAACGTTGACGCCCTACGTCCCTCCCGATACTTAGGCATATGACTAACCAAGAACTGGCCCTCGATCGGACCTTTCATGCCCTCGCCGACCCGACGCGCCGGGGCATGATTGCCCAGCTCTGCCGTGGACCCGCTTCTGTCAGCGAGCTTGCCGCGCCGCTCACCATGGCCCTGCCCTCGGTGATGCAGCATCTGCAAGTGCTGGAGGAAAGCGGTCTCGTCCGTTCGGAAAAAGTGGGCCGCGTCCGCACCTGCCGTCTCGAACCCCGGGCGCTCGGCCTGGCAGAGCGATGGATCACCAGCCGGCGGGCCTTGTGGGAGCGACGTCTCGATCGGCTCGGCGATGTGCTCGCCGACCTTCCCGATCCTTCTCAATCAGGAAACCAGTCATGACCAAGCGATCCGTCACGCACGCGTCCTTCACGATCGAACGCACCTACGACATGCCGCCGGCCCGCGTCTTCTCCGGCTTCGCCAACCCCGAGGCCAAGCGCCGTTGGTTGATCGGCGGCGAAGGATGGCAGGTCGAAGCTTATGAGCCGGCATTCGCCGCCAGGGCCTTCGAACGCAGCCGCTTCCGTTTCCAGGGCGGGCCCCTGATCGCCAACGATACGGTCTACTTGGAAATCCTGCCGGAGCAGCGGCTTGTCTTCGCCTATACGATGACGATCGACGGTGCCACGATGTCATCCTCCCTCGTGACTGTTCAGTTCGAGCAGGCCGGCAAAGGCACCCGCCTCGTCTTCACGGAACAAGGCGCCTACGTCGACGGCTTCGATGATGTAGCAGGACGCGAACAGGGCACGCGCGAGCTGCTGGAGGCCCTCGAGAAGGAGCTCAAGAGCCACGCGCCGGCCTGACCCGCCGCCGCCCCTATTGGGCCGATCGGCCTCGAAGCGTGCGCGCGACGAGGCCGATCTCGTCGGTCCACACTCCGCCGCGATAGGCTTGCGGCAGCCTGGCCAGCTCCTCCGGCGTGTTGACGCCCGTCGAGAACCCTTCGCCGCCGAACGGCCCGACCACGAAAACCTGCGTGCCCACGCTTGCGAAGCGCTCGAGCAGGCGGTCCGGCCATCCCCACAGCCAGGGCGCGGTATTGATCGGAACCAGGATCAGAGTGCCGTGACAGGCCTCCGGCATCAGTCCTGTCCAGCCATAGGCGATGTATTCCGTGAGGCAGCGCCGCAGGATAGCCCCCGGCATGACACGTACGTCCGGCATCAGGCGCTTCACGGTCTCGACGGCGTCGTTTCCCCCGCCACAGGCCGCCACCGTAAACCGCAAGCCGCGCACGCTCGCGGGCCGGAACAGCCGCCAGAAAGGCCGCAAGCTGCACGCCTTCATCGACGTCGCTGCCTTTCACATGGATGAGAAAACGCTTGTCGGGAAAGGCCTGCAGCACTTCACCAAGGCTGGGCATCAAGCCGACACCGGCACTGCGCAACGGAAAGGTCTTGCCGCCGTCGGCGGTGTAGCCGTACCCGACATCGAGCTTGCGCAGCGCTTCCATATCGTGGTCTCGGGTCCGGCCCTTTCCGTCGGTGCGGCAATCGAGGGTCCAGTCGTGAAAGACGGCGAACTGTCCGTCGGTCGTCGGTTGGACATCGAGTTCGACGATGTCTGCGCCGGCGTCGAAGGCCGCACGCATCGAGGGGATCGTATTCTCGATGAAGCGATGGTCCGACGGGATCATGCGCGCCGCTGTACAGGTCTCTGCCGCAAGCCTCGTTGTGTCGAAGCGCTGCGCGACGCCCCGATGAGCCAGCAGTGTCGATTTCTGCGTCGACGGCGAAACGAAGAGATTGGTGTTGTTCAAGAACACAAACGAGACCAGCGCCGCGGCCGCGATCAGTCCGTAACGCAATCTCCTGCCCTGCATGGCCATCCCGTTCGGTTCGCAACTCGGCGCGGACCCTACACCGCAATCTGTGGCAAGGTGACGGCGCAACCGCGTTTGGAGGCAGGCGATGAAGACGGCGAGTTTCGACGGTCCCTACGGCGCTGTGGCCTACCGCGAATCGACCGGCACGGGGCACCCTGTAGTGCTGGTACACGGCAACTCGGCCTCCTCGCACGCTTTCGAGCGACAGTTGACAGCCCCGCTTGGTCGCACCCTGCGCCTGATTGCCCTCGATCTGCCAGGTCATGGCCGCTCGGCCGATGCAACGGATCTCTCGGCCTATGGCCTGCAGGGCTATGCTCGAACGCTCGTCGCTTTCGCCCGTGGCCTTGGGATCACGGAAGCCGTCTTCGTCGGCTGGAGCCTCGGCGGCCATATCGTGCTCGAAGCCGCCCCCGATCTGGCGCAGGCCCGGGGCTTCATGATCTTCGGCACGCCGCCACTCGGCTTCCCGCCCGCCATGGACCGCGCCTTCCTGCCCAATCCGGCGATGAATATCGGCTTCGCCAGCGAGATCACGCGCGAGCAGGCGGAACAGTACGCCGAGGCCGCCTTTCGACCCGGCCGAACAGAAGTGCCGCCCGTGTTCGTCGAGGACATCGTGCGCACCGACGGCCGTGCACGCGCACAACTCGCCGCCAGCATCGCTCCCGACGGTTATCGTGACGAGATCGAGGTCGTCGCCCGCCTCGATCGACCGCTCGCGGTCCTGCATGGCGCCCAGGAACAGTTGGTCAATGGCGCCTACTTCGACGGTCTTGCCATGCCGACCCTCTGGCGGGGTGCGGTCCAGACCTTCCCCGAGGCCGGCCATATGCCCCAATGGGAGGACACCGACGGATTCAACAGGCTGCTGCAGGACTTCGTGTCCGACGCGACCCGTCCACGATGACAAGCGGCACCACCCAAGATTCACTTTCACTGAGCCGAGGCAGATATCGCTGCACGTAACGTTGAAAGCACTTTGGGGCGAAGGCGGCCCGGAAGTGGCCAATTGTCTGTTAGTCTCCAATGCTATCGAACGGACAACGGGTGATAGCAATGCTGGAATCCGACAAGTTATTCGCCGGCTCGATCCCGGAAAACTACGACCGGTACATGGTGCCGTTGATTTTCGAGCCGTTCGCTGCAGATCTCGCACAACGAGCAGCCGCCTTGTCGCCAAGCGCCGTTCTGGAGATCGCCGCAGGCACCGGGGTGATCGCCCGGGCATTGGCACCAAAATTGTCGCCCGCCGCCAGCTATGTCGTAACCGACCTCAACCAGCCGATGCTCGACTACGCCGCTTCGCGACAGGCTCACGACGGTCGCATCACGTGGCGCCAGGCGGATGCTCTGGCGTTACCGTTCGACAGTGCGACTTTCGACGTCGTTTGTTGTCAGTTCGGTGCGATGTTCTTTCCCGACCGCTCAGCCGCCTACCGCGAAACAAAGCGCGTCCTGAAGCCCGGAGGACATTTTCTGTTCAACGTGTGGGATCGCATCGAGGAGAATGTATTTGCGGACGACGTGACGAACGCTCTCGCACAGCTATTTCCCAACGATCCGCCACGCTTTCTGGCGCGCACGCCGCACGGCTACCACGACACGGCGCTGATCCGCAGGGACTTGGAACGCGCAGGTTTCTCGCTCGTGGCCATCGAGACGAAAGCTGCCCAGAGCCGCGCATCCTCGCCGCGCCTTCCGGCCGTCGCCTTTTGCCAGGGAACTGTTCTTCGCAATGAAATCGAGGCCCGAGAGCCAGGAAAGCTGGAAGCGGCGACCGACCACGCCGCCTCCGTGCTCGCACAGAAGCACGGCACAGGCGAGGTTGCCGCCAAAATTCAAGCCCATGTTATCGTGGCCGTGGCCTGAGGCCGCCTGGTCATTGCGGCAGTACGCGCTGATCGCGGCGCAATAGGCGTCGTAGAGTGGAGGGTTCGGCATAGCCGACACGGCGCGCGATTTCGTCGACCGGCAGCTGGGTGGTCCGACGCAAGGTGAGAGCGACCTCCGCGCGGATCCTCTGGGCAAAGCGCACCGGCGACATGTCGCACACAGCCTTGAGTCTGCGGGCGAAGGTGCGCGGTGACAGGCCGGCAGCGGCAGCTAGATCTTCCATCGTCACCTTGCGATCGATGTTGCGCCGCAGCCAGCTCTCGGCGCGGGCGATCCGGCTGTCCTGGCCTGCCAGATACGTCACCGCCATGTAAGGAAGCTGCGAGGCTCTGCGGTCGAGCAGAAGGTAGCGTGCGCAACTCTGCGCCAGGTTGCTACTCCCGAACTTCGCAACGATCGCCATCATGAGATCCATCTGCGCCATCGCGGCCCCGGCTGTCGCGATTGGCCAATCAGCGACGACGAGCTGCTCGGCAACCAGCTCGACCGCGGGATAGCGCTGGCGAAAGAGCGGCGCCAGCCACCAGGTCGTCGTCGCGCGCCGGCCCTCGAGCAGACCTGCCTCGGCCAGCAGGAAAGTGCTGGCACAGGATGCCGCCACGACGGCACCGGCCTTGCGAGCCCGACGAACGAGCCGGACCGCCTGCTGGCCGGTCGAACTTTCGAGAAGCGCCAGGAGTTCGGCTGCCGTGGCGCTCCCCAAACCGGGGACGATCACGATATCGGCGGGATGGAAGCGGCAGGTCGTCCGGGCTGCGACGTCGAGCTTGCGAACCTCGAACGCGTCGTCGCGGCCGCGCTGGCGGCAAAATCCATTGGCCGTCTGCAGGACATCCAGCGTGATGGCGAGGCTCGAGGCCAGCCCACCGGGTATGGCGAGAACGACAATCCGCGTAATGGCGAAATATCCCTGAAAGATGTCAATTTCGACACTAGCGCCGAAACCCTCCGCGCTCAATGCTGAGCCGTACGACAGGAGGTCTTGATGCCAGCGGATGCCTTGACGACGGACGACGCCCTTGCCGATTTCGCGCGGCGCGACATCACCTTGCTGGAAGTGGTAAAAACCGTGCTTGTGGCAGGTACGGGACCGGCCGTCATCGTCATGGCCGAAATGCCCGGCATCAGCCCGCACGTCGCCCGGTTTGCCCGTTGGGTTCGCGATGCCGGCTTCACGGTCTACATGCCCTCGCTGTTCGGGCGCGACGGCGCGCTGCCCGACGCCGACGAGGGGGCCGCCATCTTCCAGCGCGCCTGCATGAGTGCCGAGTTCCGCGCCTTTGCCGCCAACGAGTCGAGCCCGGTGACGCAATGGCTGCGCGCCTTGGCGAGGCTGGCGCACCGCGAGTGCGGTGGCCCTGGCGTCGGCGCCATCGGCATGTGCTTCACCGGCAACTTCGCGCTTTCCATGATGCTCGAGCAGGCTGTCCTGGCGCCGGTTCTGTCTCAACCGTCATTGCCCCTGAACGATCCGGGCGGGCTGGAGATCGCTCCCCAGGAACTGCAGATCGTTGCCGAGCGGATGCGGCGGGAGGATCTCACCGTCCTGGCATACCGCTTCGAAGGCGATCGCTTCTGCGTGGCGGCAAACAGCGAGGTCCCTCCCTTCTTTGCCCGCCACGTCACCACGCCGCACAGCGTCGTGACGGTTCATCTGATCGACGAAGCCGGCCAGCCGACGATTGCTGCTCGCGACGAGATCTTGTCGTTCTTCAAGGCGCGCTTAGGGTCGTCAGGTAGTTCCGCAGCAGCCTGTTGAGCGCGGCCTTGTCCTTTGCCGACAGGCTTGCCGTCAGGCGTTTCTGGGTCGCGACATGATCCGTCACCGCCGCGTCGATGACCGCAAAGCCCTTCTTGGTCAGTGAGACGAGGAAGCCACGGCCATCGTCCGGGTTTACGGTACGCGTGACCAGGCCCGCCTTTTCGAGCTGGTCGATCCGGTTGGTCATGGTCCCCGAGGTGATCATCATTGTCGCCTGAAGGTCGCCCGGAGACAGGCCATAGGGTGAGCCGGACCGCCGCAAGGTTGCCAACACGTCGAAGCTGGCATCGTTCAGCCCGTGCGCGGCGAATGTCTTCTCCATCTCGCGCGTCAGATACCGAGAGATGCGCCGCAGCCGGCCGATCAGGCCCATCGGGCCGACATCGAGGTCCGGCCGCTCGCGGTTCCACTGCGCCAGGATCTTGTCGACGCCGTCCATGCCGGTCGATTTATCGCCTCTAATATCTTGACGTCAAGATATTGCAAATTATCTTGACCTCAAGATAATTGAAGGACCTTCCGGCATGAGCCGCAACACCGATCTGCTGTTCACCGCCATTGCGCCGGCGATCTGGGGCAGCACCTACCTGGTGACCACCGAGCTCCTGCCCCAGGGCTATCCCTGGACCGTGGCCCTGCTGCGCGCCCTGCCCGCCGGCCTCCTCTTGCTCCTCGTCGTGCGGCAGCTGCCCCAGGGCACCTGGTGGTTCCGGGTCCTGATTCTGGGCGCCCTCAACTTCACGATCTTCTGGTGGTTGCTGTTCGTCGCCGCCTATCGGCTCCCCGGGGGCGTGGCCGCCACCGTCGGCGCCATCCAACCCCTGATCGTGATCCTGCTGGCACGGCTGCTGCTGGGCACCGCCATTCGCCCGCTGGCCGTCGTCGCCGCGATCGCCGGCATGGCTGGCGTGGCGCTTCTGATCCTGACACCCAAGGCAGCCCTCGATCCGATCGGCGTTGTCGCCGGCCTGGGTGGCGCCGTCTCGATGGCGGCCGGCACCGTCCTGACCCGGCGCTGGCAGCCGCCCGTCTCTCCCCTCACCTTTACGGCTTGGCAGCTCACCGCCGGCGGCCTCTTGCTGCTGCCGGTCGCCCTGACCCTGGAACCGGCGCTCCCCGCGCCCACCGCCGCCAACCTGCTGGGCTTCGCCTGGCTGGGACTGATCGGCGCCGCGCTCACCTACATTCTCTGGTTTCGCGGCCTCTCGCGCCTCGAGCCCTCGGTGGTCGCGCCTCTGGGTTTCCTCAGCCCCATGATGGCCGTCATCCTCGGATGGTCGATCCTCGGCCAGTCGCTGGGCTCGGCGCAGATCTGCGGCATGATCATCGTGCTGGGCAGCGTCTGGCTGAGCCAGCGCGCCCAGCAGACCTCACGCATCGCACCAAGACCGGGTCCGAATCCGGCCAGCAGCGCAGCCTCGTGATCTCTACGGTGCAGCTATCGTACGATGATGGCTCATCAGGAGAAGAAGATGTCCGATGCCGCTGCGCTCAAGACCTATGGAACGGTGCCACCCGACAAGCGCAAGGAGATGAGCGGTCGCGAGTTCGTGAATGGCCTGGTCGACGGAACCCTGCCCCTCAACACGATCGCCCGCACGCTTGGTTACGATGTGGCAGAAGCGGCCGAGGGTCGGGTCGTCGTCACGGCCACTCCCAATGACGGTCATCTCAATCCATCGGGTACCGTGCACGGCGGCTTCGCAGCGACCTTGCTCGACAGCTGCATGGGACTTGCCCTCTGGACGACCTTGGCCAAAGGCGTCGCCCAGACGACCCTGGAATTTAAGATTTCGCTGGTCCGCCCCATCACGCCCGATACTGGCCTGATCCGGGCTGAAGGAGTCGTGATGAACCGCGGACGCCGTGTCGGCACCGCGGAAGGCCGCATCACCGACAGCAACGACCGCCTGCTTGCCTACGGCTCCACGACCTGCCTGATCTTCGAGACATGATGCACCGTCGGCGCATCACTTCCGGCGCTGCGGATGGATCGTCTCCCCGCGGCGCAGCATGTCCACGAAGGCCTGGATCTTCTTTTTCCGGCCGGCTTCGGTCTTCATGTTGTGGGTACGGAACGCCAACGCAAAGCGGTTCTGCGCATTGAGTGTCGCCAACATGGCCTTGGCTTTGGGGTCGGCCTCGATGGCGGCCTGCAGATCGTCGGGGATCTTCATGTCCTTGCCGCTCTTGTAGGCGCGCGCCCAGCGGCCATCGGCCTTGGCCGCTTCGACCTCGCGCAGCCCATGCTCGGTCATGCGACCTTCCGCGATCAGTCGAGCGACATTGTCGACATTGATCTGACTCCAGGTTCCCCGGCTGCGGCGCGGCGTATAGCGCTGCAGGAAGCTTCGATCGTCGAACCCCTTGCGGATGCCGTCGATCCAGCCCCAGCACAGCACGACGTCGATCGCCTCTTTCGGGGTGATCGACTTCAGACCCGAGCCCAGCTTGTGGATCTTGATCCAGATCTCGTCGGCCTTTCGGTGATGCTTGCCGAGCCAATCGTGGAAGGCCCCCGCATCCTTGAAGCTTCGAACCTTGGCAGGATCGACTGTGACCGGCGCCATCAGCCGGCTTTC